>OKUL01000237.1_pt1 | contig 36667 bp, 29 predicted proteins | sample 1606631 | NCBI WGS metagenome assembly OKUL01 (sample SAMEA3882518, study PRJEB24775) | human gut metagenome | biome: human-associated habitat; feature: intestine environment; material: feces | place: Netherlands | collected 2009/2010 | reverse complement strand
CGCAGCCGCCGGAGCGGTGCTTAAGCCGTAAGGCGGGAATTGTGCGGTGTTGCCTTAAATAATTCTCCCAAATGTGTTAAAAATAGTACAAAGAGATAATTCTGTCCCATTATACCATGTTAAGCAGGTGAATACAATCTACAACCCCAAAAACCTGACGATGCAAAAACAAAACCCCAGGCAAGCCAGCGGCGCTGCCTGGGGGAAATGTACTGTAATACCAGAGAGAAAGCAGGCTGCGGTTCAGCCGCGCTTCATGCGGCCCAGCAGCAAATAATACCCAGCCCAGTCCAGCTTGCCGAACAGGGGGCTCTGCGTGCGCGCAGCTTCGGACAACATCCATAGCAGACGCAAGCTGTTCCAGCGGCAGGGCAGGTAATAGGGGCTGTAACAGTGCTCATGGCGCATTGTATCCAGCAGGCTTTTCAGCCATGGGCTTTGCAGCGCGGTGCGGGCTTTGGCGCGGCGTGCGGGCATGGCGTCGGGGTCCCGCCGCAAAATGTCCGCGGCACCCTCCGCCAAAACCTGCAATTCCGCGCGGTGCAGCGGCAGCATATCCTGCGGCGGGCAGGCAGCAGCGGTGCAGGCGGCGTTCAGCTTGGCAAAATGCTTGGGCCAAATTTCGCAGTAATTGGCGTGGTACTTGGTGGAAAGGGTGCCGGTGCGGCTGCAATCGTAAAAGGTCAGGGCGCTTTCCAGCACAAGGTAGCTGAAATCCGGCTGGCAGCGCCCCAGCAGAGCCAGATAATCCAGCACAAACTGCAAATCTTCGCCAAGGGTATAAGCCTGGTCAAAGGCAAGCTGCTGGGCGTATGTGCGCCGGTAAAGCTTGTTCCACGGCATGGCGATCAGGCAGTTCAGGTGCAGGCGGGCCAGGTCGCTCTGTTGGGCCGGGTGGGCTACTGTGGTTACAGGGGTGGTATCGTCCGGCTGCATGGTGTAGTGCCAGAGCACAAAAGCGTTGGGGGCAGCGGCCTGTGCCGCAAGAGCGGCGGCCAAAGCGCCGGGGCGCAGGGCATCGTCACTGTCCAAAAATACAATATACTCGCCGGTGGCGGCCCGTAGCCCGGCATTGCGCGCGCCGGAAACCCCGCGTTCCCTGCGGTGCAGTACCATCACACGGGGATCCTTTGCTGCGTAAGCGTCACAAATTTCGCCGCTGCGGTCTGGACTTTGATCGTCCACCAAGATCAGCCGCAGCCCGCCCGGCAGCTGCTGGGTCAGCACACTTTCGATGCAGCGGGGCAGGGTGGCTTCCGCCTTGTATACCGGAACGATCACACAGATGACGGGCTGTTCCATAGGTGACCTCCAAAATCGTACACAATGCGTACAAAATCATCATAAAAGCGTGCAGAAGAATAGCGCTGTGCCGTCTTTGCACCGGCGGTGCTCATCTGGGCGCGCAGATCCGGGTGTTCGTACAGCATGCGGATGGCAAAGCTCAGCTGCCCGGCTACATTGCCGTCACGGTCCACCAGCACGGCCTGGCTGCCGTCCAGATATTCCGGCATACCGCCGCTGCGGGTGGCAAGCACCGGTCGGCCGCAGCCCATGGCTTCCACCGCCACAAGCCCGGCGGCTTCCTCCACCAAGGTGGGCACGCAGACAAGGTCCGCCAGGCGGTAATATTCCGGCATCGAATCATTGGGCACATAGCCAGTAAAGCGCACCCGGTCGCCAAGGGTCTCGGCCTGCTGTTCTAACTTGCGCAAAAACGGGCTTTGCTGGGTACGGCCAAAAAACGGGCTGCCCACAATCAGCAGCTTGATGCGCGGGTCATGGATATTCTCCATCGCTTCCAACAGCTTGTGAATGCCTTTATCCGGCTCCAGGCGGCCGCAGAACAGTACAACAAAATCTTCCGGCGCAAAGCCGAGGGAAGCCCGCAGCGCAGCATCCACCGGGCCGGGCACAAAGCGGGCGGTATCAATGCAGTTGTGCAGGATGTAGGCATGCTTGCGGTCCAGCTCGCTGGTTTTGAGGTAATCATCGCGGATAAACTCGCTCAGGGCCAGAATACCGCCGTAAATGGCGTCCATCTCATGGCTGCAGCTGGTCTGGCCGTGCAGGTGGGCCAGGCAACGCCGCTTGCCGAACATTTTGCTGATGGCGCTGCACTGGGTCAGGGTGCCGCCCTCCGCCACAATCAGGTCCGGAGTGGGCAGCTCCAGTGCAAGGGAAAGCTGAACCTTTTGATACCACGGGTCATACGGGGCGGCAACGCCAAAGCAGCGCTCCAGAAACACCATGGGGTAATACCGGCGCACGCCGCGGGGCTTGGCAACGTACAGCATTTTGGTGTGCTGCAGCCCTTGTGCCTGGGCGGCGGCTTCCGGGTCCGGGATGCTGGCGCACAGCAGGTCCAGCTTGCCCGCCCGTTCATTTTCACGGATCAGGTGGGTGACAAGGGTTTCCACCGCGCCGCCCTGCACAGCAGGAACCGGCAGCTCCGGCGGCGGAACCAGCAAAATGCGCGGTTTGCGCGTTGTATTCGGCGAGCGCAGCGGCAAAATGGACAACCCCTTTTTTCGTTGGTTTGAAAGTTTGGTGTGGACGGAGGAATAGTTAGGAGGTAGGAGTTAGGAGGTTAATTAGGAATGGGGCAGGTAAAGAATAATTAAAAAAGAATAAAGAATAATGGTGGTGGACCGCGGCGCGCAGCGCCGCTCAGGAAATATTAGGTTTTGGAATGTTTGAAAGTGCGTGATGAGCGGCAAAATATTCCGTAGGGCGCGATGCCCTCATCGCGCCGGGGAGAAACGCAAAATGGTTATCGCAAACCTAAAAATTATTTGTAGGGGACGATGCTTGCATCGTCCCGTGGCCGTTTGTCCCATATACAATCCTTGGAAAAACGCTATGACATTAGGTCAGCGGGTGCACAATGTGCACCCCTGCGGTCTCTATGGGGAAAACGCGTGCTTCAATATGTTTTGAGCGTATTTTGTTTACCCGTTCGCAATCCAATCCCTATTTTTATTCTTATATTCTATTATATTAAAGTTTTTTCGCCGAAGCCTTTTTTTCAAAAAAGGCTGGAAAGCTCCCGTAAACAATCACTTTGCCGGGCAAAGGCTTTCGGCGGGCATCATGGCCCAGCGGGCGGCGGAAAGCTTTTCGGTCATCTTCATGTGGCGGCAGTTGGGCAGGTAGCTGATCAGCCCCTGCATCAGAAACTGCTCCTTGCTGATGGCCTTGACCAGCTGCGGCTCCGGGTTCTGGCGTACCTTGGCGCACAGGAAAAGATACCGCCGCCAACAGGCAGCATAAGCCGAATCAATCACCGAACGGTCCGCGCCGTTCTCGACATAAAAGCGGTACCGGTCAGCCAGGCCGTCCACCGCGTCAAACGCGCCGGGCTTCAGGCTGGTGCGCATAATGCTGCCGGAACGCAGGCGGTAATTGTACAAAACATCCGGCAGGCACACCACTTTATCGCACCGCCAGAACAGCCGGTGCGCCACAAAATCATCCTCGTGCAGACGGCCCTCCGGGTAATGCAACAGCTTCCACACCTCGGCGCGGTAAAGCTTGTTCCATGCAACGGTGTAATAAGTGCCGTTGGGGGCATAAAAATCATTCAGCAGATCCTTGCCGCGGAACACACCTTCCTGCGTGGGCGGGGTGAACACCGGCTCCGGCAGGGGCTTGCCGTTCTCCTGTACGTCCTCCACTGCGCAGATCGCCATGTAGGCGTCGTGCGCTTCGCAGGCTTCGTACATCTTTTTCAGGTACGCCGGGCGCACCACATCGTCGCTGTCAATAAAGGCATAATAGCGGCCGCGGGCCATATCAATGCCGGTGTTGCGCGCGCCGGAAAGCCCCTGGTTCTCCTGGTGCACCACTTTAATGCGGTTGTCCCGCTTGGCAAGGCGGTCACACAAAGCGCCGCTGCCATCCGTTGCGCCGTCATCGATCAGCAGCACTTCGATCGTGCCGTAGCTGGCCGGGAAATCCTGGTCCAGAATGCTCTGCACGCACTCTTCCAGCCAGGGCTCTGCGTTGTAAATGGGAACGATCACACTAACTGCAATATGTTCCATCTTGTTTTTCCCCCTCATTCCTCAGTCCGTTTTGCTGCCATGCAGCTTGCCGCGGGCGTGTGCCAGCGTGTAGGTCAGCCCCGGTGCGGCGCAGAACAGCACAGCGCGCGCTTTTTCGGCACCGGGCACATGCGGGCAGCGCAGGATGTCCGGCAAAATGCTGTCCAGATGCTTTTTGTGCTTCAAAAATTCCGGTTTCAGCTTTGCCATGGCTCCGGCCTCGCTGGCCTGGCACCAGAACAGGTAAAACACCTTCCAGTACCATGCCACGGCCCATTCATAATAACCCTTATATTCGGTTTTGTCTGGCTGCGCGGCAAACCAGCCCAGCCAGTTCCAGTACATTTTCAAATCATCCAGCCGCCGCGGCGGAAACAGCACTTCGGTCATCTGGCCGCCGCGCCGCCGGTAGTGGTACAGCACGCGCGGCACACAGTAAACATACTCGCCGTCATACACGCGGTGCAGCTCGCTGGCGTCATCGCCAAAGAACATGGTTTCGTCAAAATGCACGCCTTTATCGCGGAACAGGCGGATGTCAAACAGCTTGTTCCAGCACAGCAGCCCGTAAAAGCCGCCGGTTTTAAAGGTATCCAGCAGCAGCTCCATGGCCATGTGCCGCCCGGCAATGTTGATGTTGACCCCGGCCCCCGGCACGGGCTTTTCCTGTTCGTCCACCGCGTCGGCATTGCAGGAGGCAATGCGCACATCATTTTCGCGGATGGCATTCAAAAGTGTTTCGTAGAGATCCGGATCCACCAGGTCGTCCGAATCCACAAAGCCGATGTAATCCCCGCGGGCATTGTCCAGCCCAACGTTCAAAGCGGAGGCCGGGCCGCCGTTTTCCTTGTGGAACACCCGGATGCGCGGGTCGGTTTTGGCAAGCTCATCACACAGCTCGCCGCAGCCGTTGGGGCTGCCATCCTCCACCAGCAGCAGCTCAAAGTCCGTAAAGCTCTGGGCCAGAATGCTGCGCACCGTGCGGGGGATGTAATCCTTGGCGTCATATACAGTTGTCACAATGGAAATGGTCGGGTTCGGCATGCAAAACGTTCCTCTCATAAAAAGCGGTTTTTCAGCTGGGTATAAGCGGCCAATAGCCAGGCGCTGTGCAAAAATACCCCCAGCCGGTATGGCAGCGCCAGCAGGCGGTTGGGGTCCGCAGTCAGGCGGGCGCGCAGAGCTGCGCGGGCATCAGCATCCTGCAAAATGCGGGCAAACAGCTGCCGCCGCTGGGCAAACGGCATGCGGCCGGGGCAGCCGGTCAGCAGCCCATATTGATTTAACGCGGCACGCACCCGGCTTATTTGCACCAGGCGGTCAATTTCTGGTGCAGGCAGCTTGGCATCCGTCAAGAATGCTTCCAGCACGGGGCGGGTCACAGCCTCGGCGTCCAGCAAATCCCCCCGCAGGGAGCGGGACAGACTGCCCGCAAGCATATCATTCTGATTATAGTATACACCTGCAAGGCAATAAATGGCAGAGTTTTTTTGTAAAAAAAGCAAAAACCGCAAATATTGAAGATTAAACAAAACATCTTCATTGATTTTTAAGCGTGGGTCAAACCGCAGCTTGTTCCGGCGGATCACATCCAGCCGGAACAGCTTGGGGTAGGGGGCGGCGAGGTAGCCGCTTTCAAACAGCAGCGGGTCCAGCGCATCCCCCAGCGCGGCGGGGCCGGCATAGCAGCCGGGGGCCAGCGGATTGGGGGCAGGGCCGCTGGCGCGCACCATGCCGTACAAAATCAGGCCCGGCTGCGCATCAAATGCAGCGGGCAGCGCCTGCCACAGCCCCGGCAGCAGGGTATCGTCCGCATCCACAAACAGCACCCACTCGGCACCGCTGCGGCACAGTGTATCCAACCCCGCGTTGCGCGCGGCGGATGCCCCGCCGTTGGGCTGGTGCAGTGCGGTAACGCGGGGGTCCTGGGTGGCAAGGGCATCACACAACGCGCCGGTGCCGTCCGGGCTGCCGTCCTCCACCAGCACCAGCTGCAAATTGTCCGGTGCACCCTGCAGCACGCTTTCAACCGTCTGGCGCAGCGTGTGCTCGGCCTTATAGCAGGGGATCACCACCCCAATGGCGGGCAGGCTCACAGTGTTCCCTCCCTTTGCAGGACTTTGCGGTAAATTTCAATCATCTGTGCGGTGTTTTTGGCCGCGTCATGGGTCACCCGGGCGCGGATCTGCGCGGCGGTGCCCAGCGCCGTGCCGTGGTCCGGCAGGGCAAGCACCTGTAAAATGGCCGCGCTCAGGGCGGCATCATCCCCGGCGGCACCGTACAGCATCCCCTGCACGCCGCTTTGCAGCATATCCGGGATGCCGCCTGCCGCGCTGGCCACGCAGGGCAGGCCCAGCAGCATGGCTTCGCCCAGACTGTTGGGACTGTTCTCGCTGTAAGACGGCAACAGGAAGAGATCGGCATCCAGGTAAGCCTGCCGCATGGCGGCGGCATCCAGCGGGCCGGTGTACTGCACATGGTCCGCCAGCCCCAGGCGGCGGATCAGCTGTTTGCACCAGGTCTGGTAGGGGAACATCCAGTCAATCACCGGGCGCAGCAGCGGCCCTTTGTCCAGCGGGGGCCAGCCCGCCACCCGCAGCACCGCGCCGGGGTACTGCGCCAGCACGGCGGGCAGCGCTTTGAGCACGGTATGCAGGTTTTTGAGCGGGTAGTTGCCCTGGCTGAGCAGCAGCACCGGCGCTTCGCCAAAGGTGCGGGGGTGCCACACCGGTGGGGTGTAAAACTCCGGGCGCAGCGTTTCGTTGCAGGGGTAATAACTGGCCTGCGGGGCCAGCTTTTGAACGGCGGAACGGTCAAAGTTGGTGCGCCCGGTCACATGGCGGGCGTTGGCCAGCACGGCGGCTTCGCTCTGGGCAAGGGTGTCAAAACGGGCCTGGTTCACGTCCAGCAGCCCGCCCGGCACATGGCGGTCAATCAAATGCTGCGCCGCGCAGGAGTGCAGCAGCCGTGCTGGCACGCCGTCATTCAAGTGCAGGGCACAGTCAACCATCACGCCCTGGATGCCCACCAGCACCGGTATCCCCGCCGCCTGGGCCGCCTGCTGTATGGTGCGGGCGGCAGCGTACTCGGTGCCCCAGATATGGACAAGATCCGGGGCAATCTTTTTGAGCAGGGCAGAAAAGTTTTCCACACTTCCGGTGGGAACCAGTGCAAAACTTACGCCGTTTTTGCTGCAAACGGTTAAAGTTTCCGCGCGGGCATCCACGCTGGCAACGGTAATGGCCGGGGCGTCCGGTGCGGCGGTCATGCCGCCCAGCGCGCCGGAAAGCCAACCCCCGCCGATCTCTTTTGCCTGCAAACCGCAGGCATCCGCGGCAGCAGGGATGGTGATGCTGACAAGCCAGAGTACCTTCACATTAGCCACCTCACAAATTCAGCCGCAACCGCCTGCGGCACCAGCTCAGGGAAGAGGTCACACACTTCCCCAAAGGGCAGCTGTTTACCGCACACTTCACCCAGCCAGCGGTGCAGGATATCCGCAGCATCAGCCTGGCCTTGGCGCAGCACCAGCGCCAGCGGATAGCGGGCCAGATAGGGCAGGGCAGGGTCGTTTTCGATCACGCAGAGGTGCAAAACTGGCTTGCCCGCAGCAAAGTAGTCAAACAGTTTGCTGGGCAGCTGGTTGTCTACCGCGTTGCCAAGATTCAAAAGAACATCGGCCTGTGCCTGCATGGTGCGGGCGGTTTCGGCGGGCACGGGGCCGGGCTGTTCAAACTGTTCGCCCAATACAGCCTTGGTCTGGGCAGCGTCCGCGGCAAAGTATTGCCAGCCGCCGCCTGCCATCGTCAGGGTCCAGCCGCTGGCCGGGCCCAGGGCGCGGAAAAGTTCCAGCGCAAAGCCCGGCTCCCGCAGGCCGGGATACAAAGAACCGCAGAACACGCAGCGCTTTTTGCTGTCTGCTGCATGGTTCGGCACTGCCGCCGGGGGCACCAGACTGGGGAAATCCAGCACATGAACTTTTTCCACCGCCGCGGCCAGCGGGGCGCCGGGGGCGTAATCCCCAACGGCCTGCCGGGTGATAAAGGCGGCGGCCAGATGGTTCAGCAGCTCCAGCTCCCGCGGGTAGCCGCCGGGGGCCTGATAATCCCGGTTGGAAGCATAGGGGTCCAGCTGCCAGATGGCCTTTTTGGCCTGCACCTGCGCGGTTTCCAGCGCAAACGCGGCGCGGTAGGGCGCACAAACAGCGCAGATCACCTCAAAATGGAACGCAGCATCCAGCTTTTCCAGCTCCCGGCGGGTATCCACCACCCGGCGCGGGGCGTGCAGCACCAGCTGGCGGAACGCCGCCGCCACCGCCGTGGGGTGGCAGCAAAGCCGCGCCAGCCGCACCGGAATGGGCGAACCGCCACTGCGGCCGTTTTCCAGCGCGGCGTTCATCAGGCGCTCGTCCGCAAAGGCAAGGCAGTGCACGGTGCAGCCGGGCAGCTCCGGCTGGGGATGCAGGCCGTCCCATAGTTCCAGCAGGTGTACGGTGTGCCCGGCAGCACAAAGCACCCCTGCCAAACGCTGTGCCATCAGCACATTGGCAGAGGTTGGGTTTTCCACACTATCCAGTATAAATAAAATACGCATGGTGTTTATCCTGTGCAAAAGGAGTCAGCGCCGGTCTTTTAACATGGTACGGCACACTTTGCGCCACAGCACCGGGCAGTTGATAGTTGCCCACGCCGCCGCGCGGATGGAAAGCGGCAGCCGCGGGTTGCGGCCAAGGTTAGGGTCCTGCAGCCCGGCGCGGATGCCTACCCCCAGCTCGTTGATCTGCACGCGGTAGGCGGCGGCATCGTCCCGCCGCAAAATCATGCTGGCAAGGTAGACCAGCTTTTCGTAATAAAAGGCGTTGGCGCTCTGCTGGATGGCCGGGCTGGCATGCTCGCGGATGAACACGGCGGCCTGGCGCTGCTGGTCAATGCTTTCCGGCGGCAGGGCACGGTGACTGGCCGAAGCCGCGTGCTGCCGGTAATGGTAGCCTGCAAAATCCACATAGGCACAGCCGTCTGCCGCGCTGAAAATCTGCCAGTTGGCCACAAGGTCTTCGTTGTAGGCAAGGCCGTTGTCCATGATCTCAGCGGTGATCAGCTCGTGGGCGTACAGCTTGTTCCACAGCCCAAAGTCCACCCGGTGGTCATGCAGCAGGGCATCCAGATGGGCGGGCGGCTGAAACACCGTGGTCTGGCTGGGCGGCGGGCTTTCCGGAGGAATATCCTCGGTAAAGCAGTCATACCGGCAGCAGGCAATCTGGCAGCGGGTGGTTTGGGCAGCACGGTACAGCGCATCCAAAAACTGCTTGTGGTAGCAGTCGTCCGCATCGCAAAAGGCAAACCACCGGGCGTTCAGGTTCAGCCCCGCGCGCACCCCGGCAGCGCGGGCGGCGGCAACACCGCTCTGGCGCTGGTGGATCACAACAAACCGGGCGTCCCGGCTTTCCCACGCGGCGGCAAGCTCGGCGCTTTCATCGGTGGAACCGTCATCCACCACAAAACAGGCGAAATCGCCAAAGGTCTGCGCAGCCAGGGATGCCAGACACTGCTGCAAAAACGCAGCGCCGTTATGTACCGGTACCACCACGGCAATGGCAGGGCCTTTGAACTGGGGCTCGGTTTCACTCATGGCTGCACCTCCTTTGTATATTTCTGCGTCTGCTCCAGGTAAAATTTTTGCAGGATGCCCGCGCTGGTGTGTACATCAAATCCGGCGGCAATGGCTTTGGCCTGGGCGTTGGGGTCACGGGTCAGGTCCGCCGCGGCAATGGAATCAGCCCAGGCGGCTTCATTCTGCAAGGGCAGGTAGTGGATGTTGCCGGCAAACGCCGCGCCGGGGTCCACCGTATCGGCCACAAAGCAGGGCAGGCCGGCGGCCTGGGCTTCCACCAGCACAACGGGCAGCCCCTCAAACAAACTGGGCAGCAAAAATACATCCATGGCGTGGTACAGCGCGGCCATATCCTTGCGCACCCCGGCAAAAATTACCCGGTCGCTCAGGTTAAGCTCCTGGGCAAGGGCACGGGTGGAATCAACCAGCTCGCCGGTGCCGATCAGCACCAGCCGGGCGTTGGGCATGCGGCGGCTGACCCCGGCAAAAATGCGCAGCAGCCCGGCATGGTTTTTCTGCTCACAAAAACGGCCCACATGGCCAAACAGAATTTCGCCTTCCTGCACGCCAAGCTCAGCGCGCAGGAAGGCGCGGGCGGCGGGATCGTGGAGGGCGAACACATCGGTCATAATGCCGTTGGGCAGCACGGTGAACGGGTGTTTGCCGTACAGCATCTCCCCGGCGCGCTGGCTGCAGGCAAAGCGGTGGGTCAGGTCGTGGTCAAAGCGGGAACTCATCAGCCGGTCCAGCTGGCCCACCAGGTTGTGCTCATAGGCAGTGTTGTGGCTGTGGCCTGCCCGCACCGGCACCCCGCAGCGGCGGGCCACGGCATTATAAAACATGCCAAAGCCGCTGTAATGCCCGTGGATGACCTTGTATTCCGGGTGCGCGGTAAAAAAGGCGCGCAGGTCATGCAGGTATTTCGGGATATTATTGTCCTGCCGCACCGTCAGCTTGGTAATGTGCCCGCCCAGGGCTTCAATTTCAGTATCATAAAAGCAGGGCTTATCATAGTGGTACAAAAAGTCAAACTGTACCTGGCTGCGGTCCACGGCACGGTAGACATTCATGACAAAGGTTTCCATGCCGCCGGCGTCCATGGCGGGCATGATTTGTAATACGCGGATCGGCGGCAAAGTGCGCCCCTCCTTTTGCGGCTTGCCGGGGGAATATCCACCCGGCAGCGTTTGGCATTATTCCTGTTCCAGCGCTGCCTTGCAGTTCAGCAGTTCGGCCTTTGCATCGTCCGAAAGCACCGGGTATTCGTGGCAGCTCTTCTGCAAAGCATCCAGTACAATCTCGCTGACCAGGTAGCGGGTGTACCATTTCTGGTCAGCCGGGATGGCATACCACGGGCTGTGCTTGGTAGCGGTTGCGGTGATGACTTCATCAAAGGTATCCAGATATTCGTCAAAACGCATCCGCTCTTTCAGGTCGGAGCAGGAGAACTTCCAGTTCTTTTCCGGGCGGTCAATGCGCTCTAAAAAGCGCTTTTTCTGTTCGTCCTTGGAAACGTGCAGAAAGATTTTGACCACACGGTAGCTGTTCTCGTACAGGTATTCTTCATAGCTGCGGATCTGGCGGTAGCGCTTTTCAAAAAAGTCCTTCTTGCTGTCTTCCAGCACGCGCGGGGCCATCTGGTAGGTCTTTTGCAGGTCGTGGACCTGCACCACCAGAACGTCCTCGTAATAGCTGCGGTTGAAAATGGCAATGCTGCCGCGGGGCGGCAGAACTTTGTTCACCCGCCACAAAAAGTCGTGGTGCAGTTCCTCGCTGGTGGGCTGCTTGAAGCTGGTTACCTGTACACCCTGGGGGTTCAGGCCGCCCATCACATGCTTTACGGTGCTGTCCTTCCCGGCGGCATCCAGCGCCTGCAGAATGATCACAAGGCCCTCGCGCCCATCGGCGTAAAAGGCGTCCTGCAGGGCGGCCATCTTTTCCAGGTTTTCGGCAGTTTTGGCCAGGATCTCTTCTTTCTTTGTATGGTCATCCTTGCTGTCGCAGGGCAGCTTGCGCAGCGCGCATGGGTGGGAACCATCAAACAAATAGCGGTCAGCCTTCATCCGGGCGGCCTCCTTTCTGCAAAAGGACAAAATTACACTCTTTCAGTATACCCGTTTTGGCCCCCATGTGCAACCGCAAGATGCAAAAAAGGCATTGCAGACGCGCGGCCCGCAATGCCTTTTTTCATAATTACAAAACAAAATCAGAACGTCAGGTTGCCGAACTCGGAAAGCTTCAGCTGTTCGTTGTGCTGCTCGGCCCAGTTGATGCTCCACGGGCTGCCGAACAGCAGCAGGTGGTTGCCCTTCAGGTCCTCGATGCAGCGGGTGTCGCTGGTCAGGTCCAGTGTTTTGGGGTCCAGCTCGTCTGGGTCGTTCATGATCCAGCGCAGGTGCTCATACGGCAGGGTCTGCATACGGATGTCAACGTTATATTCGTTGCGCAGGCGGTATTCCAGCACTTCCAGCTGCAGCACGCCGACCACGCCGACGATAACTTCCTCCATACCGGAGCCAAGGTCGCGGAAAATCTGGATCGCGCCTTCCTGTGCGATCTGCTCCATGCCTTTCACAAACTGCTTGCGCTTCATCGTGTCCACCTGGGTCACGCGGGCAAAATGTTCCGGTGCAAAGGTGGGGATGCCCGCAAACTGCACATGCTGCTTGCCGGTGCACAGCGTATCGCCAATGGAGAAGATGCCCGGATCAAACAGACCGATGATATCGCCGGCATAGGCTTCGTCCACGATGGCGCGGTCGTCAGCCATCAGGCTGGTGCCGGTAGCAAGCTTGATGTTCTTGCCCTCCTGCACATGGAATGCTTCCATGCCACGCTCAAACTTGCCGGAGCAGATGCGCAAAAACGCAATGCGGTCGCGGTGATTCTTGTTCATGTTGGCCTGGATTTTGAACACAAAGCCGCTGAACTGCTCGCTGCAGGGATCCACCACATCGCCGGTGGGGGCATCCTTGCGGGGCAGTGGCGGCGGGGTCAGGCGCAGGAACTCTTTCAGGAAAGGTTCCACGCCAAAGTTGGTCAGCGCGGAGCCAAAGAATACGGGGCTCAGCTGGCCGTGCTGCACAGCGTCCAGGTCAAACTCTTCGGCGGCGCCATCCAGCAGCTCAATGTCGTCAGCCAGCTTCTGGTGGTTGGCCGCGCCGATCAATTCGTCCATTTCGGGTGCGCCCAGCTCGGCGGTGATCTCGTCCACCATCTTCACGCCGTTGGCGCGGCCATCGCTTTCAAAAGCCAGCACCTTGCGGGTACCGCGGTCAAACACGCCCTTGAACTCTTTGCCGCAGCCGATGGGCCAGTTCATCGGGTAGGTTTTGATGCCCAGGATCGTCTCAATGTTTTCCATCAGTTCAAACGGGTCGCGGGCTTCGCGGTCCATCTTGTTGATGAAGGTGAAAATGGGGATATGGCGCAGGGTGCAGACCTTGAACAGCTTGATGGTCTGGGCCTCAACGCCCTTGGCGGCGTCGATGACCATGACGGCGGAATCCGCCGCCATCAAGGTGCGGTAGGTATCCTCGGAGAAGTCCTGGTGGCCGGGGGTATCCAGAATGTTGATGCACTTGCCCTGATAGTTGAACTGTAAAACAGAGGAGGTAACAGAGATACCGCGCTGTTTTTCAATATCCATCCAGTCAGAAACGGCATGTTTGGCGCTCTGCTTGCCCTTGACGGAACCGGCGGTCTGGATGGCTCCCCCGTACAGCAGCAGCTTTTCGGTCAATGTGGTTTTGCCGGCGTCCGGGTGCGAAATGATCGCAAACGTCCGGCGGCGCTCGATTTCTTCACGCAAAGTTGCCATGAAAGTCAATACTCCTTTATTCCATTGCAATGTGACTTTTTACGGTTGTCTGCTTCCGTCACATGGGGAACACTCCTCTATCACTCTGGTTTTCAGGCGGCACCTGAACTATTACAAGAAAGGTTACAAGACATACCTTTTTATTTTACTATGATTTTTAAGGGATTGCAACGCCTGATACCGGATTTTTGGCCGGTAAGGGGAGGAAAAAGCAAAATTTGATGGAAAATGCGTGGTGGTGGGGCCATCATCCCGCCGGGGGAGAAAGGCAAATGTTCGACTGTACGCCACAGATTCTAAGACAATACTGCATAATTCTAAGTGCCGCACCTCGCTCGCCGTAATCGGCACGTAGAATTATGCGGTATTGCCCTAAAAAATTTGTGTTGTCCCCTGCAAAATAAAATCAAAGAGCGAACATACCCGTCAGGACTTACTTATTCGCCACCGCATGGGCGGTGGCTTCCGCCACATACCCTTCGGCATTTTTTCGGTTGGCTTCCACCAGGGCGGGGCTGGCGGCTTCACGCACCTTGGCGGGCACACCCATGGCCACCATGCCGTCCGGGACCACGGTGTTTTCCAGCACCAGCGCCCCGGCGGCCACCACGGCATTTTTGCCCACCACGGCGCCGTTCATCACCGTGGCGTGCATACCGATCAAAGCGCCGTCCCCCACCGTACAGCCATGCACCACTGCACTGTGGCCGATGGATACATTTTTGCCGATCGTTACCCCCAGGTTTGGCCCGGTGTGCAGCACGGCGTTGTCCTGGATATTGCTGTTTTTGCCAATGCGGATGGCGCCGGTATCTCCGCGCACCACCGCGCCGTACCACACGCTGCTGCCAGCGGCCAGCACAACATCCCCGGCCAGGGTAGCGTTGGGGGCCACAAAGGCTGCACTGCCAACATCCGGCGTTTTGCCGTATACTGTGATAACTGCCATAATTTTACCTCCCTGCCCGGAATAATTCTACCGCCGGGCACTGTTAGTTAAATTGAAAAACAGGCCTGTGTTTGTTATACTTTTACTATATTAAATAATATATTACGTTGCTTCAGGAAAAGCAATCAGGGGGAAACAAATATGATAAAAATGGTTTGCAGCGATCTGGACGGCACCCTGCTGCAATATGGGAAAAAGCTCATTGAGGGCGAAATTTTTGATGAGATCCGCGCTTTGCATGACCGTGGTATCCTGTTCTGCCCGGCCAGCGGGCGGCAGTATACCAGCCTGCGCAAACTGTTCGCCCCTGTGGCAGACGATTGCATCTACCTGTGCGAGAACGGCGCGGTTGTCTACCGCGGTGGCAAAGTAATCGCCAAAACGCCGATGCCCCGCGCCCTGGCAGAAGAAATCGCCTGGGATTTCTGGAACAACACCGAGGACTTAGGCGAAGTGATGCTTTCCGGCGAAAACATGTCCTACCTGATGGAGCGCGGGCACGGTGTGGTGGACCGCATCAAGTTCATTGGCAACAATTATACGGTCATCACAGACCCCGCCCAGATCCCGGAGGATATCGTCAAGGTGTCCGTCTATTTGGTGGACGGCGTGGAGCCGTTTGTGGAGCGCTTTGTGCCCAAATGGCAGCAGGCCAACTGCGCCGTGGCGGGACCCAAGTGGATCGATACCACCGTGGCCAACAAGGGGATTGGCGTACAGAGCATCTGCCGTGTGCTGGGCATTGACCCGGCGGATGTGATGGCCTTTGGCGATAACTATAATGATGTTGCCATGCTGGATTTGGTAGGTCACCCTTACATTATGTCCACCGCTGCAGCGGAGCTGCGCCGGCGCTATGCAAACCATACCCCCCGGCCGGAGGATACCCTGCGTGCCTTCCTGGCCAGGCAGGAAAACTGAAACTGAGTGAATCCACAATATTGTTAAAAACATTTTGTTGATTTTGTGAAAGTTTACAAAAAACGACAGGGCAAAATGCAGTATTTGCATTGACTTTGCTCAATATTGCTGGTATAATCAAATTGTTAAATTCTCCACAGGCTTGTTGAAAAGCTGTGGAACAGAGAGGAAGACGCATCTATGAAGCAGTTTGATTATACCATTCAGGAAGCAGTTGGCATCCATGCCCGTCCGGCCGGTTTGCTGGTCAAAGAGGTCAAAAAGTATAAGAGCACTGTTACCGTCATCAAGGGCGATAAATCCAGCAACGCGCTGAAACTGATGGCTTTGATGGGTATGGGCGTTAAGTGCGGCGATACCGTTACCGTTACCGTGGAAGGCGAGGACGAGGATACCGCAGCACCGGCACTGGAAGCTTTCTTCAAAGAGCATTTGTAATTGAATCCTTTTGTTTGCGGCACCTGCCCCAGCAAGGCCCTTACCCGGCGCTGGGGGCAGGCAGCCGCATTTTGTTTTCTGCTGCATTTGGTTGTATAAAATAACCAGTCAGGATCCCATTGAACACCAAAGAAAGGACGCTTGTTATGATCAGTATTCAGGGCAAGGGCGTATCTTCCGGCGTTGGCGTTGGCCCGCTTTATTTCTATCACCGCACCAAAACCGAGATCCCCCGCTATACCGTGACCGATCCCGATGCCGAGTGGCACCGTTTCAAAGGCGCGCAGACCGCCGCCATTGAGCAGCTGGGCGAACTGGCCGAAAAGGCCCGCGCCGAAGCCGGCGATGAAGCCGCCATGCTGTTTGAGACCCACCAGATGATGGCCGAGGATCTCGATTACGAAGAAGCCATCTCCGACCATATCAACAATGAAAAAATGAACGCCGAAGCCGCGATTTCGGATACCGCAGTTCAGTTCGCCGCCATGTTTGAATCCATGGACGATTCCTACATGCAGGCCCGTGCGGCAGATGTGCGCGATGTATCGGATCGCATCCTGGGGATCCTGTCCGGTGCAGTGCAGGGCGGTATTGCTTCGGATGTGCCGGTGCTGCTGGCTGCGGACGACCTGGCACCTTCGGAAACTGTGCAGCTGGATAAATCCAAGATTTTGGGCTTCATCACTGCGGGCGGTTCCGGTTCCAGCCACACGGCCATTCTGGCCCGCACCATGGGCATTCCCGCCATTGTGGGCGTGGGCGATGCCCTGAAGCCGGAGTATGAGGGCCGCTCCTGCATTATTGACGGCGCTACCGGCAATGTGGTGATCGACCCGGACGATATGACCCGTGATTACCTGCTGAAAAAGCGGGAAGAGCAGCTGCGCCTGCAGCGCCTGCTGGAGACCCTGAAAGGCCAGCCCAATGTGACCAAGGATGGCAAGAGCATCCGCATTTACTGCAACATTGGCTCCCCGGACGACGTACATGCCGTGCAGGTCAACGATGGCGGCGGCATCGGCCTGTTCCGCAGCGAGTTCCTGTACCTGAACAGCCCGGATTACCCCACCGAGGACCAGCAGTTTGAAGCCTACAAAAAGGTTCTTGCCGATATGGGCGGCAAGGAAGTTATCATTCGCACGCTGGATATCGGCGCGGACAAGCAGATCGGCTACTTTAACCTGCCCAAAGAGGATAACCCGGCTATGGGCATGCGCGCTCTGCGTATCTGTCTGAACCGCCCGGAAATCTTCAAGACCCAGCTGCGTGCCCTTTACCGTGCTTCCGCGTTCGGCAAGCTGGGCATCATGTTCCCCATGGTGACCAGCGTGTGGGAAGTGCGCGAAGCCAAAAAGTACTGCGAGGAAGTCAAGCGCGACCTGAAAGCTGAGGGCATTCCCTTTGCGGAGGATGTGCAGGTCGGTATCATGATCGAAACCCCGGCAGCGGCCATCATGAGTGACCGTCTGGCCAAGGAAGTGGATTTCTTCAGCTGCGGCACCAATGACCTGACCCAGTACACCCTGGCCTGTGACCGCCAGAACAATGATCTGGGACGTTTTTATGACCCGCACAACCCGGCAGTGCTGCGCCTGTTGAAGATGGTGACGGAGAATGCCCACAAGAACGGCATTTGGGTTGGTATCTGCGGCGAGCTTGGCGCGGACCTGACCCTGACCGAAACCTTCCTGGCGATCGGTGTGGATGAGCTGTCCGTCAGCCCGCGCGCGGTGCTGCCCCTGCGCAATGCCGTGCGCATGACCGATACCCGCGAAAGCGCACCCCGCCTGCTGGCCGCCATCGATGCCGAGTACCCGGAAACGCTGTGAGGGGCTTTACGGAGGATTTGTGTTCCTTCTTTGAAAAGAAGGAACCGAAGAAACTTTAACTTTAGTATAATAGAACACAAAAGATAAATAAAGGCGCATCACACAAAACCATCGTGTGGTGCGCCTTTTTAATGTTGGCTTTATAGAAATTGGTACAAGTTGAAAAACAATCTGTAAGGAACGGTCTAGACCGTTCCTTACAGGGCATTTTATAATGTGTTGCAAACCAACAAAGCATCTGTAGGGCGGGGTGCCCTCACCCCGCCGCGGAGGAACCATGCCTATCGCGGTAAACGCTGCAATTTATTTGTAGGGGACGATACTTGCATCGTCCCGCGGAGCGTGTAACGGTAAAAATCTACCGCGCACCATCACCCCATCACCCGAATTACCCCCAGCACCAACAAATGCACCGGGTAAAACAGATAGAAAAACCAGTGCGAAAATTTCTTTCCCCGCGCCGCCCGCTGGCCATTGTACAGATACAAGATCACAAACCCGGATGCAGCGATCCCTGCCATGCTGCCGCAGGCCATCAGCAAACACTGTGCGGTGGGGTAAAGCCACACACTGCTGGTGTAATTCAGCCAGCCAAACAGCGCGGCAGAAAGCGCAAAACTGAACCGCAGTCGTTTTTGGTCCTGGCCGGACCAGCGGAAGAGCAGGGTGAACACCGGGGCCAGCAGCGCCCAGTCACAAAACAACGAACCAAAAATCAGCAGTACGATCAGCACGCCGCGCAAAAAACGGTTCCGGATGGTTTCGATACACAACAAGATGCAAAAACACAGGAACAGCGTGAACATCATGTTGAAATCCTGAAATTCCAGAATGCCGTTTTGGGCAAACGCCATCGAGAACGGCACCTGTGAAACCACACCGAACCCGAACAGCCGTAAGGCATACTGTTTGCGGCTGTGGGTGTACCGGAAGCCCTCTACCAGAAAATAGCACATGGTAATGGCGGTAAAGTAGCCGATATCCACCAGCACCTCGTACCAGAGGGTGCCCGGCACCAGAAAAATATTGGCGATGTGGTTCAGCAGCATGGCGGTCACCGCGATGTATTTGATCACATCGCGGTTCAGCACCCGCCAGCCGGGGCTTTGTGTTTGCTGTTGCAGCATTGGCAGCACTTCCTTTTTGGGGCTTCACAGCGGCAGCGGTTATTTTTCCCGCTTAATGACAAAGCAGGGCAGGGGAGCGGTATCGGCCCAGTTGGCAAATTCGCAGATCAGCACGGTATAATCGGCCAGCGGCAGGCTGCGGAAAAACTCCGCCGCAGCCTTTTTCTCCGCATTGCCGATCACCTTGCCGCTGTACAGCACCGCGGCAAGCACGCCGCCGGGCTTCAGGGCGTCCAGCCCGGCCTGCAGCGCGGGCAGGGTGGAATCTGCCGTGGAGTGTACATCGTGCGCGGCACCTGGCAGCCAGCCAAAGTTGAACATCACGCAGTCCGCACTGCCCGGCGGGGCAAAGCGCAGCAGCTCCCGATGGTCGCAGCATTCCGCGCGGCCAATGGCAGCCATGCCGTTGGCGGCCAGCAGCGCATTGGTGTTGGCCGCGGCCTGAGGCTGGATATCCAGCCCGATCACCCGGCCATTTTCCCCGGCAACGCTGCATAAAAATAGGGTATCGTGCCCGTTGCCGCAGGTGGCATCCAGATACAGTCCGCCCGGTGCCAGTGTGCTGCGCAAAAAGCGGTGGGTCAGCTCCACTGCCGTCAGGTCCGGCACGCGGCGGCGCACCAGCAGCCCGCCGCGCGGCACAAAACCGAACTTTGCCGCCAGCGCCTGCGCAGCGGTATTGCCGGCATCCGGCAGTGGCGCGGTGAATTCGCTGGGGGCAGTCCGGTCAAAGCCGCCGTTCTGGCGCAAAACCTCCCGCAGCAGATAGCTTCCGTACCCGCGGCTCTGCCATTCCGGGGCAATTTCCAACGCTTCAAAACAATCGGCACAGGTAACGGCATGGCCGATGCAGCCTTTCTCTTTATATAACGAATAGACACAGCGGTTTTGTGCGTCCAGTGCCGTTTTTTCAATCCGCATGGGCAAGCTCCCCCTAATGTTTCAGTCTGCAACTGATTGTACGGCATGGGGCGGATAAAGTCAAACCACAGCCCAAACTGACCGGATTTTTGGAGATTTCACATTTCTTTCACGCAGTCGCGAAACTGTTTTCACAATTAGCGGTTATACTGTAGGCACAAGGTTGAGGGAAGCAAGAAAGACAAAGCAAAAGCTTCCGCCAGACCGTGTATCACCGCCCGGCGGCCCCCAAGCGCCGTGCGGCAGAACAAAGGAGAGATTTTTCATGAGTGAATATGATTATTCGGGCCTTTATAATAATGGCGGCCCGCAGAATAATAACGGGCAGCCAGCGGGCACTCAGCCGGAACAGCCCCAGGCAGAGCAGTCCGGTTACCCCAATGTGGGCAGCAGCGGAATGAACACCGCCAACACCGCACAGACAGATTATTCTAATTCCAGCCAACAGAACAGCAGCTATAACCCCCAGGGCCCCGTTGCAGGCAATGGCGGCAACGGTGGCAACGGCAATAACGGCGGCTACAATGGCTACAGCTATTCCAGCAACCCACAGCCCCCGCAGAACGAGCCCAAAAAGAGCCACGGCGGCAAAAAGGTTTTGCTGCGTGTGGCGGCCTGCATCGGTGTGGTAGCCCTTGGCTTTGGCGGTGGCCTGGCAGGAACTGTGGTTGCCAGCCGCACCGGCTTGACCGGCGGCCAGGTTGTGGTCCAGCAGGTCCAGCGTGACACCAACACGGATTCTGTATCCCAGGGCAGCACCAACGGCACCAACCTGTCGATTCAGGATGTTGCCGCGCTGGTACAGCCCAGCGTTGTGGCCATCACCACCGAGCAGATGGTCAGCACCAACACCTGGTTTGGCGGCAGCTATGTGCAGAGCGGTGCAGGCTCCGGCGTGATCATCTCGCAGGATGGTTACATTGTGACCTGTGCCCATGTGGTTTCCGGCGCAAATAACATCACGGTACAGCTGGCAGACGGAACAGAGTATACCGCAACGGTCGTTGGCCAGGATTCTACTTCGGACGTTGCAGTCCTGAAAATCGAAGCCACCGGTCTGACTCCGGCTGTGATTGGCGACAGCGACAGCCTGGCTGTTGGCGAAACCACCATTGCCGTTGGCAACCCGCTGGGTACCCTGAGCAACACCGTTACCAATGGTATTGTCAGCGCCTTGAACCGTGAAGTTACCGTTCAGGGCAACGATATGAACCTGATCCAGACCAGCGCTTCCATCAGCCCGGGCAACTCCGGCGGCGGCCTGTTCAATGCAAACGGTGAGCTGATCGGTATTGTCAACGCCAAGAGCAGCTCCAGCGATGCAGAGGGGCTTGGCTTTGCAATCCCCATCAATACCGCCATGGAAATGGCAAAACAGATGATCGAAAAGGGTTATGTTGCCCGCCCGGCCATGGGTGTTACGGTCATCACCATCAATGATGCCCAGACTGCTATGCAGTACGGCGTCAGCAACTATGGTGTGTATATCTACCAGATCGCATCCGGCAGCGGTGCCGAAAAAGGCGGCCTGAAGCTGGGTGACCGCATCATCTCCATTGATGATGTGGCAGTCTCCAGTGCATCCGATGTACAGAAGTATTGCCAGAGCAAGGAAGTTGGCGATACCGTTACCCTGCAGGTAGAGCGTGATGGCAAGGTCATCAGCTGCGAGGTGACCCTGGGCGAAAGCAGCCAGTCCACCGCAACGGCTGAAAGCGGGAACTAAGTTCTTTACGGGAGTTTTTTGTCCCTTCTTTGAAAAGAAGGGACCGAAGAAACTTTAGGCAATACCGCATAATTCTAAGTGCCGATACGGCGAGCGAGGTGCGGCAGATGCCGTGCCGCAGCCGCCGGAGCGGTGCTTAAGCCGTCAGGTGGGAATTGTGCGGTATTGCCTTTAGTATAGCAAAACAGAAAAAATAAAATTAAGGCGCATCACACAGGGATTGTGTGGTGCGCCTTAATTTTATTTTATGTGATAATATGATGAAAGTTTCTGCTTCCTTCTTTTCAAAGAAGGAACAAAATCCCCCGTAAAAAACTCACATATCATGATTCTCAATCAGCTTGCGGCCCATCAGAACGCCCATGACGGAGGCCATCATCAGGCCGCGGGTCCATCCGGAGGAATCGCCCAGGCAGTGCAGGCCGGAAATGTTCGTTTCCAGGTCGGTGTCCATCTTGACCTTGTTGGAATAGAACTTCAGCTCCGGGCTGTACAGCAGGGTTTCCGGTGCGGCAAAGCCGGGGGCAACATAGTCCACCATCTTGATGAACTCAATAATGCTCACCATGGCGCGGTACGGCATGGCGGCAGTAATGTCGCCCGCAACGGCATCTTTCAGGGTAGGGCGCACATTGGAATGTGCCAGCTCCTTGGCCCAAGTGCGCTTGCCGTCCAGAATATCACCGTAGCGCTGTACCAGAATGTGCCCGGCACCCAGCATGTTGGTCAGTTCGCCAACCTTCTGGGCATAGGCAATGGGCTGGTTGAACGGTTCGGTAAAGTTGTGACTGACCAGAATGGCCAGGTTGGTGTTGCCGGATTTCAGATCCTTGTAGCTGTGACCGTTGACGACCGCCAGGTCATTGTCATAGTTTTCCTGCGCGACAAAGCCGCCGGGGTTCTGGCAGAAGGTGCGGACCTTGTTCTTCCACGGGTTGGGGTAACCGATCAGCTTGCCTTCGTACAGAACCTTGTTGATGGTCTCCATGATCTCGTTGCGGCACTCCACACGCACACCAATATCAACGGTGCCGGGCTTGTGGGCAATGTTGTGCTCGGCGCACAGCTTTTCCAGCCAATCTGCACCGCGGCGGCCGGTGGCAATCACAACCTGGTCGGCGCGCAGCTCGCGGCGCTCACCCTTTTCGGTGATCACAACGCCCTTGCACTCGCTGCCTTCCAGCAGAATGTTGTCACATTCGGTGTTGAACAGCATCCCCACACCGCGGGCCAGCAGATAGTTCTGGATGTTCAGGTACAGCTGCTGAGCTTTTTCGGTGCCAAGGTGGCGGATGGGGCAGTCCACCAGCTGCAGGCCGGCCTGGATGGCGCGCTTGCGGATCTCCTTGATCTCGCTGCCCTCGTAAATACCTTCCACATGCGGGTCAGCGCCAAATTCCAGATAGATCTTATCAGTGTAGTTGATCAGCTCCTGGGCAAAATCCTCACCGATCAGCTCCGGCAGCTCGCCGCCAACCTGATAGGAGAGGGACAGCTTGCCGTCCGAGAACGCACCGGCACCGGAAAAGCCGGTGGTGATGGCGCAGGTGGGCTTGCAGTTCACGCAGTGGCCGGTTTTATCTTTGGGGCAGTGGCGCTTTTCTACCGGTTTGCCCTTTTCAATCAGGCAGATACGCGGGCCGGTAGTTTTGCTGCTTTTGCGCAGCAGTTCCAGTGCGGTAAAAATACCGGCTGGGCCGGCGCCAACGATAATCAGATCATAATTGTTCATGTAGGGTAATTGCTCCTTAAATTTACAAATAAGCGCCGTTTCAGCGCAGGGTAACATCAGGTTGCGGCATCCGCTGTGGGCTCTTGGTCGGGTTCCGGTGGTTCGGTGGTCAGCTCCGGGGCTGGTACATCGGGCAGGTCCGTTTCGGCAGATTCTTCTGCAGCGGGTTCAGCCGGGGCAGGGGAGGGGGCTCCGGGGGATGGCTCCGGTGCGGCAGCGGTTTCCATTTCCGCCTTGGCAGCATCCAGCCTGTCCAGCGCATGGAACTCCATCGCAATATAAATGGTGCAGCACAGGTTCAAAATGCCCTCTGCCAGTAAAAAGATGCCGGACAGCAGCAAAAGATCCACGTTGCGGTTGTTCAGCAGCTGAGAACACGCCAGCAATGCCCCGCACAACAGCGAAACAATGCTGAGCAGCAGCACCACCCACCACTTTTGCCCCTTGCGCTTGGCAAGGGCAAAGGAAGACTGTGCGCGCACCACGCCATCCACCAGCAGCATCAGGCCAAACAGCAGCGGCAACAGCCATTCAAAGGTCATGGCGCTTTGTACGGTACACAATAGTGCCCACATGCCCAGCGCAATGGTGGGCAGGCTGAGCAGCAGGCTGACGGCGGCTCGGATGCTGCCGTTATCTTTCTTAAAATAACCGTACAGGCTTTGCAGCCCGCACAAAACCACCAACAAGCCCAGCGCAATGCAGAACACATCGGCAACCGCCTGCGGGGCAAGCAGCAACAGCAGGCCAAGCAGAATGTACAGCACACTGAACACCAGCATGCCCGGTTTGATATGGCGCAGCATACAAACCCCTCCTTATACAGAGGCAGCCGTTTTCTGGCCGGCTTCCATTGGCAGCAAAATGTCGCGGTGGCACTTGCGCATAAACACAGCGCACAGCGTAACGGCAACCAGCTCTGCAATGGGAAAAGCAAACCACACGGCGTTTACATTACCGGTGTGGCTCAGCAGCCAGGCGGCAGGCACCAGCACAACCAGCTGGCGGATCACCGAAACCAACAGCGCCAGCGTGCCGCGCCCCAGCGCCTGGAACGCGGAGGAAGAAATTACGTTGAAACCTGCCATCGGAAAATGGATGGCAATAATGCGCAAGGCCAGAATACCCATGGCCAGCATGGTGGGGCTGGCGTTGAACACACCCAGCAGCACATGTGGGAAAACTTCGGCCAGAATCAGGCCGCACAGCATAATGCACTCGGCAAAGCAGACAGCCAGTTTGATGGTTTGGGTAATGCGCTTGGGCTGGCGGGCACCGTAATTGTAGCCGATAATGGGCACCATGCCGTTGTTGATGCCAAAAATAGGCATGAATACAAAGCTTTGCAGCTTGAAGTAAACACCAAACACCGCAACGGCGGTGCTGGAAAAGGCAATCAGGATGTTGTTCATCGCAAAGGTCATCACGCTGCCAATGGCGTTCATGGCAATGGAGGGGATGCCCACCGCGTAAATGCGCTTGATGGTGGACCCCGCCGGGCGGAAGCCTTTCAGCGTTAGGTTGATGTCCTTATTGCACAGCAGGTTCATCGTCAGCCCGGCAGCTGCGCCGATCCACTGCCCGGCTACGGTAGCCACAGCAGCACCGGCTGCTTCCATGCGGGGCACGCCGAACAGACCGAAGATGAAGATGGGATCCAGCGCAATGTTGACCAAAGCGCCAATCAGCTGGCTGGCCATGGCGAACGCGCTGCGCCCGGTGGCGACCAGCAGTTTTTCCAGCATGCACTGCAGGAACAAGCCCATGCACCATAACGTGCAGATGGAAAGATAATCGGCACCGTACTGCATGATCTGGGCATCGGTGGTCTGGGACGCAATGAACGCCCGCGCGCCCAAAATGCCGAACACCAGAAAGGCGATGCCGCCGCAGAACGCTAAGAACAGGCCGTTCATCGCCGCGCGGCTGGCCTCGGCCCGGTTGCCCTCACCCAAACAGCGGGAAAGATAGGCGTTTACACCAACAGCAGTGCCCACGGCAAAGGCAATCATCAGGTTCTGGATGGGGAACGCCAGCGAAACGGCGGAAAGCGCCGCTTCGTTCACACGACTGACAAAGATGCTGTCCACAATGTTATAAAGTGCCTGAACCAGCATCGAAATCATCATAGGTACTGAACACGAAAGGAGCAGCGGGCCTATCGGCGCGCTGCCCATTCGGGATGCAGAGTATTTCTGTACAGAATCACTCATTCCTGATTAGCTGCCTCCATTGCTTTTGCAGCCTGAACAATCAGCTGGGCACAGGCATCCTGGCCAATTGCTGCATTCAGGCAAAGATCATAGTTTTTCGCTTCGCCCCAGCGGTTTTCAGTATAGTAGTTGTAATAGCTTGCGCGGGCGCGGTCATGCTTGGCCAGATGGGTCTCCCATAGGCGATCGGGCATATCCTTGGCATCGGGGCGCACTTTGGCGTTGGCCACGCGGATATCAATGGGGGCAAACACAAAGGTGCGCAGCACATTGGGGCGGTCGCGCAGAACATAGTCACCACAACGGCCCAAAATCACACAGGAGCCCTGGGAAGCAACTTCCTTGATGACATTGGACTGCAAAATGTACACCTGGTCCGCCAGGGGCATGGTGTTGCCCATCATGTAAAGGCTGTAGATCAGGCTGCCGCTGCGCTGGGTCTCGCTGGCGGCAATGGCTTCTTCCGTCAGGCCGCTCTTTTTTGCGGCGATGGTGATCAGCTCCTTGTTGTACAGGGGAATCCCCAAAAGATCAGCAACTTTCTGGGCAATCTCGCTGCCGCCGGATGCATATTCACGCGCCATCGTAATAACCAGGGGGTCCTTCATTGTCTCCACCTCACAAATAATAATAGTGATGGACATAATAGTCCTACTATAATAAGTATAAACGCTGGTGGAACAAAACGCAAGAGCAAGGTTAAACAAAACAAAACGGTGCCGTTGGGGCAAACTGCATAGCAAAACCGGGCAGTATTTTTGCCCGCTTTGTGCATAAATCCAATCTGTCCGCGCAACACTAATGGCATACACAACACGAACGGTGCGGTTGAAAATTCCGGGCGGCAGGTTTTGCGCCCGATGTTTTGGCCGTACGGCAAGCAAAGGACGGGGGAAGATGAACAGCATTAAAGCATTTTTGAAGGCAAAAGGGCTATATCTTGTCTGCCTTGCGCTGGTGTTTGCGGCAACCATTACCGGAATTGCCGCCATCCGCAGCGTGGTGCGCGGGGTCGAGGATCTGACCCGCATCCAAAAGCAGGCCCTGGAGGAGGGAACAGACGTATGGGATTCACCGGATGCCGCCGTAAACCAGCCCGCACAGGATGTGCCTGTGGCGACAGTGCAGCCATCGCCCGCGCCGTCAGCTGCGGGGTCTGCATCGTCATCCTTGCAGCAGGGGGCTGGGCAGTCTGGCAGCGCCTCCGGCGGGACTGGCAGCTCTGCTGCTTCGTCCGCGCAGCAGGGAACCTTGCCGCACGCTGGCTGGAACGGTAAAGTCAGCCAGGCGTTCAGCGGGAATACGCTGGTGTATAACCCCACCCTGGGGGACTGGCGCACCCACAACGGCACGGATTATACCGCCGAACAGGTAACGGCGGTGGCCGCCGGTACCGTGACCGCCATTGCGGATGACGCTCTGTGGGGCCGCGTGGTGGAAGTGACCGACGCGCAGGAACGCGTGTGGCGCTACTGCGGGCTGGAAGAAGTTGCCGTGACCCAGCGCGAAAAAGTAACCGCTGGGACCCGCCTTGGCACCACAGGCAACGTGCCCGCCGAAGCCCAGCAGGGCAGCCACCTGCACCTGGAATGCCGCAAAGCCGGCGCCTGCCTGGACCCGGAAAAGAATTAACACAGGCAATGCCGCTGCACCGTGGATGGTGCGGCGGCATTGCTCTGCCATGAATTCGGACAAGCTCTTAAAAAATATCCTGCTTGCCAGCAAATCCCGTTGACAAATACACGAAACATGTGTATTCTTATGGTAAAGATATCTTACAGTGTCTTATTTTATAAATTTTCTTACAACTCATTCCATACAGAAAGGAGCCCGCCATGACACGCCAGCGTGCCTTGATTTTGGAAATTTTACAGCACAGCCCCAAACATCTGACGGCGGACGAAATTTTTGCCATTGCCAAGGAGAAGATGCCCGGCATTGCCCGCGGCACCGTGTACCGCAACTTAAAGCTGATGGAACAGGCCAGGGAAATTGCCCGACTGGAAATGCCGGATGGCCCCGACCGGTTTGATAAAACCTCCAACCCGCACGGCCATTTGTACTGTGATTGCTGCGGCAGCCTGCAGGATCTGCCGGTGATCGGCCTGGTGCGCGAAATTGAAAATGCCATTGGAACCGAAGTGCGTTCCTACCAGTTGACCATCCATTACATCTGCCCTGAATGCCGCGAAAAACAGGCTGAACTTTAACAGCGGAGAAATACGCCACAAACTGTGCTTCCCTGATTATATTTAGGGAGCACAGTTTTTTATTTTGTCGTCATGCTCCGAAGCGTCAAAAAGGCTGCCGGACAGCCCTGCAGATGAGCAGGACGGGCGATATTTTATAAAATCAGGCATAGTGGTATAGTATTGAATATTAATATATAAATGGTGCGGGAACATACAGGATACTCTGCTGCCGGGTGGAATATATGAAATGCGGGTACAGCACTGTGACATGGCGTTGCAGGGAAAAATGCAGCCGGAATGGGCGTAACATACAAAAACAGAACACAAAGATGTTGCAATATGCCAAATGCGTACAAAATTCTGCAACTATTTTAGTCAAAATGCGCCTTGCTTTTCCTTCGGTTTTGCTATACCATAAAAACAATGAGCGGGAGCGAAAGCAGCATCCCGACATATAAAGAAGGAGAACCATTATGAAAAAAACATTAGCGTTGACCTTGGCAGCTGCAATGACCTTGAGCCTGGCTGCCTGCGGCAGTAGTGCCTCCAGTGCCTCCAGTGCCGCAACATCCACGGAAAGCACATCTACCGATACTTCGGCAGCTACCTCTACGGCTGCTGAAAGCGGTACCGTTGAAAATAAGGATAAGCCGCTGGTGTGGTTTAACCGTCAGCCTTCCAACAGCACCACAGGCGAGCTGGATACGGAGGCGCTGAACTTTAACGGCAATACTTATTATGTCGGTTTCGATGCCAACCAGGGTGCTGAACTGCAGGGCAAGATGATCGCAGATTACATTAAAGCACATGCTGACACCATCGACCGCAACGGCGATGGCGTTATCGGCTATGTTCTGGCAATCGGCGATATCGGCCATAATGACTCGATTGCCCGTACCCGTGGCGTTCGTAGCGCTTTGGGCACCGCAGTGGAAGGCAGCAGCGGCATTGTTTCTGATCCTGTCGGTACCAATGCGGATGGTTCCGCTACCCAGGTTCAGGACGGCACCATTGAAGTGGATGGCACGACCTTCGCCGTTCGTGAGCTTGCTTCTCAGGAAATGAAGAATTCCGCCGGCGCTACCTGGGATGCCGGCACCGCCAGCAACGCCATCAGCGCCTGGGCTTCTTCTCTGGGAGATTCCATCGATATCGTTATTTCCAACAATGACGGCATGGGCATGGCAATGTTTAACTCCTGGTCGCAGGAAAATGGCGTTCCCACCTTTGGCTACGATGCAAACGCTGACGCAGTTGCTGCCATTGCCGACGGTTACGGCGGAACGATCAGCCAGCACGCTGACGTGCAGGCCTACCTGACCCTGCGCCTGCTGCGTAATGCGTTGGACGGCGTGGACATCAACACCGGTATTGCCACTCCGGATGCCGCAGGCAATGTCCTGAGCAGCGATGTTTACTATTACAATGAGGACGAGCGTTCCTACTATGCTTTGAACGTGGCAGTCACGGCAGACAACTACACGGACTTCACCGACTCTACCAAGCCGTATGGGCCTGTTTCCAACCAGCTGGATGCCACTACCAGCCCGGAAAAGAGCGTTTGGCTGGATATCTACAACTCCGCGGATAACTTCCTGAGCGCTACTTACCAGCCCCTGCTGGAGAAATATGATGATCTGCTGAACCTGAAGATTGACTACATCGGCGGCGACGGCCAGACCGAGGCCAACATCACCAACCGCCTGGGCAATCCCAGCGCATACGATGCCTTTGCCATCAATATGGTTAAGACCGATAACGCTGCTTCGTACACTTCTCTGCTGAACCAGTGATCCAACGGCAACAGCAATAACTGACAGTTAAGTAACGGCAACGCTATTAGGGAGAATGTATTTCTCCATAGGGGAGAATGAAGTTTTCCCTAATAGCGTTTTTTTATGAAAACAGGTGAGCAGCCGTAGGGCAGTTTGCCAATTTGCAAGACGGGAGTGACGAGAATGGCAGAAGCGAAAGACGATATTGTCTTGTCAATTCGCGGTATGTGCAAGTCGTTTGGCCGCAACCGAGTACTTGATCATATCAATCTGGATGTAAAACGCGGTACAGTTATGGGGCTTATGGGCGAAAACGGCGCCGGTAAGTCTACCATGATGAAATGTCTGTTCGGTACTTATCAAAAGGATGAGGGCAAGATTTTCCTCAATGGCAAGGAAATCAGTTTTTCCGGCCCGAAAGACGCGCTGGAAAACGGAATTGCAATGGTGCATCAGGAACTGAACCAGTGCCTGGAGCGCAGTGTGATTGATAACCTGTTCCTGGGGCGGTACCCGGTCAACTCTATGGGCGTGGTTGACGAAGGGCAGATGAAGAAGAAAGCAGCCGATCTGTTCCGCAAGCTGGGCATGACTGTCAATCTGACCCAGCCCATGCGCAATATGTCGGTTTCGCAGCGGCAGATGTGTGAAATTGCCAAAGCCATCTCTTACAATGCCCAGGTCATCGTTCTGGATGAGCCGACTTCTTCGCTGACGGTGCAGGAAGTGAATAAACTCTTTGAGATGATGCGCATGCTGAAAGAACAGGGCATTGCGCTGATATACATCTCACATAAGATGGACGAAATTTTTGAAATTTGTGACCAGATTTCGGTTCTGCGTGACGGCAACCTGGTTATGACCAAGGACAGCAAGGACACCAACATGGGCGAGCTGATCACTGCCATGGTTGGCCGTTCGCTGGAAAGCCGCTTCCCGCCGGTGGACAATATCCCCGGGGATCCGATCTTGTCCATCCAGCATCTGTCCACCAAATATGCGCCTTATCTGCAGGATATCAGCTTTGATGTGCGCGAGGGCGAAATTTTTGGTCTGTATGGCCTGGTGGGCGCCGGACGTACAGAGCTGCTGGAAACCATTTTCGGCGTGCGTACCCGTGCGGCAGGTCGTGTGTATTTCCGCGACCACCTGATGAACTTCAACAATGCCCACGAAGCGATCGAGCATGGATTTGCCCTGATTACCGAGGAACGCAAAGCAAACGGCCTGTTCCTGAAGAGCGATTTGACATTCAATACTACCATTGCCAACCTGGACCAGTACAAAGGTGGCCTTGGGCTGTCAATGCCCAAAATGGTAAAAGCCACAAGCAAGGAGATCAAGGTCATGCACACCAAGTGCATGGGACCTGACGATATGATCACCAGTTTGTCTGGCGGCAACCAGCAAAAGGTCATTTTTGGCAAATGGCTGGAACGCGAACCCCAGGTCTTTATGATGGATGAACCTACGCGCGGTATAGACGTTGGCGCAAAGTACGAAATCTATGAGCTGATCATCAAGATGGCCAAACAGGGAAAGACGGTTATTGTTGTTTCCTCTGAAATGCCTGAGATTCTGGGTATCACCAACCGGATCGGCGTTATGTCCAACGGACATCTTTCCGGCATTGTGAATACCAAGGAAACAAATCAGGAAGAGCTTTTGAGACTCAGCGCAAAATACCTGTAATGGGGGATAATGATCTATGGCAACTGCAACACAAACTTCAAAAATTCTTTCGGCGGAGCAGGAAGCCAAGCTTCGCCAGCCAATCGATGAATATGTTGGGAAAATCCAGGCGCAGATCGATGAACTTCGTACTGACGGTACTGAAAAAGCTGTCAATATCCAGAATGAGCTGGATAACCTGAAGCGCGACCGCATCTATACCGCGCAGGAAAAAACGGAACGTGAGACCAAACTGAAGGCTGAATTGGCAGCGGCCAAGGCAGTTGAAGAAAAAAACAAGGGCCAGATCAACAAACTGATCGCTGATGCCGAAGCCTATTTGAAAGCCCATTATGACAGCGACTATTACCAGGCGGTGGTGGCCAGCTGCAAGCAGGAAAAGGTACAAGCCCAGCAGAAATATCAGGCAACTGTAGAACAGCTGAAAAAGGAACACGAGACGGCGCTTTCCAAGCTGAGCAATCAGCAGGAAATCAAGGACGAAAAGTATGTCCACAAGAACCGCCTGTTCGACGCCAAAATGCAGTTGGATAAGGACTGCCAGGCAATCAAGGACCGCCGGCATGCCGCGTTTGATTACAAATATCACCTGATCGATATGCTGCGCCTGTCCAAGTTTACGGTTGGCGAGTCTCTGGCGCAAAAGTGGGAAAACTACAAGTACACATTTAATCGCCGTGACTTTTTGCTGCGCAACGGTCTGTACATTGCAATCGTTATCATCTTTATTATACTGTGCCTGATTGCCCAGTTCGGCAAGAAAGTGCCGCTGCTTACCGTCAACAATATTTTGAACATTCTGCAGCAGGCTTCGCCGCGCATGTTCCTGGCTTTGGGCGTTGCCGGGCTGATCCTGCTGGCCGGCACGGACCTGTCCATTGGCCGTATGGTTGGTATGGGCATGACTGCCGCTACCATCATTATGCACAAGGGAATCAACACCGGTGCGGTTTTTGGCCATGTGTTTGATTTTACCGGGCTGCCGGTCGTTGCACGCGTTATTTTGGCGCTGATTGTCTGCATTGTCCTGTGCACAGTCTTTACCACCATCGCAGGTTTCTTTACAGCCAAGTTCAAAATGCACCCATTCATTTCTACGATGGCGAACATGCTGGTCATTTTTGGCTTGGTCACCTATTCAACCAAGGGTGTTTCCTTTGGCGGTATCGAAGGCAACATCCCCAGCATGATCATCCCCAAGATTGGCGGTTTCCCCACCATTATCCTGTGGGCTATCGCAGCTGTGATCATTGTGTGGTTCATCTGGAACAAGACGACCTTTGGTAAAAACCTGTTCGCAGTCGGCGGCAACGCCGAAGCTGCTGCTGTTTCCGGCATCTCGGTATTCCGCGTTACGGTAGGCGCGTTTATTCTGGCAGGCATTCTGTATGGCTTCGGCTCCTGGCTGGAATGCATCCGTATGGTGGGCTCCGGCTCCGCTGCATATGGTCAGGGCTGGGAAATGGACGCCATCGCGGCCTGCGTTGTGGGCGGCGTTTCTTTCACCGGCGGTATCGGCAAGATTTCCGGCGTGGTTGTCGGTGTGTTCATCTTCACCGCGTTGACTTACTCTCTGACCACTTTGGGTATTGATACGAACCTGCAGTTCGTGTTCTCCGGCATCATCATTCTGGTTGCTGTTATGCTGGACTGCCTCAAGTACGTTCAGAAGAAATAATCTATACCGGCTGTACGGCAAAAATTCGGCTGTGTTTATAAAAAACAGGCTGAATTTCCGGCGCTCCGGTGCCTCCCGGCATAAACCGCAGCGTATCATCAGATAACACAAAAGCATGTGCATGACAAAACAAATCGAAAATTTTGGGTTTTCGAGGAGGGCGGGTGCACATGCTTTTATTTTTGACCCGCAAAATCTTTGCCGTATCCCCAAAACCGCAGCCTGTATGCAAGGCATTTGCCTTTACCCGGCGGTATGGTATAATTTGAGAAAGAAACCGGAAGGGAGGAGAGAGATGTGATCTATCTTTCGGAATTTTATTTTCCCAGCCAAAAGAGCGAGGCTAACTACCTTGCCGAGTCGCCGCGGGCCAAAATGACCTGCTATGATTCTTTCTACCCCTTTGGCCTGTTTGCAGGCCGGGGCTTGAAAGCACTGGACCTGGCGGATGTGACCATTTTGTACGGCGGCAACGGCTCCGGCAAAACCACAGCGCTCAACGTGATGGCGGACGCTTTGCGCCTGCAGCGCGGGGCACAGTATAACCGCAGTGATTTCTTCCCGGATTATGTCTCCCTGTGCCAGTTCCACACCCTGCACGCCATCCCGGCGGGCAGCCTGATTTTGACCAGCGACGATGTGTTTGACTATATGTTGGATGTGCGCGCCATCAACGATAACATTGATACCCGCCGCGGCAGCCTGTTTGATGAATACACCGAGGCCCGCACCGCCAAATTCCAGATGCACAGCATGGAGGATTATGACCGGCTCAAGCAGGTCAGCGCGGCACGGCGCTATTCCAAATCTCAGGTGGCGCGCAAAACTTTGTCTCCCAACATCCGCACCCACTCCAACGGCGAAAGCGCCTTTTTGATGTTCCAGGAAAAACTGCGCGGGGATGCCCTTTATCTGTTGGATGAACCGGAAAACAGCCTTTCCGCCGCGCGGCAGATCGCTTTGGCGGATTTTTTGGCAGATTCGGCCCGGTTTTACGGCTGCCAGTTTGTGCTGGCCACCCATTCGCCGTTTTTGCTGGCAATCCCCGGTGCCCGCATTTATGATCTGGACAGTGACCCGGTGCGCACCCGCCGCTGGACCGAGCTGGAAAGCGTGCGGGATACCTTTGAGTTTTTCCAACAGCACAAGGAGGAGTTTTGATGGCGGAACGCCGATTTTATCAAGGGGAGACCTTTGCCAATTATGACCCCGGCGAGCTGCTGGAAAACGCCGAGTTCGAAGACTGTGTGTTTGACCACTGCCGCTGGCTGGGCACGCGGGTGCAGAACTGCCGCTTCAACGCCTGTACCTTTGACCACTGCAATTTTTCCGGCGTGGTGTTCAGCTTTACCACCATGAAAGATGCCTGGCTGCTGAACAGTGCGTTCCGCTCCATGGCGTGGGGCGGGCTGCAGGGCAAAAGCGGGGTGTTCCAGCCGTTTGGCAAAATCAAAAACTGCGCGTTCCGCTACAATGATTTTTCCGGCATGGCACTGAACGGCTTTGACTGGACCGGGGCGGAACTGCAGCAATGCACCTTTGATGATACCCGCCTTGCCGGGGCCAGCTTTTACGGCGTGCGGCTGGGCGGAACCCGGTTCACCCGCTGCGATTTGCAAAAAGCCGACCTGCGCACCGCCGAAGAATACGCCATTGATTTGGAGACCAACAAGTTGAAAGGCGCAAGGTTCAGCTTTCCTGATGTGGTGAGGTTACTGGATGGAACGGGGATTGTGATCGAGTGAGGCGCTTAAAACGACCCAACGTAAGGTGCTTTGATGAAAACCCAAATAGGAAATGGGCTTCCCTCTGAGGGGCGGTTCCCTTTATAATGCACTACCACCATTTAACCTGCCTCTTACCCGTTGGAACGCCCATTGTGCGCCTGCTAATCTGACGGGATAACGATTTTTAGAAAATGATAAACTGGGTAAAAACCCAAAAACTCGCCCTGAATTTTTACAATTCGAAAATGGTGAAAATGTTGTGGAATTTTTTGGCGTGTGGTATAATAAATGAAATTGCGGTTTATGGTTGATTTTTCGGCCTGGCCGCATTTGATTAAAAAAGCAACGCGCGGCCGAACAGGCTGCCGGGTGCAGCCGGAAAATCCCCGGGTACGCCCATTTATAAGGAGGAACGAACGGAATATGCAGAAGAAAAAAATCACCGCATTCCTGCTGGCGCTGGCAATGGTGTCCGCTATGGCACTGCCCGTTTTTGCACAGGAGCCGAACCCGCAGGCTGAAACCGCTGCAAGCATTGCAGTGGTGGAAACTGCTACCCCGGAAACCGCAGCCACCGAGGAACCGAAAGTTGACGCTGAACCGGCAGAGGACAACGTGAAAGAGGACGCCGCTACCTATGATGCACCGCCGGAGAATGGCTGGTATCAGGAATACCCCGGCGGCCCCTGGTATTGGTACGAAAACGGCGTGCGCCAGGGCACCACTGGCCGCGGCAAGGAAATCTATGACCCCAAGAGCGATGCCTGGTACTGGCTGGATGCTGTTCAGGGCGGCGCTATGACCACCAATAAGGACGTCTATCAGGACTCCAACGGCGGCAAGTGGGTGCGTTACGATGCCAACGGCCATATGGTCAAGGGCTGGAATACCAACGAGAAGGGTACTTACTACTTCGATCTCGTGACCGGTGCTATGGTAAAGGGGATGTGTACGATAGACGGCATTCCCTGCGCATTTGATACCACCACAGGCATTGGCCTGGATAAGCAGTGGGTCAACATCAACGGCGACAAGTTCTGGTACGAAGGCGGCAAGCGCCAGGGCACCACTGGCCGCGGCAAGGAAATCTATGACCCCGCTTCCGATGCCTGGTACTGGCTGGATTCCGTCAATAACGGCGCAATGGCTGTCAGCAAGGATGTCTATCAGGACTCCAACGGCGGCAAGTGGGTCCGCTATGATGCCAACGGCCATATGATCAAGGGCTGGAATACCAACTCTCAGGGTACTTATTACTTTGACCTCATCACCGGCGCTATGGCAAAGGGCACCGTTGTGATCGACGGCATTACCTGCGTGTTTGATTACAACACCGGCATTCTGCAGTCCACCAACGTGGATGTGACCAAGTACCGCGAGATCAAGCGCACCAACTACTATGCTGACGGCAGCGTGATGAATACCCTGACCACCGATTACGATGCACAGGGCCGCCTGCTGAAAGAGCAGCGCCGCGATAAGTCCGGCAACCTGCAGGTTCAGGACGACTTCTATTATGAATACAACGGCATGCTGACCAAGCATACCCACCGCGAGTACGGCAACGACAACTACTCTTACGAGTATCGCTATGAGTATGATAAGAGCAACCGCTTTGCCAAGATCTCCGTTTACCGCTACAATGGCGGCTGGTACCTGTACAGCTACTGGACTGCCAAAGAGTGGGACAGCCTGGGCAGCGTTTCCAAGTTCTGGGAATACAACAGCCAGAACAAAGTTACCTGCATCGTCAACCTGACCAGCAGCGGCAGCCGCAACCGTTACACCAAGATGACCATTGTGAACAGCAGCAACCAGACCGTGCGTACTGACACCTGGAGCTATGACAGCAACGGCCACCTGGCCGGCTGGACCAACAGCGGCAACTCCAACGGCTATTCTAACGTGCTCAGACTCTCCAGCGATAACAATATTGGCGCTGGCAACCCGCTGTTCGACCGTCATTGCGGCAAATTTGTCACCGATGACAAGATCACCAGCGCTTCCATCAAGTTCCAGAACGATGAAGTTGTCGAGATCCGCCAGAACAACCAGCGCATCTCTTACACCAACCAGGAAAGCATGGGTATGAACAGCAGCAACAATCTGACCCGTACTTTTGCTACCTACACTGATGGCGGCAACTTCCGTTACCGCACCCTGGTTGAGTACTTCAAGTACAAGAACTAAGGCAACACCGCACAATTCCCACCTGACGGCTTAAGCACCGCTCCGGCAGCTGCGGCACGGCATCTGCGTTGCCAAAATGCT
>OKUL01000217.1_pt1 | contig 37848 bp, 47 predicted proteins | sample 1606631 | NCBI WGS metagenome assembly OKUL01 (sample SAMEA3882518, study PRJEB24775) | human gut metagenome | biome: human-associated habitat; feature: intestine environment; material: feces | place: Netherlands | collected 2009/2010 | reverse complement strand
TCTCTTGTCACGCGCAACTTTTGAGGATTTTTAAAGGGGGTCTATACCAATTTTGTGAAGCAAAAGTACTGGTGGACGAACTAAAATAAAGACGTTCTAAAAGGCGTCTAAAACGCCCGTAGAACGATTTTATGACAAGGGTGGTATATTAACCCTTAAACGGTATTAAAAACGACATACGACGCTATTATGGGGCTTTTAGGAGGCGATACTATTAAAACTATCCCACTATTCGGAAAGTGGGGGCATGCTATACCAAACGGAGAGGAGTAATGATGAGTGGTTAAGAATCCGTATTATCAGCAGAACAATGGGCGGTTACCAAGCGACCCTCCGAATTATTTAGGAACAGTGGCAAGGGAAGTTTGGCGCAAAATCGTTCCGTTTTTAGAAAACACAAATAAAATTCAACGCATTGATACGTTCTTGGTTGAAACTTACTGTACGAATTATGAAATTTACAAGCTTGCTTATGAAGATATAAAAGAGAATGGTATTCAGCAAGAGATCAGGAAGCCTATCCAATCGCCAGGGTCTGGTGAAATTCTCGGTGAACAATCAATGGGCTTTAAAAAGAATCCAGCAGTCGCCACAATGAAAGACGCCGTTGACACCTTGAATAGAATTGGTGTTCAGCTTGGTTTGACCCCTAAGGGACGTAAAGAGCTTATGGAAATTGCGAGTGAAGATACAAATAAGGTCTCAACAACGGAAATGTTGAAGGAATTTTTGAACAGTTAAAAAAAAGAGGTGAGGTTTTTATTTCCCCATCTCTTTTAGTTGTTTTTCGATAGCTTTTTGAACTATCTTAGCTTGCGGTATCATTGTTTCTTCTGATGTCTCTTTTAGTTTATCCAACAGCTCTTCATCAAGCGTGAACGTCATACGTTTTTTTGCCATGTCAACCTCCTTTTTTTAATATAATACAATAAAAGTATTGCATTGTAAAGAGGATATGTTATAATTATATTGTAAAGTTAAGTAAATACAATATAATATAACGAAAGGGCAAAAATGACAAGTGGCATTAGAAGAACCAGCGAAATGTTTTTAAGCGAAATATATGATAAATATGGTTCGGAATATACTGTATTGAGCGAATATAAAAAAGCTCACGAAAAAGTTTTAGTTAGGCACGAGAAGTGCGGTTGCGAGTGGGAGATAGAAGCTAATAGTTTACTAAGAAAAGCTCGTTGTCCAATGTGCAACGGCGGTGTTTCTTTTAGTGAAAGCGAGTTTAAAAGACGACTTTTTAAAAAGTACGGTGATGGTTATATCTTGATTGATAGATATACCAATGCTCGTAAAAAAGTTACGTTTTTATGTAACAAATGTCGCTATTATTTTAATATGACCCCAGATAATATATTAAGAGGGCATGGTTGCCCTCGTTGTTTCAGGAGTAGAATTTCAGAGCGGTATTCCAAGAGTGACAAAGATTTCAAAAATGAGGTAAAAAATCTTGTTGGAAATGAGTATATATTTTTAGATAAATATTCTACAGGAAGAAAGAAAATGAGGTGCAAGCATGTTAGATGTGGAAATGTTTACATGGTTACACCAAACAATTTTTTGAGCGGTAAACGTTGTCCGTTTTGTAAATCTAGTCGTGGTGAAGCAGAAGTTAGAATGTACTTATTGGAAAAAGGTGTATTTTTCGAGGAGCAGGTCAGATTTGATGATTGCCGACACAAAAAGCCTTTACCTTTTGATTTTTATTTGCCAACAATGAACACGTTAATTGAGTTCGATGGCGAACAACACTTCCAACCTATTGAACATTGGGGCGGAGAAAGGAGCTTCTTAGAAATACAAAAGAGAGATAAAATAAAAACTGATTTTTGTTTATCTAACAACATAAAACTCATTCGTATCAGCTATATGGATGATGTAAAGGAGGTGCTTGAAAATCAGATTGAATAACTCACATGATGTTATCAGTGCTTATAAAAGCGCTGATTTTTCATTTATCCGCAAGAAATATCAAGATCCAGGTACTAAATACGCTTTTTCCGTGCTAGACGGCGATGTTATCACTGGCTATTATATCAAGTTAGCTTGTTATAGGCATTTACGAGACTTGCAAAGGCAAGGAGACAACGATTTCCCATTCATCTACTCGTTGACTGAATTTAACAAGTTTTTGAAATTTGTTAGGCTTGTTCCTAACGTGGATAACCTCAACGAGAAGTTAGAATTAATGGATTGGCAATATTTTATCTTCAGCCAAATGTTCGGCTGGTTTGGTCTTGACGAATTGCCAAGGTTTACTAATATCGTCTTGTCGATGGCACGTAGTCAGGGGAAAACAATGATAGCTGGGATTTCCATGAACTACTCTTTTCTCATTGAGACTATTGGGCTATCCAATCAGGACTACCTTATTAGTTCGCTAAACCACGACCAAACCATGAAGCTATATACTTATGTTAAGTCGATGATGGCTAAAATTGTGGAGAATGAGCCGTTCAAGTCTTTGGCGGAAGAGATGGGTTTGAAACTTTATTCGAGAGAGATCAAAGCTCTAACTGATAGCAATTCTATTTGGACTATCAGTTTTGAAAGCGGGAAATTTGACTCAAAACACTTTCGTCTTGCTGTTGCTGATGAGGTAGGCGAGTTAAGGAATGACGAGGGAATTTCTAAAATCACCTCAGGGCAGGTAAACACAGACGGTTCACGTTTCATTGAAATCTCTACCGCATATACAGTGCCAAATGTTCCTTTTCACCAAGAACAGAAAAAGCTGATTGAAATTATGGAAAATGATGATGACAGAGCTGGAGATGACCAACTCTGTTTAATTTGGTGTCAAGATGACTTAGAAGAAACTTTCGAGCCAGAAACCTGGGCTAAAAGCAATCCACTTTTAAATCACCCAGAATTAAAAGACAGCCTTATGAAAGGCTTACTTTCTGAACGTGATAAGAAAATGCTTATGGGTAACCTCGCAGACTTCCAAGTTAAAAACATGAACTGCTGGCTACTTGCTGACAGTAACAGCTTTCTTGATTTGAAAGATATCGAAAACGCAGTTATCCCAGAGTTTGATATACGAGGTAAACGCGTTTATGTCGGTCTTGATGCGTCAATGTTTAGCGATAATACAGCAATTGGCTTTGTTTACCCATATTTGGGCGAAGATGGCAGTCAAAAGTGGCACGTTGAACAACACAGCTTCATTCCTTGGCAGCAAGCAGGAAGCATTGAAGCCAAAGAGAAGCAAGACGGGGTCAACTATCGTGAGTTTGAAAGGAAAGGCTTTTGTACGATTACAAGCCATCCACAAGGTCTTATCAATCCAGAGGAAGTTTATCGCTGGTTTATTGATTATGTCGAAGACAACGCACTTGACGTTGTCTTTTTTGGATATGACGCGATGAACATGTCTAAGATTGTTAAAGCATTAGAGACTAACACAAGTTTCCCTTTAATGCCAATCAGACAGCGCACAAGTGAGCTGAAAGACCCAACTAAGTTCTTACAGACGCTATTTATCGAAGGTAACATCACGCGCATTGATGATGAAATTATGCGTAAAGCCTTGATAAATGCAGTTATTAAAGAGGACAACATCGGTATCCAAGTAGACAAAATGAAGTCAACATATAAAATTGACGTTGTGGATGCTCTTATCGATGCTTTTTACGATGCCATGTACGCATTTGAAGACTATGCAATCACAAACAATCCAACATGGAAAGTCGAACATATGAGCCAAGAGGCAGTTTTAGCATGGCTAAAAAACCCAGAAAGTGGGCTATTAGAGGAGTATTAATATATGATTTTGAAGTTTTTTAAGGCAATTTGGGCTATTTTCGACATTTTAATGTTCATTTTAGCTGCAATTTCACTCAATATAACCACTTACCACCTTGGCTATGTATGGTTTGGCATTAGTATGACCGTTACATTCGTACTTGCTGGATTAGTGAGTGAGCTAGCCTCAAAAAATGGCTAGAAAGGAGGTGATAACAATTGCCAATATTTAATATAACGAATCTTGCAACAGAGAGTCCACCTAGTAATCAAGGTGTCTTTTTTGATATTACTGATCCAGAGTTTTTAGCTACTATTCAGGGTAGTGAGTGGGTATCAGCTGAAACTGCTCTCAGAAACTCAGACTTATTTTCTATTATTAATCAACTCTCAAACGACCTTGCAACCGTTAAACTGACAGCCAGTCGGAAACAATTACAGGGAATCATTGATAACCCGTCAAACAATGCTAACCGCTTTAATTTCTATCAATCTATCTTTGCTCAAATGCTACTTGGTGGGGAAGCCTTTGCTTATCGATGGCGAAATGAAAATGGGCGGGATATGAAGTGGGAATATTTGCGACCGTCTCAAGTATCATTCAATCGCTTGGATAATAAAGATGGAATTTACTATAACATCACTTTTGACGACCCACGCATTCCACCAAAACAGCACGTCCCACAAGGTGACGTCTTACACTTTAAATTGCTATCTGTGGATGGTGGTTTGACAAGTGTAAGCCCGTTGATGGCTCTTAGTAGGGAGTTGAATATACAGAAAGCCAGCGATAAGCTGACGCTTAACTCTCTCAAAAACGCCTTAAATGCCAATGGTATTTTGAAGATTAAAGGCGGTGGCTTGCTTGATTTTAAAACTAAACTCTCACGCTCACGGCAAGCGATGAAGCAAATGCAAGGCGGTCCGTTAGTGCTGGATGATTTAGAGGACTTCACACCGCTTGAAATTAAGTCGAACGTGTCTCAACTGCTTAAGCAAGCGGACTGGACAACTGGACAGTTTGCTAAGGTCTACGGTATCCCAGAGAATGTAGTTGGAGGTCAAGGAGACCAACAATCATCGCTGGAAATGAGTTTAGATCTCTATAACAAAGCAGTCTCACGCTATCTAAGACCGTTTATTAGTGAATTATCTCAAAAACTATCCTGCGATGTAGATGCAGATATTTTGCCGGCTGTTGACCCTACTGGCTCTAATAGTGTCAGTCGGATTAATAGCATGGTTAAAAGTGGCACACTCGCTCAAAATCAAGGCTTGTATATTTTGCAACAAGCTGAAATTTTACCTAAAGAGTTGCCAGAAGGGGAAAACCCTAATAAGACCACATTGAAAGGAGGTGAGATAAATGGGGAAGATTGACATTAAAGGCTATATAGTAAGCAATGACGATAGGGAATTCTATGATTTTTATGGAATGACCAGTACCTATCCTAAGATGGTACAAGATGCCATCACTAATGATGAAGACGAAGAAATTACGCTTAATATTGCTTCAAACGGCGGTGATGTGTTCGCAGCTAGTGAAATCTATACTATGCTTCGAGACAGTGGCAAGCGTATTGTAGTTAATATACAAGGCTTAGCAGCGTCTGCTGCTTCCGTCATATCAATGGCAGGCAATACCGTTCGCATTAGTCCAACGGCGCATATCATGATTCATAAAGCATCTAGCGGTTTCGTTGGGAACAGCGATGACATGGAACATCAATCAGTAGTATTGAATAGCATTGACGAGTCTATCGCTTTGGCTTACGAGATGAAAACTGGTCTTAAACAATCAGAATTATTAGAGCTTATGGCAAAAGAAACATGGCTTAATGCCAAAACTGCTGTTGATAAAGGCTTTGCAGATGAAATTATGTTCTTTGGTGACGATGAAGAACAAATCATGGTTACTAACGCTGTACATCAGATGCCAAGCAAATCAGCAATCAACAAGTTTAAAAATATGATTGCTAAACCTAAAACCAATTCTTTGCGTGAGCAAAAATTGAAAATTTTACTTGAAAAATGAAAGGAAAATAATTAATGAAAACATCAAACGAATTGCATGACCTTTGGGTTGCTCAAGGCGACAAGGTCGAAAATCTTAACGAAAAACTTAACGTAGCTATGCTTGACGATTCAGTTACTGCTGAAGAGTTGCAAAAAATCAAAAACGAGCGTGACACTGCCAAAATGAAACGTGACTTGTTCAAAGAACAATATACTGAAGCACGTGCTAGCGAAGTAGCAAATATGTCTGAAGAAGACAAAAAACCTTTGACTAAAAACGAAGAAGAGGTTAAAGCTGGTTTTGTTAAAGACTTCAAAAACCTAGTCCGTGGTCGCTACCAAAACTTGCTCGACTCTAAAACAGACGCATCTGGTTCTGATGCAGGCTTGACTATTCCTCAAGATATTCAAACAGCTATTCATACATTGGTTCGTCAATACGACTCATTGCAAGAATATGTTAATGTCGAAAATGTAACTACTCTTACTGGTTCTCGTGTTTACGAGAAATGGGCTGACATCACAGGTCTTGCTAATATTGATGATGAAGCAGGTAAAATTGCTGATATTGATGATCCAAAACTTTCTCTTATCAAATACACTATCAAGCGCTATGCTGGTATCTCAACAGTTACTAACAGCTTGCTTGCTGACTCTGCTGAAAATATCCTTGCATGGTTGTCTGGTTGGATTGCTAAAAAAGTTGTGGTTACTCGTAACAAGGCAATCTTGGGTGTTGTTGGCAAACTCCCAACTAAACCAACATTGACTAAATGGGACGATATTATTGACCTTGAAGCTAAAATTGACCCAGCAATCAAACAAACTTCATTCTTCTTGACTAACACTTCAGGCTTTACAGCTCTTAAAAAAGTCAAAAATGCTTTGGGTGACTACCTCATGGAACGTGATGTAAAATCACCAACTGGATATTCAATCAATGGTTTTGCAGTTAAAGAAATTTCTGACCGCTGGCTTCCTAACGCTTCATCAGGAGTTATGCCGCTTTACTTTGGTGACTTGAAACAAGCGGTAACATTGTTTGACCGTCAACAAATGTCATTGCTATCTACCAATATTGGTGGTGGTGCGTTTGAAACTGACACTACTAAAGTACGTGTTATTGACCGTTTTGATGTAGTAGCAACTGATACAGAAGCATTTGTGCCAGCATCATTTAAAGCTATTGCTGACCAAAAAGGTAACATTGGTTCAACAGCAGTCTAATTAGGAGGTAAGCTATGAGTGTATCTAAGGAAACTATCATGCAGACTCTGAATCTGGATGAGACAGACGACACGGCACTCATCCCAGCTTACATTGAATCAGCTCGACAGTACGTCGTTAATTCAGTCGGGGATGATCCAAAATTTTACAACCTCGACAGTGTGAGAGCTTTGTTTGATACGGCTGTAATAGCCCTAACAAGCTCATATTTCACGTATAGAGTGGCATTGACAGATACGGCAACATATCCTGTTAATCTAACGCTAAACAGCATAATCGGGCAGTTAAGGGGGCTGTACGCAACTTATAGCGAGGAAAGAGGTGACTAATGGCTAGAGTTAGATATTTACCCTCAGACTTTCGTTATAAAGCAGATTTTGGGACATATCAAAGCGCACCCAACAAATTCACTGGAGTGAGTGTGCCAAAGTTCGTGAAACAATTTACGCTTCATTACAAGCCACACACTAGAACGCTCAATCAAGAGTATTTGGCTCAACAAAATGGCGAAAGTGATACAATAGTTATCGTCATCCGCCACAATGCAAAAGTATTAGAAGGTCAAGTTGTCACTTTAAACGGCACTCAATATGACATCGTGCGTATCAGTGCAGACGAAAACTTTGGTTTTAACCACTACGACTTTCTGACACTTAGAAAGCACAAGAAAGTTGGGTGATAGCTTATGACAGGTCTTGACGAAGCGTTAGAGGGTTGGCTTAAAACAGTGGCTAGTATTGGTGATTTAACACCAGCGGAACAAGCAAAGATTACAACCGCTGGTGCTAAGGTGTTTAAAGAAGAGTTGGCAGAAGTTACTCGTCAGAAACACTACTCAAAGAAGAAAAATTTGAAGTATGGTCACATGGCTGACGGCTTAGCTGTCCAATCCACAAACGTGGATGGTAGAAAAAATGGTGTGTCAACTGTGGGGTGGGTGAATAGGTACCACGCCCAAAACGCTAGACGATTAAATGACGGCACTAAGAAATATCGTGCTGATCATTTCGTCACTAATGTACAAAACGATAGCGCTGTCCAAACTAAGGTGCTATTGGCAGAAAAAGAGGAATATGAAAAACTCATTCGCAAGAAGGGAGGGGAGTGATTAAGTGTTAGCAACCGTAAAACTAAAAGAGTTAATTGAGGGTAAAGGATTTGGTGAAATAAGCGAAGTATATGCAAACAACTTACCTAAAGAACTCGAAGATAACACCGATAAGACAATCGTGTTGCTCACCGAAAGCAACCCATCACTTGATTTAAGCGGAAATAATACCTTTTTCAGTAAAACAGATAGAGTAGAAGTGCAGATTTTTTATAAACTCGATATTGATTTTGATATTGAAGCTTTTGAGATGGAATTGATAAAATTCCTAAAATCTGAACACTACTCAATAACAGATATAAGAGAACATAGCATAGACCCTGATACTTTACAGTTAACAGCGGTCTTTTTTGTTGCTTTCGATAGATTTATTTAACAAAAAAAGGAGAAAATATATATGGCAATTGTAGGTTTGAAATTAGTGAAACTTGCTTTGGTTGACCCAAAAACTCAACAACTTATTAAAGGTCCAGAAGGCCTTTCAACTGACGGTGTAATCCAAATCGATTCTAAAATGCTTGGTACTCGTACCGCTAACATCTCAAACTTGGAAGGACAAGCGACTAAAATACCAGGAAACAACGAAGTGCAAGATGTTATGATTGGACCCGGTTCACCAACAATCGCTTTTGATTTTAACAACCTTGATTTTGATATCAAACAAAAAATCCTTGGATTCAAATCAGACACAAAAGGTGGATATGTGTACCAAGGTGAAAAACCACACGTTGCAGTATTGATTGAGTCACAAACGCTTGACCGTAAGAACTCGGTGTTCTTTGGATTCGCTAACGGAATATTCCAAGAATCAACTCAAAACATCGGAACAGATACCGACACAGCCCAAACACGTCAAACTGATAACATGACATACAACGCCTTGTCTGCAATCGCTTTTAAAGGTGAGCCAATCAAGAAATACTTCACGGGTTCACCAACTTTCGATAAAGCTAATATGTATAAAGAAGTATTTGGTGGATATATACTCGCTACTTCTACAGCAGTTTAAGACACATCATAATTCGCAAAGAGGTCAGGCTTATGGCCTGGCCTCTATTTTTTTAAAAAAGGAGTAAAGACCACAATGGAAATCAGAACTATTAAAATCCCTGAAATCAGCAAGAAAGCATTTGAAGTATTTACAAGCAACCGCAATGTATTGCGTATGCATGAGTATCAGTTAGCAGTACTTAAAATCAGTGACACAATCGAAGATGGCGACACACAAGAGCAGGCTCAAGGTAGTTACTCAATCCTTAAAGAAATGCTTGGCTTTATCCGTGCTGTTCTTAACTTGAATGATGAAGATTATGACAAGTTACTCGATTTGGAAAATAAACGTACACAAGAGATTGCTGAGAAATTAGTGGGCTATATGTATGGTTTGACAGATGAGCAACTTGAAAATGCAACTGGTGAAACTGACCCAAAAGAATAAAATCAAAAGGTGAACAAATTTTTGATTTAGAAAATGGCATAGAGAATTTGAAGCTCATCGCTAAGAGATCGATTCAAGGTTTTGGTTGGACGTTGGAACAGTATTACGACACTGATTATTATGAATTGATGAAAATCTTGAATGCAAAAGAGGAAGAGAATAGGATGGTAGACCCAACATCCTTACTCTAATTTTTTAAGGAAAGGAGGGAATATAACATGGCGAAAATACAAGCTACCATGTCTACTGAAATAGCCTTAGACACGCTTCAGGCTGCTGACTCGATTAAACGATTAACTCAGTTAGTCAATAGTTCTACAAATGCTTGGAAGGCTCAAGAAAGTCAGATGCGAAGCGCTGGCGACTATTTAGGTGCTGCACAAGCCAAATATGACGGTTTGAGTAACACCATCCAGAACCAACAGCAAAAGATTGAGAAACTGAAACAAGAGCAGTCTCAACTTAAAGGGAATACTGTTGAAGTCGCTGAACAGTACCTCAAATACCAACAACAGATTGACCAAGCTACTACACGCTTAGCTGCGTTGGAAAATCAACAACGTCAAGCTAAGCAAAGCCTTGATTATCATAAGTCTGGTTTGGCAGAGCTTCAAAAGGAATATAAAGCCCAAAACGAGGCATCTGATACCTACATCAAGCGTTTAAAGGCAGAGGGCAAGGAAGACGAAGCTAGACAGGAACAGCTCAAGCAATACAAGGGTTCAATCGCTAACCTAAACAAGCAGTATGAGACCCAAAAAGAAATGCTTGAGCGTATCGCTAAACAGACTAGCAAGACCTCAGAAGAATATCTCATCCAGAAAAAACGCTTAGATGAGACAGCGACGAGTCTAGCTCATACTAGAAATGCCGCTAATAAACTTAACGATGAGATTGAGCAAAGTCAACGCTCTAGCACGTTCATTGGTCGCTTAAAGGATAGTTTTGAACGTTTAGGAAGTGAAGTCAGTGAGACTGAAACAAAAACATCACGTTTAAAAGGTATCTTTGGGGCTACGTTTACAGCTAATCTTATCAGCAACGGTTTCCAAAATGCGTTGGGAGCTATCAAGGGTAAATTTGACGAAATTGCCCAATCCAGTTCCGAATACGTTAAATACCAGCAAACCATGAATGCCACTTGGTTGACTTTAACGGGTAATGCTGAAGAAGGTAAGAAGATGGTCGATATGACCAACCAAATGGCACAAGCATCGGCTAACTCAACCGAAATGGTTGATCGTATGAACCAAAAATTTTATGCAGTCACTCACAACATCGACTTAACTAAACAGCAAACACAAGCTATCTTGACTTTGCAAGACGCTTTTGGGCAAACCGATGCAGCAGTTGAAAACTTTAGTGTGCAATGGTCACAAATGATTGCGAACGGCAAGGTTTCAGGTCAAGACATGTTGTCAATTATCAACGTCTTCCCAGAAATGAAGCAAGCTATTAAAGACGTTGCAGCTGAACAGCTTGGTATTGCGAACATGACAACTGAACAGTTTACCAAACTGCAAAGCGAAGGCAAGATTACGTCAGATATGGCTATCGAGGCTCTGCTTCGAACGAAAGACAAATACAAAGATGCAACCGAGAACTTCGCAGGCACTATCGGCGGTATGGAGCGTACCCTCAATAGTCGTATGCCAGCGATTATCGCAGCTTTCCGCGACCCAATTGATAAAATGAAAAACCCATTTTTAGGTAAGGTTAGTGAATGGGTAGCTGACAAGAGCACGGAAGACAAGTTTAAAACACTTGGTGAACACAGTGCTAAAGGCTTGGAAAATATCTCCAACGCTTTCGCAAAAGTCTTTAATATGGGCGATGGCACAGATAAGCTCAATTCATTCATGGACAAGATGATTGAATGGGTTGATAAAACGAGTGATAAAATTGCTCAAAATGCTCCTAAAATCGCTAGCTTCTTTACCGAACTCAAAAAAGGTTTGGGTTACATCATAGAAATTGGCAAGGCTTTTGGTGAAGGTGTTTGGGAGGCGACTAAAGGCATTGTTGAAGGTATCGCTGGAGCTTTTAAAACGCTGAATGGCAACAGTAAGAAATCAAAAGAACCTATCAAGGGCGTTTCGGATGCTTTAGGTGAAATCGCTAAGCACAAAGAGGCTATCCAGACCATCGGTAAATTATTCGTTGGTTACTTTGCATCAAAAGCAGTTTTAAATACCTCAAAATCACTTTTCGGAACGATAACAGATGGTATTTCAAACGTCAAAAAAGCTGGTAGTAAGGTCAATGACGCTTTAAATTGGGTTATGGGCGTTCGTGGAGAAGACGCAGTAAATAATAAACTTGGTGGCATTAAGAAGATTGGTAGAGGAACTAAATCAGCTTTTAAATGGACTGCTTCTGTAGCAACTAAAACTGCTAAATTAGCTTTAACGGGATTACTAAACACTGCTAAATTTGTAGGTAACGGTATTAAACTTGCATTTAATTTTGCTAAAGCAAACCCACTGATTTTAATTGCTACAGCTGTAATCGGTATATCTACTGCTCTCTACGAACTTTACAAACACAATAAGAAATTCAAAGCCTTTGTAGACGGCATGTTCAATGCTGCTAAAAAAGCCTTTGATAAAATCTTCAAAGTTACCAAAGAAATCTTTGGTAAGATAATTGATTTCTTTAAAAAGGACTGGAAACAAGTCCTTTTATTTATTGCAAATCCTGTTGCTGGGGCTTTCTCCTTAATTTACAAACACAATAAGAAATTCAAGAAATTTGTTGATGATTTAGCAAAGAACGCAAAAAAAGCATTTGACAACATTGTCAAATGGTTTAAGGATATTCCTAAAAATCTTAGCAAGACTTGGGAAAACATCAAAGACGGCGCTAAAAGCGGCATGAAAAATATTGGTTCTGCTATCACCGGTAAACTTTCTGACATCGGTAAAGAGTGGAAGAAAGGCTGGAAGAATTCCAAAGACTATCTATCAGACCGCTGGGATGATATGAAAGGCAATACTAAGGAAAGTATTAAACATCTTGGGTCTTCTATCAAAGATAAGCATGATAAAATCCACGACAGATGGTCTAAGACTTGGAACAAATCAAAAGATTTCCTATCAGACCGCTGGGATGACATGAATGCTGACGCTAAGAAGAAATTCGGCAAGGATTTAAAAGGTTTACTCTTTAGTAATCTAGACGCTATCGGAAGCAAATTTCAAGACATCTGGAATGGTATTCGCAATGGCTTCAGTGACATGTGGAACGGTTTGAAAGATTTGGCTGGTAACGGTATCAATGCGGTCATCAAAATTCCGAACGATGGTATCGACGGCATCAACGGCTTAATCAACGACTTCGGTGGTCCGAAGAACGCAATCAGTAAAATCCCTACAGTTAAATTTGCGGATGGTACAGGTCTATTCAGCTCATACCGAAACCCAATTACTAGACCGACACTTGCTACACTAAACGATGGTAATGATAGCCCTGAGACTAACAACCAAGAGATGGTAATATTGCCAAACGGTAAATCATTCTTGCCACAAGGTCGCAATGTTGAATACCTCTTGCCAGCTGGTTCGGAAGTTATCAATGCCAGTGAATTGGCTATGCTCATGGGTGTTGAACGTGGAGCTTATGCTAAAGGTACTGGTTTTTGGTCTAAAATCTGGGATACAACTACCAATATAGCTGGCTCAGTTTGGAATGGGATGAAAAACGGTGTCGACAAATTCAAAAAAATGATTGATTTTGTCAGAAGTGCTATTAAAGACCCTGTTGGTACACTATCTAAAAAATTTAGTCCTAATGCTGATAAATTGGGCGCTATGTTTACCCCGCTCGGAAATGCGTTGTATAAGAAACCTGTCGGAGAAGCTAAAAGCTGGTGGAAAGAACTTTGGTCAATGGCTAACGCTTCAATGGACGAAGGCACTGTAGCTATAGGTGCTAAAGGCGATGACTACCGCTTCAAAGATAAAGCGAAAGACTCTGGAGTAGACCCATGGGGGTACTACTATCGTGAGTGTGTATCGTTCATTGCCAGCCGTTTGGCAAACCTTGGTGTTAATCCTAGCTTGTTTAGTCACCTTGGAGATGGTAGGCAGTGGGTCTCTGCAAGAGTGCCACACTTAAGTAGACCAAAACCTGGTGTAGTATCTGTCTACACTGGTGGACCAGTATCAAGCAACCACGTTGACTTTGTAACAGCTGTGCACGGTGATACTTATGATGGTGAAGATTACAACTATAACGGTGATGGTCAATATCATCAATTTACAGGTCGTCATGTCAAAAATGCTGCTACATTTCTTGATTTCGGTGTTCGAGATTTTGGAAGCAGTGGCGAAGACGGAAAACCGCTTAAGGATAAAAACAACCCACGACAGACTTTAATCAAGCGTCAAGTTGGCGGGATGTTCGATTGGATTAAGAAAACGCTTGGTCCGTTGCTCAACCCATCGGGCGGCGGTGAAGACCATCCACAAGGGACTGGGGTTGCTCGTTGGCGTGATACGGTAGTTAGAGCGCTTGAAGCTAACGGTATAGAACCAAACAACTTCCGTGTTTCTAAGATTTTGGCGACTATACAGAAGGAATCAGGCGGTGATCCTAACGCACAAAATAACTGGGATATTAATGCAAGAATGGGCGACCCATCAATTGGATTGATGCAAACAATTAGTCGTACATTTAATGCATACAAGCACCCAGGACACAACAATATCCGTAATGGATATGATAACTTGCTTGCTGCAATCAACTATATCAAGCATCGCTATGGAACATCTGATGCAGCCTTGAACTACGTTGCAACTCATGGTTATGCAAACGGTGGCCTAGTCCACAAGAACGGCGTTTATGAGCTGGCTGAGGGTGATATGCCAGAGTATGTTATTCCAACCGATATTGCCAAACGTGGCAGAGCGTGGCAATTACTTTCCGAAGCAGTAGCACGCTTTGCTGGAGATGCCCCACAAAACAACCATGATGATTCATCAAGTCAACAACGTGTTTCTATGCTTGAAAGTAAGCTAGACGTCGTGATTGATTTGCTTAGCCAATTGGTAACTAATGGCTCTAAGCCAATTGAGATCCAAAATATCATTGATGGAAGAAGCGTATCAAACGGTCTAGCACCATTTATTACAAAAGCCACAAACGAATATGAGCGCAGGCAAGCGCTGTTAGGAGGTCAAATTATTTGATAGGAATGTCAGTAACTTATGACGGCAAGAACTTAACCGAATTATTCAATGAAGGTCAAGGACGTGCCGTTCCAGTGGATGTCACCAAAAACGTGGCATCAAATTTCAACAACAACTATCAAGACCAAGGGCACAGGCGTTATGGTCAGCAATTCCTATATAACACCTTATCAGTTAAACAGATTCAAGTATCGTTTACTCTAGTTGGTAACTACGATTACTTTAATAGCGTAGCTGAAACGCTTGGTGGCTATCTGAATGTAGATAAACCGAAACCATTGATTTTCGGAGATGAACCTAATAAGGTTTGGGAAGCTATCCCGTCTGGTCAAGCATCGTTAGCAGTTGATAAGAACACCTCACCGATTACCGCAACAGTAACGGTTACATTTGATGTTCCCAAAAGTTACAGCGAAAACAAAGCCGAAGCCTTGGTAAGTAGCGATGGCGAAACCAAGTTCGGCAGTATTAAAAAGGTATCGACTGGGCATTACAAGGCAACTTTAAAGAACTTTGGTACGGCTGAAACATACCCAGATATTAAGTTAAAATTTAATTCAGATAATGGCTGGGTTGGGATTGTGAAATCTGCTACTGAAAGCTACGAGGTTGGTAATCCTAAAGAATGGGATAACCAAACGGTTAAAAAGTCAGAGGTACTGTTTGATTACGCTTCATCAAACGGAGAGCACAGAATCCCTAATGGATTGGCTCAAGGGTTGAAAAATGTTGGTATATCAAACGATGTCAACGACACCAAGCCAAACGGAACTCTTTATATCGATAATGCTTGGGGTCGTCCTCACATTGCATTACAGAGTGGTCAGATAGCATCAGTTACATTTGACATCCCAAGAGACTCTAATGGTGAAAAAGGTGCGCTATATGAATACTTTTGGTGGAGACAAATTTTTTGGCTCGGCTCTGCAAACCAAATGGGATACTTAAAAATCTGTGTAACAGATGCAAGCGGCACTTTCTTGTATGGTGTCGAAACTTTTAAACGTTACAATGGTTTAGGCTGTGAATATAATTTTCTAGCTGCTGACGGCAAGGGAGGTTTCCGTATTGTCGACAAGAAGAATTTTTTAGGCACACACATCGATCAGCACAACCCATTTAATGAATCAAGGGGTTGGTCAGATATAATGAGGTTTGATGATGTCGTCCAATTTTATTGGTGGGGGTCATACCCAAGATATTCTATCCCCGAAATCAAGGGGAAAAGATCAGATAAAATCCATGTTATTTTTGGAAGGATTGGCAATTATCCACCTGTTACCCACATGTATCTCGATGATTTTATTTATCGAAAAGACTACGTCTTAGGTGTCAGGGATATTCCTAATAGATACCGTGCTGGTGGGAAAGTGGTAATAGATAGTGAAACTGATACCGTCACTGTAGATAATATTCCAAAGATTGTCGATGTTGTGCAAGGCTCTGACTTCCTCACGATTCCTCCTGGTAAGTCGCAGCTAGAAGTCTACTGTTCAAGCTGGGTAACAACTAAACCATCCGTATATGTTCAATTTGAGGAGAGATATATATAATGTTGCTAACAATTCACGACGCTAATTTGCAGAAGATTGGCTTCATCGATAACGAGAAGCAAGAAACGTTAAATTTCTATAATGATACTTGGACCCGAAACCTTGGAACAGCATCAAGCACGTTCGAGTTTACTGTTTCTAAAAAACAGCTACTTAGCGATACAGCGAATAAGCCGCTTTACAACCAACTAAACGAGCGCTCTTTCGTTTCCTTTAAACACAAAGGTCAGACGTATCTTTTTAATATCATGAAAGTGGAAGAGAATGAGCGATGGATACGTTGCTATTGTGAGAACTTAAACCTTGAGCTGATAAACGAGTACACGAACCCTTACAAGGCTGATAGACCTTTGTCATTTGCGGAGTATCTTGATGTTTTTGAAATTCCTCAGTTTGCGATGGTTAAAATAGGCGTTAATGAGATCTCTGATCAGAAGAGAACGCTCGAGTGGGAAGGGCAGGACACAAAACTGGCAAGGCTCTTAAGCTTGGCCAATAAATTTGACGCTGAAGTTGAATTTGTGACTCAACTTAACGATGACAGTTCAATTAAGCAACTCGTTTTGAACGTTTACCATAAAGCGGACGACTCGCACACTGGTGTGGGTCGAATTCGCGGTGACATTCGTCTGACTTTTGAAAAGAATATCAAATCAATGACGAGAAAGATTGATAAGACTGAAGTTTATACGTTGGTAGTTCCTTATGGAAAATCAAAAGAGAGTCATGAAGGCGAGCAAGAAGTACGTGTATACATTGACAACCTCCCACCTTGGGAGGAAAAGGACGACAATGGTATCGTTATTTTCAAACAAGAGGGCGTAAACCTCTACGCACCTCATGCAGCGGACTTATACCCGTCTACTTTTGGCGTATCAACTCAATCTAATAAATGGATTCGAAAAGACTTAGAGGTTGATAGCGATAATCCAAATGTCATCCGTGCTGCAGGAATTGCAAATTTGCGTAAACACGCATATCCAGCTATCACTTACGAGGTTGACGGTTTTATTGATGTCGAAATTGGGGATACGATAACAATCCACGACAAAGGATTCACACCAGCGCTTGACGTGAGAGCGCGTGCCGTTGAGCAAAAAATTAGCTTCAGCAATCCAACCAACAATAAGACCACTTTCGGAAACTTCAAAGAGCTTGAAAATAGGACATCTGGAGACCTTAGGAGCGTTTTCGAGCAAATGGTTGAGAACATTCGACCATACAATATCCTAGTCTCAACTGATAACGGTGTTTTGTTTAAAAACAATACAGGGCAGTCAACACTACGCCCAACATTAAAACGAGGGAATCAGGTTATTAATGCAACCTATCGATTTGTGATCGATGGCTCTATTGTTAGCTCTGGTCTGACCTATACCGTCAAAGCAAGCGATATCACAAAACCAACTGTGGTAACAATTTCCGCTTGGGTAGATAACAAAGAAGTAGCTTCAGAAGAAGTTACTTTTTTAAATGTTTCAGATGGGAAACAAGGCCCACAAGGACCACAAGGACCTAAAGGAGCAGACGGAAAAACACCTTATATCCATACGGCATGGGCTTACAGTGCAGATGGTACAGATAGATTCACAACGGTTTATCCGAACTTGAACTTGATTGATGGTACTAGAGATTTCAGTGGTAATTGGAATAGAGCGTGGGCATGGCAAACTGACGGGACATATAAAGGCTTAATAGTTAAGAAAAGAACAGATTTATGGATGGGAATTGATAAAACGTTTACTGCACCAAAAGATGGTACTTATACTTTCTCGGCTTATATTAAATGTTCAGGAAACACTGCTAATCCAGCCAGACATGTTAATTTAAATGGATTTTGGGATAGAAATACTTTTAAGAGTTATGGAAATAACTTTGATTGGTTAAGAGATAGCTTTTCTGTAAAACTAAAAACCGGAGATACTATTGCTGCAAGATACGAAATATCAGGAAAAGGCACCTTATGGACTGCTGGTCACAAGTGGGAAGAGGGTTCAACCGCCACTCCTTGGATGCCATCGGCTAGTGAAGCAACAACCGATGATTATCCAAAATATATTGGACAATACACAAACTATAATCAAGTTGATAGTCCCAACCCTCAAGACTATACATGGAGCTTAATTCGAGGTAATGATGGTGCTGATGGTAAAACACCTTATGTTCATTTCGCTTATGCTGATAGTGCAGATGGTAGAACTGGTTTCAGTTTGACACAGAATGGGACTAAGCGTTATTTAGGTGTACTAACAAACTTCATCAAAGAAGATAGCACAAACCCAGCAGATTATACATGGAGTGACACTGCGGGTAGTATATCAGTTGGTGGTCGGAACTTGCTTGTAAAAACCAATCAAGGTATTACTAATTGGGATTGGGCGCTTTTAGATGGCGACAAGAGCGTTGAAGAAGTAAAAGTTGATGGCATTCGTGCTGTAAAACTAATCAAAGGTTCAACAACAGCAAACACTGGTTGGAATTGCATTCTATATCGAGGCTTGTTGAGGAAACTCATACGACCAAACACACAGTATGTTCTTTCGTTTGATGTAAAACCAAGCGTTGATGTAATTTTTAACGTATCCCTAAGAAGATCAGACTTCCAAGCAGAATTGACTGATTTTGTCCCTATGAATAAAGCTTTTGCGAATCAGTGGACTAAAGTGTCATGTGTTTTGACAACTAAACCAACTTTACCAGATGATTTAACTCAAGATGTTTACTTGACAGGTATGCCGACAACAAACGGTAATTGGTTGGTAATAAAAAATATCAAGCTTGAAGAAGGCAACATACCTACTGATTGGACTCCTGCCATTGAGGATGTCCAAGATGAAATTGATTCCAAAGCCGATGATATCCTAACACAAGCACAACTCAACAGACTGAACGAAATGAATTTTATCATTAAAGCTGAATTGGATGCTAAAGCATCACTTGATGTACTTGATCAATGGAAGCAAGCTTATCAAGATTTCGTTAACGCAAACAATGCCAATCGTGCACAAGCTGAAAAGGCTTTGGCAGATGCCAGTGCTCGTGTAACTAAACTAGAAAACGACTTAAATGACATGTCGGAACGTTGGAATTTCATCGATAGCTACATGACTGCATCGAATGAAGGTCTAGTTGTTGGTAAAACGGATAATTCTAGTTCTATGCTTTTCAGTCCTAATGGACGTATCTCAATGTTCTCAGCTGGGAACGAGGTAATGTATATCTCGCAAGGTGTGATTCATATTGAAAATGGTATTTTTTCGAAAACTATCCAAATCGGACGATATCGAGAGGAACAAGATTTATTGAACCCAGACCGTAATGTCATTCGCTATGTAGGAGGTGCATAATGGCAGAATTTTGGTCAAATAATGACCGTGGATATCGAATTAGGTTGTGGGTTGACCAGGTTGGTCAAGATATCCAAAACAATACAAGTCAAGTTAGATTGCGATTAGCGTTACTAAATACGACAACTACGTTTGCTCAATATCAATGTAGTGCTTATGTCGAATTTAACGGTCAACGATTGAATTGGTCTGGTTCACCTAGCGTTCTAAGTTGGTATCAAACAGTCCAATTAATAGATCAAACAATTACTGTTAGACATGCTGATGATGGGTCTGGTGTCTTCAGTGTACGCGCTCACTTTAATGGGTCGGGTGGTTGGAGTCCTGTGAATCTAGATATTGGTAATCAGCAAATAACACTGACAACTATCCCAAGGGGAAGCTCGGTGAGAGTGTCTGATGGGTTCATTGGCAATCAAGTAGACATCTCTATCGATAAAAAAGTAGGTAGCGCTACACATACACTACGCTATTCTTGGTACAACAAACAAGGTAAAATTGCCGACAATGTTGGAACGTCGTATAAATGGACAATCCCAGAAGATTTCGCTAACGATATACCAAATTCAACAAGTGGACGGGGTACTATATATGTAGATACTTATATTAATGGAAATTTCATTCAAACACAGTCGACAACGTTCACGGCAAGTGTTATCACAAATAACATGAAGCCGTCGTTAACTGGTTTCACGTTGACAGATGCTAATCCAGTATCTCAAAGAGTAATCCCAGAATCAACGCATTTTGTTTCCATCATGTCGCTTGTCAAAGTTACATTTAATGGAGCTCAAGCCAAGAGCGGGGCTACCATAGCTGGTTACTATGCTGAAATTGTTGGCGCTAACAATTCTGTTACTGAGAATGGCGGAGTGTTGCGTGAGGTGTCTGTTAACAAAGACACTGAAATGACCTTAAGAGGAAGGGTTCTAGATTCTCGTGGGATATGGTCTGATTGGGTAGAGACGAAACTAATGTTTCTATTCTATTTTAGCCCAGCACTAAGATTCGAGGTTAAGAGAAGTGATAAGAAGTTAGATATCCTAACTATTAAGAGATTCGCTAAAATAGCACCACTTACAGTTAACGGCGTGCAGAAAAACACCATGAAGCTGACTTTCACCACACGAAAATTCGGTTCTGATACTGAGGTTCTAGATAATGGCCAAGCTGGTGGAAGTTGGTCACAGGTTTCTGAATTTAACGGATCTGATGCAAACCTTGGTAATCGTTATCCTGCAGATACATCATATATAGTTACAGGTAAATTAGAAGATGAGTTTACAAGCGCTTCATTCCAAGTCACTGTTCCAACAGATGAAGTTATTATGACATATGATCGTCAAGGCGTTGGGATTGGTAAGTACCGAGAGCGTGGTGCTCTTGACGTGGCTGGTGACATCTACGCTAACAACAGTCAGATTCAGCAATATCAGCTAACCAGTAATAACGGCGCTCCGAAATGGGATGTTGACAATGCAAACAACCTTTATGAACCGGGACAATACATCCTTGGCCCATCGGCACCGGGAAATCCTAATGGTCAGTGGGGGTTTCTATTCCATTACAGCTACAATGGAAAAAATACTGACGGTATAAAAGAAGCCATCCAGACATTCTGGAGCAACAACGGTCAGATGTTTTTCAGGCATCATCGATGGTCGAAGATAATCGACGACTGGGAGCCGTGGATTGATTACACGCCTAAGAAACCATCTGTCGTTAAAAGAGAGATACAAATCGGGTGGGGTGTAAGAGCTAACTTGGTTCGTGAATCAAATGTAGTAACTCTCAGTTTGATAAGGAACGTATATAGCGTACCTCCTGGAGAGTACAGAAGTTTAGATGAGAAAATTCCATACGGGTTCAAACCTTGCGTACAGACACATTTAGTTGCCAATAAAAACGTAGGATGGATTCATAATGGCTGTGCGGTATGGCATCTTGAATCTAGTGGGGATATGTTTTATTCAAATCCTAGTGCAGATAACGCTACATACACTGGAACAGTAACTTACATAACTGAAGACGAATATCCAAATAATTAAGAAATGAGGAATGAAAAAATATGAAATTTGAATACGAATCAAAATCAAAAGAATATGATGCTAGTGGTGCAGCGTATGCAACTAAAGTAGTTTTGAAAAATCGAGATGGCGCTTACGTACCCGTCTTTTTGCCAGTCGATAAAATCGACTTATCAAACACCGAACTTTTAAATGCAGCGCTAGAAGTAATTTATCAAGAGAATTTCCCACAGCGTGCGGAAAATGAGAAATTTAATGAACTTGATGAAAAAATCAAAGAGTACGAAGCATTAAGCAAAAAAGCTACTGATACCATTGCTAAGATGGAAGAACAAATAAAGAAGCAGCAAAAGCAATCGAAGACAGCACAAGTAACGCTGATGAATATCGTTAATAAATTTTATGAAAAAGGGATGCTAAAGGATGAAGACTTGGCTGAATTGTCTATCGTTGACGTTGAAGAAGATTAAAGAAGAAATAGAAAGGGAAAAAGATATGATAGTTAAATTATTTGCTATTAACATTGTTGATGGGAGCTACCCGTTTAAACGGGTTCCTAAAGTTTTGAAGCCAAAAGTTAAAGAACAAATCGCTAAGATGGTTGAGGATGACGAGCTCTTGGCAAAGCTTACACAAGAATAAAAAAGGAGGTATGGCGTGGTAAATCAAAACGAGACAGATTTGATGAACTGGCTTATTACGGTTATTCTCCCCATTTCCATTTCAAGTGCGAGTTTCTATTTTTCTAGTCAATCACGCGCCTCTCGATTAGAACACAGAATCACTAAATTAGAGGTCGTTGACCATGAAATCGAGAAAATTATTAAAAACCATAATGATCGTCTTGACAAATATCAAGAAGACCAAAAAATAATTCTAGCTCTGGTCCAAAGAATGGACCATCTTAATGAAAACATTGGTGAGCTAAAAGGAAACATTGAAGAAGTTAAAAAATTAGTAGATAGAAACTTGAGAGGATAATAATAAAATGATTAATTTTAAATTACGTTTGCAAAATAAAACTACATTAGTAGCTCTTATCTCAGCAGCATTCCTTATGCTGCAACAATTAGGGCTTGAAATTCCACACAATATCCAAGACGCTGTCAATACTTTCGTTGCAATTTTGGTTATTCTCGGAATCGTTACCGACCCAACAACTAAAGGAATCGCTGATAGCGAACGAGCATTGAACTATGACAAACCACTAGACGACAGGGAAGGAAAATAAAATGAGCGTACAACAATCTATTGTAAATTGGTTTGTTAACCATAGAGGTAAATTGACCTATTCAATGTATGGGTCACGCAACGGAGCAGACGGTACTGCTGACTGTTCTGGTTCCATATCACAAGCCTTAAAAGAAGCTGGTATCGGTATTCAAGGTCTACCATCTACTGTTACACTAGGTCAACAACTTGCCAAAAATGGATTCTATCGAGTAAGTATTAATCAAGATTGGGATGCTTTGACAGGTGATATTGTGTTAATGTCATGGGGTGCTGATATGTCCACATCTGGCGGAGCTGGAGGGCACGTTGGTGTCATGATGGATGCTACATACTTTATTAGTTGCGATTATTCAACTCAAGGGGCACCTGGGAAAGCTATCAATACTTACCCGTGGAATGACTACTATGCAGCGAACAAGCCTTCCTATATCGAGGTTTGGCGTTATTCTGATTCAGCACCACAGACGAATAACCAAGCAAATACAGCAGTAGCACCACAACAAAAGGCTTACTATGAAGCAAATGAAGTCAAATATGTTAATGGTATTTATCAGATTAAATGTGATTATCTATGTCCAATTGGGTTCGACTGGGTTAACTAATTTTCGGCTCAGTATAAACTAAGTGAACGCAAACAAAGCGGTGTCATGCAAAAGCATGGCTAACGGTGGACACCCAGAACGGGCAATACCGTGCCAAGTCTGGTATAATAGTATCAGAAAGGTGTAACGACTATCCTTTTGAGGAGTACACTCACTATTTGTACGTGAGTGGAAGCACTTAGACTTTAGAAAGATGGTGTCATAAGATGAGTAAAACCAAACGTGGCGTTTGTGCCAATTGTCATACAGTATTTGAAGTTTCTAAAAAACAAAGATATAAAATCAAAAACGGTAAATCGGTTTTTTGTTCCCAAACTTGTTCTTTAGAAAAATACGGAAAAACTAAAATTACTATTTCTGAAATTCCTTGTTGTAGATGTGGAAAGATGTTCACTCCTACATATAATCAATATAAACGATATAAGTATAATGATTATGTTTCCAATTCGTTCTGTTCAAATGAATGTAGATGGAAAAAAGAATATCCTTGCAAGTATCACGATGATTATGTTAGTGTCTTTGTTAACGGAAAAGAAATTTTACTTGATTTTGATGTTTTTGAAAAATATACCAATACAATCTATGTTCGAAATGACAAAATAAGTAATTACCATTCTGTTCATGTATTCGAAAAAGGTAAAAAGGTACTTTCAAGAATAATCATGTCTGTTACAGACAAAAATAAATATGTTGACCACATCAACGGAAATCCCTTAGATAATAGAAGAAGTAATTTAAGGGTGGTAAGTCACCAAGAAAACATGATGAACAAAAAAACTTATAAAAATAACACTTCTAAAATAAAAGGTGTTAACTTAAATAAAAAAGGTTTGTGGGTTGCTAGAATCCAAGTTAGGAATAAACGAATTTTTCTAGGTTCATCTAAAGATAAATCGGTTGCTGAAAAATTAAGGGTTGAAGCAGAAAAGAAGTATTTTGGTAAGTATGACAGAAAATATCTAAAGTAAGATATAGTCTAATCCCACTAGGAATAGTGGGTAGTAATGAGAAAATGGAGTCCCGGTTACAATGGTTAACTGGGTAGATAAAGATGGCAATGATTTACCGGACGGTGCAGACCAAGATTTCAAGGCAGGCATGTTCTTTAGTTTTGCCGGTGACGAAGTCAACATCACAGACACAGGGGACGGTGGCTATTATGGTGGCTATTACTACCGACGTTTCGAGTTTGGACAATTTGGTACGGTTTGGCTCTCTTGTTGGGATAAGGACGACCTTGTTAACTACTACGGATAGACCACAATTCGGATATCATGGTGGTAGTGGTCGAAGCCTCAGCATTTTGCTGGGGCTTTTTTTTGTTTGACTCATAAATAATAATTTGATAAAATGTAATTGGATAACCTAGATAAAGTTTTATCTAGTGCAAAAGGTGTTAGACTGATTTAGTTCAGCGCCCTATATAAGTGCGTGCACGAAAAGGGAATTCATATAAAAAAGAGTCGGCTATTTTAGTCGACTCTTTCTATATCATTTCGTAAGCGTCAAAGTGCCAAGGGTTAAACTCTTCATGGAATTTTTGATCTTTTGGGATGGTGACCTGTTTCGGTCTAAATGTTTTTGGTAGGATTTTCTTTATTGGGGGTTAAGACCCCCTTTTGTTTTTTTGTGTTATAATATATATGAAACGACAAACCCCCTGCAACCACATGGACAGATACGCTCTGACGCAGGGCTTTTTTTTCATTTGCTTTATTTTTATAAAAATGCTACTATATTAATGGATACAGTTAAAAGCTGAGTCTTCGATAAACTCTCTCTTGCCCTGACTTGAATTAGTCAGGGTTTTTGTTTTGCAAAAAAAATATATAATTTTTTATCAAAAGTGTTGACTATACACGTATATGCGTGTATAATATAATCAAAGATAAGGAAAGGGAGTTTTAAAATGGCATACGGAAAAAGTAGATATAACTCATATAGAAAACGCAGTTTCAACAGAAGCGATAAACAGCGTGGAGAATACGCACAAGCAATGGAAGAATTAGAGCAAGCATTTGAAAACTTTGATGATTGGTATCTATCAAGCATGAAAGACAGTGCTTACAAGGATTTTGGGAAATACGAAATTCGCTTATCAAATCATTCGGCAGACAATAAATATCATGACCTAGAAAATGGTCGCTTAATCGTTAATGTTAAAGCTAGTAAATTGAACTTCGTCGATATCATCGAGAATAAAATCGATAAAATCATTGAGAAGATTGATAAGCTTGATTTAGATAAGTACCGATTCATCAACGCTACCAACCTAGAGCATGATATCAAATGTTATTACAAGGGATTTAAGACAAAAAAGGATGTAATCTAATGTGGAAATCAATCAATTTTAACGCACAAAACATCGAACACGAGACAGCGAAAGCTGTTCTCATTAAGATGCCAAATAATTCTGAATGGAGTGGTTATAAATTTTGGCACCCATCTAAATGCGTCCGTACTCTAAGCAAGGGCAAAGGCTATTTCAAAATTTTCAGCTATACAGAAAATTGGGAGTTTACCATTTTCAAATCAAATAAAAAGGGGGAAAGAACCGCTGAACAAATACTTACAGCAGAGGATATGGAAATAGCTTTTGATGTTGTTAACGAACAAATTAGCGCGAACGCTTCAACAGAAAGTTATCTTGAAATTGAAGAACCTAAAAAGGTTGATAAAACAGTTAGTATTAACAATGAGTTAAAACGTTAAGGAGGCATATATGATTAAAACGGAAATGATTGACGATATTCTCACTTTGATTGAAGAAATTGAAGCTGTTAGCGATAAGAATTTGGTTGAAATTTTACAAGAAGATTATTCTGATAATTGGGTAGCAAAAGAGGTGATTAAACTTGTCGATGACTACTAGCCAACAAGAAGCTTTTGAAAAGTTCTCCAATCTGAAAGTTGGGGCGTTGTTTATGAAGCAGGGAACAGGAAAGACAAGAGTGGCGTTAGAATTGATAAAATCAACAGATTGTGACTTTGTCTTGTTCCTATGTCCGTTTTCAACTAAAGCTAATCTAAAAAGTGAGATTGACAAATGGGGGCTTGACCGACCATTTGAAATTGTTGGTTATGAAACCTTATCAAGTTCAGACAGAACCTATTTGAAATTACTAGATTTACAAAATCAGTATCACAAAATATTTATTGTCGCTGATGAATCGGTTTTTATTAAAAATAGCGATAGCAAACGCTTTGAGCGTATGTTAAAATTGCGGGATATATCAGAATATCGGTTGATTTTAAATGGTACACCTATCACTAAGAACGAATGGGATATTTATAATCAAATGGAGTTTTTGTCACCATTGATTATCAAAATGAACCGTCCGGAATTCCTCCAAACATTTTTTAAGAAAATAAAATATAAACGTGCAGGAGAAAGTCCAAGAAAGTTTTATAAACTATCCACAGTTAATATTGGGTATCTTCACAAATTGATTGAACCCTATATTTTCGAAGCAGACCTAGAATTTGATAAAAACATACACGTCAAAAACATTGAAATCTTGTCATCTGGTGAAACAGACGAGCTTTACGAGGAAAGAAAGCAAAGTTTGCTAAATTCTCTTGCAATCGGCGAATGTAAAGTTGAACAGTTTACTAATTTAGCTGTTGCTTGCTTTGACGATAAAGAAAGACATAAAGCAATAGCAAAACAATTAAAAGGACAAATAATCGTCTTCTGTTCGCTTTTGAGCGAGGTTAAACATATTAGCGAAGAAATAGACTGCTATGTGATTACGGGCGCTACAGCACCTCAGGAACGCCTAAAAATCATTAATCAGTTTAAAGAAGATGATAAACCATTGCTAATGACATATGGAACAGGTGCTTTTGGTTTAAACTTGCAATTTTGCCATAGAATCGCTTTTGCTAGTCTGACTTTTGACTACGCCAAAATAGACCAAGCAAGGAGAAAAATGATATGAGTTACACAAGTCCAGTTTATAACATTAAACGAGTACCCATTGACAAAATTCAGGCAAACAGTTATAATCCAAACCATGTAGCACCTCCTGAAATGAAACTACTTTACAAGTCTATTTTAGAGGATGGATACACAATGCCAATCGTTTGTTATTATCTTAAAGATGAAGATAAATATGAGATTGTAGATGGCTTTCACCGTTATAGCACTATGCTTAACCACAAAGATATTTATGACCGTGAGGGCGGTTGTTTGCCAGTATCCGTTATTAATAAGCCAATCAGTGACCGTATGGCATCAACTATCCGACATAATCGAGCGAGAGGGTCACATGATATTGACCTAATGACAAACATTGTCGCTGACCTTGTAGACAGTGGTATGTCTGACGCTTGGATTTTAAAAAATATCGGAATGGACGCAGACGAATTGTTGCGTTTGAAACAATTAACTGGCTTGGCAAGTTTGTTTGCAGACAAAGAATTCAGTAAATCATGGGATGTAGAATAAATATGAAAGTTGGTTAACATATGCCTAAAGTTTCCGAGAGCAAACGGAAAGCAAATGACAAATGGGACAAAAAGAACAAAGAACGCAAGCAGTATATTAACAGACGTTCTGTCGCAAGGAACTTTATTAAGAATATGGAAGACGAAGATATTCCAGAATTTAAAAAACTAATGGAAGAAAGAGCTTCCAAAATCAAATAAAACGTGTTTTAGTTCATGAATTGTGGAAACAGAACCAAATTTTCAAATAATATGTTATAATAAAAGTACCTCGTTTGAGGTATTTTTTTATCTTACAACTGCACCCGAATTTTTTCAGGTGTTTTTTTTCGCCCAAAAATCACCCAAAAACTTTGGGAAAAGCTAGAAAAAATAAAAAATAAACGAGGTAAAAACATAGTATGTTTTACTAATTTTCAAGCTGATTAATAATAAAATCAAAAAAACTTTAAAAAAAATCAAGAAAACTGTTGACATTGAATTTTATTTAAACTATAATATGTTTGTAAGTTAGTTAGAGAGGAGGAGCAAAATGACAGAAGTAGTTCCAAAAATTACAATCAAAGAACTCCGAGCACGTCATAATCTGACACAAGAGGAGTTTGCTAAAACCGTTGGCACTACACCCCAAACAGTGAGTGCGTGGGAGAAGAATGTACTTTCTATTTCTCCTAAGAACATGGCAAATATTTGTAATAAATACCACCTTCAATCGTCTGATTTGTACGGCTTTTGATTTTTATTACAACAGAATTTGAATTTAATCCAAGTTAGAAAGGAACAAGATGAACGAAATAGTAACAAATGATTTCGACTACTCTTTGCTCGATGCAAAAACGAAAGAATTTCTGGAAGAGCGTGCCAATATCATTTACGGCATCCAAAGCAAGAGTGCTTACGAAATTGGAAAACAACTTGCCAAAGCTCAAGAGGAACTTTCCACTAGGGGTTATGGTTGTTTTGAAGAATGGTATAGAAGTTTAGGGTTTAAAAAAACCAAAGCTTATGAATATATCAATCATTACAATTTCGTTTGTTCGCAAAACGAACAAGCAAATATTGAAAAATTCGAAAGTTTACCAAAAGCGTTGCAAGCCCAAGTGTCCAAACCATCTGCCAATCCAGAGGTCAATCAAGCGGTATTCAACGGTGATGTCACAACTCACAAAGAATATAAAGAGCTTGAGCGTCGCCTAAAACTCAAAGATCAAGCATTGGAAGCGGTCAAGGGTGAGTTGGAACGTGTCAAACGAACAAAGGTCACTGAAAAAGTAATCGAAAAGGAAATCATTCCACAAGATTACAAAGCAACGCAAGACCTCAACAAACAATTGCTAGGAAAGAATAAAGACCTAGCGGACGAGCTTGATTCAGTCAAAAGGAGCTTACGACTTAAAGAAGCGTCTTATGAAATGCTCGAAAAAGAAACATCAGAGGCATTAGCCTTGAAAGAGTCTATTGAGCACTTACGAGCTGATAAGGAAAAGCTCGAAAATAGCGTTACTAACTTATTTAACCTAAGCAAGCTCGTTACCAAGTTTGAAGACTTCTTTGACGAAGAAATGGCACCGCTTAGATTTAAAACCCTTATCCAAGGCATTGGAAAAGACGCTCAGATTGAAAAGCTAAGAGACATCTTGACGCTAACTGAAAACTGGTTGGATGAAATGAATAAGATTATCCCAGAAGATGGAAGAATAATCATAGAAGGAGAAATCATCAATGAGTAAGAAGAAAGATAAGAAAAAAGTAACACTACTTGCAGAAACAGTTGAAATGCAGAAAAAACAAGCTATGAATCTTGTGGCACAAAGCAGTGTCAACCAACAACTTTTAGAAGAAGTTATTGGCATCAAAGAAGAAATGGACAGAAATGTTAAAAAGACAAATCAAAAACTAACTCACATTGAGTTGCTTATAGAGGAAGTCAATAATAAGGTCCATATTGACGACGGTGAAGCTTCTAAAATCAAGAGTATTGTTTTCAAAAAAGCTGGCTTGTTCGCAGATATGTACTTCGATAATCAGAAATCACACCCTAGTGATAATCTGTTTGCTTCAAAGAAAGGCCAATTTATTCGCTTGGTGTACTCACATTTGAAGAAAGCATTTAACGTGACCAAGTACACTAACATCAAACACGTTGAAGCTGAGAAGGCAGTTAAATTCTTGGAAAGTCTATCTTATGACGATTTCACACCGTTTGAAATCCGTGAGACACCAAAACAAAAAGAGATTATAACTCTTGAAAAAATGAGTGACTGAAAGCATTATAACGGTTTATTTTCAATAAAAGATAAAAACTTTAAAAAAATAGAATAAAATTGTTGACAAACTAAAAAATATAGTTTAAAATAAAACCATAAAGTTAAAAAAGGAGAAACGAATGGAGTTTAAATACGATAAATTAAAAGGACGTATTAAAGAAAAATACGGAACTCAAGAGAATTTTGCGAAAGCTATCGGAAAAACTCAAACCACAACATCTTTTAAAATCAATGGAAAAAGATTGTGGAATCAAGATGAAATCATTAAGGCTATTGAGTTATTAGATCTTTCAAAAGATGATATTGTTGAGTATTTTTTCAACTACTAATACTAACTTGAATGATATAGAGAGGAACCAAAAATGAAAAAAATAATTAACTGGATTTGGTCAAACAAGAAAACAGAAACAGTAGAAGTGCCAAAATGGACTTTTGAAAACAATGCATCAGAGCCTAGCCGTGATCGATACAACAGAGCACACGGATTGGGAAAGACGTTAATTTAAACTAACTAAATTCGTTTCAATCCGTAGCCACACCCTGATGTGCGGAGTGCAACTAAATACCTTATACCCCAAAAATAAATATAAATAAAAGCCAAAACTACCTTCTTATGAAATTGAATATTAACGAAGCACATCGGGGGCTGGGTGCGGATTGAAGCACTAAAAAACACGGGTAATTGCCCGTGTCGTATAAAAATCTAATGATATTATACTATGACATTTAAACAAAAAAAGCAACTGGAGAGGGTAAATGGCTAGCGTACGACTGACACGACTATTTTAACGAAAGAGAGATAAGATTAATGCATATTAATGAAGTAAAAAACAATGCTTTTTACCAATTTCCGCAATGGCTCTTAAAAGAAGAACCTTATAATAATTTGGGTGACAAAGCAAAACTGATGTACATGCTGCTTTTTGACCGCAGAACTTTGTCAATTAAAAATAAATGGTATGACGATGACGGTCAGATTTACATGTATTTTACAAATGAGCAGTTCATGCAAGAGCTTAACTGTTCAGAAAAACCGATTATCAAAGCTAAAAAGGAATTAGCTGAAATTGGGTTATTAGAAGAAGTTAGACAAGGTATTAATAAGCCTAACCGCTTATATATCAATGGAACTGAAGAAAGTTCAGTTCGGAACTGGAGAAAGTACAGTTCAGGAACTGGAGAAAGTCCAGTTCGGAACTGGAGAAAGTACAGTTCCGGAACTGGAGAAAGTACAGTTCAAGAACTGGAGAAAGTACAGGGAATCAATACTAATAATATCAATACTAATATATCAATACTAAGTAATCAACAACAACAACTAAGTAATCAACAACAACAAGAGGAAGTTGATGAAATCCGTAAATCTTACGATATGTTTTTTGAAGCTTTTCCGAAGCAACGAAAAAATGCATTTATTCAACAAGACATCCTTGCAGATATTAATGAATTTGGAACCGAGCTTTACCAGTACGCTTTAAAACTAGCTATGACTAACGAAGCTAACTACCCATCGTATATTGAAAGAATATTTATTTCATGGCGAAATGAGGGGATAACTACTTTAGAACAAGCAAAACAAAAACAAAGTAAGCATAGCAACAGTAAGCCAGATAAAGATTACTTTTACAACAAGTCAAATAGTGACAAACCCAAGTTTGGACCAGCTTGCAGTAAATACTAAGAGGTTCTTTATATGAGTTTAGAAAAGACAGCTAAGCAAATGAGACAGATGTATATGACTACTAGTGATAAATACTGCGAGAAGCACAATCGAAACTTTGTCACTATTCAGCTACCAAACAGCAAGCCATACACTGTATGTGAGACGTGCCATCGTGAAGAGCAAGAGCGACAGAATTCTATTAAAGCACAAGAACAGTTTGAGCGTGAGCAAGAGCAGAAGCGTCTCTACTTTCTCAAAGATTTCAGTTTGATAGATGATGATTTAGAAAGTGCTAGCTTTGAAACTTACCATGCTGTTACCAAAGAGCAAAAGGAAGACTTGAAGAACGTCCGAAGCCAGCTTAAAGGCTATCTTGATGGTCAAGACTATAACATTGTTCTTATCGGCGATACTGGAGTAGGCAAGAGTCATCTAGCTTATTCAGCACTGAAAGCCTTGTCTGATCACACGAAAAAGATGGGGCTATTCATCAACGTAGTTGACCTGTTAGCTAAAATTAAAGAGGACTTCAGCCTTGAAGCTGAATATATCAGGCGTATATCTGAAGCTGAATGGCTGGTGCTTGATGATTTGGGAACTGAAAAAGTGACAGAGTGGTCTAGCGGTATCTTATACAGCATATTGAACAAGCGCACAAAGACAATTATAACGACAAACCTAAGCCCACAGGACATCATGGGCACATATGGTAAACGTGTCTATTCGAGGGTTTTCAAGAAGACAGGACTTGGAACTACTAACGAACACGTTTACAAGTTTAAAACACAGCAAGACAAGAGGATGATGATATGACAGAAACCGAAGTAAAACTAAAACTCTTTGAAGACTACGAGCGCATTCATGGCCTAGTGTTCTCACAAGAGCATAAGCAAAAAATGATGGATGATTTGGACTTGTATTCATTCATCGAGAAATTAAACGAATATATGTATTTTGCTAAGAAATCAACGCAGATTTTTAGGGGGCACTAGAAAACCCCTCTAAAATCGATTTTAAACGGACTAAATAATATAGTGGTACAATTACACTAGATAGACAGTAAAACGGCAAATAACCCCCTTAAATTGAGAATTAGGGGCATTGAAAAGAGGATATGACATGGAAGAAATGACATTTACTGAGTTGCAACAGAAAATGCAGCTTGAAAAAAAGAAGGAAGGAACTGCAAAATACGCTTCAAGGCACGTAGAAGATATTTATAATATCTTTAAAAGTTTGAAATCAAATTGGAGCGTTATAGTCAACTATGATTTGGTAGAATTTTCCGGAAAGACTTATATCAAGGCAATTGCAACAGCATCTAACAAAGATGAAAAAATGCAAGCACAAGCATTCGCTGAATTGTCTCCCGTGCCTATTTTAAAAACCAGAAACGGAGAGCTTAAGCAAATGAATGAACCGCAGTGGGTAGGAGCTGTTCAATCATATGCTGGTAAGTACGCTTTGCAGGCACTATTTGCAATCGGAGAGGAAGATGTTGACCACTATGAAGTTGCTGAGGTAAGTTTAAGACCAAATCAGCATTCTAACTTCATTAGCAACGAACAGCATGACCTTATTGAGAAACAAATCAACGAATTAGCTCTAATTACTGGGAAATCAGCCGAAACGGTAGCTAATTACTACCTGAAGAAGTATAAGCTAAATGATTTTCATGAGTTGCTAGTGTCTGGATTCGATGTGGTAAACAACGACATCCAAGCACAAATAGATAGCAGAAAGGATAAATAGACATGAAAGACGTAACAAACAACTTCTTGGAAACTATCGAACCTGTCTATACACCAGGAAGAATTAAGTTTGATTTCGAAAAATTTGATGCAGCTATCAAAGCAGCAGTTAGTGAGTTGACAGACGAACAACTAGACAATCTTGAATATAACGATATTAAGAAGGAATTTACACGCTTCAACAGTCTCTTGACAAAACTGGATGACAAGCGAAAAGGTATTTCAAAAGTATACAAGAATCCGCTTAATGAGTTTGAATCTAATTTCAAGTTATCTAAAGAGCCACTCAAAGAACTTATTGACAAATTGCGTGCCAAACGAGACGAGATTGAAGAACATCACAGAATGCTTCGAATAGACCACATTAGGTCAGTATTTGAAGAAAAGTGCAAGATGGCAGGTCTGGAAAAGGACACATTCAAGGAAAAGTACAATGGCTATTCTTTAAAGAAGTGTTTCAAAGACAGGAAGATAGAACTCAAAACAGAAACCATCGAAGAAATCGACGCCCTCATTTTGGCTGAGTATGACCGACTTGAGGAATACAAGGCTAACTTTGCCATGATTGAGGAGCAAGCACTTGATTATGAGTTGCCAGCGGAACCTTACACTAGAGCGTTGCAGAACGACACACCTCTAGTTGAAATCTTGAAGCAAATGAAAAAAGACCGTGATGCAGCTATTGAGCGGAAGCAACAAGTAGAAGCTAAACGAAAAGCGGAATCAGAACGCTTGGAAGAGATTGAAGCAATAGCCAAGCAATCAGCTAGCAATGAAATCAAAGCAGTAAACGCTGAAACTGGAGAGATTATCGAAGAATCAAAACCAGTCGAAGAAGAAGCTGAAAAATATAGCGAACCTTACAAGGTTAACCTATCACTGACTTTCCACGGAGGAGAGAAACAATGGCATCAATTTGCTAAATTGCTAGATGATAATTTTATAAACTATGAAATTTTAGGAGAAAACAAATGATTAACTCAGTATGTCTTGTTGGTCGCATGACCAAAGATGCAGAACTAAAACACACTGGAAACAATATCGCGGTAGCATCTTTCAGCCTTGCGGTTAACCGTAATTTTAAAGACGCTAACGGAGAGCGTGAAACTGACTTTATTAACTGTGTCATCTGGCGACAACAAGCCGAAAATTTGGCTAATTGGGCCAAAAAAGGCGCATTAATTGGAATTACTGGACGTATTCAGACCCGTAGCTATGAAAATCAACAGGGTCAACGAGTGTATGTGACAGAGGTAGTCGCTGAGAACTTCCAAATGCTAGAAAGTCGTGCAGCGCGTGAGGGAGGTAATGCTAATGTTGGTTATAATCAACCACAACAGCAAGCACCAAACTTTGCAAGAGAAAACACCCAATACCATAATAGCAATCCTATAGATATCAGTAGTGATGATTTGCCGTTCTAAGGTGAAACTATGAAGATGATTTTAAATATCGAGCCTAAACCTCAAACAAGACCTAGATTCAGTAAGTTTGGAACTTATGAAGACCCTAAAATGAAAGTATGGAGACGACAATGTTCTCAACTTATTGAGCAAGAATATGATGGTCAATTCTTTGACGGACCTATATCAGTCGATGTAACTTTCTACATGAAAGCACCTTTGAACGTATCAAAAAAGCCAACGCCAAAAGCGAGAGCTAAAACGTGGGATGCATTCAAATTGTTCATGGCTGAAAGGCTGTGGAATTTCAGAAAGCCTGATATTGATAATCTAGTCAAAGCACTCTTTGATAGTATCTCAAACGCTGGATACAACAAGATTGACAAGAAAGGTATCGTTTGGACGGATGACAGTATTGTTTGCGATTTAAGAGCTCGCAAGAAGTACAGTCCTAACCCACGCATTGAATTTGAAATCAAGGAGTTGGAATGAAAAGCAAATACAAAGATAAGTTAGTCGGTATATATGCTCCAGCAAGCTACGGACATACAAGTGTGTTAGAGGAGACACAAGAGTTTTCGAAGTGGTTCTGGAAAAACCACGAGGATATGGATTTAATTAGTGACAAGCTAAGAATAAGCACAAATAAACTCAATCGCATACTGACACTTGAACAGTTACCAGATGATGAATTATTAGGAAGGATGATGGTATTATGCAACAGAAAGTGAAATTTTTTGATAAGCTTTGCGACACTGACACGCTTGACGAATAAATAAACGCATGGATAGAAAACTACGACAAGGAATTGATAGACGTGAAACTAACCGTAGATCTAGAACAAATGTACACAGCCACAGTAATCTACACAGATAAAAGGAGGGTGAACTATGACAATTATTAGACTTCAAAATCCATACATGGATGAAACTATCAAGGTAGAAGAAGACTATAAACGTATCTTGGACATACTGAAATGGATTGAGGAAGGGAATATGGATTATCTTCAGCTACAGCAGATTGAACCAAAAAAAAGAATAATAACTATCAGCCCTAAGAATTTCGCAAAGATTGATTACTATGAGTCGGAGGAAGTAGAAGATGAAGTATAAAGTAATAACATATTTTGATCACATGGAAGATGATGTAGAAATTTTTGATAATAAAGATGAAGCTATCAACAGATTGCATCACTTGAGAGGTGTTAAATATCGAAATTCTAGATTGTATACAGTTGAAATGGTTGATGTGAAATAGATGGATGCAATAAAAGCATTTTTAACAATAATGTCTATTGGTTACATTCTATTAATTCTGATAGAACGGTTGAAGTGAAAGAGGTTGAAGAATGACTAGAGATGAAGCAGTTAAGAAGATTGCAAGAGAAGGATACATATCAATAGAACACGCTGAGGAATTATATGGTGAAATTATTCCTAAACCTGTAGTGCCACAATATGTGGCTGATTGGTATGAGGAACATAAAGATAGCTTTGAAGAATACCTATTTCAATGTATCCATGATGTTGTAGATTTTAATAACAGAGACGAAGTAAAATATTTTAAAGATTGGCTATCTATTGTTGATGGTTTTATGAAGGACGAATTCAAAGCTTGGATGTCTCAGGCTTATGAGAATGGAGCTATCAAAACACTCATCAATATGCACCAGTTTGGATATGAGGTAGAGAAAGTTCCTAGATACAAGGTTACTTTTAAAGGGTTAAATATTAATAAACATTTATGTTGCAACTTGACACGTGAAAATTGGTATTTGTGGTATGAGAAAGAAAGTAAAATGTGCCATACGAGCCACACTCGCAAAGAACTAGAAGAAGCTGGTTTTGGGTGGGTATTTGACTGTGAGGGAGTAGAGGTTAAAGAGGTGGAATAAGTGAATAGACTTTATCTGTTAAGAGAATCACGGAAAATTACAAGAGTCGAGTTGGCTGAAAAAATTGGGGTTACAAAATTAACCATTCTTAATTGGGAACATGGCACCCATGAAATCAAAGGAAGTAACGCTAAGAAGTTAGCTGAATACTTCAACGTATCAGTTTCTTACTTGCTTGGCTACGATAATACATTCACTGACTTAATCGCAAAGATTAACGAGTGGGCTATCAGTCACGGACTGGATAAAGGAAATCCTAAAATCGAATGGATGAAAGTCACTGAAGAAGTTGGAGAGATTAGAGATGTATTTCTAAAACCAAACGATTTTGATGACCAAGAAATGGCTCTAAAAGACGCTATAGGCGATTCTATTGTTACCCTAGTGGTATTATGCCTACAACTCGGTTACGACGTTGAGGAGTGCCTTAAAATCGCTTATAACAACATTAAGGACAGGCAAGGAGTAATGATTGATGACAACTTTGTCAAAACGAGATAACCAGCTAAGGTTTTTAACTGCTCTACTACTAATTTCAATAGTAATCAATGTGACTACCATCATAAGAGTGACAAATAGACCTGTGGAAGCTATCGTGGTACATAAGGTTGATAACGCTACTGTATTGCATGGGAAAATCACAGGTAAGCAGATGATAGGGAAGCTCTACACAATCGATTGTGGAGCGTATGGTAAGTTTCTAGTCACCAAGGAACAGTATGACAACGTACAGGTTGGAGATGATATTCCAAGTTATTTGAGGAGTTATTAAGACATGAAGAAATATGAATACGCTGGATTAACTAAAGAGCTACATCAAAGGTTAACTCTAGAGTTTGATGCATTGAGGGAAGAACATCGCAGAACACTCACTAAATATATAATGGAAACCAAGAAATGCAATAGAATGGAAGCTAGAAAA
>OKUL01000146.1_pt1 | contig 48047 bp, 38 predicted proteins | sample 1606631 | NCBI WGS metagenome assembly OKUL01 (sample SAMEA3882518, study PRJEB24775) | human gut metagenome | biome: human-associated habitat; feature: intestine environment; material: feces | place: Netherlands | collected 2009/2010 | reverse complement strand
CACAGTTTACGCTTTCATCTCGGCAATTGAATTACCGAGGATTCCCGCTTATCTTCCTAAACTTATTTTTTATCTGCATTGGATCTTCTCTATGCTTTTTTATCATAACACAAACACCTTCACCTGTCGTCCTGTATGACAAAATGTTTCTTATTTTTCCAAAACCATTGACACAAAATCTCTGCGCGTTATAATGTTAGTTGTAACTAATTTATGTTGGCGGATATCTTTCCGCTTTCACTGTTCACATACAGCTTTTTATGGAGGAATCATGCCACTGAATTTAGCTGATATCAACACCGATTATATCATTCAGAAAATATGCGGGAATGAAGGGGACCGCCATTATCTGGAAACCCTGGGGTTTATCGAAGGCGCAACTGTACGGATCGTATCAATCCTTCTCGGCTCTTACATCGTCCGCATACAGGAAAGCAAAATCGGTATCAGTCAGGATTTTACAAAAATGATCATCGTGCAGGCCTGAAAAAGCCTGCTCAATTTTATTTATCAATAAACAAGGAGACTTATTTTACCCATGAAAAAAGAAAAAAGTGTACTTCATCTTTGCGAAGGCACCCTGCTTGCGCTTGTGATCCTGTTGATTATGGATCTTTATCTTCTGAAATTTCTTCAGGATCCGGAAGTATCCTACTATCCCATACTTCATCTTATGGAAGCAGCTCTGGCACTTCTGGTTGTGACCCTGGCGCTTTCCCTGATCCAGAGAGAACTTCTCTCCCGTCTTATCGTAAAGGCATTTCGGGATATCACCGGTGTCCACAACAAAACATCCCTGGAAAAGCTGGTTCAGGACTTAAGTAACCGCCCAAGCACTTTTGGCGTTGGCGTCATGATGTTTGATCTGAACAATCTGAAATATGTCAATGACACTTACGGACATGAAAAAGGCGATGAATTTATCCAGACCTTCACCTACTGTCTCACCCGGATCCTGGATTCTGACAGTTTTCTGGCCCGCTATGGCGGAGATGAGTTCATCCTGATCCAGCAGAACACCAGCCTCTCCGAGCTTCAGCATATGGCAGAGAAACTGGATTCCCTTGTTCAGGAATACAACACCAGAACTACACTGCCTTTAAGTTATGCCATCGGATATGAAGTCAGTTTCCAGAATCACTATTTTATGATGGAAGATCTGATCAATGCCGCAGACAAAAAAATGTACCAGGACAAAGCCAGCAGGAAAATTGCTGCTATCCGGGAACTTGCCCCTTCCACCCATTCCCGCAATACGGTAATCCCTGCCATCTCTTCGGAAGCCCTTTCTGAAAAGATCCGGCAGATCCAGAAAAGTACCGGAAGTTCCCTCTCCATCGCCCTGATCTCCACAGACATAGAAAATTTTCATTACATCAATGACAAATACGGATATTCCCTTGGAGACGAAATTCTGAATATTGTCTATGAAGAGCTGGCAGGAGCTTCCTTTACCATCCTTACCACCCGCTTTTTCTCCGATGTATTTGTCAGCATTGCAGATATTACGGACCTTACCAGTGAAGCGCTTCTGTCCCAGATCGCAAAACTTGATCAGCAGATCAGCCAGCGCATCCGCAATACCTACCACGTTAATTTCTTCCGCACAAACTCCGGAATCTGCTTTATCCCGGATGCCGAAACCTCACCGGAAACCGTACTGTCCTGTGCAAATGTGGCAAGGCGGCTCTCCAAAAAAATGATTCCGCCCTGCTGCATCTATTCAAGGGAAATTGACCGGCAGGAAAAAATGCAGGCAGAAATTCTCCATTCCTTCCATCAGGCTCTGAAAAATGAAGAATTTCAGATTTATTTTCAGCCCAAAGTATCTCCCACCAACGGAAAAATCTCCAGTGCGGAAGTCCTCGTCCGTTGGCTCCGTGACGAAAAAACGCTCTGGTCCCCGGCTGTGTACATTCCATTATTTGAACAGAATGGTTTTATCATCAGTCTGGATTATTATGTTTATGAAAAAACCTTCCGATGGCTTCAGAAATTTTCCATTCAGCTTCCGGCAGATTTTCGCATTTCCCTGAATGTCTCTCCACTGCACTTTGAGGAACCGGAAAATTTTGTCAAAAAGATCTGCGAACTGATCCGCACCTATCAGGTGGACACTTCACGCCTTACTTTTGAGATCACGGAATCCACCTATGTAAACAATACCGAGGCCGTCAACCGTGTGATCCGTGGCCTGAAGCAGCATAATATTCAGATTTCCATGGATGATTTCGGCTCCGGATATTCTTCCCTGAATACCTTAAAAGATCTGCTGTTCAATGAAGTAAAGATCGATCGGAAATTCCTTGGCGATTCCCTTACGGAAAATGCAAAGATCGTTCTTCAGGAAGTCTTCCATATGCTGAAACGCATGGGAAAATCCATTGTATGCGAAGGTGTGGAAACAGAAGATATTGCCGAATTTCTGAAAAAAGAAGGCTGCGATGAGATCCAGGGATTCCTGTATTACCGTCCTATGTGTGAGGAAGATTTTGAAAAGCTGCTCCTTGCACCGGGGGTATGATGTCAGTCTCTCATTTCTCCGAAGCAATCTGTTATGATAAAAAACCTCCCGGAACAGTACAGCATTTTTAACTGCTGACTGTTCCGGGAGGTTTTTATATTCATATATGTTATTTTTCGGATACTGATTTTGATCTTGCTTAAGGGAAGATCAATACCACCGTGTCATTGGCAGATCGTTGTTGATTCCTTTTGTCATAAGGATCTGATGAAGATCGATAATTCCATTATGGAAAGTTGCCGCACATGCAGACAGGTAGAGATCCCACATACGCAGAAATTCTTCGTCAAACATGGTTTTCTCTTTTTCAATGTTATCACGGAAATTCTTTTCCCAGTGAAGCAGTGTCTTATTGTAATGCAGACGGAGATTCTCGATATCCAGAGTATGGAAATTATCCTCTGCCATATGGTTCAGGATCTCACGTAAACTCGGAACGGTTCCGCCCGGGAAAATATATTTCTTAACCCACGGATCACCCGGGTGCTCCTTCAGGGCACTGATAAAATGAAGCAGGAACAGTCCACCTGGTTTCAGAACTTTCTCCACGCAATCAAGAAACAGCTGATAATTGTCACGGCCAACATGCTCCAGCATACCAACACTGACAACACGGTCAAACTGATACTCTTTCTTGGGAAGATCACGATAATCCATCAGCTCTACGGTAAGGTAATCTTCCAGTCCCTGCTCTTTGATCCTTCTCTGAAATTCCGCATACTGCTCATGGCTTAAAGTGATGCCGGTACCGTGGATCTTATACTTCTTCGCCGCCTCGATCAGCAGAAAACCCCAGCCACAGCCAATATCCAGAAGGCTCATGCCTTCTTCCAGATGTAATTTCTTAAGAATATAATCAACTTTATTTACCTGTGCCTGATACAATGTATCATCTTCATGAATAAAGTATCCACAGGAATAACTCATCGTCTCATCCAACCATAATTTATAAAAATCATTGCCAATATCATAATGGCTGGTTACTTCCTTTTCCTGGTTTTTCTTGGATGTTGAGCTGAACATGATCTTCTTCAGAGCAGACTCATTGGTAGAAAATTTCCCCATCTGTCCCAGAAAATGATCCAGTGCCTCATAAAGATTTCCCTCAATATCCAGATCCCCTCTCATATACGCCTCGCCCAGCGCAAGGGACGTACTTTTCATCAGATCTGCAAGAGGAATCGCTTTCTTAAAATTCACCGTAAATGTAGGTTCACCCTCTCCGATATGATACTCGGAATTCTTGAACTTTACCAGAAATGGATAATCTGTAAAGCGTTCAAGGAACTGCACCATTGCTTTCTCTTCTGTCTTTTCCTGTAATGTCTCAAACATAATAGTCTACCTCCTTTAACACTGCATATGATACACCCGGAGGAAGGCTTTATGTCAAGGTGCGATTTTCACAAAATATTCCCAAAAAAGCGGCCTAATTTCAGACCGCTTAAAAATTTATTCTATCATTCCTTTTTCTTTCAGAAATTCCACAGCTGTTTCTTTCGGAGTTTTTCCCTCTACATCTACCTGGTAATTCATATCCATCATCTCTTCTGTGGTGATAGCTCCTTCCATCATATCCATAACTTCCTGAAGCTGCGGATATTTTTTCAGGGTTTCATTCCTGGTAATGGACACAGCCTGATACGGCGGAAAAAACTCGATATCATCTTCCAGTTTCACAAGATCCATCTTTTTCAGTATGGCATCGGTCTCAAAAGCATCGATCACATCCACTTTTCCAGATGTGAGTGCCTGATAACGGATATTTCCTTCCAGACCATTCACTTCTTTAAAGGATACCTGAAATTCTTTTTTTAGCTTGGGCAGAAGATCCTCACGCTGGGTAAATGCTGTTGTGCAGCCCAGTTTCAGGCTGCCCGCCTGAGCCAGAAGTTCGGAAAGCTTTGTGAGATGACACTGCGCTGCTGTCTCCGGAGTGACTGCAAACACATAGGTATTACTGAATCCCAGAGAATCGGATACCTGCATGCTGTAGTTTTCTTCCATGCCTGTTTTTACTCTGTCATAGACTTCCTTCGAATCTGAAGACATTTCTTCTTTCAGGACGTTGGAAATCAGCACGCCTGTGTAATCGGTAAATGTGTCGATATCTCCCCGCTCCATGGCGGACATAGTGATCATGGTTCCGTTAAGATTAAATTTCTCTTCAACCTTGATATCTGTCTGGTCCTGGATCAGCTGGCTGTAAATATTTCCCAGGATCAGTGCTTCTGTAAAGTTCTCACTGCCAATTACGATTTTCTCTTCTTTTCTCTGGAACACACTGTATACAGAAGTGAAACATGGAACTACCAGGATCAGGACAAGAAGACAGACCGCCATAACTGTTCGTCTTTTCCGTTCTGCTTTTGTACGGTTTGTGATCTGGTCTACCGGTTTCAGGCCTTCCGGAGTCAGTGCATTCTCCACTTTTCCGAGAACAAAATCTACCACCAGGGCCAGAAGACAGGCAGGCAGTGCACCAAGAAGTACCAGATCCGCATCATTGGCATTTAAGCCCAGATTGATCAGCCATCCCAGACCTCCCGCACCTGCAAAAGCAGCAATGGTAACGGTTCCAACAGCTGTTACTGCTGAAATACGCACACCTGCCATAATATAAGGCATTGCGATGGGAATCTGTATTTTGTACAAAATCCTCCATTTTGTCAGGCCGATGCTGCTGGCTGATTCAATGGCCGACTGCTGGATACCGGTGATGCCGATATATGTATTTTTTATGATCGGAAGCAGGGCATAAATGATAACCATGATAATGGCCGGCTTCTGTCCGATTCCCACCACAGGAACCAGAAAAGCCAGAAGGCCTATACTTGGGATAGACTGCATGATATTTGCAATTCCGATCACAATAGACGAAGCCTTTTTGTTTTTTGTTACAAAAATTCCAAGAGGAATACCGATGCATATGGAAATCAGTACTGCTGCCGAAGTCATCTGAATATGTTCCAGAAGAAGCTGGACCAGCTCTTCTCTTCTCTGCATAAAAACTTCAAGAAAAGTATTCACCTGTCACCCCTCCTGTTCTTTTTTGTAACGTTTGCTGAGTGTCGAAAGAAGGATACTCTTGGTCAGTGCCCCCTTCAGTTCCCTGCGCTCGTTCAGTACCGGAATGATTCCGGATTTATAGTAATCGATCTCGTCGATGATCTCCTGAAGAGAGCTTTCTTCATAAACAGATACATAATCGGATGAGATCATATCCCCGATACTTGCGGACATATGCTGCACATCCAGTTTGCTTAAGTCTTCCAGCCAGACGATTCCCAGAAATCCCCTGGATTTTCCCTCTGTGATAAAAATACTGTTGATCGCATTCTGGCGCATAACCTGAAGCGCCTGTATCACAGTTCTGTCTTTGGAAAGTGTGTATGGTTCTTTGCACATAATGTCAGATGCATGTATATATTTCGGATTTCCCCACAAACGGTTCTTTCCTACGAATTTTTCCACATAATCATTGGCCGGATGCCTCAGGATCTCTTCTGTCTTATCGAACTGTATGACAGTTCCGTTCTGTATAAAGCAGATCTTGTCTGCACATTTGATAGCCTCATCCATATCATGGGTGACAAATACAATAGTTTTCTGGTATTCCTTCTGCAGCTTGACGATCTCGTCCTGCAGTTCTTCTCTTGTAAGTGGGTCCAACGCTGAAAAAGGCTCATCCATCAGGATCAGATCAGAATCTGTGGCAAATGCCCTGGCAACTCCCACTCTCTGGCGCTGTCCGCCGGAAAGCTGACATGGATAGCTGTTGCTGTACAGCTTGGGATCAAGATTTACCATATCCAGGAGTTCATTGATCCGCTGTTCCCGTTTTTCCGGTTCCAGTCCCTCAAGCTGGGGAACAATTTCAAGATTCTCTTTTACTGTAAAATGTGGAAACAGTCCGCCTTCCTGTACCACATACCCGATTTCTCTTCTTAATTTGATATCGGGGATCTCGCGGATGGATTTTCCGTCAATGATAATATCTCCCCGGTCCATGGGGAGAAGTTTGTTTATCATTTTCAGAAGGGTTGTTTTTCCACATCCGCTGGAACCAATGATGGCAACAAATTCCCCGGAAGAAAATGTCATATTGATATCCCGCAGGATCAGTTTATCTTTATAGGATTTCGAAACATTTGTAAATTCTATCATAGGCTTCACCTTTCCAATTCTACCTCATTATCCAGGTTGTCTCTCGATAGCTTCTTCTGATACATATCCAGAGTGAAGAAGGGCATTGACTGTGAATGCCCCTCTTCCTGTTCCATAATTATTTTACATGTTTTACGATCAGTGCATCGGCAACGCCTACACCTTCGCCTTCCGGATATACAAACAGTGGATTGATATCCAGCTCTTTCAGAGTATCTTTATTTGCGTTGGCGTATCTGCTGATTCCCGCGATGGTTTTGCACAATGCCGGAATATCGCATTTTGCGTTTCCTCTGTAGCCGTTGAGGAGTTTGTAGGATTTCAGTGATTTCAGCATATCCAGAGCTTCCTCTTCACACAGTGGAGCCGGATATAAAGCCACATCTTTAAATACCTCTACAAACACACCGCCCATTCCTACCATGATCATAGGACCAAACTGTGGATCGTTGTTTACTCCGATGATCATTTCCACGCCAGGTTTCAGCATGGGAACCATAAGGATTCCGTTGATCTTCGCATCCGGTCTCGCACCCGTTACATTATTCATGATCTCCTCATAAGCTTTTACAGCTGCTTCTTTTCCACGGATATTGAGTTTTACACCGCCAACATCACTCTTATGCAGGATGTCTGCGGATTCTACTTTCATAGCCAGCGGGCAATCAGCACTTTCTGCAAACGCAGCTGCTTCTTCCACTGTTTTTGCAATGACTTCTTTTGGAATATCTACGCCAAAATCTGCAAGTTCCATCTTGCTGTCATGCTCAGACAGTGCAAAGGTCTCCTTGCCAACTGGTGCTCCGGCAGAAAGTTCCAGTGTTTTTCCTTCGGAAGTATAGGAAATAAAATCAGCCAGATGACGGAGAATCTTAAATGCATATACCGGAGGAGGGAGAATCGGCACTCCGATCTTGAAGAGTTTTTCCTGGTATTCCGGGTTTCTGGTGTTTTCTGCAAACGGTATCATGGCAATCGGTTTGCAGTTCTTGCCTTTTTCCCGTACAACTTTTTCAATTCCCTGATACATATAGTGAATCGCAGGATCTGCCACTTCAAGAAGCAGAGTATAGCCGATCAGTACCATCTCAATATTTGGATCATCCATGACTGTACGCAATGCTTCTGCATACAGATCTGCATCGTAGGAAAGACTGGCTGTCATATCCAGCGGATTATTCGGAGATGCATAGGATGGAAGCTGTTCTTTCAGTTTTGCAAGAGTTTCCGGTGCAAAATCCGGATATTCGATTCCGTTAAGACTTCCTACATCCGCACAGATTCCGGTCTCGCCTCCGGAAAGGTTCATGGATGCAAAAACAGCCTTCTTCGGATAACGATTCAGTGTGGCAAGCATCAGTGAAGTGGCAATCAGTTCTTCCAGATCATCCACACGGATCGCTCCGAATTTTTTCAGAACTGCATCAAAGGATGCATCGGAACCTGAGAGACTTCCTGTATGGGAAGCTGCGATTGCTCCGCCTTTGGCACTTCTTCCTGCTTTGAGAATGACTACAGGTTTCTTTTTCGCAGCTGCTTTTTTCAGAACATCTGCAAATTTTGCCGCATTTTTTACACCCTCGATATAAACACTGACAACTTTTGTATCTTCATCTTCTACAAGGAAGTCCATATAGTCTTCCATCTGGACAATCTTTCCGTTTCCGGCTGAAATACTGTAGGAAAAACGCATTCCGGGATCATCCATCATGGAAAGGCACAGCTGGCCGCTCTGTGAAACAACGCCAACACTTCCTTTTCGGTCTCTCTTCGCAGAAATAAAAGCGAAAGCCTGCACATTATCAATGTAATTTACAAATCCGGCACAATTTGGTCCCATGACTGCAATGTCCAGTTCTTTTGCTGCTGCGATCAGTTCCGCCTCATTTTTCCTGCCTTCATCTGTTCCGATCTCGCCATATCCGCTGGCAAAAACAACGGCTCCGCCAACACCCTTGGCTGCTCCTTCTTTCAGAAGCGGAATGACTGTTTTCTGTGAAGTACAGATCACCATCATATCAATGGTATCCGGTATATCGGAAATACTCTTATAGCAGGGAACTCCAAATACACTTTCTCTTTTCGGATGTACAAAGTATACTCTGCTCATGTCTTCTACATAGCTGAGAGTATTACGGCATACATCTCCACCAAAACCTTCTTTTTCACTTGCGCCGATAACAGCAACTGATTTTGGTTTTAACAACTTGGTAAGATTCATATATCAGTCACCTCCTGATCTTATTTACCGGCTACTCCTCTTCGATAGCAAGCTACATTTTTCTCATTGTATTTGCCTTTTCCTTTTTTTTCAAAGAAAGAAACGATAGCGGATTCCATATATTCTACTGAGAACAGGTCGCTGTTGGCAGCCAGTGCTCCAAGCATGACAAGGTTCGCACCTTTTGGATTTCTGACTTCTGCCGCAATGTCTGTTGCAGGAATTTTTATAATTTTAATATCGTCTCTGTATTTACGGTCTTCCGGAACAATAGAGGAATTTACCAGAAGGAGTCCGCCTGGTTTTAATCTCTCTTCAAATTTGTCAATGGCAGGGGTATTCATGGTAAAAAGAATATCCGGATGTTTGGAGATCGGGCTGGCGATCAGCTTTTCGCTAACTTTTACTGTACAGTTTGCGGTACCGCCACGCATCTCGGAACCATAGGAAGGATAAAACAGTACGTTTTTGTCCTGTTCCATTCCTGCATTTATCAGAAGCATACCGGCAGTGAGGACACCCTGTCCGCCGAATCCCGCGCAAATAATTTCTTTTCCCATAATCTATGCCTCCTCTTTCTTATCCTTGAACTCTCCCAGCGGGAAGTATTTGATCATCTCGTTTTTGATACGTTCCACACTCTTTACCGGAGTCATATTCAGGTTTGTCGGACATGGAGAAAGAAGTTCCACAAGGCAGAAGCCTTCTCCTTTCATGTGCTTTTCAAAAGCTTTTCTGATGTATTTCTTGGATTGCATCATTCCTTTGGCATCTGCCATGGAGCCTCTTGCGAGGTATGCAATATCAAATCCTGTAAATGCCTGTTCTACACGGAATGGCATTCCAGCTTTTTTCGGATCTTTTCCTCTCGGAGTGGAGGTTGTGATCTGCCCTGGCAGAGAGGTCGGTGCGCACTGTCCACCTGTCATACCGTAGAGGCTGTTATTGATAACGATGGTTACCACATTGTCATTTCGGATTGCAGTGTGCATGGTCTCAGCCATTCCGATGGAATACGCCGCACCATCACCGATATATGCCATGACCGGATTTTCCGGACGGATCTTTTTTACACCGACAGCCGTTGCGATGGGACGTCCATGTGCTGCCATAATGGTATCAAATCTCCAGGAATCAATATTTAAAGAACCACAGGCAACGTCAACGATTGCCAGGAGTTTTTCACTTAAACCCATCTCTTCCATAACTTCTGCGATCAGGCGGACAGCCAGTCCATGCCCACAGCCCGGACAGAAACCGCTCTGTGTAAATGTAATTGTTTCAGGAGCTACTAATCTCATGTTATGCTTCCCCCTTTTTCAACATTTCTTTTGCTTTTGCAATGATTCCGTCAGATTCCGGAATTTCGAAGATCGATCCATAATGATCTACCGGATATCTACCGCCTGTTGCAAGTTTTACATCGTCTACCATCTGTCCGAGGATATTCATCTCTACGGTAAGAAATGCCTTTGCTTCTTTTGCCTGTTCAAAAGCTTTCACAGGAAACGGCCACAGTGTGATCGGACGGATCAGGCCCAGTTTAAAGCCTTCTTCTCTTGCGATCTCAACCGCCTCTCTGCAGACTCTGGAACTGATTCCATATGCTACCAGAACAACTTCTGCATCCTCAACCTGAATGCATTCGTATCTCTGTTCTCTCTGTTCCATCTCTGCATATTTATTGGAAAGGTAAGTTTCATAATCTGGATGTGTATAGTAAACATTCTGGATCTTTCTCTGCTCATCGCCTTTTTTACAGCCTTTGATCGTCCAGTCATATTTATTGATATCGTGCTCAATAAATTTCGGAATCTCCACTGCTTCGATCATCTGTCCGATCGCAGCGTCAGAAGCGATCAGTACCGGATGACGGTATTTCTCAGCAAGATCAAATGCTTCTGCCATCATATCTGCATTTTCCTGAACGGATGCCGGCGCAAGAACCAGTGTGTGGTAATCGCCGTGGCCGCCGCCTCTGGTAAGCTGCCAGTAGTCTCCCTGCCCCTGTGCGATATCGCCAAGACCGGTTCCGATTCTCATTACATCAACGATAACTGCCGGAAGGTCTGCTGCTACAAGGTATGAAATTCCTTCCTGTTTCAGGGAAAATCCAGGGCCTGATGAAGTTGTCAGTGCACGTGCCCCGGCTGCCGCTGCTCCAAGTACCATGTTGATACCTGCAAGCTCGGATTCAGCCTGAATAAAAGTTCCGCCTACATCTTCCATTCTCCAGGATAAATACTCCAGGATCTCTGTCTGCGGGGTGATCGGATATCCACTGTAAAAACGGCATCCTGCTGCCAGTGCAGCTTCGGCCAGTGCTTCATTTCCTTTTAACAATACCTTAGCCATAACTGACCTCCTTCATCTTATTTCGAATACATAATCCGGACATACACGGTAACACATACCACATGCCACACATTTCGTTTCATCTACCTGAACTGTATTGTAACCTTTTTCATTTACAAAATCGGATACACTGAGTGCATCCTGTGGACATGCGTTGATACAATATCCGCAGCCCTTGCATCTCTTTGGATTCATATATAATTTTTCTTTATTTTCTTTTCCCATAATCGAACCCTCTCTATATAGCCTGTTCTCTGTTTTTCTTTCCAAGACGGTAAATAGTGAAAGCCAGTACCGCACCGATAATACCTGTTATCATCAGGAATGTAAAAATATAGTTATATCCCGCTGCTCCGTGCTGATCCATCCATTTTCCAAAAATAACGGAATAAATGGAATCTGGCAGGTAACCAATGATTGAAGCAATTCCTATTGTAGTTCCCGTCATCATTCTCGGGATTCCCGCCTCACTGACTGTGGAGAATACAACGCCGTACATCATCATTGCAAATGCACCCGGGATCAGTGTGTAAAGGCTTGCTGCCATTGGACTGATATCCGATGGAAGGATCATTACAATACCAAACAGCGCTGCCAGGATCAAAAATGCTGTCATCAGCCATTTACAGGTTGATTTGAACACTTTATCCGCAAGGATTCCACCTACCGGTGCAAGCAGAAGCAGAAGATAATTTCTGATAATGGAAATCAGGCCGGAACTTTCCGGGGATACTCCGATCACTTCTGTAAGGAACGGATTAAAATAAGAAGTACTTGTGTAATATCCATATCCACAGAAAATCGTAAGGGCAACCACCCATACAACCGGCATCTTTAAAAGTTTACCCAGATCTGAGAGCTGGAACTTCGGTTCTCCGTCATCTGCTGCGGATGCGTCTTTTTTGTCCTCTTTCATAAGGAAAATAAGAAGGATACCTGCAACTGCCGCAACACTTCCACCGCTTATTACGGCGCGTACAAAACCGGATGACATATCATTGCCTGCTGTTTTGTATACATTTAATGCGAAAGTATTGGTCAGGGCACCTGTGATACCATTACATGCATAATACAGTCCGTACATAAATCCCTGTTCTTCTTCTGTTCCGATAATACGGATTGCTTTCATCAGAGAGGACCAGAATACAAATGCAGTACTGAAGGACAGTCCCAGCCAAATCACCATGGCTACTGCAAAATTCATAGAAAACGCATAAATATATGCCAGCGCCGTTGTACTGAGAAGTGAGATTACCAGTGCCTTCTTCGGTGATACCTTATCCGCAATGATACCTCCTGGAATATACAAGATCATATTTCCGATTGTATACATTGTCAGCATAAGTCCTGACTGTGTATTGGTGATTCCCATAGTTGAAATCTGCGCATCATAAAATACATACTTTATATATGGTAAAAAGTAGATCGAGCCGCCTGCAAGCCCCAGCGCAATAATGGTAAGATACTTTCTTAATTTCGAATTCATACAAACCCCCTGACCCTGTCTTCTTTGAAAAAAGGATGCCCCATCACGGGGCATCCCCTTAATCGGTTCTCAATACTGGTACTTTATCAGTTATTCATCCATCACATATCCGGTGTGTCGGATTTGTCAGGAGTAAACAGTCTTCTTGCTACATCTCTTGTGAACTCGCCTGTCTTCGCGGATTCTTCAAATACAACTTTTGTCTGTTTGCGGATCAGATCTACGGTATCTTTTACGATCGCTGCAGCTGCATCTTCATCGCTCATGTTCTCAATCTTAACAATACGGAAGATAACTGCCTCGTAAATACGGATTCCACCAAGGTTGGAGATGAAGTCTACGGCTACGTCGATGCCTTTCCTGCGAAGGATCTCATCTGCTTCCGGTGTTGTCGGAATATTGGCTGCCTCTACGATAAGAGATGCTTTGATCTTATCTGCGTTATCTTTATTGATAACATCTTCCAGAGCTGCCGGAATGAGGATATCACATTCCTGGCTGAGCCATTCGGAGTTCGGAAGTACTTCATAATTATCTTCAAAAGCTTCTTTATTTAATTCACCCTTCGGAAGTCTGGTTGCTACCAGTTTCGGAATATCAAGGCCATCTTTGCAATAAACAAGTCCATTTACATCTGCGATACCAACAACTTTATATCCCATCTTATTCAGAGAGTTTACACAGCTGGCACCAACACATCCAAATCCCTGGATAACAACGGAGGCGCCTTCCTTTCCGCCTTTAAGCTTCCAGGCTTCATCTGCTGCTGCCGCAACACCGTAACCGGTGATCATGTCATACATCTTGAATCCATCGTAGGTAAGCTCTTTCTCTGCTCTGTCATGGTTTAAGATGCCCTGATGAATATCCGGATCTTCTTTCATAGCCTTTGTCTGAGGAATTCCGATTCCCAGATCATCAAGAATACGAAGAACTACAGAATAATCAACACCAAGGTCGCCGCCAATGGAAACACCAGCTTTAATATAAGGAGCTGTAGCTGTGAGGAATCTGCGAAGAACATCCTCAGCATCCGGAGCCTTGTAATCATAAGCGATACCGGCTTTACATCCGCCAGTTGTCAGAGATTCACAGGCTTTATATTTATATCCCATGGTTGTTGCAAGACGGATAACTTCTTCCTTGGTTACTGTAGGATGCATTCTTGTACCGCCGCCACAGTAATGCCCTACAAAGTTATATGCACACATCCATCCTTTTGCATCTGTCTCTGTGTCGTTCCATTCCACTACTACATAAGGTTTGTTTGCCATTTGAAAATCCTCCTTTAGCTTTACGTTCGTTCTTTATTATGGAACGTTGTTCTCAATATATTTTATTTTTTAACCCGGTCTGAGTACCGGGTTTCATTTCTATTGTTCTTTATTAGAGAACCACGTTCTTTATTTCGTGATTTAACTATAGCACTGTTGGTATATTTTTTCAATAACAAACTTTCATTTTTTTATTTTTTGTGCAATTTTCATATATATTACAAAAGTTTTTGTATCTTTCGCGCACTGGTCTTCAGAATTTCCGCATATTTCTGAATATTTTCTTTATTCATCCTCAGAGACGGAGCGCTGATACTTAAAGCACCCTCCGCTTCCCCTTCATGATTAAGAAGAGCCACGCCTACACATTTCACACCAAACATAACTTCCATATCATCCACTGCATATCCACGCTCCCGAACCAGCCGGATCTCCTCATCCAGTTCTCTCCGGTCTGTGATCGTGTACTCTGTAAAAGCTTCCAGTTCCTCCGGAATATGCTTCTCCCTGTCCTCTTCGGACATAGTCGCCAGAACTGCTTTTCCAACACTTGTACAGTACATCTTTGAGCACTCACCGGTTACAGATTTTGTTACAAGCCTCTGGTTCTCCGGAGAAACCGCCTCCAGATACAGCATATCCTCACCCTTCGGCACAGCCAGATAAACCAGTTCCTGCACCTCATTTGCGATCTCACGCATAACCGGCACAGCAATCTTCGTAATATCAAGATTTTCACGAAATGCCCGGCTCAGCATCATAACCTCCGGACCCAGCCGGAATTTCCCAGACTCCGGATCCTGCACCAGATACTCCATAGCAGTAAACGTAACCAGGATATTATGAACATTACTCTTATACAGACCCAGCTTCTCACTGATCTCCGTTACACCCAGGGGCTGCTTCACAGCAAAACAGTTCAGGATTTCCAATGCCTTCTGTAAGCTCTTAACTTTAATCTCTCCATTGTTCTCCATTTATCAATTCCCCATTTCTCTGCCCGACAGCCAAGCCCGGACCCAACCGGAATCCGGTCCCGCGCACTCCTGGCCGCTGCAGTTTTTATAATAAAATTATCTCTTAAATTCATAAAACCTGTCAATAGATTTCATAAAAAAAGAACATAAATATCCTAAAATGACGTGAAAAACGTAAAAAAACGCCTGATATTTTCTGCACATATTCGTTAATCATATATCTTTTTCCATAAATTGCCTTTGTATTTTACGGTTTTTTATTGATTTATGCACAATTCAGACTTATAATAAAAGATACAAAAAAGAGCGAAAACAATATAAAAATACAATTCTGGAGGGAACCTTATGAACGAAGAACTTTTTAATGAAGCATCAAAATCCAACATCCTGTCAAAACAGCTGGTCGATCAACTTCAGGAAAGCATGACCTACAGCAGCATCTCCTTCATCAATTGGACCATCGAAGTCCTCAAGCTCCTGAAAGCCCGCATCGAACGCGGCGACAAGATCAAAGATGAGACCACCGGCGTGATCTACGATCTCTACACCTTCCGCCAATTTGTAGAAAACAACTTCTCCACCTACATCACCGGCCAGGTCTTCAACACCTCCATCCGATCCCAGAAAATCTACTTCACCCTGGAAGCCTGCCCAGGCGGCTACAACCTCCTCATGGCAGACTCCGGCAACGAAAAAACCTACCGCTGGATCTCCAGCTTAAGCAAACGCTTCTCCCTGGTAGAAATGATCGCCACAGGAATCGTCTACATCAAGGACACCCGAACCGACACCTACCAGCCATTCATCTCCGAAAACGGCAAATACTGCAAATACAACAAAGACCTGGGCAAACTCACAGAACTCTGATCAAAACGGGGAATCCGCAACCGCAGATTCCCCGTTTTTCTCATCCATCCAGCGCAGCGCCGATGACCCATTCCCCTCTTCAAGCCACAGGGAATCTCAGCCTTTCCTCCCAGCCATCCAGCGCAGCGCCGATGGCTCATCCAACTCCCGTCATACCACAAGGAATCTCAGCCTTTTCTCCCAGCCGTCCAGCGCAGCGCTGACGGCTCATCCAACTCCCGTCATACCACCCCACTAGCAACACTCCCCACGAGATTTAACACGTCTCACGGCCAATGCACAGCCAGTGAGGGGCTTCTTTCCAGGCTGACTCTGCAGGAGGGGAGCTGATTCTTAGGTGGCGGAAATCTGCGTTGCTTCAAAAAATCTCGCTGTTTGAGCGGCTTCAGACGCGAGTTCGAGATTTTTTGAAGCGCTTTTAGCAGAATTCCGGCACCTTAGAAGCCAGCCCCCGACGAAGCCCCAGCCTGGAAAGAAGCCCCTCACTGGCGTCCCCTTCCGCCATATAACTACCTCCGTTTAAATCTCCCCAAGAAATCCAAACACCTCCTCATCCTCAAGAAAATGCATCAGCATATAAGCACACATGATCGCAACCCTCTCCTCCTTCAGTATCCTCTTGACCTCATCCCGGTCCGCGATCACAACCTCGATCTCCTCACTATCCTCCTGAGCAGCCTTACTAACCTCACCACTGGCATACCCATAAACCGTAGCACAGGATTCATCCGTCATCCCGATCGTTGTAAAATAAGGCTTCTCAAAAGCCTCCGCAACCTTGATCGGCTCCAGCTTCAACCCGGTCTCCTCAAACATCTCACGCACAGCACCCTCATGGAAATCCTCCCCAGACTCCACAAGCCCCGCCGGAAACTCATAAATATATCCGCCGATCGTATACCGATACTGACGGATCAGCACAACCTTATCCCGCTTCTCTCCATAAACACTGTAAATGATCACCCCATCCGGATGATTCTCCCCCGTAGAAAGCTTCAAATCCTCCACACACTTCGCCCTGGAGGCCACAAAATAAGAAACCGGCGTATCATGTACACTGGTCGCATCCACCCCATAAAGATTCACAAACTTATTATCTGTAAGTTTTTTCACACTGTTGATCTTACCCATCTGAAAAGCTCCTTCCCGAAAATTTTTTCTAAAAACATTTTATCCCATCCAAAACCAAAGGTCAATTTTTTATACTTACACTCACTTCACAATAGTGCTATAATAAATACCCTGCTATAAAATTTAAAATTTACTTATTACATTACCAAACAGCTACTGTAGACAAGAAAGAAGGAAAAAACATTGAAAAACCAGACCAATGCTGCCCAGGCCGAAAACCCTCTGGGAACTGCCCCTGTAGGCAGCCTGATCACCAAATTCGCCATTCCCGCCATCATCAGCATGCTAGTCAGCGCTCTGTACAACATCGTTGACCAGATCTTTATCGGACAGGGCGTAGGAATGCTTGGAAACGCCGCCACAAACATCGCATTTCCCGTAACCATTATCTCTACTGCTGCTGCATTGCTCCTGGGAATCGGCAGCGCCTCCAATTACAACCTGGAAATGGGCGCAGGAAACGAAAAAAAAGCCAGCTCCATTGCAGGAACCGGACTCTCCACGCTGATAATCTCCGGTACGATACTCTCTGTCATTGTCCTTCTGTTCCTGAAGCCACTTCTTCATTTTTTCGGCGGAACACCGGACGTCATGCCCTATGCCATTGATTACATAGGGATCACCGCCATTGGACTTCCCTTTTATGTTTTAAGCACAGGCGGCAACCACCTGATCCGAGCAGACAGGAGTCCTACCTATTCCATGGCCTGCATCCTGGCCGGTGCCGCCATCAACACCATCCTGGACCCGCTTTTCATCTTTGGATTCGGCTGGGGCATCAAAGGTGCAGCCTGGGCAACCGTGATCGGCCAGATCGTATCCGGACTTCTGATCATCTTTTATTTTTCCAGACTCCGGAAAATGTACCTGGACCACTCCATGCTGATTCCTAAGGCACGCAATCTGTCTGCCATTTTTTCTCTGGGAATGGCATCCTGTATCAATCAGGTTGCCATTGCTGCAGTGCAGATCGTCATGAACAATACACTTCGCCATTACGGAGCACTCTCCGCCTACGGGAGTGATATTCCAATCGCCTGTGCAGGGATCATTTCCAAAGTCAATCAGGTATTTATGGCCATCTGCATCGGAATCTCCCAGGGCTCCCAGCCCATCTTGGGATTTAACTACGGTGCCGAAAAATACAGCCGTGTACGCCAGACATACCGCTATTCCGTAACCTTATGTACTGTGATTGCAACCATATTTTTTATCTGCTTCCAGTTCTTCCCGCATCAGATCGTAGGCATCTTCGGAAACGGCAGCGACCTGTACTTTCATTTTGCAGAAAAATATCTCCGCATCTTCATGCTGATGACCTTTGCTAACGGGATCCAGCCTATGTCCGCCTGCTTTTTTACCTCCATTGGAAAAGCTAGGCTTGGTGTGATTATGTCCCTCACAAGGCAGGTGCTCTTCCTGCTGCCTCTGATCGTCATCTTCCCGGTCTTCTTCGGAATCGATGGCGTCATGTACGCAGGACCAATTGCAGATACCTCTGCATTTGTGCTGGCCGTTGTTTTTGCCAGACGTGAGCTTGGAGTCATGAAAGCTGCAGAACAAAACGCCTGACACAAGAAAGAATCCTGCTTGCAGGATTCTCCGCCTGCGACGGGTCGCTTCAGCGACATTATTCCTCTCCGTCGCAGTGCGATCCTGCCCGGAGGGCTTTTTTATGTTATAGGAACATTACGGAGTAATTTCCTATAACATAAAAAATGCCATGTAATTTACTGCCCATCGGCAATATATTACATGGCATTTCTCACATTCTCAGATATTTATCTGAAACCACCAATTTCTGATCTTTTCTTCATCCTCCGGCAGCTGATTACGATCAGTCACCCTTCAGTACAACACGGATCTTCTTATAAATTACAAATACGATCAGAGATGTCAGTGCATATTTAAAGATATTAAACGGCGCAATGATCAGCAGCGCAAAAGTAAGCAGTCCGTTTACGGAGCTGTGTACCGCACTTCCCATCTGGATAAATGTCTCGATCGGCATTCCAAAAGCCTTACCGTAAGCCGGAAGCAGTACAAAAGCATTAACAAAACATGCAAGAATTGCTGTCAGAACTGTACCCACTGCCATGCCTGCAACAGCATGTGCTCTGCTCTTCTTGTGATGGAAACGGTAGATCAGTCCGGCCGGTACCACATAGGCACATCCGAACAGGAAGTTGGCAACATCACCAACACCGGCAGTCATGGTTCCCTTGGTCACAAGATGTACGAGAATCTTCACAAGCTCGATCAGAATACCTGCCACAGGTCCCATGGCAAAAGTTCCTACCATAACCGGTACCTCGGAAAAATCAAGCTGATAAAAAGACGGTGCAAGAAACGGAATCGGAAACTCCAGATTCATCAGTACTCCTGCCACAGCCCCCAGCATGGCTACCTGTGCGATCGTCCTTGTTCTGCTCCTTTCCACGGCATTTCCTCTCTGCAATACCTGTTCACTCATAATTCTCTCTCCTTCTTTAGAAATATTCAAAGAAAATTTCTACAAGAAATCTTTATGCGAAAAAAATTTCTATTTCTTCACATAAAAAGCCCCGGGAGCTTCTTCCCGGGGCACTGAGCACGTTCTTTAAATACTGCGCGTTCTTCTCTCATCCAGACTTTACTGTCGGTTCCGGAATTTCACCAGATCAGCCGCCGAAGCGGGTCGCGGACTATACCGCCGGTAGGGAATTGCACCCTGCCCCGAAGAAATTTTCTTTTATGAGTTCATTATAACTCACTCTTTTTTCAATTACAAGCCTTAATTTTTCGCTTTTCCTTACAGGATATCGATATGCTCTCCGGCAAGTGCTTTGTTCATGCTTCGTACTGCACAGAATTTACCACACATGGAGCAGGTATCTTCATGTTCCGGCTTACGTTCGTTCCAGATACGTTTCGCTGTTTCCGGATCCATGGCACACTCCCACTGTGCCTCCCAGTCGAGCTTTCTTCTGGCATCTGCCATCTTGTCATCGATCTCACGGGCCCCACGGACACCCTTGGCAATATCTGCCGCATGAGCAGCGATCTTGGATGCCATGATTCCCTGTTTTACATCCTCAAGGTTCGGAAGTGCAAGATGCTCTGCCGGTGTCACATAGCAGAGGAATGCAGCTCCGGACATGGCAGCTACCGCGCCGCCAATTGCAGATGTGATGTGATCATATCCCGGTGCAACATCTGTTACGATCGGTCCTAATACATAGAACGGTGCACCCTGACAGATAGACTGCTGCACTTTCATATTAGCCTCAACCTGATCGAGCGGCACATGTCCCGGTCCCTCAACCATAACCTGGACATCTTTTTCCCAGGCACGTTTGGTCAGCTCACCAAGACGTACAAGTTCCTCGATCTGGCATACATCTGTAGCATCCGCAAGACATCCCGGACGGCAGGCATCTCCAAGAGAAATCGTCACATCGTACTCACGGCAGATATCCAGGATCTCGTCATAGTATTCGTAGAACGGATTCTCCTCACCGGTCATGCACATCCATGCAAATACAAGGGAACCTCCTCTGGAAACGATATTCATTTTTCTCTTATGGTTACGGATCTGGTCGATCGTCTTTCTTGTGATTCCGCAGTGAAGAGTTACAAAATCAACACCATCCTGTGCGTGAAGTCTTACCACATCGATAAAATCCTTGGCTGTCAGTGTGTCAAGATCTCTCTGATAGTGGATAACAGAGTCATAAACCGGAACGGTTCCGATCATTGCCGGACACTCGCTTGTCAGTTTGCGGCGAAATGGAATGGTATTTCCGTGGGAAGAAAGATCCATGATCGCATGTGCTCCCATGTTGACAGCTTCCATAACTTTCTGCATCTCTACATCGTAATCCTTGCAGTCTCTGGATACACCAAGGTTTACATTGATCTTGGTGCGGAGCATGGAACCTACGCCTTCCGGATCAATACATTTATGATTTTTATTTGCACAGATAACAACTTTGCCGGAGGCTACCAGCGGAAGCAGTTCCTCTGTTGTCATGCGTTCCTTCTTAGCTACGATCTCAAGCTCAGGTGTGATGATGCCTTTACGGGCTGCCTCCATCTGTGTACTGTAATTTCTCATGTAAAAAAAATCTCCTTCCATAAATTCTTTGTGTTTATACAACAAAAAACCGGCTGCTGCAACGCATACGCATCACGGCAACCGGCTCTTAATCTTACGTACTTAATGAAAATCTTCTGTACTTCTGATCTCTTCTGTACTCTCTGATCTTCTGTGTCTTTAAGAATCCTTCGTGCATATGTCCCTACGTTGGCATTATCCAAATCAGGTTATGGGTCAAGACATTTACAGTCTACTCTCAGCTCGCTTCAGCGGGCCCCCCGGTTTTCATATGTTGGGGACGTTTGTTCGTCCATGTGGTTATTATAGTATACCGGCTAAAATTTGTAAACCACAATTCTGCATTTTATGACTTTTTCTTTCGACATAATCTGCCATTTTATCTCTCAAACTCCCCCGGATCTTTCTTTACAGACATTCTTCCACAGCTTTTCTGTTCCCCGTCAGGAGGATATCCGCAATCCGCATTCACTGCTTATTGCTTTTCGCAATTACAGCAGTCGATTTCCCTGATCCGGTCAATCTCTGCAAGGTTTTCTGCCCCTGCACGGCGGATTCCTGCAAAAATGGAACCTGCAATGTTATGCCATACGCTGAAGATCGCTCCCGGTAGTGTAGCCAGCGGATTGGCCGCAAAATTGGCTGCTGCCAGAGAAACTGCCAGGCCGCTGTTCTGCATGCCCACTTCGATGGCTATGGCAGTTGTCCTTGCATACTCCACGTGGAAGATTTTTGCAGCAAGAAGCCCCAGCATCATACCGCAGAAATTGTGGATAGCCACAACTCCCAGGACCAGAACTCCGCAGCTTACGATCTTTTCTGCATTTACTGCCACGATCCCTCCAATGATCATGACAATAGCCACAACCGATACCAGCGGCATAACATCCGATACCTTATCCACATGTTCTCCCGCAAGACTTCGGAGAAAGACTCCCAGAAGGACCGGGACCAGAATTACTTTTACCACAGAAAGTACCATCGCCCAGAAAGAGACTTCTACCCAGGCGCCTGCCAGAACATACACAAGAAACGGCGTCATCAGTGGCGCTGCCAGTGTGGAAACAATGGTCATTCCCACAGAAAGTGCCACATCTCCTCCCGCGATATAAGTAATTACGTTGCTGGCCGTTCCTCCCGGGCAGCATCCCACCAGGATCACTCCCAGGGCCAGATCTGCCGGAAGGTTCATCACTTTGCACAGCAGCCAGGCGATCACCGGCATAATGGTATACTGAGCCACCGCACCGATCACCACTTCCTTGGGTCTGGAAAAAATAGCCCGGAAGTCTTCCATCCGTATTGTAAGTCCCATTCCAAACATGATCACGCCCAGAAATACCGACGTATAATTCGTCATCCAGGCAAATCCATCCCGCCAGAAAAATGCCAGGCAGGAGAAAACGATGATAATGATCCCTATATATCTGGATGCAAAGCTGCTGATGGTTCCGATTTTTTTTAAGATTTTTTCCATATATTATACCTCGTAGCTGAAGTTATCGATCAGTCTTGTTTTTCCGATGTAAACAGCCATTGCTACGAGAACATCCCGGTCTGCTTTTTCAACCGGCTGCATGGTAAGTGCGTCTACCATGGAAACGTAATCAATTTTTGCAAGAGGCTCTGCTTCGATTACTGCTCTCATTTTTCCCAGAAGTTCTTCTGCGGCGATTCCTGTGTGAATGGTTTCCTGTCCCAGTTTTACTGCTTTTGACAGGCAGAGTGCTGCTTTTCTTTCCTCCTGGCTTAAATATGTATTTCTGGAGGATTTTGCAAGTCCGTCCTCCTCACGGATGATCGGGCAACCTACGATCTCAATGTCGAAGTTTAAGTCACGCACCATCTTGCGGATGATCGCCAGCTGCTGCGCGTCTTTTTGTCCGAAATATGCTCTGTCCGGTGCCACAATGTGGAACAGTTTGGTCACAATGGTGCATACGCCTTTGAAATGGATCGGACGTGTTTTTCCACAAAGTGTTTCAGACAGGGTATCTATGCTTACAAATGCGTGGGGATCGTGATACATCTCGGAAGGTTCCGGGCAGAAGATCAGGTCTGCTCCCAGGCTTTCGCAGAGTTTGCTGTCACGCTCAAAGTCTCTCGGATAGGCTTCCAGATCTTCCGTCGGTCCAAACTGTGTTGGATTGACAAAATCCGATACTACTACGATATCGTTCTGCTCTCTGCACTTTCTGATCAGGCTTGCATGTCCTTCATGGAGAAATCCCATGGTTGGCACAAGACCTACTGTTTTTCCTTCTTTTTTCCACGCTTTAATCTGTTTTCTTGTTTCTTCTACTGTTTTTGTTACCTGCATTGTTCTCTCCTCTTTCTCGGTTCTGAACCGGTTTTCCTTATAGATTTCAAGATAGCCTCTTTTCTGAATTCACCTTCGTCTTACTTCTGTATGTGTCTTGATTTCTTCTGTTACAAAATTCTGTCAGGCCATATCTTTCAGCAGTCCGTGTTTTTCATAATTGGTCACTCTGCTGATCTTATTCTCTTCATCTACAAATACAACTGCAGGCTTGTGGGTACGCGCTTCCTCCGGATCGTACCCTGCATAAGCCATGATGATGATCTTGTCACCGGTGCTTACGCATCTTGCTGCTGCTCCGTTCAGGCAGATCATACCGCTTCCGCGTTCTCCGCAGATGGTGTATGTCTCGAAACGGCTGCCGTTGTTCACATCTACGATCTGAACTTTTTCATATTCCAGTATTCCGGCAGCTTCCAGCAATTCTTCATCCACAGTGATACTTCCCACATAATCCAGTTCCGCCTGGACAACGGTTGCTCTGTGGATCTTTCCTTTTAACATCTCTATTGTCATCTTATATAAGTCCTTTCCTGCAGGGAATGATTTTCTGTGACACAAAAAAGGCGCTCCAGGGTACACTTCGACCCTGAAACGCTTCTGATTGATTCCCTGTATATTGAGTCCTGTTTTTTGTACACGAAAAGCATGATCTTCAACAGTTTCTCAAAATTCCATAACTGTTGTAACACCTTCGTTATCATCGATACAGGCTCGTATCTTTTATAATTTTCATATATCCGTCCGTTCCCGTTTCCCGGGTTCCGGCTGGTTATTTATATAAGATTCCAGTGATTTCAGCCAGAGTATAGTTTTGAGTCCAAATACTATCTCTGTGGGGTATTATGGCATTGTGGCACTGGTTTGTCAATAAAAACTGCTGCTATGATCTGCCACAAAGCCATTCTTCCACCGCACTGTGTACCGGAATGGAAGGTGCCGCACCTTTGGCCGAAACTGCCATCGCGGAAGCTGCCGATGCTTCTCTCAACGCTGTTTCCACTGATTTTTCCGCACAGAGTGCTGCCAGGAAATATCCGCAGAAAGTGTCTCCTGCCGCAGTTGTATCTACAGCATTTACTTTAAATATCGGATGGGAATAAAATTCTTCTTTATATCCGTAGAAAACCCCTTCTTTTCCAAGTGTCATAACAATGGCTGCCTTTGGATACTTCTTTTGAAGTGCTTTCAGAATATCCCGGAAATCCCCTTCTGTGGAAGTCCCTGCCAGAGCTGCTGCCTCCAGTTCATTTACCATAAAGATATCCACCAGTTCCAGAGGAAGTTCCTCCGGCTTCCCGGGAATCGGCGATGCATTAAAAACAACTCTGCAGCCTTTTTCATGACTGAGTCGGATAATTTCCCCAACCATATTGATCTCATTCTGCAAAAGCACAAAATCTCCGGCTTCTGCCTTTTCCAGCACATTTTTGATATATTCTTCTGTATACATACGGTTTGTTCCCGCACTGACAATAATACGGTTCTGTCCCTTACTGTTTACTTCAATAAAAGCACAGCCGCTTTCTGTATCCATGACCCGCAGACAGGAAACATCCGCACCAGCATCTGCAAGGATTTCTTTCAGAAAAAGTCCGTCACTGCCAACAGCTCCCGCATGCAGTACCTGCGCGCCCGCACGGGCAGCTGCTACTGACTGGTTCAGTCCTTTTCCGCCGGCATTGACACTGTATCCCGTTGCCATAATGGTTTCTCCTGGCTGAACAAACTCTTCCACACTGCAGACTTTATCAATATTTAAAGAACCAAAATTAATAATCTTCATAATATTTGCCATCCCCCTGTTTTTTCTTATATTCTATTTTCACACAAAAAAGTCCGCAATACAAGCCACAAAAAGCCCCTTCATACAGCAGTTTTCCTACCATATAAAAGAGCTTTTTCTTCAAAAATAATTTCGTTCTTATTTATGCAGATGCACATCCAGCTGATTATAAGGAATCTCAATTCCGTAATAATCAAAATCTTCCTTAATCCGCTGGTTGAGTCTCCATCTGGTATCCCAGTAGCGGTCGGTGTCTACCCAGACACGAAAGCCCATGATCACGGAGCTTTCTGCCAGTTCGTCTACGAATACTACCATCTCTTCGTCCTCTCTGGTGTCCGGATCATCGGTGAGGATGTCTTCCAGGATTTCCTTGGCTTTCTGGATATCTGCATTGTAGGAAATTCCTACCTTGATCTCCAGTCTTCGCTGGTCTCTGGCTGTTACATTGGTAATGGTCGTATTGGAAAGCGTACCGTTGGGGATTACGATGTGCTTATTATCGATGGATAAAAGCGTTGTGTAACAGATCTCGATCTTGGATACGGTTCCCTCACTTCCATCCTGTCCGTTGACGATGATGTAATCACCTACCTGGAAAGGTTTGAACAGAAGGAGCATCATACCTCCTGCCAGGTTGGAAAGTCCGCCCTGCAGTGCAAGACCCAAAGTAACACCGGCAGTTCCAAGAAGTGCTGCCAGGGATGATTCTTTCACACCAAAACTTGTGGATATGTTAAAGAGCAGAAGTATGTAAAGCACGATCTTGACCAGGGATGACATAAACTGCGCCACACCTGTATCCAGTCTGGATTTTGTCAGTGATTTTCTGACAAACTTTACGATCCATTTGATCACCGTGCTTCCTACCCAAAAAGCAACGATAGCCAGGACAACCTTGATTCCAAATTTTGTGATGTCCGGAAGATAATTCTCAAACATCTGCTTATACTGGCTTACCTGACTTCCTACCTCCTGCACTGTCTGTACAGTACTGTCCAAATAAAATCCCTCCTGTCTGATCGATCACTCAATATGTACGGATCAAAATATGGTTTTCAGGGTGCATCACGTTCTCATCATCTCTTCATTGTTTATCCTGATATAAATCTTCTCTATAATCCGCATCTGGTAATATAATAATACAGCAGCGGTTTTTCCCTGTAAAACCGATTTCTCCGGTTCCATAAAGTATAGGGTATAAACCACTGCTGCATCTGTATCGCAATTCTGTTATATTTTGTCTCGTAATGCAATGCGAAGCATTCCTGCCCGCTGCGCCTTACTGAATGTTTCTCTTTATTTATTAATTCCCTTCATGGAAAGACTGATACGCTTCTTCTTCAGATCCACGCCAAGAACACGGACATCCACAATATCTCCCACGCTGACTGCTTCCAGCGGATGTTTGATAAATTTCTCACTCATCTCGGAAATATGGACCAGACCGTCCTGATGAACTCCGATATCTACAAAAGCACCGAAGTCAATAACATTGCGGACAGTTCCCTTCAGTACCATACCCTCTTTCAGGTCTTTCATATCCAGGACATCGGTACGGAGGATCGGTTTCGGCATCTCATCTCGTGGATCTCTGGCCGGTTTTTCCAGCTCTTTTACGATATCACGAAGAGTCGGCTCACCGATCTCCAACTCTTTTGCCAGTTTTCCGTAATCGCGGATCTGTCTGGAAATGCCAGTAAGTTTACGCTCTGCCACATCTTCCGGTGTGTAGCCAAGTTTTTCCAGGAGTTTTTTGGCTGCGTCGTAGCTCTCCGGATGGACACTGGTTGCATCCAGAGGATTTTTGCCCCCTGTGATCCGTGTGAAACCTGCACACTGCTCAAAAGCTTTCGGTCCCAGCTTGGCAACTTTCAGAAGTTCTCTTCTTGTCTGGAAACGGCCGTTTTCTTCACGGTAAGTAACGATATTTTTTGCGATGGTTTTGCTGATTCCGGAAATGTATTCCAAAAGGGATGCGGATGCGGTATTCAGATCCACGCCGACTTTATTAACACAGTCTTCTACAACGCCGTTCAATGCTTCGCCAAGCTTCTTTTGGTTCATGTCATGCTGATACTGGCCCACACCGATGGATTTCGGGTCGATCTTTACAAGCTCTGCCAGCGGGTCCTGAACACGTCTTGCGATGGATGCGGCACTTCTCTGTCCCACATCGAAATTCGGGAACTCTTCTGTTGCAAGCTTGCTTGCAGAATATACGGAAGCTCCTGCCTCGTTGGTGATCACATACTGAACTTTTTCCGGGATTTCCTTAAGAAGTTCCACGATGATCTGCTCGGACTCTCTGGATGCGGTTCCGTTTCCTACGGAAATCAGGGTCACGTGATATTTGCTGATGAGTTTTTTGAGGGTTTCCTTGGCTGCACGGATCTTGGTCTCGTTGGTAGGCGCTGTTGGATAGATCACTGTAGTATCCAGAACTTTTCCGGTTGGATCTACCACTGCAAGCTTACATCCCGTACGGAACGCCGGATCCCATCCAAGAACTACCTGCCCCGCAATTGGAGGCTGCATGAGAAGCTGCTCCAGGTTTTTGCCAAAGACATGGATAGCACCGTCTTCTGCTGCCTCTGTAAGGGCACTTCGGATTTCACGCTCAATGGCCGGTCCGATGAGACGTTTGTAGCTGTCCTCAATGGCTTCTTTCAGCACCGGTGTGGTATTGGGATTGTCGCGGACGATCACCTGTTTCTCCAGATAGCGGATGATCTCTTCCTCAGGTGCAAGGATCTTTACAGTGAGGAATTTCTCTTTCTCACCACGGTTCAGGGCAAGGACACGATGGCCGGCAAGCTTCTTCACCGGCTCCTCGAAATCATAATACATCTCGTATACGGACTGCTCTTTCTCATCTCTCGCAACGGAACAGATCGTTCCTTTATCCATGGTTCTTTTACGGATGCTGATACGGTAGTCTGCCTCATCAGAAATATGTTCCGCAAGGATATCCCTGGCGCCGCTGATGGCTTCTTCCACAGTTTTGACTTCTTTCTCTTCTGAAAGAAATGCTTTCGCCTCTTCCTCAAGAGGTTTCTTCGTCATCTGAAGAAGAATGATATCCGCCAGCGGTCCCAGGCCTTTTTCCCTGGCAATGATAGCTCTTGTACGGCGTTTCGGCCGATATGGGCGGTAAAGATCTTCTACCACTACAAGTGTCTGCGCTGCCTCGATCTGTTTCTTCAGTTCCGGAGTCAGCTTGCCCTGTTCCTCGATGCTTCCGAGAACCTGGGCTTTTTTGTCCTCAAGGTTTCTTAAATAGGCAAGTCTTTCGTTAAGGTTACGAAGCTGTTCGTCATTGAGTGTACCGGTTGCTTCTTTGCGGTATCTGGAAATAAAAGGAATGGTGCAGCCTTCGTCGATCAGTTTGACTGCTGCCTCGACCTGCCATTTCTCAACGTTCAATTCTCTGGTAATTACCTGAATAATATCCATTTTTATCTTTCTCCCGTTGTTTCAAATTTGCCTGAGGCTGCATTTCCCTCTTTACACAGCTTCTGACATTTATCAAAGATCAATCTGTGCGATCACGTCTTTCAGAGCATTGGCGCTTGCGTGAAGCTTCTCTGTCTCCTCCTCGGTCAGAGGAACGCGGACAATTCGTTTCACACCATTCGGTCCGATGGAAGCCATAGTGCTAAGACATACGTCTTCAATGCCATACTCTCCGTGAAGCATGGTTGATACACTGACTATTGTATCAGATGCTGCAAGAAGAAGCGAGCAAAGTCTGCAGACAGATACGGCTACCGCATAAAATGTGGCACCTTTCTTGGCAATAACAGTTGATCCTGAAGTATGAACATACTCCAGAACTTCCTCTCTGTCAAGTGGCGGCAGATCTTTCTGATCCTCATGAACGATCTTGTCAAATTCATCAAGGGTCGCACCTGCAACAAAGGCTCTTGACCACGGTACAAAGGAGGTATCTCCGTGCTCTCCGAATACATAGGCGTGAATATTTTTCTCCGATACGCCATAGTGCTGGGAAAGTCTGCAGCGGAGACGGGCAGTGTCCAGTGCAGTTCCGGAACCAAGGATCTGGCGCTCCGGAAGACCGGAAATTTTTGCAAATGCATACGTCATAATGTCACATGGATTACTTACAATAATATAAAGCGCCTTAGGAGCCACCTTTACGATCTCCGGAGTGATACTTTTCATGATGTTGACATTAGTCTGTGTCAGCTCGATACGTGTCTGTCCTGGCTTTCTGGCAATACCGGAAGTGATGATGACAATATCAGAATCAGCTGCATCCGGATAATCTCCTGCCACGATGGAGATCGGTTCACGGAAACTGGTTCCCTGGTCAATGTCCATGACCTCGCCCTCTGCCTTCTGTTTGTTGATGTCGATCAGGACGATTTCTGAGGCAATGCTCTTCTGTGATAAGGTGTAGGCGATGGTTGCACCTACGCTTCCTGCTCCGATGATCGTAATTTTACTGCTCATGTTTGTTCTCCTTTCAGCGTTGTTTGTCACATAAATAACAATTTTAATTACACACATTCAAACATAACATAAAATATAGTTGTATGCAATAAAATTATGGCTGTATTTTCCAGGATGTTTTGCGTTAATTATTGATGTAATTCAAATTTCTTTTTATATATTCTGTCTTTTTTTTTATTATTCTGTGTATTGATCTGTTATTTTTTTGTCGATATAAGGGTAAAAAGGTAGAATATCTCCTTATACATGAACATAAAAACCCCGGGAACTTCCTGGATTTTGTGAAGTTCCCGGGGACTTTGACTTAGATCAAGAGTGTTGGTTATAGTCAAGCAGATATTCGCAATCCGCATTCGCTACTTGCTCATAACCGAATAACTGCTTTGCAGTTAATTCGGTTATTTTTTTGCCTGTGCAAGTGCTTTCTGCGCTGCTCCGAGAATGCCCTCGGATGAGAGTGTCGCACCACTGACAGTATCAATGCCATCTGCAGTCTGGTTTGCCATAATCTGCGGATAAATGGTATTCCATGCCTCATTAAAGAATTCCGGAGTATCATTATTCGTCTGTGTAATCTCAACAATCTGACCTCCTGAGATGGTTACGGTCAGTCTTGTTTTGCCACCATATCCAAAAGCTGAGCCCTGATAAGTTCCGTCATTATACATTCCTGCAGGGGTCGGTTCCGGATCTTCGGTAGGCTCCGGTGTTACATCAGGATTCTCCGGATCTGGAGTCGGTGTTACATTTGGGTCATCCGGATCGGTTGTAGGTTCCGGTGTTGCCGTTGGAACCGGAGTTGCGGTCGGCTTCGGCGTTGCCGTTGGTTTCGGTGTTGCCGTTGGCTTTGGTGTCGGTTTCTTTGTCGGAGTTGGAGTTACTTTCTTTCCATATTCTGGATTAAGCGCAGACTTCAGAGCCTTTTTCACAGCATTCAGAATTCCGTTGGAGGAGTAGGTTGCTCCGCTGACGGTATCAATATCGTCTACATAATTCGTTCCCACAATCTGCTCTTCCAGCACACTCCACGCTTTTTCAAAAAACATCGGAGTATCTGAGTTTTCCTGTTTTACCGCTGTGATGATTCCATCCTTGATGGTTACGGTCACTTTTACATCTCCGCTGTAACCTTTTGCGGATGCTTTGTATGTACCATCCAGATATTTTTTCGGACTGTCAGGATCTGGATTTGCAGTTGGCTTTGGTTTCTTTGAAGGGGCTTTTGTTGGCGTTGGTGTGGAGGTTGCCACAGGTGCAGGGGTGACCTGCTGGCTGCTTCCATCTGCCGCTGCCTGGGATAACGCATTCTGTACTGCCTGGATAATTCCGTTGGAAGAATAGGTTGCTCCGCTGACTGCATCTACATTTGGTGTATTTCCCGCGATCATTTTGCTGATCACTCCCTGGGCAGATGCAAAATAAGAAGCAGTCTCCCCGGATGCATCCAGAATATCGATCGCCGCGATCCTTCCTCCGCTGATTGTTACACGCACACGAATGGTTCCTCCGAATCCGGTTCCGGTTCCTTCGTAAACTCCGTTTTTATATCCATTGGCCGGAACATCTGCCACCGGTGTCTGAGTAGATCCTTGGCCGGCTGCACCGCCACTGTTTTTTGCAGATTCTGATACAGTTCTTTTTCCTGAGCTCTTTTTTGCTGCTGTTTTTTTCGTACTTTTCTTAGATGTGCTTTTCTTGGACGTGCTGCTCTTTTTTGCTGCAGTACTGCTGTCTGCTGAATCGGAAGTCTCCTCATATCCGAGATATTTTTCCAGTTCAGAAGCAGACATGACCGTTGTGTCTGCTTTCTGGACAGATTCCGTATTTGCATCGGAGCCCTGTGCTTTTATACCTGAAAATACAAGTGCCGCAATGACAGCAGCTGCAGGGATCAGCTTTGGCCAGGGTACTTTGGGTGTGCCATTTTCAGCTGGCTTTTTGTCTTTTAAATCTTTTTCCATAATTCTTTTTCTCCCCTCTTTTTGTGCGGCTTCTGTCAGGTATATGCTCTTTACGGCGTTTCCGGTCATTTTCCGAACCGCCACAGAAAATGAGCAGACCTCTGCCGCAGATATTTCCGTATACCTGCGGCAGAGGTTCCTACTCTTTGATGAACCGTTGTATTATTTAACAGTTACCACAAATTTCTTTGTAATTCCGTTGCATTTAACTGTGATGGTTGCTTTACCTTTGCTGATTCCTTTTACAACACCTTTGCCTGTTACGGTTGCAACTTTCTTGTTGCTGCTTGTGTATGTAACAGTGGATACTGGTGTTGCTTTGGATCTGATGGTTGTTGTTTTTCCTTTTGCAATTGTTGCAGAGAATTTTGTAAGTGTAAAGGTCGGGTTCTTAACTGTCAGCTTGTAGGTTGCTTTCAGTTTTCCGCTTGTTGCTGTGATCGTTACAGTTCCGGCTTTGATTCCCTTTACGGTACCTGTCTTGCTGTTTACTGTTGCGATCTTTGTATTGCTGCTCTTATATGTTACAGAGGATACTCCGGCCAGTGTTGCTTTTACAGTGGCTGTTTTTCCTGTGTATACAACTGCGGAGCTCTTTGCGAATTTTACAGATGGAGCTTTTACCGTTACTTTGCAGGTTGCTGTTGCGTTTCCGCAGTTTGCAGTGATCACTGCAGTTCCGGCTTTCACACCTTTTACAACACCTGTGCTTGATACTGTTGCTACTGCTTTGTTGCTGGTTGTATATGTTACTGTCTTAGCTGTATCATTTGAAGCTGCCTTCAGAGTAACTGTTTTTCCTGTGTAAACAGTTGCTGATGTTTTGTCAAGAGTAACTGTCACTTTTACAAGTGCTGCCTCTGCGGCTTTAAGATGCTCAAGTGCCTCGTCAACTTCTGCCTGTGTTGCGTCTTCTCTTGCAAGAAGCTCCTCTGCCTCCTGAAGCTCTGTCTGCATTGCTGTCCAGGATTCTTTTGTATAATCGTTTTCCGCAAGTGCTTTTGCTGTTTCGACCTCTTTTGTAAGAGCTGTTGTGTCTGCCGGATCTTCCGCTGGTTTTACAATATTTGCATCTGTAGCCTGTACTACAAAGCTGTAGTCTGCATAGCCAAGTGCATATACGGTCAGTCTCCAGTATCCGGTTCCGTCTGTTCCTTCCGGAAGCTGGCATCTTAAAGAATCGGTAAGTCCAAGCTGGATTCCCATGGCTTTATGCATCCAGTTATCTGCCGCAAACTTGGTTCCGAAAGATCTCAGCACCTTTGTTCCTGTAGCGTCATCTCCACAGTAATCCCAACGTACTGCCTGCATGTTTGCTCCAAGATCTCCGTATCCGTCTCCTGTAATATCTACACGGAGGAATTCTCCGTAGCTTCCGCTTGCATCTTTTACAGTCGGTGTTACATTTGTCGCTGTTTTCTGAGCCTGATCCTTGATTCCGGAATCTGCTCCTGTTTTTCTTGCCTCAAATGTAAAGCTGTCGCCGTTTTTCACTGCATATTTCAGACCGTTGGTATCTGCTGTTACTGCTGCTGTTGCTGTATAGGCGCTCAGCTGTACCTCACCATATCCACCTTCCAGTACACCATCATTGGTAACTACGTTGTATTTCTGGCAAAATGCTGCATAATCTTCTGTTCTTACAGCAACCGGAACGTATTTCAGGCCATATACTTCATAATGATCCATATCTACGGTTGTTCCGTCTGCTTTTGTAATGGTTCCTTTTTTAAATCCTACAGTTTTTCCGTCTGTCAGCTTGATAGTATTCTGATCCACCCATGTTGCGATCGGATATCTGCTTCCGTCCTCTGCCACGATAGTTGTCTCTGTCTGGAAGCTTCCTCTGTGAAGTCCATGGTTTGTAGTTGCTCTTGTTACCGTATCAAAAGCACCTTTGTCAAGTTCCTTATGGCCGTCCAATTCCTCAGAAGAAGTTGTATCTCCTGCTGCATACACACCTTCAGATGCCCAGTACTCTGCCCAGGTCAGGCCTGCATACACATACTGATACTCTCCCTGAAGTTCATCAGAATCCGCAAATGCCTCTGTCTCATCTTCTGCTGCTGTAAATTCGTCTGCACCGGAAGCTTCTTCCTCCGTATTCTCTGCTGCGCTTTCCTCTGTGATCTCATCAGCGCTCTGGTCCTCTGCCGCAATTTCTTCTGCATCAGCAACCTCTCCCGCAGCTGCCTCGTAATCGGAAACCTCAGCAATCTCTTCCTCATCGCTCTGCTCGGTTTCGTCTGCTACAATGCTGCTGTCCAGGTCTGTTGCCATTACAGCTGTAGGAAAACTTGTTGCTGCCACTGCAAGACTTAAGATGCAGGGAGCCGTTTTTTTCAGTAAATTCCACTTATGCATTACTTATTCCTCCTAAAAATATGAAATATTTATAGAAACCTTTCCAGGGGTTACTACCGTAAATACCGTCAAACTGCTTTGAAACTTACGTTTATTCGATGATATCCTCCACGCTGTAGGAATCCGCAAGCAGGCTGAACCGCTCTTTCATCCCCTCAGTGAGATACACATGGTGATCTTCATCCACAAAGAGTCCGTCTGCACCGTAAGTTTTCAACAGTTCGGCACCTTTTTCCACCCCCAGCACAAAACATGCGGTGGAAAGTGCGTCTGCCTCAAGGCCTGTGTCGCAGACTACCGTAACTCCGGTCACTCCGCTTTTTGCCGAATAACCGGTGGACGGATCCATAATGTGGTGATACCTTACACCATCTTCGATAAAATATTTCTCGTAATCTCCGGATGTGGAAAGAAATTCTGTGCCATTTAAGGCAACCACACCAAGATAATCGTCGTCATTTTCAGCACGTGGATCTGTCACTGCCACGTTCCAGGAAGAACCGTCCGGTTTGCTCCCATAAGTCATGACACTGCTTCCCCCAAGGTTCATAAGTGCCGCAGAAACATCCTTCTGTGTTTCCAGATATTCCAGAATGGAGTCACAGCCAATTCCTTTTCCGGCTGCGCCAAGATCCAGTGAGCATCCCTCGTCCATATGAATCGTCGTTCCGTCAAGAGAAACTTTCTGATATCCGGAATCTTTCAGAACATTTTTGATTTCTGCTTCTTCAGGAATTTTCTGATTTTCCCCGCCAATATCCCACAGGCGGATCAGTTTTCCGATGGTCGGATCAAAAGCCCCCTCAGAATCTTTCGCAATCTTCAGAAGGCGTTCCAGATATCCGGAAAGTTCATCGGAAATCTCCTTATCTTTTCCGCTGTCTGCGTTCACCTTGTAAATCTGGGAACTTTCATTGGTCCATGAAAGAAGGTTTGTTTCCACATCTGTCAGTACAGATGTCAGTTTACTGTTTATATCGTCTCCTGTGGTATAAAGTGTTTCTGATACCACAGTATCCATGGCAAAATCTGTATTGGTATATGTCTGTATGTCATTTTCCGAAGCTACGCATAATACAGGAAAAACCATGGTAATTCCTGCAGCTGCAGCCGTTGCCAGAAAAGCTTTCTTTTTCAGAGCATGAGATCTCATAGATTAATTTCCCTCATTTGTTCCAATGTGAATATTTTTTCTCGGACAGGTTGCCGCACATGCGTGGCAGCAAAGACATTCGCCGGACCTGGCCGTGTCGCCGTCAATATCCAGATGAGCCGGACATCTTTTTTTACAGAGACCGCATTTCGGCGGACATTTTTCACGGTTTCTCTGAAAAAGTGCTCCCGGAAGGATCGGCATTAATGCAAAAACCGCTCCCATAGGGCAGAGAAACTGGCAGAAAAAACGTTCCTGTGTACACATTCCCACCATGATCAGAACCAGAATCACGATTCCCGCCAGATATTTACTGTTAGGGAAACGTCCTGCTGTAATCATGGAAAAAACATCCCACGGGCTGGTTCCTGTAAGCTTTCCGTATACTCCTGTAAGGTAGGAAAGTAAAATCAGGGCCAGTACGATATATTTGACTTTCTGAAGTCTGTGTACCATTCTTTCAGAAAGAGCTGGTTTCTTTTTTTTATGAAAACATTTCATACAGATCAGAGAAAAACCTTCATACACGGTATCTCCAAAAGATCCGAATGCACATGCATATCCGCAGAAATGTCTTCCGAAAAAACACGTAAAGATCAGAAGCACTGCTGTTACAGTCAGAAAGGAGTTCCACTCTACCGGCTGACCGGCCGCAATGGCGAGAAAAATTGATTTGATTCCCGCAAAAGCTGTGGAAAACAGAGACGGGGCAGCAATAAAAAATGCCAGCTGTATCCCCGCACGCATCAGCCTTACTTCCCGCTGTCTTTTTTTCATGAGTTTTCCGCCTTTCCAAGTGCATCATCCACCGCATTCAGGATTCCTGTAGAACTGAAAGTTGCTCCTGATACAGTATTCACATCTGTACTCTGCGCACTTAAGATGGAATCGATCACACTCTCTGCCTGTGAAAGATATGCGCTGTCCTCACCTGGTGCACTGACCACATTAATGGATGTAATTTCATCACTGGCAAGTGTCACTTCCACCTGAATGGTTCCGCCGTATCCATCAGCTTCTCCTGTGTAAGTTCCATCTTTATATACGTTATCGGAATCTGGAGCTGCTGTGTCCTCCGCGTTTGCATCGGATGTCTTGCCGTCCGAAGTGTCTGCTGCCTTGTCACCGTCTGTTGAATCTGCATTACTGCTGTCAGTTCCTGTGGATGCTGCCTGATTCTGCATACGGTTTGCATAGCTTGTCTCCAGTGCACTGAGAAGTTCATTCTGCTGCTCCTGAAGCGTGTCTATCTTATCTGTCAGAGCCGAAATTTCTTTTTCGTTTGCCTGGGCTTTCATACTGCTGTTATAAAAAAGCACAGCCAGAACTACCAGCAGTAAAGAAATCACTCTCATATAAAAATTCTGGTTTTTCATCTCTTTTCTCCCCTGTATTTAGTCAGTCAGATATTCACAGTCCGTTCCTATCATCTGCACATAACCGTTTTTTGAATAAGTTATATATCTTTTACTCATATTTATAGATTAGTTCTAATTAATCATTTTTCTTTAATTAGATATTGCTAACTTACAGCTAGGTATTATATCACCTGATTTTTTTCTTGTCTATACTTTTTGTTAGTACGCGATAACTTTTTTCTCCGTATCTTTAATTTTTGCTGTAACTTTTCCAGATATTGGTTAGATATCCTTAACTTATATTTGCCTTTTGAATGGGAGTATGATATGATTTTTTCTGAATCTGTGACAGAAACGGAGTTTTTATTTTGAAGAAAAAAGAAGTGATTTTTATTGCCGGGATCCTGATTCTGGCCGGGGTTCTCTGGCTTGGTTTTCAGATCACAGGGAAACGTTCCCACAATACGATCCGTATTACCGTTGACGGAAAAGAATTCGGAACTTATTCTCTTTCCCAGGATCAGGTCATACATATCGGAGACACCAATGTCTGCGAGATCAAAAACGGAAAAGTTACCATGATCGAAGCAACCTGTCCGGATCATTACTGTATGAAACAGAAAGCTGTGGATGAACATGGCGGTTCTATTATCTGTCTTCCTAACAAAGTGGTGATAGAAGGAGAAAATACCACGGAGGATTCGGATTCGAAGAATTCACCGAAGATTGATGCGGTGACGTAAGATGAAGATGTTACGGAATATATGCGTAATGTGCGTTCGCCATGCAGCTCTCCTCCGACAGATGACATTTGGTCCGGGGCACATCTGTAACAAATGAAAGGGTTTATTTATGAAACGAAAAACAGCTTATCTTGGATTATTTTCCGCAGTAGCGATCATTTTGGGATATGTGGAGTCCCTGATTCCTGTGTTTGCAGGAATTCCGGGAATCAAGCTCGGACTTGCAAACCTGGCAGTGCTTTTTATCCTGGATCGGTATTCTGCGAAAGAGGCGGCTCTTGTGTCCGTTGTCAGGATACTTGTGATTGGGTTTATGTTTGGAAATCTGTTCAGTATTTTATATAGTATGGCTGGCGCCGCGCTTAGTTTGACTGTGATGAATCTGCTGAAAAAACATTCCGGGTTTAGTCTGATCGGGATCAGTGTGGCTGGTGGGGTTACGCACAATATTGGGCAATTGATCGTTGCCATGATCGTGGTGAGTAATACGAGTCTGATGGTTTATGCACCGGCACTGCTGGTGGCCGGGGTCCTGGCGGGGATTCTCATAGGTGTTTTGACAAAGGAAGTTGTGGGACGACTTCCTTTGAATCTGTAATGTTTGTGTGTTTTTCTTTTTTGGATTGTGGTTTTTACTTTGTGAAATGGATTTTTGAAGTGTGTGTGTTTCTTTTTGGGATTATGGTTTTTACTTTGTGAAGTGGATTTTTGAAGTGTGTGTGTTTCTTTTTGGGATTATAGTTTTTACTTTATGAAAGTAGGAAATTTGCGAGAAGGGGAAGCACTCATAGTTGCGAAGGCCGTCTCCCCTTCTCGCGCTCTTCCCCTCCTGGCCACGCCGCTGTGATGCGTTATGGAATGTGTAACTTTATCGGCTCAGTCCTGTATTCTGCTGTACTGGCAGTGTCAGGCTGAGCCGATTGTTGGTTCAGGGCGGACGGGAAAGCGGCCTGCGTAGCAGGCCTGTTCCCTGAATTACAGCGTATAACTTGTATGGCTGTTATTTCACTGTTATTCAGAAACAGGTCTGCTTCGCAGACCGCTTTTTGTACGGAGCGAATAAAAAACACTTCGTCAATATATTTACGTCAGCATAAATCGGCTCAACTTTCCGCAGCCGACACAGTAGAATCCATCGCCCCGCCAATACTTTCACACATTCTCACAGCCTACAACAACTGCGTGCCCGGAAAGGGGGAGCTCGAGGGGGAAAAGCGGGCTTCGCAACTTTGAGTGCTTTCCCCCTCGTACCTGCCCATGCCAAAATGGTCCCCCTGAAAGGAAAAAATGCCTACGCTTCTAGTATCCTCCCTGGAAAGGAAAAAGCCTACGCCTCTAGTATCCTCCCCGGAAAGGAAAAAGCCTACGCCTCTAGTATCCTCCCTGGAAAGGAAAAATCTACGCCTCTAGTATCCCCTCCGGAAAGAAGATGCCCGCCGCATCCAGGCGCCCTCGCCGGGAGGCATCAGGCTTCGGTTTCATCATGAAACTGAGGAACCGGTGTCACCGGGGGATACGGCTCCGCCGGTGGCTCATCAAATTCTCCGGAAATATTCCGATAGAAAACTGCCATGCAGGTTTCTATATAAGGCACCAGCCAGATCAGTGCCAGATAAAGCGTAAACATGGAAAAAATAATCCACGGTATAAAACTTAAGAGCATTTTCAAATACTCCCAGTAGTGCCCCTTCATAAGTTTCGCACTTGCTTTCAGTGCCTGTGTTCCTTTCATGTCCGGATTATCGGACAGAATATAATAACTCATGGTGAAAGGCATGGCTATCAGCAGGTTCAGCCCAAACCCGAGAAGTGTCAGCAGCATATAAGTCACTGCCCAGTTCATCTGCTCTTCCACTGTATTTCCCATATCGCTTGTGAACGAAAACCACGCCAGTGGAAGTGATGTCACCAGATTGATCAGTGCCAGCACAAAGGATGCCACGATCACATGGTCTGGCTGGTGGCTGAAAAAGTACAGAAGATCTCCAAAAGAATATGCTTCCCTTCTGGAAATATTCAGGTAGATCCGGTAAAGTCCTGCGGAAAAAACGCAGATCACCAGAGAAAGGATAAAGCTGAATACTTCTCCTCCGATGATCGCGTACGCGGAATCTCCCGGAAAAAGTGCTGTGGAAATGTAGCTTGAAACCACACTCATCGCCGCAACCGCAATACTGCCGATCACCGGAACCGTAAAATTACCAGTCAGCGTTTCCCTTGCAAGCTTCTTACAGCCCTTCAGATTTTTTCTCATAAAAATTCTCTCCTTATGAACGGCCACATCTTTCCGGCGGACAGCCCGAATGCACGCACCGTTCCGTTATAGAAGGCGGAGACTTATACCAAGCCTCCGCCCCGTCATTTCTCATTTTCGCTCTGGCATATCCTGCTGCTTATGCTGCATAACTGCACGCCAGATCATTTTTCTGCAATGTCAAACGGATATTCGCAATTCGCAATCCGCATTCACTACGCAGCTCTACACCGATTAACTGCTTCGCAGTTTATCCGGTTAATCTGCAAGATTAAACGCATCATGTACCGCATTCATGGCACGTACGCCATCTTTCTCATTGATGAGAACAGTCACACGGATCTCAGATGTCGCGATCATATTGATGTTCACGCCCTCATTATAAAGGCTCTCGAACATTTTTGCGGCAACACCCGGATTACTCATCATACCAGCTCCCACGATGGAAAGTTTGGCGATGTTTTTCTCCGCATGAAGCTCATCATAGCCGATGCGTGCCTGGTTGGATTCCAGGACTGCCATTGCATCGTCCAGATCATTTTTATCAACAGTAAAGGAAATATCCTTGGTTCCGGCACGGCCGATAGACTGAAGGATCATATCCACATTGATATTTTTCTTGGCCAGGGTATCAAAAAGCTTAAATGCTACTCCTGGTGAATCTTTAAGTCCGATCACAGCAATACGTACTGCATCTGTATCCAGAGCAACACCGCTGATCAGCATTCTCTCCACTGTTACTTCCTCCTTTACCACAGTTCCTTCGCTGTTGTTGAGACTGGAACGTACCACTAGCGGTACACCGTATTTCTTCGCCATCTCCACAGAACGGTTATGAAGCACTCCCGCACCCAGAGTTGCCAGATCCAGCATCTCATCGTAAGTGATCTCCTTAAGCTTGCGGGCTTTCGGAACCTTACGGGGGTCAGCAGTATAAACGCCATCCACATCGGTATAGATCTCACAGGCATCTGCATGAAGCGCTGCTGCAAGAGCTACGGCTGTGGTATCCGAACCTCCACGGCCAAGTGTGGTGTAATCATTATATTTATCAATGCCCTGGAATCCTGTAACCACAACAATTCTGCGGTTATCCAGTTCTCTGCGGATACGTGCGGCATCGATCTTTTTCAGACGGGCACTGCCGTGTGCGCTTGTTGTGTGCATAGCCACCTGAAATGCATTCAGGGAAACTGACGGTACTCCCAGGCTGTCCATAGCCATGGCCATCAGTGCTACCGACATCTGTTCTCCGATGGTAAAAAGCATATCCATCTCACGTTTCGGAGGTTTGTCGTTGATATCTTTCGCCATGGTGATCAGCTCATCGGTATATTTACCCATTGCGGAAAGCACGACCACCACGTCGTTTCCTTTTTTATAATCTTCGATACATCTTCTGGCAACATTAAAGATACGCTCTTTGTTTGCCACAGAAGTACCGCCGAATTTTTTTACGATTAACATGTTCTTATTTCTCCTCAGGCATCAATCCTTCACGCGGATCATTGCCAGTACTTTTCCGGTAAGCTTACTGATCTTCTCTTTATATTCAGCCTGCTTCATCACCGGTGTGATAAATCCGAATTCGTCCGGAAGGTCATCCGGCTCGATGGTCTGTACATCACCAAAAGCTTTTTCCACTTCATCCATAGTAGTATCAGACACACGTACGAAGAAACGTCCCTCAACTTCATCCATATCCATAAGCTTCAAGGCATAGCTGCTCCAGTTTGTCATGATATTTCTGTGGAGATGCTTTGCCTCATCCACAACATCTGCAACTACTGCACTTGCAGTCGGAAGCTTACCTGCTCCGCTTCCGTAGAACATGGCATCTCCGAGAACATTTCCGTGTACAAATACTGCGTTGAATACATCATTTACACTGTAGAGCGGGCTCTCCTGTCCTACCAGGAACGGCGCTACCATCGCATAGAAGGAATCTCCAACTCTGCGGCTTGTGGCAAGAAGTTTAATGGTCATGCCAAGTTCTTTCGCATATTCCATGTCTGCCGGTGTGATCTTTGTGATTCCTTCTGTATAAATATTCTCGTAATTCAGGAATTTTCCGTATGCAAGGGAAGAAAGGATGGCGATCTTACGGCATGCGTCAGCACCCTCTACATCTGCAGTGGGATCTGCCTCTGCGTAACCCTTCGCCTGAGCCTCTTTCAGAACAGTGTCAAAATCACAGTTCTCTGTGCTCATCTTGTAAAGCATGTAGTTGGTTGTTCCGTTGAGGATTCCTGTGATCTCATCGATCTCATCTGCTGTCAGTGAAGAATTCAGCGCACGGATGATCGGGATACCGCCGCCACAGCTTGCCTCAAAAAGGAAATTGATATTTTTTTCTCTGGCGATCTCCATAAGCTCGGAACCATGTTTGGCTACCAGGGCCTTGTTGGATGTGCTTACGCTCTTTCCTGCCAGAAGTGCTCTTTTTACAAAGGTATAAGCAGGCTCAATTCCGCCCATAACCTCAACGACAATATCTACTTCCGGATCGTTTACGATCACTTCATAATCATGAACCAGAACTTTCTCAACCGGATCTCCCGGGAAATCTCTTAGATCGAGAACGTATTTAATGTTGATCTCATCTCCGGCTCTTTTGTTAATGCTCTCATGGTTTGTGTTGATTACTTCAACAACTCCGCTTCCTACTGTACCGTAGCCTAATACTGCTATGTTTATCATATGCTTACTCCCTGCCTAAAATTTTCAAATAGTGTATACCGTCTCTCTGTTCAATATCCTCCACCATAGCTTCTGCGTCGCCTTCTCCCGGAAGGATGTCAACGCTCAGCGTCAGTGTTGCAACTCCGTTAATGGGAATACTCTGATGTATGGTCAGGATATTACCGTGAAAACGGGCAATCGTCTGCAGCACCATTGATAAAAGTCCCGGCTCGTCGTCCATCTGAATGATAAAGGTGATGGTCTTTCCCCTGGTCTCCTCGTGGAAAGGAAAAATATCGTCCTTATATTTGTAAAAAGAGCTGCGGCTGATCCCGGTCTTTTCAGCAGCTTCCTGAACAGTAGCCACACGGTTGGATTCCAGCAGCCTCTTGGCCTCAACAACCTTAAGAAGTACTTCCGGCACTGCCCTCTCTCTTACTACATAGTATTTTTTCTTCTCAACCTGTTTCTGCATAGCAACCTCTCTAGTTGCTGTTCACATTGTGTGCAGCAACCTTTCTGTCCGTTTCATAAAGACAAGTGTTTTTGTACAAAAGATATATTATCATAATAAAAGAAACTCCACAAGCGATTTTTTGCCTGCGGAGTCCTTTTCTCTGTCTTTATGGGGTTCCGTGACAGTAATGTTATTCTTTCTTTTTCGCCAGCGCGATCCATTTCAGGTATGCATTGATAAAGATGTCAATACCACCGTCCAGAACTGCGTCAACATTACCGGTTTCTTCATTGGTTCTATGGTCTTTTACCATGGTGTATGGCTGCAGGACATAGGAACGGATCTGGTTTCCCCAGCCGATATCTGTCACTTCGCCTCGAATGCCGGAAAGTTTCTCCTCAGCTTCCTGCTGTTTCAGAAGATACAGTTTGGCTTTCAGCATCTGCATGGCCTTGTCCTTGTTCATGTGCTGAGAACGTTCATTCTGGCACTGTACCACGATTCCTGTAGGGAAATGGGTGATACGGATCGCAGAGGATGTCTTGTTGATGTGCTGTCCACCGGCACCGCTGCTTCGGTAGGTATCAATACGGATATCATCATCATTGATCTCAACGTCCAGATCTTTCTTGATATCCGGCATAACATCACAGGATACAAAAGATGTCTGTCTCTTTCCTGCCGCATTAAACGGGGAAATACGTACAAGACGGTGAACACCTTTCTCGGATTTCAGATAACCGTAGGCGTTCTCTCCGTTTACCTGGAAGGTTACGGATTTCACACCGGCCTCATCACCGTCAAGGTAATCCAGTACTTCCATTGCAAATCCTTTTTTCTCCGCCCATCTGCTGTACATACGGTAAAGCATTCCACACCAGTCGCATGCCTCTGTACCACCGGCTCCTGCGTTCAGCTTAATGATGGCATTCTCTCCGTCATACTCTCCGGAAAGAAGTGTCTTCACACGGATGCTGTCAAAGCTTGCCTGGAATTCGTCCAGCATTTCCTGGATCTCAGGGATGATCTCCGGATCATTCTCCTCATATCCCATCTCGATCATGGTTTCCATATCTTCCATCTGTGTTTCCAGATTATGGTATGTCTCAATATCATCCTTGAGACTCTTTAACTGTTTCATCTTCATCTGAGATACTTCTGCGTTATCCCAGAAATCAGGCGCTTCCATCTCGCGCTCTAATTCTTCGACCTTCTGCTCTTTGTTAGCGAGGTCAAAGTGAATCCCTCACTTCCACTAATGGCTCTGTGTATGTTGCAAGAATACTCTTGAACTGATCTAACTCAACCACAGCTTCACCTTCTTTCTATATATTGATGCAGGAACTCCTGCCTGTCTTATACAATACCATATGGGCCTGAAAATTACAACGAAAACGTGGTTCAGGCATTTCTATTTTATCTGCGACAATTCATAGATATCCCCTCTCCGGTGCTTCAGAAGAGGCAGCTGTTCCCGGACTTTTTTTACCTCCTCCAGGTCCAGTTCCGCAACTTTTACGTCCGGCTTTTCTTCCATTTCCATGAGGACTTTTCCCCAGGGATCCACGGCAATGGAATGGCCCCAGGAATGGTATCCGGCATTCAGGTCTCTGGCAGGTGCGGCCCCGAGGGTGTATACCTGATTGTCCACGGCTCTCTGGCGGAACATCAGCTCCCAATGGAGAGGACCTGTTGTCATATTAAAAGCCGCCGGCACAATGATCACCTCTGCCCCCTGATCCACCATCAGCCTGGCAAGTTCCGGAAAGCGGAAATCATAGCAGATGCAAACGCCCATCTTTCCAAATTCTGTGTCAAAAACTGTCACCTGATCTCCCGGTGTCAGGGTATCTGATTCTTTAAAATACTGGCCACCTTTTACATCAATGTCAAAAAGATGCATCTTCCGGTGTTTCCCGATCTGATGCCCGTTTCTGTCAAAAACATAGGATGTGTTGTAAATATGACCGGCTGCATCTCTCTCCGGCATGCTTCCGGCTACAAGATAAATTCCACGTTCTGCTGCCAGCCTGGAACATTTTTCCCAGGTATCCCCACCTTCGGCTTCCGCATACTCCGGAAAGTATTTATTCTCGTAGGGACAGCAGAACATTTCGGGCAGGACTGCCAGGTCGATTCCCTGAAGTTCCGGGCGGACAAGAATTTCTGCTGCCTGGGTGATGTTACGGGATTTTTCCTCATATACGTGTGTCTGAAGAATTGCTGTTTTTATAATGGCCATATTCTCATATCCTTTCTCTGCTCTTATACAAAAATAGCCCCACCATATCATCAGGTGAGACTATTTTTATCTTCATTCTCAGATCTTAGCCGCCTTACGTCCACAGCACTGTTTGTATTTCTTGCCGCTTCCGCATGGGCACGGATCGTTTGGATATACTTTATCTTCTTTTCGCTGAACCGGTTTCTTCGGGCCGGCGCTGTCATCCTTGTTTGTGCCGGTTACTTTTGCAACCTGCTCACGCTCGATCTTCTGCTCTACATGAACATGATACAGCATACGTACGGTATCTTCCTGAATGGAAGTGATCATGTTGTTGAACATCTCAAATGCGTTCATCTTGTACTCAACAACCGGATCTCTCTGGCCGTATGCCATCAGGCCGATACCCTGACGGAGCATCTCCATGTCGTCGATGTGATCCATCCACTTGCTGTCGATACATTTCAGAAGAACTACTCGCTCAAGCTCACGAAGCTGCTCCGGTTCCGGGAACTCAGCCTCTTTCGCTTCATAAAGCTTCACAGCCTCTTCCTTCACGATATGCTTGATCTCATCTTTCTTATGACCTTTTACCTTCTCTGCAGTCAGAGGGTGGATTGGGATAATCGGAGTGATCGCGGTATTGAACTCATCAAGATCCCACTCCGAAGAATCCATATCATCAGAGAAGCACATATCTGTCATGCTGTCTACGATATCTGTGATCATCTTGTAGATGGCATCACGCATGTTCTCACCGTCAAGTACCTGACGACGCTCCTCGTAGATGATCTCTCTCTGCTCATTGTTAACCTGGTCATAGTCGAGAAGATTTTTACGGATTCCGAAGTTGTTGAACTCAATCTTCTCCTGCGCTTTCTCGATGGCGTTGGAGAGCATCTTATGCTCGATCTGCTCATTCTCCTCAACACCAAGGGATGTAAACACTTTCATCAGTCTCTCGGAACCGAACAGGCGCATCAGGTCATCCTCAAGGGAAATGTAGAAACGGGATTCACCCGGATCTCCCTGTCGTCCGGAACGTCCACGGAGCTGGTTATCAATACGTCTTGACTCATGGCGCTCGGTACCGATGATCTTCAGACCGCCGGCCTCTCTTGCCACATCGTCAAGCTTGATATCGGTACCACGGCCTGCCATGTTGGTTGCGATGGTAACGGCATCTGCCTGTCCTGCCTGAGCTACGATCTCAGCCTCAAGTTCATGGAACTTGGCATTCAATACGTTATGCGGGATTCCCTCTCTCTTCAGCATTCTGCTGAGAAGTTCGGAAGTCTCGATAGTGATCGTACCAACCAGTACCGGCTGATGTTTTGCATGTGCTTCCTTAACAGCCTCTACAACTGCGTTGAATTTCTCTTTCTTTGTCATGTAAACAGCATCGTCAAGGTCTTTACGCTGTACTACACGGTTGGTCGGGATCTCTACAACGTCCATGCCGTAGATATCACGGAACTCTTTCTCCTCAGTAAGGGCTGTACCGGTCATACCGCCTTTTTTATCATATTTATTGAAGAAGTTCTGGAAAGTGATGGTTGCAAGAGTCTTACTCTCTCTCTTAACCTTAACATGCTCTTTCGCCTCGATCGCCTGATGAAGACCATCGGAATAACGACGGCCCGGCATGATACGTCCGGTAAATTCATCGACGATCAGGATCTCGTCATCTTTTACAACGTAATCCTGATCTTTATGCATCAGGTTATGTGCACGAAGCGCAAGGATAATGTTGTGCTGGATCTCCAGATTCTCCGGATCTGCCAGGTTCTCGATATTAAAGAATTTCTCAACCTTCTTGATACCCTGTTCGGTAAGGTTGACGATCTTATCTTTCTCATTTACAACGAAGTCACCGGTCTCGATAACTTCCTCGCCCATGATGGCTGCCATCTTGGTCATCTCATGGCTGGCCTCACCACGTTCCAGCTGCTGTGCAAGGATATCACATACTTCATAAAGCTTGGTGGATTTGCCGCTCTGTCCGGAAATGATCAGAGGTGTACGTGCCTCATCGATCAGGACGGAGTCGATCTCATCGATGATACAGTAGTGAAGATCTCTCTGAACAAGCTGTTCTTTATAGATAACCATGTTGTCACGAAGGTAATCGAATCCAAGTTCGTTGTTGGTAACGTATGTGATGTCACATCCATATGCCGCACGGCGTTCTTCCGGCTTCATGTCGTTAAGTACCACGCCTACAGTCAGGCCAAGGAACTCATGGACTTTACCCATCCACTCGGCATCTCGTTTAGCCAGGTAGTCGTTGACAGTTACGATGTGGACACCTTTTCCCTCAAGGGCATTCAGGTATGCAGGAAGTGTGGAAACAAGAGTTTTACCTTCACCTGTTTTCATCTCGGCGATACGGCCCTGGTGAAGGATGATACCACCGATGATCTGTACACGGTAATGCTCCATTCCAAGCACACGCTTGGCAGCCTCACGTACGGTGGCAAATGCCTCCGGAAGAAGATCATCCAGTGTTTCGCCTTCTGCAAGACGTTTCTTATATTCTCTGGTTTTGTCCCGTAACTGCTCGTCTGTGAGCTGCTGCATCTGGGACTGATAGCTCTCGGTTTTCTCAACCAGCGGCATGATACGCTTTACTTCACGCTGGCTGCGGGTTCCAAATACTTTTGAAAAAACATTCATGTTTCTGCTCCAATCATTTTATTCGAAATAGGACATTTAAGTCTCTTATCTATCCGATTCAGGATCATTCCAGGACACTGTTCGTTCCAATCATCATAATCATTCCAGTTCTCTGTTGATATCCAGATCACATATGGTATATATTCTACCACTTTCCAGTTATAAAAACAATGAACAATTAATTAACAAATCGTGTCCGGAGCTGTTCTTCTGCCCTGAAAAAAAGCTCCGGGAATCTGCAGATTTTCCACGCAGATTCCCGGAGCTTTTCTCAGTCGTTCAATATTCAGTTTTTATAAAAGATCATTCACCCATGATCTCCTACAGAGACTTCTGCCTAAAACTCCGGCTCGATCAGTCCGTAAGTATTACCTTTACGTTTGTAAACTACGTTAACCTGCTCTGTCTCAGCATTGAAGAATACAAAGAAATTATGTCCAAGAAGCTCCATCTGTACGCATGCATCTTCCGGATACATTGGTTTGATTCCGAATT
>OKUL01000097.1_pt1 | contig 58548 bp, 58 predicted proteins | sample 1606631 | NCBI WGS metagenome assembly OKUL01 (sample SAMEA3882518, study PRJEB24775) | human gut metagenome | biome: human-associated habitat; feature: intestine environment; material: feces | place: Netherlands | collected 2009/2010 | reverse complement strand
CGCTATGCCTAAAAAAGACGGTAATATAAACAGGTATGCTGCTATATGTTCTTTTCTTTTTCTTGTCAGTGTTTTTCGTTTCATAATATCATTCCTATGTAATACTCTTATCTTGTCCATTCCAAAGTTGATAATAATACCCCCTTTGCTTTAGTAAATCTCTATGATTTCCGGTTTCAACTATCTGACCGTCTTTGAACACAAAAATCTTGTCACAATCCTTAATGGTGCTAAGTCTATGAGCTATGATTATTGTTGTCATATTTTTCGAAAACTTATTAATTGTATTTTCGATAGTTTTTTCAGTAATATAATCCAGGTTACTCGTAGCCTCATCCATAATTAAAATTTTCGGATTTTTTAATAAAGCTCTTGCTATTGCTAAACGTTGTTTTTGACCGCCTGACAAATTTTTGCCGTTTTCCTCTATTCTGGTGTTATACTTTAACGGTAGACTGTTAATATATTCTTCAAGTTCACATATTTTACAAACTCTTAATATATCATTATCACTTGCATCAGAATTACCAAACAACAAATTTTCTTTTATTGTTCCGCTAAAAAGAAAAGCATTTTGCGATATGTAAGAAAAATTATTTCTTATCTGACTTATTGGAAAATCCCTTATATCAACGGAATCAAGTTTAATATTTCCTTTTTCCTGCTCATATAACCTTACCAATAATTTAGCCAAAGTAGTTTTTCCTGAACCGCTTTCGCCAACAAATGCTATTTTTTCTCCATGATTAATTTCTAAATTAATATCTTTTAATACAAGGTCTCGTGTTCCATATCGGAAATTCAGATTCGAGATTATAAGATTGTCAAACTTGATTTCACTATCATAAGCTGTGCACATATCATTGTTTTCGTATTCCGGAGATATATCAAGAATTTCCCCTAATCTATCGGCCGCTACAACTGCCGTTTGTATTTGCGGTTGAAGATTAATTAAATTTTTTATTGGTTCGATAAAATATCCTAATAACGCATTAAAAGTTATTAGCTCACCAATCGTCAGTTCTCCTTTAATAACATAAGTAGCGCCAATCCATAAGATGACAAGTTCTCCTACAACTGCAACAAACATAGTTACAGTCTGCTGGCTAAGAGATAATACGCCTCCGTTAAATACCCTTTTTAAAAATTTCCTATACAATTTGTCCGTTTTTTCTTTTTCGTTATCTTCCTGATTAAAAGCTTTAATAATTTCAATACCATTTACAGTTTCAATAAATTGAGAGGTAACCTTAGAATTCATTTCCATTATTTTTCTGTTGTTTTTTTTAATTGGTTTATTATATACAAAAACTATTATCCCATATAAAAAAAGCATAACTACAGATATCAAGAATAATAGCCTGTTGCTGTTAAATAAAACTACTGCACCTACGACTGCCATAATAGTATCCATCATAATTGTTAATGACGCTTCCGATACAATATCTCTTATACTCGAAGCATCGCTAAATCGGGAAATAATTTCCCCGGTATCACGCATAGAATAAAACTTCATGGGTAAAATCAAAGCGTGGTTATAATATCCCAGCATAATAGGAATATCAATATTCTGCTCTAATTTTACAATTAAAAATCCTCTTAAAAAATTCAGTCCTATCTGCACAAAGAATAAACACAAAGTAATAACTGACACATAGTTCAGCATTTCTAAAGAAGAGCTTGGAACTATATTATCCATTAAAACCTGATAATAAAAAGAAGTAATAATTCCTATTGAGGTCAGTATCATAGACAGAATAAAAATCCTCAGCAATAACCATTTTTGAGAAATAAGCAGGCAAAAAAAACTTAGTAACGTGCTTTGTTTTTTATTACCCTTTTGAGATTTATTTGTTGGTGCAATTAGAATTAAAATATTAGTCCAGATTTTAAGGAAATCTTCTTTTTTATATTTTACAATTCCTTTTGCAGGGTCGGAAACTACTACAGTATCACCCTTAACTTTAGTTATAACTACATAATGCAATAAGGAATCGTCAATTATCACGTGTGCAATTGCAGGCAGAGGTATTTTAGGCGTTAACACACTTTTATCCGCTTCAACAACTTTTTGCTAAAAACCAAAATGCTCAATTACCTTTACTAGTCCATGTGCATTGGTACCTTGGCGGTCAGTACCTGCAATATCACGAATTTTTGCTATTGTAACTTTTAAACCGTGTTTTCTAAAAATTGCGGCCAAGCAAGCCAGACCGCAATCTGTTTCATCGTTTTGCAGTATACACTTAAATATATTCATAATGGTTTTTAATTTATAAATTACTACTCATCAAGATAAATCTGAGTTTTACTTTGTACTTCTTTAATAAACTGTTCTTTTGTAATATCTCCTGAAACATATTGAGAAACAATATCATCTATAATCGAGTAATTAAAATAATCATTTCTAAATCCACACCTATTTATTCCTTCTAAAACATCAGAATAATTATTAATAAATTCATTATATTCGCTATCTTTTTCTATTCCATAACCTTCTAAATCTATTTCATCAATTAACTTTTTCTGAGCAGTTTTATTAACTGGAAGGCCAATCTCGGAATTACATTGAACATTTTCGCTCAACATATACTTTACAAACTCAAATGCCTCTTCCTTTTTATTGGAATTATTATTGATTAAAAAACCTTTATCAATATATGCAGAAAATGTATTTTTGCTGTCCGAGAGATTATTCATTATTAATGGTGTTTGCTCATTAGACTTCAAGTAATAATAAATATAACCTAAACCATTTGGCTCCGAACCTGTAATCTGATAAAGAGATGCGAACATTGTATTTCCCTGTAGTATTGAATCTAATGGATCACGATTATTTGAGGTATCGTTTTGATCTGCCGGTAAAATAAGATCACTTAACACATCTATATTGTTCAAAAACTCATCCGATTTTAATGTATCTGTTCGACTGAAAAAATCAATATTTGAATCAATTAATGCATACAGTTCTTCATTAATATAATAAAAGACGCTAATATCTTTAGATTCATTGCCTTTGCTCAAACATTCTGATAACATATTCTCTGCGTTTTCATATGTAATTGAATCGTTTAAATTAATCTTATATTTATCACACGCTTCGGCGGTTGTGATTAGAATATCAGGAATATATGATATTGGCATAAAAAAGCGTTTACCATTGTAAACTCCTGAATCCAATATATTTTCATAATAATTATTAAAATCAATAGCACTGTCAGAAATGTCGGCTTTAATTAACTCATTATAATCTGCAAACACATCAAGTGCCATCATTTTTTCTATATTTGATACTCCGTTATAATTTGAATCATACAGAACTATATCCAGGCCTTTTCCTGCCATAAGTTCTGCGGATAACTTGCTGTTCAACGTTTCATTATCCTGAAAATCAACTACATTGATTTTTGCAGATGTCGTTGAATCGTTATATTCTTCTATAAGCCTTATTATTGGATGTTCATTTACAACATATATTGTCAATAAATCTTTGCTATTGTCTTGTTTATTTGTGGTATTACAACCGAACAAAGTCAATAACATAAAAATACATATACCCATGGAAATAATTGTTTTAATTATTTTATTCATTGTAAGCCTCGCTAACATATAATTATCTATCACATCTAAATATATAAAAAGCAGCACATTAAAGGATATGATTAATTTATTTCTTAATAAACTTTAACTGTAAGTGTTCCCTGATACGTGTTGCATTTGCATTCATTGGAATACTGTTTAACTGTTTTAATTAATTTGCCATTGCAGTCATTATAATATTTAACATAAATATAATGACCTCCATACAATACCTTTTGCAGGATCGGAAACAACTACTATATCACCCTTAACTTTAGTTATAACTACATAATGCAATAAGGAATCGTCAATCACTACATGTGCAATAGCAGGTATAGGTAATTTAGAGGTTAACGATTCCTTATCAGTTTCAACAACCTTTTGCTGAAAACCAAAATGTTCAATTACCTTTACAAGACCGTATGCACTAGTACCTTGTCGATCTGTACCTGCAATATCGCGAATTTTTGCTATAGATACTTTTAAACCGTATTTTCTAAAAATTGCGGCCAGGCAAGCCGGACCGCAATCTGTTTCATCATTTTGTAATATACATTTGAATCTAATCATAATATACCAGTTCATTCTGTTAAATAAATTTCCGTTGCCGCTGAAAGCTGACGAATAAATTTCTCTTTTGAAATATCTCCGCTTAAGTAATCGTTCACAATATCTCCGATAACCGAGGAGTTGTAATAAGTATTTTCAAATTCCAGATAATCATATAAAGTACAACTGCTTATACTGTTAATCATATCTAAATATTCATTAAAAAACTTAGTTTTTATTTCATCTGAATATTCTTCCTCAGATTTCTCATACTCTCCATCATCATTAATATCATATACACGTTTTGACGTATGGTCAATTACATATTCAAAAGCAGCTTTATTTACAGGCAGTGCCCTTACCACTATTGATGATGATGAGCTGCTTTCACTCCATAATTTTTGAATATCATAACTTAAAACATATTGAATAAAAGCCAACGCTTTTTCTTTGTTATTTGAATTATTATTCAATGCAATACCACATTGAACAAATGCTGATACTGCATTCGCCTTTTTATTGTAGTTTGGAATAATAACCGGCGTGCTGTTATTATTATAAATATAAAAATAAGAATTTAGCGTACTCATCATAGAACCGTCGAAAGATAATTGTGAAGTACGAAACAAATAATTACCTATTATATCCCATGTAGTTCCTTCTTTTCTTGAATTATCATTCCTAATCATTTTTCCAATATAATCTAAGCTCTCGGTAAATTCATCGCTTGAAAATTCTGTAGTTTTATTATAAAAATCCACATATTCATTAACATAGGAAAGGAAGAACTTATATGTTTCATCTTTATTTCCAAAAAGCGCATAATTATGGTCTTTGTCAGATAACCGTATCTCTAACTCTTTAAATGAAAAGTTAGTATTTTCCAGATTATATTTATCTAATATTTCCTGAGTTGTTATAAGTATATTGGGGCAATAAGCTATAGGTATAATATATCGCTTTCCATTGTAAATTCCGCAATCCATTATTGTTGAATTATAGTCATCAAAATCTATATCGGATTTGTATAATTTCGCAAGCTCATCTATATCCGCAAATGAACCGTTATCAATCAGCTTTTCAAAAGGTAATTTTTGATTCAATGAAATTATGTCGGGTCCTTTCCCCGCCATTATCTCCGTTGATATTTTTGTAAGCATAGTATCTTCCGAATCAAATTCCACAATTTCAATTTGATATGACTCATCAAGTTTTTTAAGACAATAATTATTATATTTTTGTATCAATTCTACACAAACCGAATCTTCATTGTTTATGGTATAATATTTTAATTTTTGACCGTCTTCATTATTCTTTGAACAGGATGCAAAACATAATAATATTGCCAGCAATAAAAATATTGATGTCAATTTAATATACAACTGATATTTCACCTCAATCTTAATCAAGAAAAAACAGTTAATTCATACGGATAAGCGAAAAAGTTTATTTACTAAACGCAATACTTTTAAATTTTAATAACTGCGTTTTTTACCGTATTTGCCGGGTTTGAGATTCTCATTATTCATAGAGTATGTAATTGCTTCAGCTATGTGGTTAACATAATTACTACATCTGTTTGTTAATGATACAACATAATACGAACCATCTTTGAGACAACGTCCTATTTGGATTGTACAACCACCATTTATTTTTTTCATAGTTTCTTCTGATGATTCAACAATATTAAGCTCATTTAAACATTCATTAATATTTATTTTTTTCATGATTTCACCTCCTCTACTAGTTATTCTTATCCGTATGAATAACATATAGAAAAACCTATAAGCATTATTAGGTATTTCTATCTTAACAAATAACTATACAAGAAACATCTCTTGTAAATTCATATATTGGTAAACTCATTACATCTGCATTACCTAATGCAAAAACTTTGAAAATAACATTACCATCATTAATACTTACTATATGTAAAAAATCAAGTGCATTTGATTGTGTATTGTTAATTATAGCAATTGCAGGTGTTTTCATATCTTTTCCATTGTATATTTTGTATAAAGATATGTTGTCATCAAATTTCTTAAGATAGTTTAATATACCTTCTACTATATTGTCATATTTCGCGATATAATTGTTCACTTCAGAATAATTAACAATTACATTTCTTGCATTTAAAAAGCTCATGACAGCCCACACTGCCAGAGGTGTATTTTCATAACTATTAATTTCAAAAGCAAAGTCAATAAGTTTACTATACACCACGCTAGATTTGTTTTTTATCTTATTAACAAACGACATGCTTAGCTTGTTTAACTCAAGCTTTATTTTGCACATTTTATCAATTGGATTATAAAAATCACTATTTTTCAGATATGCATTTACATAACATTCTCCACCGCAAACGCTTTTAATCTCGCAATTTTTACACTGCATTACACTTTCAATAGTAACACATTCAAATTTTGACTGACTTTCTTTATTTATACCGCTATATATACTACCAATCCTATAATCATTGTTTCCATACATAACGCTGCAAGCAAAAATATCTCCTGCATTATTAACCGTTATTCTACTTTTGCCAGCATCACATCTGTAAATTTTATATGTGCCTTTAAAAAGATTCCCATAAATAAATCCACCAAAATAATCGCCGCCTTTGAGGAGCTTTTTTAAGTATTCAAAGTTGCCTTTTTCTAACTCTATAAGGACATTGCAACACAACCTATCATATCTACTAATTAAATATGAAATGTCAAAATTATCAAAATCATACTTTGATCCGTCATAGCACCTAATAAATTTCATGCTAACACAATCAACATTTGGTAAATGATAAAGACAGTCATAAATCAAATCAACATCCTGATTTAAAGGAGTAATAGTAACAGCAAGTCCTAATTTTTTGTTTTTAAACATTTTTAGGCCTTTTACTATGTCTGCATATGTACCTTTTCCGTTAGCATATACTCTATTGTTATCATTAGTAATCTGATCCCCGTCAATGCTTGTTCCAAGAATGATAGCAGGCTCATTATCCAAATATTCAACTATTTCCGGTGTAAGCAGAGTAAGGTTTGTACAGAACATTACTTCAATGTTTTTGCAAATCTCGTTACGCTTCTTTTTACAATATTCTACAATTTGTTTTATTAAATCAATTTGTAGTAAAGGTTCACCAGAACCTGATAAATCTACAACATATTTACTTGCGCAAGGAGCGTATTTATCAACTAAAAAATCTATCGCATCTTTAGCAACCTCAAAGGTAAGCTGTTGTTCTCCAAGATATTCTGATTCCCTAAAACAATATTTACAATTTAAGTTACATTTTCGAGACGGATGCAAACATAAAGTAAATTGCCCATAAGATGATTGTTCTTTTATCTCTTCAATATCATAAGTTTTTATCTTATTCAAGCGTTCTTCTATACTTGTATTTATAAAAACCTCGTATTCTTCGGGATCATTTTCTTTAGCTATATTTAAAACTTCTTCTTCGCTAAGCTCATAATCGCCAAGTTTTATATCAAAGTTATCCCTTATACCAAAATAGTAATTAACATCTTGGATATACATAACTTTTTGATTCAGATATTCAAAAACAGATACTTTTAACTTCATATTCTACTCACTTTTTAATCCTCATGTTGATAATTTGAATTTTTCTCATTAATAAAACCAATGCGCTCATTACAACTCCGCATATCATAGAACTTCCTATATTTCTATACCCCTTAAAAAAACACAATGATGATATTATGAATATAAGAATAGTAATAATGGAAGTTAACATTCTGTACATTTTTTTCTCTTGTCCAGTTAAGGGATTGTTTTCTGTATCAAGAGGGGATATCAATAATATCAGAACAACACAAAGCAATTCAAATATTATGAATATAAAAATAAATAAAGTGTTAATACTGCTAAGCCACTTAACTAAACACAATATTATTATGTTTGAAGCAAAAGAGAACAGATAACACCTTACTGGTGTTTTAGCGTGATAGCCGCCTGCAAACTTACGAATAACTATAAAAGACAAGTAAAACACTAAACTTTCAGTCAATAGATTGAAAACCAATCCTAAAACTATGACTGTCGCCATATGAAATGCAGAGGACAAAATTATGTATATGGCATATTCATATAACTCATAATTATCTGTATGCTTTTCATCTTCGCATAAGATGCGGGCGACTTTGCTTGAAATCAATTTGATCATTTGATGTTTTTAAACTTTTCAAAACCCTTAGGCGTTTTAGGCTGATAGATTATATAACACCCTGAAGAATTTGCATTAGCTTTTAATGTAGCAAACAATCCTTTTTTGACTCCGTCTTTAATTTTAGTTGATAATAATTTTTCGTTTTTCATTGTAATCAACCTCCTTATTATAAATTTATCAAAAAAATGCTTGTAAATGTTGAATTTTACAAAAATGGTAATAAATTCGACAAAAAATGCACTTTTAATCTATTATAGCCCTTCATCTTACAACCATATAAAAACTTTTAAATATTACAATCATATAAGAATATTATCTTTTTTTAAAATTCATTAACAGTATTGTCGATGATTGATAACATTTTATTGGGTGATATTTATGTATGTTGACTACAAAAAAATAGGCGTTCGTATAGCACAGCGTAGAAAAGAAATTAAAATGAAACAGAATACTTTAGCAGAAAAAACAAACCTCTCAAACAATCACATTTCTAATATTGAGAATGGTTATTCTGTTCCAAGTATTGAAACATTTGCAAAAATTTGCAATGTATTAAATATCACTCCTGATTATCTTTTATTAGGGACATTAAAAAGTAACAATATCTCACAAAATATCGTAGATAAATTAAATCTCTGCGATGACAAATCACTTAAACTTATATCTAAAATAATTGATGCAATTTTATCTGAACAGGAACAAAGCAGATGACAAATCTATTGTTTTGAGTTATAATCCTAATTAGGGAGGTATAGCTCTATGAATGTACTGATATGTGATGATGATTTGAAAATTGTTCAGCAAATCAAAAATTTTCTCCTTAAATTATCAAAACAGTCAACCTATAATTTTGATATTACCTGCTTTTCAAATGGGGATTCTATATTGGATAAGCAAATTAAAACTGATTTTGCGTTTATCGATATAGAGATGCCCGGTGTTAACGGACTTTCTGTTACAAAACATCTTCAAACACTAAATCCAAATATTATTGTTTTTATAGTTACATCTTTTCAAGGATACCTTGACGATGCGATGGATTTAAAGGTTTTCAGATTTTTATCTAAACCCATTGATGAAAATAGATTTTTTAAAAGCATGGATGTTGCTTTAAATCTGTATAAACAAAGCACAGAAAAAATTATCTTAGACTATTTCGATGAATGTCACAATATATTTACAATTGACATATTGTATTTAACTATAGAAAATCGCAAAACTAAATTAGTTACGAAAACGCAAGAGTTCATTTCAAATAAAAAGTTTGATTATTGGAAAAATCGCCTAAAATCATACGGTTATTTTGCGCAATCACACTATAGTTACATAATTAATTTAAAGAATGTAACAGACTTTAATAAAAACGAAATCACGTTATCGTTTAATTCTAAAAAAACAACAGTACCTATATCTCGTAGTTTTTATGCATCATTCAAAAAAGCCTTTTATGAATATATGGGAGGCACAATATGATTTCAAATATATGCTATGCTGTGGTTTTCCTGATTGAATCACTCATATCTTTTTATTATTTTAGTTTTAAATTTGAACGAAAAATATCCCGAAATCTTTTTCCAATATTTATACTTTTATCAGGTTTGATTCTTTATGCGATAAACTTTATCGAAGCCCCACCAATAAATGCTGTTTGTTTTTATGCTTGCAACTTTATTGTCCTGAAAATTTGCTATAACACAAACATAAAATCTGCTATATTTGCAAATTTCATCTTGTTATTTTTAATGATTATCTCAGAATTAATTGTTGTTTTCTCGTTTTCTGTTGTGTTTCATTTTAGTCTTTTTGAGAGCCAGTCTGATGCATTTATTCTCATAATTCAGGCAATTATAAGTAAATTGCTTTATTTTATTTTTATATGGTGTATTCTAAAATTTTCTGAAAAAGAATCTAAAAGTACAGGTTCTAAATTTTCATTACTGCTTTGCGTTTTACCCATGGCTTCAATAATATTAATGCATACAAATGTATATCTTTGTACATTCTACTCTGTAAATGACAATTATAAAATTGCTATCATTATAGGTAACATTTTCATATTACTGTCAAACATAATCGTATTTTATCTCCATGAAGCAACCATAAGAACAAACCGGAAATACACCCAAATACTGTTAGATTATCAGCAAGAAAAAGATACAATAAACTACTATGAATTGTTGCGAGAACAAAATGAAAATTCAAAAATATTAATTCATGATATAACGAAACACTTAAAAACCATTCAGCAATTATCGGAAAAAGAAGATTCAAATATATCACAATATATATCCGAAATTGTTGAAGATTTTAGTGTTATGAATCCTGTAGATTATTGCAAAAACTCAGTTGTTAATTTAGTAACCCATAGATATTATGAAATATGCAAAAAAAATAAAATTAATTTTACAATAAGCATCAAAAACGCAAATCTTGATTTTATGAAAGAACATGATATAACAGCTTTGTTAGATAATTTATTAGAGAATGCAGTTGAATCTGCATTGTTGACTGACGATAAATTTATTGATTTTTCTATTTGCACAAGAAATTCAAATTTTGTAATTATTAAAATTTCAAATTCTTGCGGTAGAAAGCCTAAATATATAAATGATATTCTCGTGTCATCTAAAAACGCTCCCGGTGTACACGGGGTCGGTACGAGGAGCATTAAAAAGGTGGTTGCAAAGTATAATGGGAATTTAGAAATGAAATATGATAGTAATTCAAACACTTTCATATCTATAATAGGAATAAATTCTAATTTGTAAATCAGTCAATCATAATCTCTATATTATTTTGAACAGCAAACTGCTCTTACCGCCGTGTTCACGGTAGCGCTGTTCGGTTTCGATTAATCCGGCTTTTTTCAAATCTTTAATAGCTCTGCGGACGGTAGCAGGCGACAGTTTAATGTCGCCTGCTATTGTATTTACAGAGGGCCAGCATTCGCCGTATGTATTGGCTCGGTCGTAGAGATAGGTATAGACTGCTACAGCTCTGTGAGGCAAGTCCATTTGATAGAGATAAGTTAATTTACTCATTGTCCAGCACCTCCTGAGGTGGTCTTTCGGTTCTTATGACTACTTTTCTTTGCTTGTCTGCGTTCTGTTCAACGTTTGAATTTTCAGGTTCTTCTGTTGGCTCGTCTTGCTGTTCAGAATCAATAGTATTTTCACTGTCGGCTTGTTCTGCACTCGGAGAGGTCTTAAGATTTTCATTTTTCTTCTTTTTCTCACTGCTTGCCTCATCAAAATCCGAATCAGTTGCAGGCTGTTCAAGATAGTGAGGATAGTATTTCTGAATTATGTTATTGAACAACTCCGAACGGTTTGCATAGTGAACTTCACGATTGCCGTTTTCCATGACCTCATATTTTTCCTCAAATTCTATTCCCCATTTGAAAAATAATTTCAATTTAACTTTCATCGGATAAAAGCCTGTTTTCATAACAACAAATGTGCCTTTTGGAAGTGATTTTAACTCATCGGAAGTCATCAAAGGTCTTTCTATCATCTGCAAGGATTGCGACGGATCATTTTTGCTTCTGCTTACAGAGCCTGACATAACAGTTCTTGAACCGAGTGCTTTTGATAGGACTTCCGCACTTGTGCTGTTTGGAGCAAAGCCGCCGAAAATGGTCAGCTGTGTGTTATCTATGATAACATCAGCACCCTCTTTGCCGTAATTTTTCTCAAGTTGTGCGAAGGATTGAATTATCGGTACTATCTGCAAACGCCTTGAACGGGAGGCAGAGAACATCATCTCGGCTGAATCAATCTTTGGCAAGGTTCCAAATTCATCGCAGAAGAACACACAGCGGTTTTTCAGTACACCGCCGTTTTCATCTGCGACTGACAGTATTTCACGGTAAAGCTGTTGGATAATAAGCGAAACCATAAAGAAAGTGTTGGGATTTTCCTCCGGCATTACAATGAAGATTGCACACTTTTCATTGCAGAATTTTTCAGCGTCTATTTCTGTATCAAAACACAAAAGCTGTTCAAGCTCGGAGTCGAGAAAAGCATTCAGCCTTGAAAGTGCCGTACTCATTACGCTTGACATAGCCTGTTCGGCGGTATTCAATGCCGCCCCTGCAAACCATTTTGCCTTGTGGTCGTCAGGAAGATAGTCCATTAATAGCTGAAACTGATTTTTGCCTTTCTGATTAGTCGGTGCGAGTAATTCCTGAATGATTTTGAATACCGAAACAATATGGCGTTCTTCGGGTTCACAAAACTCTGCAACGAGTAAAATTGTAGCCGTGAGCAATCCCTCTGCCGCATCATAAAAGTAAGCGTTCTGTCCGAATGAAGCCGAGTCCATACCTGAAAGAATAATCGTTTTTGAAATGATTTTTGCGTATTTTTCGGCTCTTGCCTTGTAAACAAGCTGTTCGGGCTCGGCTTTGTATAAGTCCATATACTTATTCACAAGATGCAGGAGATTGTTGCCGTGAGAGCGTGTTGGGTTACGCAAATCTATAACAGAAATTTTGTAATCATAATACTTTTCTGCGATTGTTCCGTAATGCCGAACAACATCGCCCTTAGTGTCGGTTACCATGAATGACATACCCGTAGCACAGGCATATTCAATACACGGATAAAGCCAAAATGCAGTCTTACCGACACCCGCCGCACCAATCATCAGAGCGTGAACATCGCCTGTATCAACCATTGCAGTTGTGGTACTGACAGGCTCTGCTCGTGTAATTACTTTTTTGTTTTTCTTTTTCCTGAACAGATTTCTGAATTTTCTGAAAGCATAAAATACTTTTTGAGCAAGGTTAATCAAACGACCTATTGTCCTGCTTTTACAACCGACAACAATGCCCTGTTGAGTAGGTCTGCTATTCGGATTTTTTCTCCACTTGTTAGGCTGAAAATTTATGTGCTTGTAGGTTCTTTTTATCTCTTTTTTGGTCGCCCAACGAGCCGTACCGTGCTGACCTTGCCCGACTGTCTTGTTCTTTATGCGGTTGAGGGAATAATAATTGCCCACCGTAGAAATTATTATGAAAAGGGCAAACATTGAGCCTGTCACAATAATAAGAGTTATAACACCTGATGGCATATTTCTTCAGTCCTTTCATTTTTCAAAATATCTTCGTTCCAGTCTTTATGAGTTGGAACAAGGATTTTATTTTGGATATTCATTGAATTTAATTTTTCGGCTATGCGCTTGTTGGCGGTCTGTCCTGCTTCGTCATTGTCAAAGCAGAGAAACACATTTTTGATGTTTGGATTGTCTTTAAGACATTGAAAAAGCACCCTGTCCGAAACGGAGCAGGATGCCGCATAGCTATGATTTTTCCAATTTTCCTTATGCATACTTATGAACGATAACATATCAATAGGAGCTTCAAATAAGAATATCTTGTCGCTTGTGCCGTGCCAGTGAAAACTGAATTCGGGTTGACTTCCTGCAGCATTTCCTTTGTACGGATTGTTCGTCACAGTTCCTCGCTTGTGGGCGTGGCGAGGTTTACCGTTTGAATCGTAGCCGACAAAGACAGCGTTGTGAAAGTCTGACGATTCATAAATCATTTTCCGCCGCACGAACTCATACAAAACATCTTTATCAATACCACGAGTCAACAGCAGATAAGAAAAAACTCGGCTCATTCTGTCATTCCTCGGTGGCAGTTTAAAGGGTTTATGCTCTTTTTCTATGGGCGGTGATGTTATGATTTGACTGTCACCGTTATTCAAAAGCATTTGAACCGCTTCGGTATAGTCCTTGTTGTAAAATCTGCGGACGAAGTCAACCGCATCACCGCCTTTTTGTTCGTACTGATGATACCAGAGATGACCTCTGATTGTGACCTTTTGCGAACCGTCAAGCCATTCGTATTCTGAGCCTGAACGCTTGACTTGCTCACCCTGACTGATTAAAAAATTGGCAAGGTCAGTTCGCCTTGCCCGTTCTCTCTGTTCTTTTGTAAAATGAATGTATGTTGATATTGTTATCACTTCCTAGTCTTAATATATTTTCTTTCTGCTGTAATATCTTATATTGGGTAGTTCTTGTCTTATCACAGTGACAGGAGGCACCAGTCAGCGTATGGGTGCAGTTGCCCCCTTGGCAGGACATATACTGCCTATTGATTTTTCAGCAATATAGTAATATGATAATAATGAGTTTAGAATATTAGAGGTGAACGTTTATGAATGTATTTAGTACACTTACTAAAGGTCCTTTTGAAATTACAATAGATAACTTTGTTGATGCTACTCATAAAAAAGAGCCATATTTTCAGGTAGATACTAAAGGAAAAGAAAAGCACTATGCAATATGTCCAGAGTGTGGAAACCCCATTCAAATTATTAATTTGTTTGGGCAAGAATATGAAGAGCAAATAACAAAAAAACGTAATACGCATGCAAGACATACTGGAAAAAATATTTTAGGATTACCCAAACATGATCAATTGAAGTACTTGGGTTGTCCTTTGCATAAAGCTAGTTCTTTTTCTTGCAGACGGCTCAGAAATGATGAGGTTTACAATTCAAATTTACTATCATTAATAAATAAAAATAAATCTAAAATCATTAAAGATATTCGTGAGATAACAGGAATCAATTTTAAAAATGATTATCTTGAGAAAATAATTAAAACCTACATAAACTCAAATAATTATTCTTATTCACACACTCATAGGTTTAATATCCCATACTCTATACTATATACCTCTATGTCTTTGGATTTATTTGGTCGATATCTATTTATCGATAATTGTATTTCTAATGAAATTGAAAGAATTGTAAATTGCAGTGCCAACTTTGAAATAAAAAACATAGAAGATGAAAATAAAAATATTTCAAAAAAGATTGTAAAAAAATCTACTAAGTATCTTCATTTAATACTAAAAGTTTCGCATCATAATATCAAAGCTAAAACACTTCGACTTTCAATTTTAGAATATGAAGATGATGATATTGATAATGCAGTTATGCTTGGGAATACAACAATTGCAATGAAACCGTATATTTATAATTAAAAATGTAATCCCTGGTCGTGTTTCTTATCATTAATCTTCTGCTGTAACTTTTTATCCGTCCTCTGGGCTTTCTGCTTTTCTTCAAAGCGAAGCCTACTTTGAATCATATTGCAGAGATAACGCAGGAGATAGAGTGAGGAAACTGCAACGCTGTTGCGGTTAGTTTTAATTGAATATTGAGAATATAAAACACCTTTGCCTGAATCAAAAACTGATTCGGCAGAGGTGTTTTCTTCATATTCAAATGGATTTGAAACAGATTCTTCGTCTGTATTCTCGCTTTCTTCCGCTTCATCTTCGGTGAGATTTAGTTTCAACGCTTCCTTGATTATTGCATTCTTGATTGACTTAAATTCCTTGTTGTTGACTAAAGGAATCCTGTCAGGTATTTCATCCGTGTAAGTGCGGATTGTATTTTCCTTTTGCTCATACCAAAGGTTATACAGTTTTATAATTCTGCTGTCATTGGCAAGTTCTTCAACAATAGAATCCACAAGTGCTTTTACTTCAGGCTTGAGATAGCCGTAAACCTTTTTGCCTTTCGTTTTTGAAAGCCTGTCGGCAAGCTCCAACAGCTTGTGCTGAATTGATGCGCTGATATATATTTCAGAACTTATTTTTGAAGCCAAATCCTCTACAATGTCACGAGCCTCAGCACGGAGCTTATCCCTATGTTCGGTTTGCTTCTGATAAATACTTATCAAGTCCTGACGGAAGATTACCTTTGCAAGATTTGATTTAATATTTTCAATGCCCTTTTCAGTCAGATACGCTTCGTTCGGCTTTGTTGAATATGCAATCATATGAATGTGAGGATGGTGTCCTTCATTATGAAATGCCGCATACCATCTGAAATTTTCGGGAGCGATTTTCATATTCTCCGCTATCATATTTCGCTGTGAACGAATTAGATTCATCCAAGCTTTTGCGTTGTTGTAGCCCAGCCTTTCCGCATCTTCTCGCTTTAGAGAAATGATATGAGTCCATACATTACTCTTGCTTTCTGCAACCTCTTTCTGCACATTAGATAAAACTATCGGCACACCGTCATCGGTAAATAAGCCGTGTGAAGAAATTTTCTCAACCCTCGGGCGCTGTGCAATGTAGTTTACATATTTCTCACGATCACCGAATAGTTCTGCATGGGTTTCGGCAATCCGCAAAATTAATTCATCTGCATTACCTCTGTTCGACTTATCAAGATAATCCTGATACTCATACAAGTCCTTTGAATCGGGATAATCAGAAAGCAATTTCTTAATAATCTGTTTTTGTCTTTCGGTTGTTTCCATAAACTTTTGTGTGCTGTCAGCCTTTTCAACTCCGTCACGAGTCGCAATGTATGAAACATAATTCCCGATATGAGTTTTAGAATTCGGTTTGATGTACGGTGATTTCATAATAATTCTCGGCATAGCTTACCCTTTCTGAAACCTTACAGCATCATCAAATTTATATTTTCCGCTGTTTCGTTTGACCTCATCAACACATATTTTTCTTAAATCTCTCAGCTGATCTTCGGTAATATCATTGGTCGCCGCAACAACATGCATAAGCATTGCGAGTTCTACTCCCTGCTTGAACAGCACTCTTGCAATCCTATCCTCTGTATCAATAATTTTTGAACTGATGACAGATTCAAGTGCAGGAGTAAGCACTCGACTTACATTCTTCGAGTTGAGCCAAGCAATGTAAAATTCTATTGCGTTGGAAATAAACTCACTTCGAGATGTTGCGTTGCTTTGCTCTATAGCATTGTCACAAGCTTTGAGTAAATCTTGATTGATATACAGCCCTATTCTTTTTGAGTCGTTGTCCATTTTTCACCTTTCCTTTCAGTAACACTTCTGGTATTCAGAGAAAACCTCTTGAAATCGGAAAATCGGGCAGTTTGGAATACAAGCGGTAACACATTCAGAATAAAGTAACACCTTTGAAAATCCCCGAACGGCGTTGCCGGTCGGTGTGTTTCGGCGAATCCGTGCTTGCACGGAATACGCCTTTATCCTGCTTAAAATTCCACCCTTGAAAAACTGCCCGAATTGCCGTAACTCCGATTTTTCACACCTTGCCACAAACCGCCCTGTTTCATTTTTTCTTTGAATTCGGATACTTTCCCGACTTATTGTTTAAAAGCCGACACAGGGCGAATGTGGCGAGAATACTGCCGTAATTCATTACTTAATCACTTTGCCGTTTATTACTTCAAAATTGCACTCGGTATACGACAGTCCGTACTCCTTGACTTCACGGTTCAAAACATCAAACATAGCCTGTTCAATACTGCGAGGGGATAACCTGATTTCATCACTCAAAGTGTCATAGCAAATCCATTCTTCACTCTTGGGTTTGTCCTTTACAAGAATATCAAAGCCGAGGAACATTTTATCGGGTGTCGGAAATACAACAGCATTGATTTTTACACAGCCGACTGTGAGTGAAGCAAAAAGAGTGTCGTGCTTGTCCTTTGGATTTTCACAAAGTAATTTTTTGACATCGTTCACCGACAAATACATTTTGAAAATATATTTTTCGGCGAGTTGCTTTTTCAATTTCTTTCTCTCGTTCATAAACTCATGCCACCTATTCCCATATCTTCATCAGGTGAATCAAACAGGTTGTTCTGTTCAAGGTTATCGTAGAATTTCTCTGCACTGTCATTTACGGTTTCGTTTAAAACTTTCATATCAAAACCGCAGTCCTTATAACCTTGCGATACTGTATCGTAATAGCTTGCACTTGGCAAGCCGAAATCCTGCTTAAGATTCATAATGTAAACCATTGCAGTAAGTTCCAAACCGTTATTCAATTTCACAGGCAAATCCTGCTTGAAGTAGTGGGATGGATAACCCTCGTAGCGGTCAAGGAGTTTTTCATCTCTCGGCTGAAGCTCCCACAGTGCAACAGGAACAGACTTGCCGATGCAAGGTGCAATTGTCGCATAGGAGCAATGAGGCATACCTTTGAACTGCAATTCGTAATTTTCGACTACACCCTTTCCCACAAGTTTTGCTGTGGGGCAACGGTATTTCATCTGTTTAAGATTGAGGTTACTCCCATAAGCAATGTATAATTTTTTACTCATAATAGATTTCTCTCCTTACATACTCATAGCAAAACCCGAAGTATCTTCCTGTTCATCTTCTGAAACGGAATTAACTTCGGGTTCGCTGATATTTATATTTTCGTTTGTGTTATTAAGTTCTGCGGCTCGTTTTTGAGCAAGCCTTTCCTTTTGTTTTTCAGCCTGTGCAGGATCTTTCCATGCAATGTTGCCATCAAGATTTTTCAGCAGATGATGACGAGCTGTCTTGAACTCGTCACCTATCAAACCCAATCTCAAAAGCCAAGTTCTGAAAGTGTACTTTTCATTATCCGATACAGTTTTAGCGTGTCTTGCAGACTTCTGAATTAAAGCCTGATGGCTGATTGCAAGGCACAGCTGAATCGCACTTTTGACCTCGCCTGCGTGTAAGGTGGAATTGAAAAGACGAAATTCAATCGTACCCTTGTAGAACACGCTGTGAAGATTCAGTGCGTGATAGCGAGTGTTATCATAGTGTCGGTAGCTGTAATCTTCTCCGTCATACCACATTGACTTTATCTGCTCCATTGACATAGGCGGACGGTTATTGATTTCATCAAGGAAGCGTGTGTCCATCTTTTGACAGTAATGTTCACGGGAAACATTTACTTTTAAAGATTTATACAGCAAATCTTCTTTTGAAGCCATTATATTTACTATATTTCTTAATGTTTTCGGAGTGTGAATTGATGCATCTATATGGCAATGGAGACCACAGCTTGAATTTACTCTTGCTCCTGCACCACGAAGCTTTCTGACAAGCTCCTGTATAGTTTCTATATCATCATAGTTACAAATGGGAGTGACAAATTCAACCGAGTACAGAGAGCTTGCATTCTGTCCCGAACGGTTTTCACATCTAACGCTTGCGTCACGCATAATCTTCCACATTCTGCCGTCATTATCACGGACAGAATAAGCGTCATAACAGCCGCCGACATGAGTTGCGTCTGTATGAAAATAACCGGCAATCACTTTCGCCGCAGTACTGCGAGTGATGCCGGTCATTTCTATTTCTATGCCAAAATTTTGCGACCTCAAGTCTTTTCCTCACTTTCAATCTTTGGTTTTTTAGGCTTTGGTGGTTTCACCTGTGAACCTTTCATATCAATAAACTCTCTGACATTTGCAGGAACATATTTAGCGTACAGAGAGTCCACAGATTTTTCAAGTTCTTCCTTGAAATCTAAATCACGCTGTTCCATATACATTTTTACTGCATTCAGTTTTTCATCTTCGTACATAATACTTACGCTTGTTTTCTTCATAAAAAATCACCTCGTCAGTTCTTGTTGCTCTGATTTACATATTTAATATTCGGTATTTTCAACCACTTTGTCCAACCTCGCCCTGAGAGCTGAGTTTTGACAACTCCGTAGGCTGTGCCTTGTGCCTCGATGACTTCTCCGTTGCCGATATACACTCCGATATGTCCGTCCATCCAGACGGCAAGTCCGGGAGTATCGGGCATATTTGAAATCGAACCACTTTCTGTAACATTGTTCCAAATAGAATTTGCACCGCAATCCGTAAACCCGTTTGAACCTGCTACAATTTCTCCGCTGTCAGAGTTATACCAAGCATATGATTTTATCAAACCTATGCAATCACAAACTCTCTTGCCGAGCCATTTTTCACCGACCTTTCTCATCTCACCGCCTGCCTCGTTATTTCCGGGAAACAACGACGCCTGTTGGTTGAGATATTGTTTTGTGCAGACCTGACCGTAACCGCCGTACACATAACCCCAGCCATTTTTGTATGCGTTCTCGCACCACTTGACAAGGTCGAGATTGTTCTTCGTGGTCTTGTCAGTAAAGCCTGCGGTACTGATTTCCGCACCCTTGATTGACTGCATCATCTTTTGGAACTCGTCATACTTTATCTCCGTTCCGAATTTCTGATTGACGGTTTTTATCAAATCCTCATCAGACTGATTCTTCTTGAAACAGGATACAAAGTTTTTTACAAAGTCCTCATCCTCTGATTTATCGGACAGAGAAAACAGATAGATAACCTCTGCCTGTGTGTTATAGTCGGACAACTTTTTATTTTTCAGTTGATTTTCAACCTCCGTCATCGTATCGTTGATAAGCTGTAGATTTTCCATCTGCTCGGCTGAGATGTTTTCTTGTATGGACTGGTTGAGCTTGTCGGTGTCAATATCCATACTGCCGTTGAAAACTGACACAACAGCAATAATCGGCATAACCACAATTATGATTATGCCGATTATTATTCCAAATATTGTTTTTATAACTTTCGGGTCGCTTAATAAAGCTACAAGTATTTTCTTTAGTGCTGCACCTACCGTTGCAGACATTGTATCACCTCCTAAATCAAAAAGCTAGTTGATATGATACATACCAACTAGCTTTAATTAAAATAACAATACTTTTATTTATTATTAATACTAAATAAGGTTGTATAGTTATCTACAATTTGCGACCCCAACAAATTAAATTGTTTTAATAGAGAATTTACATTTACAGGATTTTGATAATTTTCGGGCTTTACAACATTTTCAGCAAATTTCAATACATTAGTTTTAAATTTTTCAAGTAAATCCGGAGTCATAATACGTATATCCATATTTGGTGAACATGCATATTCAAAAGTTCTGCTATTATGAATCATTATAGGGTAACATTTGCAACATTCAGAATAGTATTTAGATTTAAACCAATTAATTGAACCATTTAATTGATTGCAATCATGTTTGCATATTGTATTAGTTATTGTACCATTTTTACACTCAATTACCAAAAATGCTGAATTCCCCAAATCCCAAAAATTATCTGGTCCTTTACCATATTCATCTTCAGGACGATTTGAATAAATACCTAATAAGAAAGATAATTCTTCTATGCTTTGTTCAAATTTTTTTGAAGTCTCTGGCTCAAAAACAAGCTTTTCTAGTAATGAATTTATCTTAATGATATACTGGTTTGCTGTTAAGTTCTTATCAGTTACAAATTTTATAAAATAATTAGCCTGAACACCTGTTTTGTTAATAACTTTTTCATACTGAATACCTGCAATAGGTAGCAGTAACATTCTATTATCTTTATGAGCTGATAATTGTATTTGTTGTGCTTGAGCTTGGTTATAAAAATTAGTATATGAGGCTATATATTGTTTAAACAATCCTTTAAGTTCAATATCATCAATATCATTTTTTACGCCTTCTAAAACTTCAACTGACTTTTGATAATCTCGATTTTCAGCACAATTAAAAGCTTTTCTAATTGCTGTACTCTTTAAATCAAAATTAGGTATGGATGAATATTTTATGGTGGCTAATCTTTCTTTACTCAACTCCATCCAATCAATATCTCGTTTAAATACATATTCCAATATACTAAATATTTCCTCAACACTTTTTTCATCTAACTGTTCCCAAATATCTTCAGATAGCTTAAATTGTTCTTTTGTAGCATCACTAAAAAAATCAAGACCTCCAGATGTGTAGATTATATCTGCCAAGCTTTTCCCCATTAATACAACTGCACAATAATCAGTATTAGATCTTACGCCTCTTCCCATACCTTGTTCTATTTTTTGAATTTGTTCACTACATATTCGTCTGTTTTTATGATTAGCATTTTGTTCGTATGCATCGTATTCACTTCTTATATTAGGCAATCCATCTATAACTAGTAAACGACAAGCATCGCCTGGTAAATCTATTCCATCATATTTGTTTATTATGATAGCTAAACCTACATGACCAGACTTCAATTTTGAAACTCCTTCTTTTATATTTTGGGAATCTAAAATAATATTAGCCTTATCTTTCCAAAAATCAGCTCTACGTTCAGAAGGAACTATTACAACAACATTATAATCTTGTGATATTTCTTTTAATTTGTTTTTAATATCCAAATCTGAAATAAATTTATTAATTACCTGCGGAAATATTATCATTCTATCTCCTATGTCATTTGCTTTTTCAGGAGATATTATACCCTTTATATCTTCTTCGTTAACATCTAACGCTGTTACAAAAGGACTATCATCAGGAAGAGTAGCACTCATATAAATCCTTCGAGATGCATTAACAAAACTTACTATTTTGTTAATAGGAATACAAATAGGTGAAATTTCGATTTTTCTTGAACTAACCATACAATTACACAAAGGAAGACAATCTTTTATTAATTGAAGTTTAAATTTTATATAATCATTATTTTCATTCTTGCTTAAAATTCGATAAACTTCTGTTTGCTTTGGTTGCCAATTCCAATATGGTATTAACATACTATTTTTTATATCTTGGTTTTCGACTATATCAATATACTTAGTCTCAGATTGTTGCTTTAAAGAAGAAGAAAACAACTCAATAAATTCATCATACATATCGCTAGTTGCTGGTATAGATATACAACACTGTGAATCAATTGTCGCTAAACACGCATGAACATCATCGATAATGATACTTCCTATATTTATATTACCTGATTCCCTCATACCGAATTTACTCTTAGCATTAAAAAGAGTCCATATATTAATAATCAATATAGACTGTTTTCTTAGGAAAGAATATTCTTCAGGATCATCTGTAACACTAATACCTAATTTTTTTGCTTCTTCACACACCTGGCTTACCAAGAATTTATCTGGAACTACATAAACTGCTGGTCCTTTCTCTTCATTAAGACAACTCTTCAATATCATCAGTCCCACAACAGTTTTTCCGCTACCAGTGTTCATCTTTATAATACACTCTTTATTATCTCTGATATCATACCATTGTTTCCAAACTTCGGCTTGTACATCTCTAGGATACTCGTACTGTTTTAGTCTTTTGGGAAGACTCATAAATATACTTCTAGGATCCGTTTGCACACCATTCTGATTTCTATCTAACTTCTTAAAATCAATCATAACAAAACCTCCAAACCGTTTTATTTCATTATATCACCACCAAACTTTTTGTCAATATTTGTCACCTACCTCCAGCACTACCAAAGATAACAGACTTATATTCAGGTGCTTTTACTACGAGTAGATATCTTTCGTTACCACAACGGAACAGGCAAGTACCTTTTTCTCCGAATTTGATTAAGTCATATTCGTTTGGTTCTATCATTAATGCATCTTCAAAATCTTTTGGGTTGATATTACCTGGATAGAAGAGAAAGTGGTTTGATGGAATTGAGAACAGTGGTTTTGTAAATTCTTTTATACCTGTTATTAAGAAGTCATCTATATTCTGACTGGCGAGAATTACTGCTGATTCTTTCTTACGGACACGCTTCATTGCGTTTCGGATATACTCAATGGCGGTGAGGTTTGATAAGAACAAATAAAGCTCATCAATAGAAGCTACTGTGTTACCTTCTCCAAGAAGCTTATTGCTCATATACGAGAGGATATTGAACAGCATTGCATCTTTAAGTCTTTTGTTGGTATCAAGCAAACCTTTTACACCAAAGCAGAGGAACATATCATCAGTAATGTTAGTGTGACCATTAAAGTATTTAGACTCCGAACCAACACACATACTATGTATACCAAGACAAATTTCTTGCAAAGTTTGTTCTGTATAGATTGGTTTTAGTTTTCTATCATAAGCATTGTATTCTTCCTCGCACAGAGCATATAGGTCACTCATAAGAGGAAAATCTGTAGGCTTCTTTTTGCTGTAATCGGTTGAGTCAGTTATGCCAAACCTTGCATACAGCTTCATCAGCATAATTTCAAGTGTATCAAGCTGTTTATCAGTAAAATCCTTGTATGCTCTGAAAAAATCTTTTAAGAATGCGATGTGCTGTGAAAGTCTTGTTACTTTGTTAAATGCATCTGGTGCGTCCTTATCCGCTTCACTTTGACCATCATTCCACGCCTTTGGTTCAAGAGGATTAATTTTGTATCTGCCAGTCATAAAGTCAATATAGCAACCACCAAGAGAATTTGTTAAATCCTCGTATTCAGCTTCAGGGTCAAGAATAATAATCTTCTTTCCGCTTTCTCTGATATTTGTTAAGAGCAACTTCATTAAATAACTCTTACCCTGACCGCTGTTACCAAGAATAAGTATATTGCTATTTGTCTTATCCTCTGTTCGTCTGTCAAAGTCAACAAGAATATTTGTACCGTATTTATCACGACCGATATAGAAACCATTTGGGTCCGTTTTACCGCTGAAATTAAACGGAAACAGATTGGCAACTGATGAAGCCGGCAAAACTCTTTCATACATACTACCAAACTGATTACTACCTAATGGATTAACAGACGAGAAGCCCTCTTTCTGACGAAGTGTAAGCCTATCCACATCAATCTTTGAACGGGTAAGCTCCATTGCGATATCAGTCTGTAGTTCTCTTAGTTTTGCTTTACTTTTAGCTTTGAGTTCAATAAACACAGAACAATGAAGCAATGGTTCTTTATTCATTCGTAGGTTTGAAATCAATGAGGCCACATCACGGAGGTTTCCCTCTGCTTCAATGGTATCATTTACATCGTTACCACCTGACTTTAGCTTGTTTTTGCGTGTGGCATTCTGTATGATTTTTCTCTGTTCCATACTTTCCACAAGCCTGTGATATATGCGGAGAGTTACTCCGTTTCTGTCTGCAAGCTGTGATAATATTGCCTGTTCTTCCGTACTCGGCGGATATTCTCTGACTGCCCACACACTGCGGTATGAGTCACCGACTATGTAATAATCGGTGAAAAATTTAATGGTAGACGGCAGAATCATATCAAAGAAATCTTTAGTGTATATTTCTTCTGCCTGTTCGGGTGTGAGTACCTTTGGTTTTCTATTGAATAGTCCCATATCTTAAACCTCCCTTTAATTTTGGACTGCCAACACAAGTATGCGGTCATCCTGATTGTAGCCGTAACAGGTTGAAAGCGTTAAAATCTGCTGACCGTAAACAGGTGTGATTTCTGTGTTATACAGAGATTTTGTTTTTGCATAACTGATCCATTTTTCATAGGTTTTGTCCAAATCTGTTGTTAAAAATTTGTACCAATCATCATCGGATTTTACTTTCATAACCGAAAAAACGGAATAAGCAAATGCCCCGTCTTTCGTTTCGAGCACAACTGTCGGATGTTCCGTAAAATAAGAATAATCGGTATAGTTGCAAAGGTCTGCAAACATTGTGCCGTTGTTCATATGGTGTCCGTAAATTATGAGATTGGTACTGTCGGCTGAACATCTGCTGTCCATAAACGGTGTACCGCTATAGCTGTACTCGCCGTAAAAGTTTTTGTTCAGATATTTCTGCGGATTACTCGGTGTGTGCATAACAGGATAATTGATATTTGTTCCTGCTATGCTTATCCAGCCGAAACATTCGGAATTCATTGAAATAAGTTCTGATATTGAATGAGGTTCGTAATAGGTTGTGCAATACACAGTTTGTTCAGCCTGAACTTCATTATCAAAATCGCTGACTTTTAATATATTTGGCTTTTTAATTGTTTCTTCAATGGTTGCATCTGTTGTATCCTCAGTAACGATTTCTGCAAGCTGTCTGAATGCTTCCTTTTCCTTATTTTCGGTGTACATCCGTGAAAATATTGAAATCAAACAGGCAATTATAATTACAGAAAATACGCCTATCACAATTCCCGTTTGGATTTTCCTTTTATGCTTCTTCATTTTCTACCTCCGAAATATACTGTTCGCCGTCATAGTCGGGCATCAAATCGCCGTTCATACTTGCGTCAAAATATATTGCAAGAAAACGTTTGATGTCGGCTTTCTTCATTCTTGTAACTTCAAAGCCTTGGTCTGATATAATCTTCTCAACCCTGTTTGCTTTCTGCAAAATATTTTCCGATTTTGAGGATTTGCACCTTGCAATGAACATAAACTGCCTTGCAGTTGAGGTTTCGGTCTGAATACTGTCGAGAAAATCCAAATCCTTATTCAATATTTTTCTGACTTTTTCATTCTGTTCAGCTTCAATCCTGCCTTTGATATAGCTTTTGTTTGTATCGAAGCACTCGCAGGAATCGGTACAGGTGATTTCAATATCCGGCACAGCAGAAAGTACCATCATCAGGTGGCGCACCTTGATTTCGATATTCGTGTGGGAAAGCACAGAAATATTTGTAGGCTGAACCATATAGAAAATAAATTCTTCCTTGCCGACCTTTAAGCCGTTTTTCGTAAAGGTTTTTATGCCCAGCAAGTCCTGAACTGATTTGCCTTTTTGTTTTGTTTTTTTCTGCTTGTTCTTCATTTATTTGCCCCTTTCTGCCCAGAAATATATCTGTTGAGTTGATATAAAATACTTTACGGCATAGCGTATGAAATCAAGAATTGTTGTATCTTCCAGTCTTATTGATAAAAAGCCGAAACAGAGAGTTACCGCAAGAGGTACTATTATTCTCGTCTGTGCAAGTATCAGTATTGATAACAAAAGCGCTATGCTCATAATTGCAAAATCCCGTAAGCTCCACAGCCACAAGTTGGCTGTGGCTTTTAGGTTTTGCGGATATAAATAAGTGGTCATAATCTTTAAATTCCTTTCGTCTTAAATCGGAGCAAAGTTCTAACAAGCTTGTTTGATTAGAACTTTGCGATAGATTGCAACTTGTGCCAAGGAGCATTGCTCCTCTGCTTTTTAGCGGAAATTTTACGCTAAAAAGCAGTAATGTTCTACGCAACATAAGTGGAGTAGAACATTGACACTAAGTTATTTAGCCGCCCTTGCAACACTTCTTGTCAGGTTCACGGCAGTTGTGGTTGCGTGAACAATGCTCGTCATATTAACCTTAACTGATGAATCAAGTCCGAACTGCTGTGCAATTCTCGGAACTTCGTTTGATGCAAGCATTATTCCAAGTCCTAAAAGCATATTGCCGGGGAAGGTTAGCAACCCGAGGAACAGCAGAGTTGTCTGCATAAATGCCGTAAGGCACAGTGCCGCTATCTGTTTCATCCACTGATTAAAGCCGTCCTGATATCCTCTCGGAACGCTGAACATATACAACGCACCTACCGCCATTTGTATGAGAAGGATTCCGCCTCTTTTGATGTTGGCAAAAAAGATTTTTATTACGCAGTAGGCAAAGGCTATCAAACATAACAGATTCAGCAATCCGAATGTTGTCTGGTTTGCGACTGCAAAACTGCCCTCTAAAACACTCGTACTCTGTCCGGCTAAATCAATGCTTTGTTGCCCTGCCATTATAGATGACAAGTCCTTTGAGAATGTGTTTTGCAGGCTGATGCAAAATTTATACAGTTCCACAGGCACAACGCCGAACAGCGAACAGGCAAAGAAACCTTTTAAGACATTAATTGCAGTTGTCTTTATGTTTGCTCCGCCGTTCTGATACTCTATTGCCACATCAAACACGGCAACAACCGTCCCTGCGGCAAACAATGCCCAGCCAAAAAGCGTAAACAGGTTTATTGTCGCCTGCACCCAAGTGAGGTCGAACACATCTGCTCCCATATTTCCCATCATTGTGAAGAAGTCTGCAACAGCGTTGTAAATCGTTTCGTAGAACCACTGTAACATTGTGTTCCATATAGCGTTTGAAATTTGTTCACCGAGGTAATCAAACACACCGCCTATGGCACTGCCGATTCCTCCAATGAAATCTCCTAACCAATCAAAAATATAAATCACCCCTTTGAAAATGGAAAGTTGAAAATTAAGCTGTGCGGCTTCGCCGCAATTTTAAATAAATTCGGGCAACAAGGCTTTTTATCATTTCAAACCATCTGCTCGTCCGAAATTTTCCATTTTACATTTTCCATTTTCAATTTCATAGTATTGTCCAAATGTACAACGGTGCTGTCAGAGAGAACACAAGACAGCCGAAAAGTATTGCCGGTGCGGTGAATTCAAACTGTCCGTGCTTGCGGTAATCCATATACGCCGTAGCGAGTTTTACAAAGAAAAGTATAGCAAGAATCATATCAACCGCAGGAAAAACAACATTGTTTACAACATTTTTAATCTGTGTTTGAGCCGATGTCCATGTGCTTTCGATTGCTGATGATACATCTCCTGCGGCAAATACTGTTACTGCCGATATTCCGAGCATTAACAGTATTACTGATACGCCTGATAACCATTTAATTAACTTAGTTCTTCTTGATTTTATCATTTTTTACCTCCGATTTTCTTAAATCATTCTCCGATATATATCTGACTTCGATGTTCAGTTTTTCTGCAAAGCGAATTTCTGTTTTCATACTCTCAGTTATTTCATCTCCGAAAACCCAAACCGCATCACAAACCCAAAGCATAGAAAGTCCTGCGTTCATACCGAGATTCCTTTCTTTATCATTTCTGTCATCTAAAATCAGCACATAAAAATGCGGTATGAACGGAGCCATACCGCACTCTAACGCATAACGGGCATATCGTTTTGCGTTTTCAATGTTTACAGATACATTACCGCCCAAAGGCGAACAGATATACACCCTGTGCATTATTCATCGTCCTCATCTTTCTTTTTGAATTTGATGATGAGAAATGCAATTAAACCTCCGACAGCAACAGAACCTAAGCCAATATAAAAGCCAAGATTTAAATCGTCGCCTGTCTGCGGTTTTTCAGGTTCAGGCTGCGGATGAATTGTTACAGTCTGATTCTCATCTTCAATGTCAGCGTGTACTGCAATTTCTGTTCCCTCACGGTAGAGAGTTTCAAACACAACGATTTCTGTATCTTTGGTAATTGCAGAGCCGTCAAAGGTAAAGGATACTGTTACTTCGCCGTCTGCTGTTTCAGGTGTGAATGTTACTTCGGAGCTAACTTCTTTTCTGTCAACAAGGAATGCTTTTCCGGTTGACTTATCCATAAGTACACCGCTTACTGTGTATTCTTTTCCGACAGTCAGGTTTTTGTAAGAAACAACATCATCAATAGTAACATCGCCGTTAGCTGTAAATTCCTTTTTGCCGTCAACGCTTGCCTTTGTGCCGATTTCCGGGATTTTAACGGTTACGGCCTGACCTTCGTCCTCAATATCTGCGTGAACTGCAAGCTCTTTATCCTTGCTGTAAAGGCTTTCAAAAACGACAATGTCAGTATTTTCCTTGATATATCTTGCGTCAAGTTCAAAGGAAACAATAACCTCGCCTGTTGGTTCTTCGGGTATGAGCTTAACTTCCGAGGTAATTTTCTTGCCGTCAATCAATAACTCTTTTTCAGTCGCTTTATCCATTAACACACCCTTAACCGTGTACTCCTTGCCGGGTACAAGGTGCTTGTATGTGATAACATCTTCAAGAGTAAATACTTCCGTTGCGCCGACTTCCTTTTTGCCGTCAATAGCAGCTGTGGTTTTCAACTCAGGAATTTTATCGTTTTCAACTGTGATTTCAATAACTTCTTCATCTTCTGAAACTGTCGCCTGATAGTTTTCTTCATTTGGCAGATAACCCTCTGCAGGCTTTAACTCACGGACAATATATTTACCGTAGGGAACATTTTCAAAAGTGAAGATTCCTTCCTCATTTGATTCGGATGTCAGAATTGCAGTTTTTTCGGTAAACTCTGTTTCATCAGTGCTAAATAAGCCGAACAATGCGCCTGCGATATTTTCACCTGTTTCACGGTCAATTTTCAAGCCTTTGATTGTGCCGTAGATGATTTCATTTTTAATAGGCTCACCGTCATTTACAGAAATATGAACAGTCGCTGTATCTTGACCTACATACTCAAATACAACAGGGTATTTTTTATCAGAGAGAATATAGTGGCTGTCAGTGCTGATTTCCTTAACATAGTAACTGCCAATCGGAAGGTCGGTTGTGAAGGTTGCCTTACCTTTTTCATCACAGGTGATGATTTCAAGAAGTCCGTCCTTCGGAATGGCTGTTCCGTTTGAGGCTTTCAAATCTTCACCAGCGTAAAGTCCGAATGAAGCATTGAGGATTTCGTCATTACTGCCGATGTTGAATTTCTCGTCCTGTTCAAGAATTTTTGTAAGGTCAATTACAACGTTTTGCCTGTCGTTAGTAAATGATGTTGAGGTGTTGGTCACCTTTTCGTTCTGTCCTGAGTAGGTGAGTTCTATATGATTTACAGTCTTGTTCAGAACAAATCCGTAAGGAGCTGTTTTTTCTACAACACGGTATTTACCGAGGTAAAACTCATTGCTTGTGGCTTTTCCATTCGTCCCTGTGATGACGGTATCTACAAGCGTATCTTCCTTTACTCTGACCGTTCCGTCAGGAGTTGTAATATCTTCATCTGCATAGATTTCAAACACAGCACCCGACAAACCGTTTAAAGAATATTCAGGCTGATAGACTATTTCTTTTTCTCCCGAAGAAGTTACATTTGAGAAAATTTCGCCTGTTTTTTCTACGGTAATTGTACCTTTCTGCGGAGTGTTTTTCTTCTCGGTTTTTACGATTGTGACACCGTTTTCTTCTGTTGTGTTTTCTGCTGTAATATCAAAGTAAATCGGTGTTGAATCAAGCACATATCCGTAAGGAGCCTGCACTTCAACGACTGAATAGCCTTTGCCGTAGGGCAGAGTTTCAGGTGTGATAAGGTAACCATCAGAATTTGTATAGAAGGTGTCAATAGTCGTTACTTCGGGATAGGTGTAGGTCATAGTCACGAGCTTGTCGTTAGGATCATAAATCTGAAAGCCTGCGCCTGCATACGGAATCTGTTTGCCTGTTTCGCTGTCAACCTTTACTATCTTTACATAGCTTTCAAGGCTTGCGTTATTGATGAGGTATTTGTAAGTCTTATTATTTTCAGAAATAAACACATCAAAATCAGCAATGAATTCTGTTCCATTCCAGCCTTTGGTCTGATGAACAGTGTATGTGCCGTAAGGCAAATCCTTTGTTTCCGCAAAGCCGTACTCGTCACAAATAAGCGTATCTCTTTCGGATTCTTTTGCTTTTGTATAGCTTCCCGATGATTTCAGATACACCTGAAATTCTGCACCAACTTCGGGAGTTTCAATTTTTGTACTGCCGTCATCGGTGTGCTTAATTATTGAGATTTTGCCCTTTAAAATATCCTCGGTTACACTCATTGAAATGCTGTTATTTTCAATGGTGTATTTCTTTGCTTCTACACCGATATGATATTCGGTTTCGTCAAGCAGATAACCCTCACTCGGCTCAATTTCTTTCAGAGTCCAGTTGTCACCGCACACATAGTATGAAGTTGTAAAACTGCCGTTCTTGTCTGTGGTGTATTTGTCAACCAACTTGCCGTTATTGTAGATACCGTAAACTGCTCCTGCGAGTGTTGCGTCACCCTGTGCAGACTTTGTTTCAGCGTCTGTTTTGGTAACAGTAAGATTCCACTTTTTCAAAACATTGTCAAATGACCTCTGTGTTACCTTGTTCCACTCAATAGGTGCAGTCTGCTTTTTGGGAACAACATATCTGTCAGCAGTATCAACTTCTTCAAGCGTATATAGCTTGTCACCACTAACGAGAACATTTGTAAAAGTGGCAACACCGTCAGCGTTGGTTGTTGCATACAAGTCCACATTCGCACCACTGAGTGAAGTTCCGTAAAGGTGGAATTCAACTCCCTCGTTGAAATTATCCTCACTTGTTTTTACAACTTCAAGACTGCCTTTCTTGAGGACATTTTCAAAAGTAACCGTTGCAGTTTTGCCACTTTCGACCTTAACGGTCTGCGATTTCTGTGTTTCGTACTTACTGTCGGTAACTTCTGTAACTATGTAGTTGCCGGGAACGAGGTCGGTTAATTTAAATTCGCCTTTTGAGTTTGTCTTAACTGTCTTACTGTAACCATCGCCTTTAACGGTAAACTCAATATTTGCAACATTGCCGTCCTCGGAGATTTTGACAAGCTTGAGGTTGCCTGAGCTTGTCTTGACCTTGAAATATGCTCTTATGGGGTCAGCGTCGTTTTCAACGCCTGTGATTACATCCTGAAGGCTTGCGTCACCATATGGAATAAGGGTTGTATTTCCTACGCTCGGCATTGATTTTGCAGAGTTGAATGTTACTGCATCATTGACTGACGAAGTTGAAGTTAAGGTCAGCTTGTTACCGGATTTTGAAACGGAAATTCCGCTTGTAGTTTTGAAATTAAAATCTGAAAGAATACTGTTGCTGTCGGTTAAGGTTAAAGTATATTTTCCGTCTGAATATTTCATCTCATAGGTTTCAGCCTTTGAAGCGATTGCACTTGCAAAACTCGGAACGGTTGAATAATTTGCAAGGCTTTTTGAGATTGCATTGTAAACCGACTTAACTCCGGGATTTGCTCCGCCTGCACAAATGCCGTCAATAAATTTTGTATTTGTGCATTTATATCCTTCGCCTGTAGAACGACAACCTGAAACAAACTCCCATACAATCAGCTGTGTTGCTACCCATTTCTGATCCTCTGTTCCGCTTAAGCATTTCCCTGAACCGGGTTTGCCGTAAAGCAGAGCAAGGTTGATTGCTTTCTGCTTCGCAGAGCCTAAATTCTTCCAGACGGTCGAGCCGTCCTCGGTCAGCGTATTGCCTGAGTAGAGTGTATGACCGGGTTCAATGCAGTAGGCTTCTTTGCCATCTGCAAAAATCTTGCACAACTCTTCTCCGGGAGTTCCGACCGTGTAGCCGTTGCTGACTGTTGTCTGCTGAAATTTGATTGTGTTTCCTGTACTGTCATAACAGTAGTCAAAGGTAATTGTAACTTTATCACCGCTTGCTGCACTTACAGGGAGCGAGAACATTGTTCCGAATATTACGGCAACCACGAGTAAAAGTGCAGTTATTCTTGTGAATTTCTTATTTCTGATTAACTTAGTCATTTTAAAAATCCTTTCATAAAAAATATGGGGCAAGATTTTACCCTTGCCCCGATTGACGTCTTATTCTGTTTAAATACAATCATAATTTCATCGCCTGCCCTTCATTGAAATCTTCATCTATATCATCGGACTGCTCACTGCCATCCGTAATATTTACATATTCGCCGATAATGTTCAGCGCTTCGCAGTAACTTTCCGAACTCGTAACACGACTGCACATTTCTTTTGCCTCGTCAGCCATACCGTTTTGTTTGAGAGTGTGACTTGCAATTCCTAACGGATTGAATATATTGCCATCCTGACCTATCAACGCACAGTCAGGTTTGACCTTTTCTGCTTTGCTTTGCTCATCGGTAATAAATCCACCGAGCTTGTTTTCCACATAGTCGGAAAGCCAAGTTCCGGCAAATGCTGTGTATGACTGTAATCTCCACATTGCAAGCTTGCCGATATCAAGGTGGACTTCTTCAAATGGATAAAGAATACAGGTAACGCCGTCATTTTGAAACACAGAAACATTCTCAAACTTTGTATTGTCAAGAAGTATTCCTTTGTCCGTAAGCATTTTATTGATGCCGTCCATCCATTCTTTAAATTCACCTCCACAGCCCTGCAAGATGAGTCCTTCCTTACCGTTCATACGGCGGAGGTCTGAGAGTGTTATACTATTGATTTTCATTGTCATCTTCCTTTCATAAAAATAAGCACCCACAATGAAGTGAGTGCCTTGCTTAATCGTATGCTCAACAGTAGACTACATATATTTTGTTGTTTTCTGCAATTACATTGAATGATAAGTCTCTCGGAGCTATGCCACTGCTTTGGAAGTAGTAGGCTACATACTCAACATCACCATAGCAATCTGCTGTCAGGCTTTGCGTATCATCATAATATGATGCGTTTGTGGGCGAGAACCAGCTTGCGTTGCCTGTGTTCAGTGAGGAATCGTATTTCATTCCAAGCTGCTGACCGTAGGCTATGCAGGCACTCACCGCATACTGAACATCAACCGTTTTTGCTTTGGTAGGCGGTTGCGTCGGTTTTTGCGTTGACTTTTCTGTCGGCTTTTCTGTAGGCTTCTGCACAGGCTTTTGAGTAGAATTTTCAGTTTCTTTTTTAGCAGTCGATTCTGATTCAGACGGATTACTATTCACTGTATTCTTGCTGTTGTTCTGGACCTCGGATTATGTTTTCTGAATCGGATCCGTTGCCGAAACAACTGCCGATTTTTGCCCACTGTCGGCTTTTTCTTCGGTTTTTGTATTCTGTCCCGAAGGCTCTGTTTCTTTTGAAACGGTGGTTTTTTCGGCGGTGGTTGTTGTTTCGGTTGTTGCCATTTCAGAACTTTCCCCAGATGCAGAAACACCCACGGAAGTTGAAACCGTGGGTGATAAAGAACTGTTATCCATTGTTTCTTCTGCAGTACAGGCTGTGAATGTTCTTGCCATTAGTATTATGCTTATCATTATTGCGATTTTCTTTTTCATACTATCGCCGTCCTTTCAAGCAATAAGTATATCCAAAGAATTTCAAATGTCCAGAGATTTTTGAATACCAACTGATAATCACTTCTTTTTGGCAGACGCAAACGGTAAACTAACATTCTGTTTTTCCACCCATTTCAAAGAAAGATGAACAAGTGCATCTCTCTGTTCTTCCTCGGACAGGCTGTCAATGAAATCTTCAAGTGTGAAATTTTCCTCAAAATCTTCTTCAAGGTATTTGCAGTTGTCGCAGATTTTTTCTCTCCTGACAACAACCGAGCCATCATCCTGCTGTGTGAATGATAAAACATCGTTGTATTTGAATCCGATTCGCTGACGGATTTCAAAAGGGATTGTAATTCTTCCTCTTTTTCCGAGAACTCTGAACAACCTGAGCATTACTCGTCCTCGCTTTCTGCCGACTCTGCTTTGTATTCATCGCAAAGGCAGTCACCGCAATTACACTCATCATTGCACCTCTCAATCAGAATTGCTCCGTCCATAGCTGAAATCTGCACAGCACAGTCGGATGTGATTCCTGATACAATAAGTGCGTCAAGCGGTATGCTTACATAAATTCTATTTTCCATTGTTAATAATACACTCCTTCAAAATTTGTTCTAAATCAATTTGCTGTTCGGTTGTCAAGTCAAGCAGGCTTAACTGCAACGGCTTGTTTCTCTGCCGTTCATACATATCGTAGTTGCTGATAAGCAGTTCGGGGAATTGCTCGCCTGCATTGATTCGCTGTTTCATATTGTGTAACCTTGTGAAATCAAAGAATGAGTAACCGTCATACAAATTACGGATTTCCTTACAATCGTTATATGATACAAGCCATTTGCCCTTTGAATTTGCAAGTGTGTTTTTCAGCCTCAGATGGTCTTCCCAAGTGAATCCGCACTGATAAACATACTCGCTTGAATAGTAAGGCGGATCGCAGTAGAAAAAGGCATTTTCTCGGTCATAATGCTTGATTAAAACCTCAAAATCCTGATTTTCAATCACAGTATTTTCAAGCCGTTTTCCGACTTGCTCTATCAGTTGAAAAAGGCTCACTACTGAAAATGGCTGACAGGCAAATGACTTCCCACCGCTTGAATAGCTGTATCGCAAGAGTTTTAGAAACATTACAGCTCTGCGCAAATCGTAGTCCTGTTTCATTCTGACATATAGCTCTATGATTTCTTCTGCTTTCAAGTCAGGCAGTATAATCTTTGTCAGTTCTAATTCTTCATCAAGGTACTTATCGTCAAACTTCTCCTGCCTGAAAAAATCCCTGATTGCATTAAAATCATTCCTTGAATTAAGCGGATAAAATCCGAGTTCTTTTATGAATGCCATAGGTCTGTCACGCATACAGCGAAAGAGGTTTACAAGATTATGGTTGTAATCGTTGAAAACCTCAAACTTATCAGGCTTTTTCTTGCCTAAAAGTACAGCTCCCGAGCCTCCGAACGGTTCAATATACCTTTCGTAATTCAGAGGAAACAGGGCGTACAAAATATGAAGGATGGATGTTTTGTTACCCATCCAACTCACAGGGGTTTTGATATTCATCACTCCATTTCTGAATACCAATCGCCCCAGAAACGACAAAAAGCCGTTGATTAAGCTTTTAACTCAACCAACGACTTATATATGAAAACCAATATCAGTCGTTCGGAACGATTGATATTAGTTGTTATTTAATTTTTATCGTTTACCTTTTTGATAATCTTCCCGATTTCAGAGATTACCTTCACTGTCACAGCATTTCCTGCCATCTTGTAGAGCCTGCTGTCGGATAGTCCTGTCGCTTTTGCCTTGTCAAACTGATCATCTGTGAAGCCTTGTAATTTCCAGCACTCCCTCGGAGTAAGTTTTCTTATTCTGCCGATATGAACTTCTCCGTTTGGCTCAACAAAAGCAACTGCGAATTTTTCATCATCTGCAATATTCGTGCTTTCTACGAAAACACCCGAATGTTCAGCCTTGTGGTTACTGATTCCCGAATCATGTCTTGCAGTTATGCACCTTGCAATTTCTGTCAGCTTGGGTTCGGGGTTCAGGTCGATGAAATAATATGCCTGAGTTGCGGAAGTTGTCAGAGTATGCGCTATCTGACTTCCTACTCTGCCACGCCTTGAATTTTGTCCTGAAAAGGCAGTATCAATGCTGTCGCCGGGATATGCGATCTGATAACCGTCTTTAGTTTTAGATTTTATCGGCAGACCAAAATTTTCGGTATTTTCAATGAGATAAAGTCCCGAATGACCGCCGAATCCGCCCGAACCGCTTGTAAGCGTACAGCTTAGTCCTTTTGATGAGTAGATTCGTTCACCTTGCGTTGGGTTTTCTTTGTATAAGAGCTTTTCCGCTTGCTTGCGTGAAAGATAATACTTCTCCGGCACATTGTCCTCTAAGATAGCCGATAATGAACACTCGATTTCGTGACTGGGGAACTCCGAAATTTTTGCTGTTAAGTATCTGCCAGCACACATCATACCCCAAACCATCCAATGTACGGAGGATTGTTTCAAATGTTTTGCCTGAGTCATGGTTAAGCAGACCGGGAACATTTTCGAGGAAGAGACACTTAGGTTTTTTAACGGCAGAAATTCGAGCAATCTCGAAAAACAGCGTTCCTCTTGTATCGTCAAATCCTTTTCTTGCTCCGGCGATTGAGAAGGACTGACAGGGAAACCCTCCAACAAGAAGGTCGAAATCGGGTAACTGTTCGGGTATAATTTTTCTTGCGTCATCAAAGTAAAGTTCACCTCCTGTATCGTACATTGCTTCATATGCCTGCTTTGCATACTTGTCGATTTCGCAGTATCCGACGCACTCAAAACCGCCTATGGCTTCAAGCCCCGAACGGAAACCGCCGATACCTGCAAACATATCAAAATATTTGATGGTCATAAATCTTCAGCTCGCCGAAGATTTAAAGATTAAGCCACACCTCACATTCCTATTTTAATTCCGTTGTTCTCATTAGGAACTTCATCTTCTACTTCTGATTCGGATTGATTTTCTGCTTCGATTTCTTGCTGCGTAAGCTTTCTGAATGAGTCCTCACCGGGAACTACACCGAGTGTTCGACCATTGTCCCACTCAGGAAATATCGTACCCAACGAATCAACAAATTTAACCGTTCCTCTTGTGCCTGAGGTCACAGGTGCATAAGGGTCATTCATAGAGATAAGCTCAATTCTTGTACCCGGCGGATACAATTTCTTTGTGCTTTCAGATATTCTGCGCTGTCTTTCGTATTCGTTCAAGTTTAACACCTCCAATATTTTACTACTAAATAATTGTTTTGTTGGACTTCTGATTTTTGTTCTCATAAAATCAACCGCCGTCTTTCTTCTTTCTGTCTGTTTTAAGTTTTTTGTTGTCAGAGAAATGTGCTTCATCGTTTTCATCGCAATTGTCATTGCACCTGTCAAAATTAGGTTTCTGTTGCATTTCTCTTTCAAACTTCCTGAGTTCAGGAGTGTCGGTAAAATACATATCAATCATTCCTTTCAATTTTTTGTAAATAAAAAAAGGCAACCGTTCTAATCAAAAAAATTAAAACGATTGCCAAATAAAAAAAGAGCCAATTACTATATCTCTAAAATAAGAAATATAATGATTGACTCATATATTTGATAATATTAAATTAAGCAGATTAGCGAAAGTAATCAGTTTTCTTTACCTTTAACTAAATTTTGTAGCTTTTCAACAGCTTCATCTTTAGTTTCAGAATCCTTCACTATTTGGATAATTGAGTTCATAAGAACATCAAATTGTTTGTCTGTCATATTTTCGAACTCCATATCTTTTCCTTTCCGATAAAACAATTATCACTTCTACCGGAAATTTGTATATAAGTAATTGAGGCTCATAGAAAAACTATGAGCCTCTTTTGGCTCCCCCAACTGGGCTCGAACCAGTGACATCATGATTAACAGTCATGCGCTCTGGCAAGTGTAGGGAAATAGCCATTCACATTAAGTTGTTATATATTAATATATTGAAAAGATTGCGGGGCACTTTTTATACCAAAGTCATTTAAATCCTTTGGTATCTCATATTCTATTATATTACAAAGCTTATAGGCGATAGCCTGAAATTTATCTTCATAATATTTATCATAAAATTTCTTATTCACACCAGAATCATTTTTTGTTATCTCCCAGATTTTACTCGGAGAGCCTTCTAATATGCTTTCAACATCAGCTTCACCAACAACTTTCATTATTGGGCTTGTCGAATAAATAAATATTTTATTAACCTCTTGTTTGCATTTAGATTTTCTATATTCATAAATCTTCTCTCCACGCATAATTCTATCTACATATTGTGGATTTATAGATAACAATATTGCACACATTTTTATTACTCCTATATAAACAATTTTAAAGTTAATTATATTTGATAAAAAAGCAAAAATCAAGAGACTTTAAATATTTTAATAAATTATATTTCTGTTAACTCCTCCTAATTCAACTATACTATCAAACTGGGAATCATTGATTTTAAAAAATCCCCAATATTCCTTTCTATCTAAACCAACTTTTTCAATTAAACTATGCCGTGTCAGTCTATTTTTTAGAGCAATATTGTAAGTAAACTTTATAATTTTGCACCCACCTTTATTATACCAATATAATAAATCCTTCTTATCAAACACACTGTATTGACATGCATATTGAAAAAAATCATTAAAAGAAGTAAAAGCGCCCTGATTTTTTACTTCTTCAACAACACAAATTGAAGTAACAACAGATGAATATTCTGCTATCTTATTAAAATCAGACGTTCTATAGAGTACTAATATATCTCCTCTTTTTAGTATTTCAACGTCCATTCTACATACATATATTTTATGTATAGAATTTCCATAAGAAACATCTTTTATAATTTCAGCACTTTCAGTTTTTAAGATAGAATCGGTAAACATGATAGAATGATATTTAGGATATATGCTTAAAAGATATTTATTAACACCCGTGGCTTTCACTAATGGATAATCTATGCTAATATTTCCAGAAATTTTTCGCATATCTTTCACAAAAACTTTCTCACAATTAATCTCATCACCTTTTTTGCCATATTCATAAAATCCAAACTGTTTAAGCAAATTTATTAATCCAAAATGTTTAGGAAATATTGTAACATAACATAAATCAGCATTTTTATTAACTGCAGTATCAAATATAATCTTAACAAATCGTTCTCCTAATCTTGTTCCATGTGCATCAATTTTAAAAGTACCAACTTTTAAAATTGTATTAGCGAATATTGTTGGTTGCACATCAGCTACAATATCTTTCTCACTTTTCAGATAAAGAAAACCCATTATCTTCCCATTATTATCATACTGAACATAAGCTTTTTGGTTATATTTTCTACGGAACCAATTTTCAAATCCAGGATAGTCATATTTTAAAGAATCAAAAAACTCGTCTTCAATGCCTATCTCATTAAAATATTTTTCATTCATTCTTTACCCTCCTCATATCACCCTTATTCAACTTTTGACACATTATCCTTAGCGACAGAAGCGTAATACAGTTCTGTAAGTTCTGAGCGTAAAAAATCATCATTTAATAACTTAATAAATGCTGTTTTAGAAACTTTAGTATCTAGTCTAATTTTTTTGCCATCTTCACTATATTTAAATTTACCAATTAAACCCGGTGTTGTTTGAGTAAATTTAATTATTTTCTCATTTGGAATATTTAATTTGATTATAGGAGAATTATCCATCACCTTTGAAAGTTTTCTTGCATAGGCAGGGTCATCAGTAGAATCTTTTAGCACCTGTATATCTTCCAATAAATCGATATTCTCAATTTCAGCAATTGTTTTTTCCGCTCGCTGATGTATAAGTGTCTCAAACGCAAAATTTTTTTCAAAAGATTTTATATCAATAACCACTAAAGTATCTTTTACTTTTATTAGTTGAACTGTGCCATTTATTCTTATAATATCATCTCCATCAAACTTAACAAATCTTTTATTACTTTTGCATAACAAAAATGAGCCTTTTTTTATCAGTGAAATAGGATAGTGTTTCTTAAACATAACTAGTCCTTTGCCCATAGTTCCTAAATAAATAATATAACCATATAAGTCTGACAAGTTGTCTTCTTTAAATAAAAAATGTTCTAATTTAATTGCTTCATTAATATCAAAATTTCTTATAAATCCAATTTCCTCAGGGAACTCTTCATAATCATACTCGTACACAGCATTTGTTCTTTCGTCAGCCGACGATAATTTACACAAAGACAACTCATCGTTATTTGAAATCGTATCTTTGAGATAATCTATAAACATATTCTTCAGTTCAGTATCTGTATTTTTATTATCCAAATCTGCAATTTTACAACTCAGAGTTTTATCTTCATTCTTCAAAATAAAGAATAATTTTATTGAACACACATCAGATATTATATTTTTGACTTCCGATTTAAGCTTTTCTATCCTCATTGTTACACCTCTTAACATACCAGCATTGCTGATCCATTTCAATCCATTCTATTGAATCCCCATTAATTAATTTATTACTTGAAATAACCGTAATTACATCATTATAATCTTTTAACCTTATTTTATATAATTTGTATCCTAATAAAACAAGCGTTGGATTTGAAATATAAAGATCCATTTTTACAAAAATAATACCGGTGATAATAAGTATTAATATAAAAGCAATAATATATTTAACATTATTAAAATCAAAACAAACCAAAGGTATTATATATGTTGTCAAAAATGTCAAATATTCATAATTTGAATTTTCCACATGACATATCTTGTAAACTGGATTCAGAGAACCCTGCAATTGATACTTTAAATTAAGCATAAATAAAATTCCTACGAAAGCAAACACCATACATACTATTGGAAAGATATTTTCACATAGTAAATTTTCCCAACCAATAAAATTATTTTTGCTATCTATAATTTTAAATGTAATAATTGATATTAATAATAACAAAAACCACAGAGACATTATATAAAACTGAATTTTTCTCCAAGTGCTGTTATATTTATTCATATAATAATCTCTCTTTCAAATCAGTAAATTTCATATCTTAACGCTAAGCCAATTTTTCAATAAAGGATAATATACAGTTATCAATTATTAAGAGGGGGATAATATGTCAAAACAGAGAGTATGGCATTCTGTAGATGAAATTTTTAGAGTGCTAAACGAATCTAATTGTAATTATATAGTAATGCGAAACTTTGAATGTTTTGAATCTGGACAAGTTTTTATGAATGGTCATGATGATATAGATTTGCTTTGTGACGATAAAAGCAGAGTGTGCAAAGTGTTAGATGCCCGAAAACGCCTTTACTTTCCTACAGTCAACAGCTATTATATTAAATTTAATGACTTAACCGTTAGTGTTGATATACGATTTATTGGAGATGGTTATTATGACAAACAATGGCAAATCGATATGTTACGGAAAAAGACTCTCTTTAATGACCAAATTTATGTACCAGATATAAAAAATTATTTTTATTCATTAACATATCATGCCATAATTCAAAAGAATTTTTTATCTGATGAATATTTAAAAAAACTTTGTATTATGGCATCTGAACTGGGAATCAATTGCACAACAGAGGAGCAGCTTTTAGAAGAATTGTTTAGATATATAAAAGAGAATGATTATAAAATAACTATTACCAGAGATCCGGGCATTATTTTGAACTTTAAAAATGTCGGCGATATAGATATAAAATCAAATCGTTTTTGGCTAATAAAAAGAAAAATTCTAAACGCATTAAAACATTTTAAATGGGTTGGGGATAAATATGTATGATAAAAATTATTATAAAAAGCACGAAGATGGTTCACTCCAATCTGCAATTCGTATAATAAGTTACATTAAGACATTTTATAATTTTAAATCTGCAGTTGATTTTGGATGTGGTATTGGAACTTGGTGTAATGTTATGGAATCCATAAACATAGGAAACTGTTTAGGAATTGATCAGCATGATTACTCTTCAGAATATATGCTTATATCACAAGAAAATTATTTAAAATATGATTTACGTAATCCATTATCATTAACAAGAAAGTATGATATTGCGATTTCAGTTGAAGTTGCGGAACATATTGACAACAAATATGCTAAGATTTTCATAGGAAATCTATGCAGACATAGCGATGTTATACTTTTTTCAGCTGCTTTACCAAATCAAGGAGGTACCGGACATATCAACGAACAACCATGCTCTTATTGGAAGCAGATATTTGAAAAATATAAATATAGAGCAATTGATTGTATTAGACCCGTATTTTGGAATGACGACACTATAGAGATATGGTACAGAAATAATAGTATATTATATGTTAATGAGCGATTATATAATGATTTTATAAAAATAATTCCTATGCAGGTACATCCTTTAGATATTGTACATCCTGAAATGCTGGCAAGAATTTTAAAAAAAGAGAGGTTTAAATAATGGTTAGTTTTATAATTTCCGTTGATACAACATATGAGATGGCAGATAATTTTTTTGAATTATTTTTTTCACACAAGTTTGTTAAACAGAGTGAAATCGTGGTAGTGGTTGATGGTAATTATAATTTACAAATCCATCACTTACTAAATAAATTACAAAAAGAGCACTTAAATTTAAAGGTGATTTACTCGTCAAAAATTGGATATGGTAAAGCCAATAATCTTGGAGTCAAGCATTCTACAGGTGAATATCTTTTCTTTATAAATAGTGATATTTTTATTGAAGATGGTTGTTTTGAAAAAATGCTTGCAGTGTTAAATGGAGGTATAGCTGATTGTGTACAACCATTGTTGATTTATCCTCAAAGCAATTTAGTACAATGTGCAGGCACCTTTTTCGGACCATATTTTAAAGATCACCTTTTTGATGGGAATAGAATAGATGCAGACATCGTTAATCAAGATGGTCCCAGACAAGCCTTAACTTCTGCACTTTATGCTATGAAGAGATCAGTTTTTGACGAATTAAATGGATTTGACGAATTCTATTATAATAAGCTTGAAGGATTTGAATTATCATATAAAATATATTTGTCTGGAAAAACTTGTTGGTATTTATCAAGTGCAAGAGCTTGGCATTCACGTGGTGGAGGCAGAAATTTATATTCTTTTGATTTCAAGCAACAGGAATCGTACTTTTGGAGTAGATTTGGCGATACAGTTAAACCAGATATATCCGAGTATCTTAACAAACAAATCAATCAACACATGAAAGAAAACTCTTACTACACAATCATAATGAGTCAATTACGTTCTTGGAAAGAAATTATATCTAATACTGAAATAACAAGCAGTACATATGTTGAAATGCCATGGGTTGGCCCAGAAGGTTTTAATCTATGGAATATTTTTCCGAGTATATTGTTAAAAACTCCTGAGCCACTATTATTAATAATTGAAAATATTAAGTATCTGCGTTCAAATAAATACTGGCTGCAAGTCAGGAATCATCCAGATGATCTCGCTATTGATAGATATGCTAATCTTGTTAATATTCAAGAGTATTTATCATAAAGATATAAACTCAAAGATGAATATCGTTATCTATTGGTTTTTTTATTATATTTTTACCAGATGCGGGGATCTAACCATAGACTATCTTGAATATTGCTTTTACCGTTAAAGTACCAAGAGATTGTATTTGAGTCAATTTTGTTTTGGTTATGAATCGGTACAGCTAAATATGTTTTAGATAGCTTTTTTGCTATATTTTGATGTTTGATTGCATACTGATGCTGTTTTTGTAAGTCACCTTTTTTAAAATAAATTGCGGTAAATAGTTGATTTACAAACAATCCTAAACGATTACTATTATTCAAATCAGAGTAATCAATAAGCAATTTTGTTAGCTTCATTTCGATGTCTTCCGGGTCTTCCCCATCAACCAGCTCTAAAGATAGAATAGTCAATGTAAGTCTAGCATATACATGAATATATTTATTCTCAAGTGCTTCTTTTTGCAAATTATATAATCGATCATAAGATATATTACTCATTAAATGATTTAAAAATACTATCTCTGATATGCAATCAACTCTGCGCTTTTCGCATTTTCCATACTTTTGAAATATAGGAAGAGCTTTCTTAAAAAGATCCAGTGCTTTTTTATTGTTCTCAAACAATATAATTTTAGCATAATCCATATCTGCATATGCTTGATAATCATCTCTATTCAAATGTATACTTTCATTGTATGCTTCTTTATACTTATCTTCTAAATTATTATCATCTGTGAAAAAGGCAAATAGTATTTTTCTATTCAGGAAATTTAAATATGCATTTATTTTATGTTCTGATGAACAAATATCTGTTTTACCTTTTAAATGGTTTTCAAAATAAATTAATTCTTTCTCAAATTTTTCAAAATCAAGTGAATATAAATAATTCGTAATTAGTTCTGAATGTGCTTCCTGAACTATACCCTTTTGTTTACTGTTTAACGGTATTACCCCGCCTATGTCCGAAATTAATTGGAGATATTTTGAGGATCCCAAATGGGTCTGAGAATATTTTTTTGATTGGGCAAAAATATATAACAATTCTAAATTTTCGTATGTATATTGACTATATGGAGTACAGTCTAAATCCGGTAGCAATACAATGGCAAGATTCTGTGCAGCAATATATTGACTTTTGCTATAATAATCAGCACATATTGTTTTTGCCATGTTTAAATAATTGTTTCTAGTAATGTTTTTTCTATCAATAAGTATCGATAAAATATTACTTACAAGAACGGAACTCTCTATTTTTCTGCTGATACAGAATTGAAGGAAAGAGTTTAACTCGTCCATATAAATAGAGTCAAATTGTATTTGTGAAAAGGCATATAAATATATATCGTGATAGGGCTTTAAAATACCGTTTTCCTCTTTTATCAACGTATCTTTAACAAAATTTCTACTAACATTAATATATTCCTGTTTATAAAAAGAGTTAAGAAAGGAAGTTGGAACGCCTGATTCTATTTTGTAAACGATATATAAAATCTTTAAATATTTACAATTTCTTACTTTATTTGCCGCAAATTGATTATTTGTTATATTTGTTTCTTCGTATGCTTCTGAAAAGATACTACCTCTTTTTTCCTTTGAAAAAAGAACTATATTTTTATCAAGTAATTTTTTTATTAGCAATTCCAAATGCAATACACTAACAGGTAATGGAAAAAAATCAGTAAGTCCTGCTATTTCTTGATTGAAATTTATTTTAATACTTGAATATACATCATTAACAGAAATACCAGATAAATTCCATTTCCCAATCCTCGTCTTTTTTACAGCATTTTCTAATTCTGTACTATAAAATTCATTAGGTCTGTTACATACAATAAACATAGTTGAATTTGTTCTAGTTACAAATTCCTCAATGATTTTTTTACATAAAAATGAATGTTTTTTTGATATCTTGTGAAAATCATCTGCCACAATAAAGGAAGTATTTCTGTACAAAAAACTATTTGTATTCGGAAACAACGCACAAGGATTTTCTTTAATCATAGTAGAAATTTTGTCTATAACATTTATAGCTGTTATTTGATTTTGTGTTCCTTCTTTCAACTCCAAGAAAATTTCGAAAGGAAAATTAGTATTATTCTTGACTAATTGAATAAAAGCCTCTTCGGATAAATCATATAAATACCCAAAATTTATAAATAGAATTAATTTACATAATGAACTGGCGTTTTCTGCATCTTTTTCTGAAAAACTTAGTGTAAGAATTTGGTTGTACCTATCCGAAATACTCATAACTAGTTGCTGTAAGAGATAACTTTTTCCGCTACCTTCACTACCAAATAAATGAAGTAACATGTTGTTTGTAAATTTATTTTCTATACAATTAAATATGTTTTGCTGAATTTCTTGCTGTTGTGTATACACAATAGTTGGGGATTGGTCTTCCTCAATTAGTAAATCCGGTATTTTTGCTTTTAATGCTACTTTATCATCGTTTAAAATAAAAAGTTCTATTCTGTCATTATGCGGATATTTTGCTATACACCTTATTAAAAAAGAATTATAACCAGGGACAATATTATATTCAGTATATTCTTGAGGTATTACCTTAATCGCTCTTGTATTAAGATCTAATGAAATAAATGCTTTTTGGTTAGAAAAAATATTAAGATATAGAAAGTATTCTTTATTTACTTTTAGTTTAAGCTGAGGAGAAATTAATGATGGAGCTGACAGTATTGCATCTAAAAAGCATACATCTTTTAATTCGATTTTTAAATTTATGGAAGTCGAATCAAATTTAACTCCTTTAAAATATTTATCAATAACACTTGGCTGTGTTTTTATCCAGTCAGATAAGATAGAACCATCTACAAATTTCACTTGTATTTTATGAGGTTCTAATATTGCTGTCGCCCTTTGAATAAAATCAGAAGTAATTTTACCATTAGTAACAAATAGAATAAATATAACTTCTCCGTCTAAAACGCCGGATACTAAAGTAGAATCCATATGTGATTTTGGTATTGCCTGTTGCGGGTTCTGCGTGTATTTTGCTTCACACCACCCTTTATAATAATAATTAAGTGATTCAATTTTTTCTCTAAATTCTGCATCTCTATTTCCATCCCAAGATTTGCCGGTTGGTACCCATTTATATTTCTTATAAACATCATTAGCGTAGTCACATGCTAATTTTTCAAATATTTTATCATTTATTCCTGACCAATCCATACATATTCTCCTAAATTCTTAATATAAGTGCTAATAATTGATAACTGTATATTATCCTTCGTTTGTTAATATTCGCCACAATCGTTATGATTGTGGTCTTTTTTTAATATTCTAAACATTAATTTTTCCTCTCCCCCCTACACTGCTCCGACAAATGAAGGATAACTTCTAATTATCAATTAAATTATATAGCCAAAAATGAATAACTATGAAAGCAAAGATAAGGAAGATTATGTATGGATAAAAATCTACCAAATGTTAGTGTAATTGTTCTCAGTTCAAATAATGCAGGCATTTCAATTGTTATTAATTCTATTATATCGCAACTAGATGTTGATGATGAAATAATTATTGTTGATGATCATTCTAAAAAAAGCATAATTGATGAATTACATTTATTTAGGCACAATAATTTAATTATAATAAATTCTTCTGTAAAAGGTAATAGATCTCTGAATAGAAATCTTGGTGCAAGTGAGGCTAATAATGATATTCTAATTTTTATAGATGGAGATATGGTTTTAGACTCGTTTGCAATCAATGAGTTTAAAATAGCACACAAAAATCGTATAGAGTGTGCTTTTGTTGGTCAGACTCACGCCACAAGATATTCAGAAGATGCGCTTTATTTTTATTCTGGACTTGACAATTATTTGGATATCATTTCTTCAGACAAAGGCAAAAAAAGCATTTTTAATAATAAAATGTTTACTGACAAAAGAGTGACCTTTTTTGCAAAAAAAGAACTAATTGAGTATTATTGGTTATTATATTTTTCCGGTGTATGTTCGGTTGAAAAAAACATATTTATTGAAGTAGGTGGATTCGATGAATCTTTTACTCATTGGGGTGCTGAAGATGTGGACTTGGGTTATAGAATATCAAAAATCGGGAAAATAGGTTTTATTGAGAATGCACATTCTCTACATATTCCTCATAAAAGAGATATTTTTGAAATAGAAAAGAGTAATAAACTAAATATAGAAAAATTGTACAACAAATATCAAACGTGGGAATGGGAGTTGTTAAATTCGTTTAGGATAACCCCTGATCTCTTAAATTCGGTAATTACTATAAAAAGACAATTGGAATTAATTGATTTTGATAACATAACTGATTTCAATGATAATGATTCCGTAGTTATAAATGTCATATCAAAATCAAATCCCAATGGTCTAATTAAATATAGCTTTGAAAATACTATGTATTGTAAAAATTGCATAGGTATATCTTTGGCTTTTCTTCCCAAAAAATATAAGAATATATATATTAGTGAAAATATATTTGTGTACCCTAATTTCTTATTCTGTAGAATTTTACAACAATCTCTTAAATATGCCAATAATGTTTATATTGTAAATTCTAATACAAGTATAAGAATAACAGACTTTTCAAAATTTAATAGTTTATATTTTCAACCTCAACTAAAAACGGAATATGTATCTAATGATATTATGGAATTTAACTTTGAGAAGTTAAATGATATGTTAACAAAGGTTACAAGTAAGATTGACTTCACACAATCATTTAGGTTAAAAACATTTTGGAAACCCTAGTTTACCATTTGGCATTGTCGGAACTGAATGTGATCTATAATCATCATAATTCGTTTCAATATTAATATCAAATTTATTTTCCAGATACTTTAATTGAATTGGTAGTTCAACATTGCTATCCATTAACAAATTCAAAATATCAGTCACTATGTTTTGCCATTTTATTTTATCTGTACGTTCATTATAATTGTTGTTAACTAAATTTAATACGGCAATAAAATTATCGTAAGACTCAACATATCTTCCCGTACTAAATAGAATTAACGCTTTCATATAAAAACAATACGCATAATAGTTATAATTTCCGTATACTGCACTATAATCTATAGCTTCAAGAATTAGTTTACTTATTTCTGATTTCTTTTCTGGGTTAATAAGTATTGCATTTTTATATTTAGAAATTATATACATACATTTGATTATTCGCATATTTATCTCATAGTATAAACTGGATGTCTTCTCAAAGTAACTTGATATGTATTTGATAACGTCATCAAGGTTCTCAAGGTTTCCGTCAATTATCCTAGATAAAACTAGTTTCATACATGAAGAGAGAGAAAAATATATGTTATAATTATTTTTATTTATTTCGTTTCCAAATGCAATTTGGTATGCTTTTTCCCAACATTTACAGATTTCCTTTTTATATTGAAACGCATGAGATGAATGAAAATAAATATTTCCTCTAACCCTCCAAGAAGTTGAAATCAATTCATTATCTGAAATTTCTTCAGATATCTTTAATGCCAGATCATTTTGTTTAAGAGCATCATCAACCATATCAAGGTGGTGATATGCCATGGAACTACAATTATAAAGTTGAATATACATTTTTTTTGTAGCCCCGATTAATTTGTTCTTTAATATTTCTAGTATATTTTTATTACATTCTAAACTTTTGTGATATTCTCCAATATTTAACCAGCAAATAATATATTCTTTTAACACAGGGAATATCTTGTCAATGTCATCGCTATATTCTTGAAAATTATTTAGAAAGTCAGAATATAATACTTCAACATATTTAATGGATGAGGAAATACCATAATGATAAATCATTTTATGTTGTATTGATTTATATAATTTCACCTTTTGCGTGGTTGAAATTTTTATAACATCACCAAATATCAAACTGGAAATTATACTAAAGCATTGCTTATAAAAATAAGGTTCAATCGAATTGGTTAATATAGAATCTATAGCAATATCAAATACATTTTGATTTAAATCATCAATTAGATACGACAAAATCATATAGGGGAATATATTCTTTTTATATAGTTTATGTTTTTTTATATATGTGTGAAGTTGTTTAATAAATCCATCTTCAGCTTCATAAATAACATAGTTTTGCGAAAAAAATTCATCATAAAGGTGATGAAAAAACACAATTTCATCCTTTTGATATTTTATAAATCCTGAATCCAAAAGACGGTTCAGCATCTCTCTATTAAAAATTGAATAAAACATTTCTACTGGAATATTTTTAAATAGAGAAATAAAATAAAAAAAGTTTTTATATTTTTTAGATTGTTTATTATCTAGACTGTTAAAAAATAGACTTTCTCTTTCTTCAATAAGAAGCAAAATGCTTTTAGGTAATGTTAAGAACGAATTGTTGAACTCTTTAAAATTTAAGATATAAAATTTGTTAAATTCGGTACGAACAATAATATTCTTTTGATATAAATACAGCAAATAATTTCTTATATAAAACGGATTATTTCCGATACGCTCTACAATTTTCTTAATAGTTTTTTGGTATTCTACCTTTTTTTCATCTTTGCAACCTAAACAATGAGTAATATACTCTTCAGCATCATCATTAGAAAAACCATCAACTGTACAGCAATAGTAATATTTAGGCTTTTGTGCATATAATAATTCAATTTTTTTATGAAATTGATATGGTTTAGTGGATGAATACAATTTGTCTGTATTAAATGAAAAAACAAAGGTAACATTATTCTTATAATCTTCTTTATCTATTAATCTTTCAAACATTTCAATTGATACTTCATCCAAATTTTGAACATTATCTATTATAATACAAACACTATTTTCATTAATCAATTCAATCAAATAATCAACAATTTCACTAATATGGGCTGAAATATCATATTGATTGTCGTACATAATATTATATGCAACAGAATTGATTTTTTTTAAATCCGATAAAATTACAATGTCTTTTTTATTATGAATTTTAGAAATTTCAGGTATACTACCTAACTCGGAAATAATGGATTTTAATAATTGCCTCGAAGTATGACTTTTTACCTCTGTATCAAAAATAAATGATTTATTCTTGAGCTTTAATGATAAAAAATTTATTTCCTTTAATATTCTAGATTTTCCGGTACCACTTGGCCCAGACAGCGATATTGTACTTGCTCCCAAATTTACTGACAAATACCTTTGGGCTTCTTCTAGAATTTTATAGTATTTTTCACCAATTAATTCAGTATCCGCCAACCATCTGCATTCATACTTGCGCTGTATTTCTAATTGCTTTTGCCTGTTATTATACTTGACTTGAATTTTAGGTAATTTTAATTTATTTTTAAATTTCTTAATTCGTATTTTGTATTGAAACACATTTGATGAAAACGCATCAACATTATGTTTTTTTGTAGTAGATGGCGAAGTAATAACATCAAAATATTCTTCTAATTCATCATGAATCAACCGAAATGATAATTCGACATTTTGAGAGCTTGAGTTTGATATATAAAAATCTAATTTAATTTCTTCATTTATATCTAAATATAGAGTTTCTGCTTTCTTTAATTTATTGGTTTCATTTATTTTATAATTAAAAGCAATATCTCCATATTCATATTGAGACATGGTTACATCATAAATAAAGTTTGGAAAATATTCTTCAAAATCAATATTATTTATATTACTAATAATTAACTGTTCTAAAGACTCATCATGAAATACTTTGACGTCAATTTTAGTTCTTTCTTTATACTTTGCCATGTATTCGAGAAAAGTTTTATTAATCTTTGAGTATGAAAAAACAACTAATTGTTTTGCATCTTCTAAATAGGCCATTAATAAAGTAGTTGAGATATCATGTACACTTATTTTTTCTTTGTGATATTTACACTCCATCCATAAACTAATGTTTTCACCAAAGAGAAGTTCATCTTCACTAACTATGTCTTTCCCACCATCATGTGTTTGCTTAGTTGCAAAGAATTCTTGGTTAGGATATATTGAACACAAAAGATTGTTTACAAGTTTCTCAAATAACACGCCGTCTTTTTTAAAGTTTGTCCAATATTTTTCGGTTAAGTATTTCATTTTTCCTCTCCATTAAAAAAACATTTTTATAATGATAATTAGAAGTTATCCTCTATTCATTATCTTTAGCCAAAGTCAAAATACATTTCCGTCAATGATAGCGAACTACACATCTTACATCTAACGAATGTATATATGTGTAACACTTGTACAAGCAACCCTCATCCTAAAAATGTAGTATTAAACTTAACTAAGCCTATATTTGATGTAGATAATATAAAAATATTTATATACTCCCTCTTATGATACTAATTATAACATAATTCGACAAATGTTTAAATAACTTTTACGCAAATCAGTTATAAAATTTCACACGGTATTTTTATGTATTTTGCATAATAGAATCTTGTTCACTGCTTTATAAACATACTTTTATGCAAAATAAATCTAGGCATTTGAATAGACTTTCTTTGTTTTCTGTTGCATAATAAATTTATAAACAATAAGGAGCTATATGCGATGGAAATAAAAAATATACAAACAATTGACCTGACAACCGATTATCTAAACTTTTGCCTTTCAAGAAAAAATCTTGATCAGAAAACGATAAAATCATACACTATTGATTTAAGGCAGTATTTTGAATTCACTATGGAATCTGCTATTGAATGGACAAACAAAAAATCCATTGAGCAATACATTGATTTACTGCATTGCAAGTACAAACCTAAGAGTGTTAAACGAAAAATCGCTTCGCTAAAAGCATTTTTTCACTATCTTGAAATTGAGGAACTTATTGATATTAACCCTTTTCATAAGATACAAATCAAATATAAAGAACCCTTTATTCTTCCCAAAACTATTCCTATAAATAATATTGAGCAAATTATTAGGTTTGCTTATCTACAACTTACCAAAGCTAAAACTGACTATACTAAGAAAGTTGCTCTGCGGAATGCACTTATACTCGAGTTGTTATTTGCCACCGGAATGAGGATTTCAGAATTATGCACACTCACAACTGAACAAATTGATTTTAATGATTACATAATCAAAATTTACGGAAAGGGCTCAAAAGAACGCCTGATTCAAATCTGCAATCAAAATGTTCAGGAGTTGCTCAAAAAGTATAATCAATCATTTAAATTTGAAATAGCAAACAACAAATTTTTCTTTATAAATAGACTCGGCAACCGTCTATCTGAACAATCTGTTCGTAATATGATTACCAACTATGCAATCGGTGCAGAAGTGCCGCTGCACATTACTCCGCATATGTTTCGTCACTCTTTTGCAACTCTACTGCTTGAAGAAGATGTTGACATACGCTATATTCAACAAATGCTGGGTCACAGCTCCATTACCACAACGCAAATTTATACTCACACCAGTATTAACAAACAGAAAAATATTCTTTCCGCAAAACATCCAAGAAATAAATTGGAAATTGGAATATAATAGAAAAGCCTTGCAATCGTTAAACTCACAAGGCAATCAATAGTTTATTTATTTTTATCGAAATCATTTTCTATAACATCAGAAATGAGATTTGAGAAATCAACTGCATTTTGGGGAGAAATTACAGGTTTTCCTGTTCTTTCCTCGATATCTTTTCGTGCATTTCCGGCGACTTCTCCGCCCTCTTTTGCAACACTTCTGTTTTCAGAAAAAGATTGAGGATTTTTCTCTTTGGAAATCTCAGTTGTGGTAGCTTCTGCCAACATATTCAGTACCAACTCAAGCGTACTCATATTATCTCTCAGGTTTTCCTTTTTCAATCCTTTGAGATTTTTATACTGGCGGGTTGTCATTCCTGACCAAGCTTTTGTGATTTCATCAGTCAGAATTGCATATTCTACACCCTGCTTTACACCACGAGAATCCCATTCATCAGTAAGCTCTTTTCTTACCTGTATAGCTTGAAGTCTTTGATTTATCCACTCCCTGCTATACCCTTTTTTCAGATATGTTTCAAGGGCTCTCTCTATGGTAAGTTCAGGGTCTATGGTTTCATCAATTCTCTCTCTACCTACTTCTGCAAGCCACATTTTGAAAGGTTCTGCTTTTGGTGACGGGATTGACTGTATTAATCTTAAAAGCTGTTCTGTATTTGCAACATCTGTTTTGTAATTTTTACCATCCTTAGGAGATGACATTTTCAGTTGTACGATATTTTCGTACAACTGGTTTGCTCCTTCAGCTTTAAGCTTTCGCTTAAGATCGCTCCAGTAACGACGAGGTTCGTTACTGTCAGTCAGAACTGAAATTACATCAACTATGGAAAAATACCATTCTTCTTCCGACTCATTCCACGCAGTACGAATCTTTTTATCTTCAAAAATTTGTATCTTATTTTCTTCGCTCATATATATTCACCCACTTCTAACCTAAAATTATTATAGCAGACTGAGTTTACAAATTCAATCTATTAAGCTTTATAGAGATAGGAATTGTTCATAATTAAGGTCGAAAACAATCTCTAATTCGTATCCCCGTGATACTTTCACTTCTCTTATGAGCTGACAAGCTATCATTTTCTTCTGTTCCATTGTGGAGTTATCAAACTCATCAGCCCAAGTTCTGAATTGTGAGTAATAAAAATCGAGCTTGTCCATCGCATTTTGCTGATTGGCAAGCTTGAACTTTATATCATTTAATTCAATTTCCTTTTTATGGAGCAAATCGTTTGTATTGTCAATAGAAGTGGACAGTATATCGGGAGTGAAGCGGCTTTCGCCGAGTAAAGAGCGTCCTATTTCGGCGGACAATTCAACCACCTGTCTTTTAAGCTTTTCAATTTCTTTTTCAAGCTTTGTCTGTTTTCTCCTATACTCCGATATTTCGGATTTGTAGCGTTTTTCCAGTGCTATATCTTTTGGTGTTGATTTGATTTTGGCGAGATAATCTCTTAATGTTGCAAGCACGACACCGTCAATTCTGTGTGCCACATAAGCCGACTGTCCGTCACATGCACCTCTTTTCATCGCTTTATTGGTACATATATACCTCTGTCTGCGAACTCTGTACTGACTTCCGTCTGCCCTGTCGTATCTGTCGATATAGCTTGTTGATACCATTTTCTGACCGCAGTGAGCACAGTATATATTCCCTGACAGCAATGTACTGCCTTTGGTAGTCCTTGCTATCTGTTGCTTTTCCTCATTCTTTGATGAGCGTTGTTTCAGTATAAATTGAGCTTGGTCGAAGATATTTTCATCAATGATATGAAGTCTTTCAATATACGGTGATTCAACACCGCCTGACACAAGATAACCGCAGTACAGCCTGTTCTTTAGAATACGATTAACTGTATTACATTGGAATTTACTGTTATTATGGGTTCTGATTCCGTGACTGTTCAGATAGTCAGCCATTCGATATGAGCCGTAACCCTCTCTAACTGTCATCTCAAATATCTTCTTGACTATCGGAGCTTCATCATCGTCAACGACTATGTCCATAAGCTCTTTTCCCTTTTTGTTGATTTCACCGCTTTTTATAAGTTTGTAACCGAATGGTGCAACACCTCCGGTAAATTTGCCGTCCAATGTCATTTGGTTAAGGCGAGTTTTAACACGTGCTGACGTTTTCTGACTCTCACCGTTGGCTTGCCAAAATCGTATGTAATTCATAAGCTTATCCACATGATTATCCATACGCTGTTCACCCTCGTTAACGCTCCACACCTCTATGCCGTGCTTGATAAACCATTCGACGACGAACGGAGTTTCGTCATCAATTCTGCCTATTCTGTCAAACATAAAGACAAGTAGTACATCGAATTCTTTCTTTTCTGCGGCGGCTTTCAAATCCTGAATAGCATCTCGGTCGCTTGCCGAAACCTTGAATCCCGACACGCCTTTCTCCTGAAACTCTTTCAGAATGGTCCAACCGTTACGTTCTGCAAATTCTCTGCACGAGGTTTTCTGCATTGGAATATCATCTTTATCAACCTGACCTTTGGTTGATACTCTGTACAAGCAATATACTCTTTTCATTTCATCACCCTTTCATACGATTTTTGCAAACCAACAATACTACATAATTTTTATAATATCCAGCGAAATCCAAAATTAAATTGAAAGAAATTCAGCATCCAATCTGAGATTTCATTCTGTTCTCAAATGTATCCAAAAGATTTTCGAGAATATTCCTTTCAACATGGTTATTTCTGTTTTTAGAAAAGTAAATTGTGACCTTACAGTCGTTTATAACAGATTCTATTTTGTGTTCAGAATCAATTTTATTTTCATTTATATAGTTTTCGTTCAAATTATCACCTGTTCCCTATTTTTTATTTTCATCATTAATATGTTCTTCCATATACTCATCTGCCTTTGCTGCTGAATTGCAAAAACACATAACACATACGCCGATAAAAGCACCGACAAAAAGACCAATCATAAATCCTAACATTTTAACACCTTCTTTCAGTAATTTTCTTCTAAATACCCCGACAGCAAAAAACAAAAAATCTTCTGCTGTCGGGATAATATCAATCGTTTTGGGTAGCTCTAATTTTCACGCTATCCTGTTGTCGCTATTTATCCTCGATGCCCTGCAACAAGGAACACATCAGACGGCTATTGCATATAGCTCCATTGGAATTTCACCACCGTGAGGATCTCCCACAGCCGCCATCTTTGGTTACGACGGTTTTATCACGCTCGACTTTTGACTTGACGGAAGTATCATTATACCATCTGCCTGTCATCGCCCTCATTGAATTTGCCTTTCAATGTCTGAGTCCTGAAGTTCTGTATAGAAGTTCGCTCATTTAGCTTGTCCGCTCGAACAGCAGAAGGAATGTATCTGATGTGCTGATATTTTATTTTCAAAGAACAATGCCTGCTCTATTTTTGGCGAGTATAGGAAACAGGCAAAAGAGAAATAATCCCTTTCACCTGTTTCCTCACTTAAAAGCTAAAACACACCCATAATTTATAAATTTTTTAAAATATTTTTGATTTTTTCTACTGCACGATACACCGATCTTTGCACACATTGATAAGTACAGCCTTCTTCAAGTGCTATTTTATCAAAAGTTTTTTCTTCAAAATAATACTTGTTCAGCCTGCGTTTCTGCACCTCGGGTAATTTGCTTATTGCCATATGCAAATTTTCTGTAATCTGAACATTTTCAAAGTATTCTTCTAACGACCATTCCCTTGAATCTTTCTTTTTATGCAAAGTATGTTCATATGCTTCGGAGTGTTCCAAATGTCTGTCGTACTCATTCATTTGGGAAATATCTTCAAGTTCAAATATATTGAAAGTTTCAAATACGCTCTTTGAAACTTCAACCATTTGAATGCGGTTATTAACATCAACAAAATAAACATAGTATTTTCCTTTTTCTGAGCATAAAGTATAAGGATTATACTTGTCTTTTCTTCTCTTAGGACGTTTGTCCATTAATTTTTCCTCCAATCAATCTGAATCTTTTAGTAATTCAGGTTGTTTGGAGGACCTCTGTTTCTATATTTCATCATGCCCTTCCATTTTCATGTAAAAAGGGCATAAAAATACCGACAAGTATAGAAAGCTATTACTTGTCGGTATTCTATCACACGCTATTAAATGTCTTTATCCTTCTTGCTATCACAAAATTCATTAATTATATAGTTATTAACATAAAACTTGCCTTTGACCCCTATTTCTTTTCTTATATTACGGAAGCACTTCTCAGTTTTCACTCGTATATTATCATAAGCAGTTACAGAATTTGAACATTCCTGACAAACTTCAACAATATCCCAAATTAAACTTATCGAAATTGTATTTGCAAGTTCAGAATAATTGTCTTTCAAAAAATCTTTTAAAGGACTTACAACATTTAAGGATTTTTCAGCTTTAATGTTACTGTTTGTATTCTCTTTATGAATAGAACTTTCATTTACTAATAATTCAACTAATATATTGCTAAGCTTTGCATATAAAGCTTTATTTTCCTCAAAAAGCGTTTTTCTTAGCTCATCCTCTGTTTTTCGTTTATCTGTTATATAATTAATAAATATTGGGACAACAACTACGGAAAGAATTCCACCTACTATTGATGCAATCCAAACTCTAACATCCTCAGGGCTTTGCCAAAATACAATTGCTGTCGGCACAATAATCATAAGTAAGGCTAATACAATCATAGCTATGTAACTCAATATCAATACTTCATTAAATAAACTGAAAATAATATTAAAAATTTTCCTTAGTTTAGGATTTTTACTTTTTATCTTATTTATTCGGTTAATCATACTTATATTCTCCAATACTATAATTTTAAATTCGCTTTATTTTTTAGTTTTAATTCTATAGTCTAACAAAAAGTAACATATAACAAAATTCCAGCTAATCAAAAATATTATTGTCAGCCACAGTGACGCTGTAAATGTTCTTGAGAACA
>OKUL01000086.1_pt1 | contig 63832 bp, 71 predicted proteins | sample 1606631 | NCBI WGS metagenome assembly OKUL01 (sample SAMEA3882518, study PRJEB24775) | human gut metagenome | biome: human-associated habitat; feature: intestine environment; material: feces | place: Netherlands | collected 2009/2010 | reverse complement strand
TGCTGAAAGCAGATTGTTCCCGCCGCAAAGTGTGCAGGGATAGCCGCACAGCGGCGCAAGGGGTGCAACCCCTTGTTCGGAACGAAGTGACGCAAAACAGCTCGGACAATCAACTGTCCAGGCTGTTCGCCTCGCAGAGCGCGCATACAGGGTTTGCCCCTGTATAGAAGTGCGCCCTTTGTTCCAAAGGGAGTTGTGCATCAGCGATAAATTGTAAAACCAAACTCAACACCTGATTTTGTATTGCGCACGGAACATTTACCACCATGTAAGTCAACAATGCTTTTTGCGATAGCAAGGCCGAGACCGGTACCGCCACCAGAGCGAGCCTCATCCGTTCGGTAAAAAGTGTCCCATACTTTGCTGAGTGCTTCGCTTGATAATGGTTCGCTGTCATTTTCGATGTGAAACGAAGTGCTGGAATGGTCTGTTTGGATGGTTACCGAGATGTGTCCACCAGTAGGTGCGTACTTAATGGCATTTGTCGCAAAGTTTTCCACGACCTGAGCAATACGGCTTTCATCCGCGGTGATTGTGAAATCGTCCGGAAAGTTGAAATCAATTTGAAGGTCCTTCGCCTGTGCCGCCATTTCTAATTTTTCAAAGATAGAGCGTGTCAGAGCTATGAGCGAGAAATCATCACGGGACAATTTCACCTTTCCGGCCTCCAAACGGGAAAGGTCAAGCATTTCTAAGACCATCTTCTGAACTGTGAAAACGAGAAACTGCCAACGAAAACAATGCTGGCATTTGAACCATAAAAAGAAAAAACCGCTACAACATTCATCCCCCCTTTGGAATGAGAATTGCAGCGGTTTATCTGCTTGAAACTAATTATTCGATATTTGTGATTTTCTAATCATCGTTTGCCAGATGGGTAAAGCCTTTGTTTTTCTCAATAACCTTGATACCATAAACATCTGCAATTTGTGCAGGATAGGTTTCAAGGATTTCACCAGCGTATTCAATTTCGATCACATCTCCGATTTCAGGTTCCGGTGATGGATGCACATTTCTGATCGGCACTTCAATTCGGTCTGCACTACTCAATTCCCAGCTACCTTCAACAGGCTTCACAAGATAATTGCCATCATGAATTTCCAGAATTTCAGCTTGGAACACCTGATGCGCTTCGTTGGAAAAACCTTCAATCTGAATGCAATGATTCTTGAAAACCAGTCGGCCGGTTTCTACCAGTTCATCAGTATGATATTTTGTTTTATCTACATACAAGCGGCCATCTTGATGATCCTGTCTGAGAGTGAAATCAAAATACCCTCTGTCAGACAGCTCATAGCTTACTCCGTTTGCATAGTCATAGATAATGACACGGTTGTCAATCATGCCTGAGCCCCAACTGATTGAAGAACACAACTCAGGCAAACCGTCGCCAGTGAGGTCGCAGAAATAGGCGTTCCAGATTGGCATCCCCGTATAAAGTGAAGTGCTTTTACTACCCTTAACAGCCAGCATCTCTCCGTAAGTCCAACGGAAGGTCACATCTGGAAACTCGGTGAGGCTGATTTCAAGACTACCGTCCCATTTCATTTCATCAGGGGTTTCAAGGTAATCAAACCACTCTATTACGGAATTTATCTCGTCCACAATACGCACTTCTACATTTTCTACTTCAACATAAACAATAATGTCCTCATTGGTGGGGTTCTGCATATTCACACCAATCTTAAACCACGTATCATTTTCTGCATCAAATTCCACAGACATACCATGCGTAAGATAAGTGGCTGTGTATCCGGTTTCTGCTGTTTTATTAACGGGGAACAAAAGAACATCTGTATCACCCAATCCATCACCAGACCATATTTTGATTGAATTTCTGACTGTGCTGACTTCCTCCTCCGTATATACAAATTCCTCTTGACTTCCTGCGGGAACAACAATTCGCAATGTATAGCGGTCTTGTTTAGGATTCGTCAGGAAGCAGGCCGCAACGCCCACGCAAATAATGACTGCAATAATAATAACCCAGAACGCAGGCTTCTTATAATTCATCACAGACTTCACGCGCTCCTTTACACCTACCTCGCCAAAGGCAAGAGGACAAGCGGCGATCATGCGGCGGTTTACACTACAGGCAACAAGTGCTTGCATATAATCGGCTCTCTGCTCATTGCCAAGTTCCTTGATGACTTTTTCATCGCAGGCAAGCTCAATGTCACGACACAGCAGAACATAAGCCAACCACATGAGAGGATTGAACCAATGAATCGTCAGCAGGAGAAAACCAAGAGGCTTCCACCAATGGTCTTTGCGGCGAATGTGCGCCTGTTCGTGGGCAGCAACGTGCTCCAGATCCTGACCATTCATGTTGAACGGGAGATAGATTCTCGGTTTGATAATGCCCAGGACAAACGGAGAACTTACATTCTCACTCTGGAAAATGTTGCCCTTGTAGCGAACAGCGGTATCCACTTTACGACATAGGCGCCAATAACTAACTGCGGTATACAAGAGAAGGGCGCCGACACCAATCAACCAGATAATATTCAAAATCGGAATCCAAATCTGAAGCGGGTTTGCACTCGTCAATACATGCTGTGGTGGGGCAAATGAGGATAGAACAGGATTGACCACACTATTGATCGCCGGAACACCGCTGTCTATTGTGGGTTTGGCCGCCATTTCAATATCCAACGGAATTGTTTCTGAACTTGGGATAAGGCTTAATGCGCTCTCAAAAGAGAGCGGGCAAATCAATCTGACAGCCACGATACCCCAAAGCAGAACATTGACCCACTTGGGAGCTTTCTTCAAAACAAGCCTGAGTATCAGCACAGCCAGGATAAGCCAGCTTGCAGATATACTCATGTTGATAATTTTCAAAAAGAGTTCGTTCATTGTGAACCTCCTTTCCTGATGCGGTCGATCATGCGCTGTACCTCATCAAGCTCATCTTCGGACATAGCCTGATGCTTTGTAAAAGCAGCGATAAAGGCAGGCAGAGAACCCTCGAATTTTTTCTCAACCAGTTCATCGATCTCACACGCCTGGGCTTCATCTTTGGAAACGAGAGAAGTAACAGTGCCATTGTCGTTCTTCAGCACACCACGCTCTCCAAGACGCTTGATAACGGTATAAGTCGTAGTCCTTTTCCATCCGAGTTGATCCTGGCACAGCTTTACAAGCTCGACAGCAGTAACCGGCTCATGCTCCCACATAATCAAACAAAAACGATATTCACTTTCGTGAATCTTCGGAAAATCCATATTCACGCCCTCCTTGTCTACACCATTAGACTTCGCACATAGTCTACCACATTAGACAGCCAAAATCAATAGAGTTCACAGAAAAGATACAAAAAAATTGCCCGCAGAATTTCTCCCACGGGCAAAGTGTTGGTTAGCTATCAAGTGGTTTGTATTCAGTTACAGTTTTCAAATAGGTTTCGGGATTACCGTTCAGTATCAAATCAGCATATCCAATCGGATCATTGTAGATCAGATAGTCCAGTCCTGACCGCTGATACATATTGTCGGCAACCTCGTTCTCCACTGCGATGGTATCAATTGCTTTTCGTGACGGCAAAAAAATAACGGGTATCCGGCTTTCACCAGATACCCGTTATTTCGTTCCCAATCCCGCCTGACAGATGCCATAATCGTAATTTTTAGAATTACTGTCTTATGAGCACCCTTGTAGCCATGCAGGCTTTGAATTGAAGGAACATCCTATTTCTGCTTGAATATCCGATCTGGAAAAACGGTAGCATTGATCAAATCGGCAGGATCAATATCAAGCGCGTCAGCAAGGTTAAAGAATACGTCCAGTGAAAAGCTCTTTGCCAATCCAGGTGCTTCGATTGCACTGATAAGAGAACGGCTGATCCCTGCTTTTTCAGCCAACTGTTCCTGTGACATCCCACGCATTTTGCGGAGCGCAGCGATGGCAATGCCAAGATGAATAAACCGGTCGTGATTCTTGAATGAAATATCTTTGCCCATACACTGACACCTCCTGCGTATAAGCAAATTATACGAACTTCCATAAAATCTTTCTGCCTGAAACAGTGGTGTATTGATTTAATCTGTGAGCAATACTATAATAGGCAAAAGCGAATTTACTCATACAAGCGTATTTGCACACAGTTTGCAGAGAGACAGAAAGCAGGTGTTGGAATGGCCTCGCCCAAAAGCTGCGCGATCCTTGGACACAATCCTATGCGGTTTGCGTGGGGATTTGATGAAGAAGCTGCGGAGTGTCACGATATGAAGATGGAACTGGCCCAGCAGATCATGGTGCTGCGGCAGCAAGGCGTGACTCACTTTTCTGTGGCCTGTGACTACGGCGTCGGACTATATGCCGCAGAGATCATTAACGCACTGCGGAATGACGATTCAGAGCTGATGCTGTTCTGCATCACGCCATATGAGGAACAGGCAACAAAGTGGACACCAGCTCTGCGCGAACGCTACTTCGATATGCTGATAAAATGCACACACATGACGGCTGTTAGTCTCCATAAACAGCCGGATGCACAGCTTGAAGCATACCGTGCAATTATCCGCCAGTCTGATATGGTGCTGGCTGTTTATGACCCGGCTTCCGCGCGCGGGGATGATGCAGATAAGGCGATTGCCTATGCGCGGGAGCTTGGCAAACCGATACTGACGATCCATCCGGACACACTGAAAATTGAATACGCCTGCATCGAAGTTTGATATGTCGAGGTGTTGAGCCAATAATGCAAAAGCAAAAGGACTCTTGTTTTGGCACTTTGGTCACAACAAGAGTTCTTCTGAAATATTCTATTGCCAAACGAGTTTGCAAAAGGATGTGCTTTCAACCGTCGCAATCATTAAGAGGCTCACTCAGCAGACAAGCTGTCTTGCTGCTCGAGCAGTATGTCAATCATCTTAGAGGCAACATTCAACGTAGATGGACTGCATTTGGCCAGCTTTTTTGATATTTCCCTATTGATGATCGTCTCAGCACAAGCATAGGGCGTATCGAGCAGAAAATACTCTATGCTTTCTTCCAGAGCATAGGACAGCTTTAGGAGCATTGAGAGTGAAACCTTACATTGTGCTGTTTCTATCAACTTTTAATTGTCAGAAGACTTAATTTCCACAACAATAGCAAAACAGGGATTCAGCCTTTAGGTTGAGTCCCTGTTTCTATTCTTCATCATCTATGGGATAGTCGTTAAGCTCTGGAAAATCCAAAAACTCGCTGAGTGTCATGTTGAATGTTACCGCAATTTGGTGAAGCGTATGCACCTTCGGGTTCCTGCTTGTTCCCCGTAGAATGTTGTCTATCGTCGATTGCTTCAAGCCACTCAAGGTTGCCAAATGATTTACTGTTATACCCTGTTTTTTGCATAGTTGCCGAATACGCATAGAAAATAATTCGTAATACTGCACTGCGTCACCTGCGTTTCCTACCTTCGTGAAGTTAAAAATATAATAGCAGATGGCGAGGTCAAAATTACCTTTGCATAGTTGACTGGCGCGAAATAATTCTATATAATAAGTATTACCTATGCGTAGGTATAGGGTTGGTGTACCGTTTTGCCTGCTGTAAATTATGGTTGAACCCAAAATGCAGGAGGTAAAGCAATGGAAAAATATGCATATATTAGGGTTTCAACCAAAGAGCAAAATATCGACCGGCAGCTCGTGGCACTGAAACCCTATGGCATCCCTGAACAAAACATCTACTGTGATTACCAATCAGGTAAAGATTTTGATCGTCCAGCTTACAAAAAACTTCTTGGAAAGCTAAAGCGGGGTGATCTTCTAATTGTGAAAAGCATTGATAGATTGGGGAGAAATTACAACGAGATTTTAGTTCAGTGGCAGAACATCACAAAAGACATCGGCGCGGATATTCTTGTGCTTGATATGGAACTTCTTGACACAAGAGAAAAGAATGGCTCACTGACAGGAACGCTGATCGCTGACCTAGTATTACAAGTCATGGCTTACTTTGCTCAAACCGAGCGAGAGTCTATACGTCAGCGTCAAGCCGAAGGAATTGCTGCCGCAAAATCCAAAGGAAAGCATCTAGGAAGGAAGCCAGAACCTTTGCCGACGGACTTTGAGTGTATCTGCACCAGATGCGATTCGGGCGAAATATCGACAAGAATGGCCGCAATTGACTTAGGGATGAGTCACTCCACTTTTTACCGACATTTTTGTAGCTGGAAATCCGAAAAAGCCGTTTCAAATGGTAGACAATCTGGTACACCTCTGAAAGCATGAAATTGGATCGCTAAAGGCATCCTTTTTCATGCTTTTTTCATAGGTGGACCTATACGAAATTAGGCAACGGAACGGCGCACCATGTTCAGCACATTTGCAATTTCAGCGTCGGACATATCGAGGAAATAGGACAGCAGGATAATATCTCTGCGGTCAACAGGCAAAGCGGAGATCGCTTCCGCCAGCGTTTCATCGTCGATACAAACCGAATGGCCGATGACTTCAAATGTGCGGCTATCCGTGAAATAGGTGTCACGGACAGCGAACTGTTCCAGCACATCGACGGGCAGTTCGGAAAAATAGACCTCTCGGTTTCTTTTCCGTGCCAGCGCGTCCTGATAGTCCCGCGCTTCGTTCCGCAGTACCTTTTTGCAGAAGCAATCAAAGGCACGGGCAACTCCTACATCGTGCGAATGAGGTTTCATGTATTCACCTCCCTTCGCGTCCGCAAAGGCGGGTGATACGGTTTTCTTCCCCTTTCGCCACTAAAACGGTCTGCATCATGCGTTTTGGCAAACGCGCAGAAAAATTTTTGAAAAAATTCTTTAGGAAGAATCCATGCGCTGTACCTCCTATTTCATCGTTGCGTTGCAAGGGATAGATACAGGAGGTGATCGACAGCCGACACAAAACCCAAGAAAACGACAAAAAACGCCTGTCTGCAAAATGCAGACAGGCGTAGAAGAATTATAAAATCTATTCACATGATTTCTGTGTTCATATTCATACCCAGAATACCCCGACGGCGGGTACGAACTTTTTTTGACTGGTGCAGATCACAGGAGAAATAGAATAGTAAAGTAGACACGGCAAAATAACCTCCCATCGGTTGCCGTGTCCCTGCAAGTCGTCATTGGTTTGTGTTAACGCAAAGAAACGGCGGCCCTGAGTCCATCAAAACCGCCGACAGAATAATGAGCTAAATGTGCGCAGGAAATCATCTGCCCCGTCCAACGGTTTTTTTCTTTCCCCGGACGGGGCAGTATTTGATAGTAGTTTTGTTTCTCCTCAAATGGCAATTAAGCAGCCAATTAAACGTTTGTAATATTACTGTGCAAACTGACTCATATACAATGCTTCGTATTTTCCATGTTGTGCCATTAACTCTTCGTGGCTGCCATGCTCAAGAATATCACCATGTTCCATGTAAAGGATCATGTCAGCATCCCGAATCGTAGAAAGCCGGTGGGCAATCACAAAAGAAGTACGTCCGTGCATCAATTTTGCAAGTGCTTTTTGGATAAGCTGCTCCGTATGCGTGTCCACGTTGCTGGTGGCCTCGTCCAAGATCATGATTTCCGGGTCAGACGCCATCGCTCGGGCGATGGTCAGCAGTTGGCGTTGACCTTGTGAGATATTTTCCGCCCCTGTGGAAAGTTCAAAATCATAACCGCCTGGCAGGGTCTTGATGAAGCTGTCCACGCTGGCGGATTGTGCGGCGGCGATGATTTTTTCCTCCGGCAGATTGTCCTGCGCGTAAGCTATGTTGTCCCGGATGCTGCCTTCAAAGAGCCAGGCATCCTGGAGCACCATGCCAAAGCGATCCCGTAGCTCGTGGCGGGTCATTTCCTTGGTGTCTACCCCGTCCACTAAAATACTACCGCCGTCCACATCGTAGAACCGCATGAGCAGATTGATGAGGGTGGTTTTGCCAGCCCCGGTGGGGCCCACGATGGCCACTTTCTGACCGGACTTCACCGTGATGTTCACATCATGCATCAGCTGGTGCTCCGGGGAGTAACCGAAGGACACATGGCGAAATTCCACCGCGCCCGTGCTGACCTGAGGCATCAGTCCGGGAACAGGGTCTGGTGTCTCTTCCGAGGCATCCAGCAGGGCGAAAATGCGCCCTGCGGCAGCGGACGCTGCGCTGAAACTGCCCGCCATCCCCGCAATGCTGGTGAAGGGCTGGGAGAACTGCTTGGTATACTGGAGCATGGCTTGCACGTCGCCGATCCGCATCTCACCACGCAATACGGACAGACATCCCAGCAGGGCGCTGACAGCGTAGCCAAGGTTATTTACCAGGTCGGTGATTGGAGTGACCTTACCAGATGCAATCTCGGCACTCTGAGCGGTACGCTGGAGTTCCCCATTGATTCGATCAAACTCCTCTTTTGCTCGATCCGTGTAGTTGAACACCGACACCAGCTCCTGCCCTTGGTACACCTCCTCGATGTAGCCGTTGAGCTGTCCCAGGAGTTCCTGCTGCCGGGCGTAGTGTATGGCTCCCGTTTTCATAACGCCTAGAGAGGCCAGCAGAGACACCGGCACCATAGCCACTGCGATGGCCGTCAGTATAGGACTGGTTGTGAACATCATCACCAGGATACCCACAGCGGTGACCACCTGGGTGACGATTTGGGTCAGGTTCTGGCTCAGGGCGTTGTTCACCGTGTCCACATCGTTGGTGATGGTGCTGAGGATTTCCCCCTGGGTATGAGAGTCGTAATAGTCCAGCTTCAGGTGGTGCATCTTCCGGTCAATATCACCCCGCAGAGTCTCCATAACGCAGGCGGTCAGCTTAGTCATGCTGAAGCTTTGGAGAATGGCGAAAAGCTGGGCCACAAGATAAAGGGCTATCAGCGTCACGAGCAGCCAGACGATCGTTTCCCAGTCGAAGGAGCCGCTTGCCACGCCATCGTACAGTTCCGAGGTGATGCCGCCCGTCACCGCTGGGGTCAAAACGGTAAACAGGGTACTCAGGACAGCGGCGATCATCACTAGAATCAGGCGGAGCTTGTACCGTCCCAGATAGTGGAACAGCCGTTTAAACGCATTCCAGTTCATGTTTCACTTCCTCCTCTCCCAGCTGCAATTCAGCAATCTCCCGGTAGAGCGGACATGTATGTAGCAGTTCCCGGTGCTTGCCTCTCCCCACGATCTGTCCGTCCTCCATCACCAAGATACGGTCAGCATCCAGGATAGAACCCACCCGCTGAGCCACAATGAGCATGGTGGAATCCCCCATGCTCTCCCGCAGGCGCATGCGGAGTGTTTTATCTGTTTTCACATCCAAGGCGGAAAAGCTGTCATCAAACAGGTAGATTTCTGGTTTTTTTACGACAGCCCGAGCAATAGCCATGCGTTGGCGCTGGCCGCCGGACAAATTGGTGCCGCCTTGAGCGATTTCGGCGTGGTAGCCGTCCGGCTTCTGTTCGATGAACTCGTCGGCGCAGGCGACGTAGGCCGCTTGCCGCCACTGTTCCTCACTGCTGTCCTGATCTCCAAAGCGCAGGTTGGAGGCCACGTCTCCGGAAAAGAGTACATTCTTCTGGGGGATATAGCCGATCAGATCCCGCAGCTCGTTCAATTTATATTGTTTTACATTCATATCGTCCACATAGACATGGCCTACCGTGGCGTCGTAAAGCCGCGGGATCAACTTGAGGATGCTGGACTTGCCGCAACCGGTGCGCCCGATAATGGCGGTGACCTCCCCGGCCCGGCACTCGAAGCTAACATCCTTCAGCACTGGTTCGTCCGCCCCAGGATAGGTAAAGGTCACATGGTCAAAGGCCACACAGGCGCGGCCTTTGCGCAAGGCGGCACTGTATCTGCCGTCCTTGATGGAACTCTCGGTATTCAGCACTTCTGCGATGCGCTTAGCGCAGGCATAGGACACAGGAAAGAGCATAATGACCAATGCCAGCATCATGATAGCGGCAAGGATCATGCTGATATACTGGCTGTTGGCCACCAGGTCACCCACTGCCATCTCCCCGGCGGACACATACCAGGAACCCATGCCCATGACCGCTGCTGTAGTCACACCAAAGATCACCTGAATCACCGGCATCAGCAGTGCGGTCACCCGCCCAGAGAGAATGGTCATGGAGGCCAGTTCTCCATTGGCTTGGGAAAACCTTTCCATTTCTTTCCCTTGCCGATTGAAAGCCCGAATCACCCGTACCCCCTCCAGTGTTTCCAGAAAGATCTTGTTCAGTCGGTCAATCCGCTGCCGCAGGGTCACCGAGTAGCGGGAAACAAAAATCAGAATGACACCTACGCCAATGATGAGGGCGGGAATGGCCAAGCTCAGCACGGAACTGAGTTCGCCGCCGGTCAGAGAAGAGAGTACCAGCCCAGCCACCGCCATCAGCGGTGCAGTCACCCCCAGCCGCAACAGCAATGAGAGAAACATTTGGATGTTGGTCACATCGGAGGTACTGCGGGTCACTAGACTAGCGGTGCCAAACCGCTCCATTTCAGCGGCGGAAAAATCTTGCACCTGATGGAATATCTCACGCCGCAAATCAGCGGCAAATTTAGTGGACACCTTGGCGGACAGCACCGTGGCTGCCATGTTGAAAAGACAGCCCAGAATGGCCAGGGTTGCCATCACCGCCGCAATGATTAGGATGGTGTTTCGGTTTTCTCCGGCCACTCCGATGTCAATCATACTGGCCAGGGCAGTAGGCAGCAGCATGGCTGTCACAGCGGAGAGCAGCATCAGCGCCAAGAGGGCGGCCACATGCTTTCCGCTGAGTTTTACACGGGAAAAAATCGTACCCATAGTTTTCCTTTCTGCTCGTCGTACTCGCATTTTAGCTTGACAGGGCAAATAACAAATGATAGTATAAATGAGGCGATAGTATCATAGATGCTAGAATATCACAGAAGCAGGCGTTGTCAATAGTCCGAGCGAAAGTGGAACAAATGACAATCCTTGTTTCAATGATACGCAATTAAAGGAGACGTTTCTTATGCGAAGGACAACGGCTACAACAGACTATCTGAAAGAATGTATGGGTACAGCGTTGCTGGAACTAATGAAAGAAAAACCCATTGAAAAAATCAGTATTGAGGAGATGACTGCCAAGGCAGATGTAGGTCGCTCCACTTATTTCCGTTATTTCAAAAGTAAAGATGAAGTTCTGTCTTTCAAAATCACATGTCTGTGGAAGCGCTTTTCCGACGAACACGGTGCTACCAACTTCGCCACTGGTAGTTATGACGGCATCAGGCTGTTTTTTGAATTTTGCCTTTCCACTCGTCCTATTTGTGATCTGCTCTACTCAGCTGATCGCCAATATGTGATTCTAAACTTCTATTTACAAGAAGCGGCATCCATTGTCGCTAATGCCGATGCCAAAACGCACTACTTTATCCAATTTATTACATATGGATTGTTTGGGCTTATGAATGCGTGGGTATTACGAGGCTATAAAGAAACCCCACAGGAAATGGCACAAATAGTTTGCGATTGGGAAGCATCTTCGGAGGAGAAATAACATAGAGGGGGGTAAACATATGGGAAAAATCATTCGACGCATTCTAACAATTATTCCAGCGGTGGCTTTACAATCGCTCTGGCTTTTGCTGTTGATGAAATGGCTGACCCCTTACGCACCGATTATTGTGTCACTGCTTTCCGTTGCAGCGTTTTTCTTGGTGGTATTTATTATTATAAAGAGAGATGAAACCGCTTATAAATTGCTTTGGCTGCTGGTTATTCTGTCACTACCTTTGGTAGGAGCGTTACTATATCTGCTCTTTGGAAATAAACGGACGGCCCGCCCTCTAAAAAGGCGCTTGCAGCAAGTTCAAAAGAGTTGCAATCCGCAGCCTCTTCCAATAAAAGAAGCGCCCTTTGACGGCGAAAAACGCATGGGGCAAACAGTGCGGTGGCTGGAAGAAAAAACGCAATATCCGATGTGTGCAGTTGAGCAGGTTCGTTACTATCCGTTGGGCGATAATATGTTCCCTGATATGCTTGCCGATTTGAAAAATGCAAGAAACTCGATTTACGTAGAATACTTCATTATTGAGCCGGGGCATATGTGGGACGCAATCGTGAACGAACTGGAAATAAAAATGGAGCAGGGCGTTGATGTACGTGTGATATACGATGATCTTGGCAGTATTTCTTCGTTCAATTTCAGTAATGTCCGTGAACTGAAAAAGAAAGGCATTCCATGTATTCCTTTTAATCCTTTCCTTGCCTTAAAAGGAACTGCAAACTATCGCGATCATCGCAAAATGCTGATTATTGACAACGAAGTTGCTTATAGCGGAGGTATCAACTTATCAGATCGGTATATCAATTTGGAACATCCCTATGGACACTGGAAGGACACAGGCTTTCGGATTACTGGTGAGCCAGTAAAAAATTTTACCCATATGTTCTTGACCTTTTGGAACGCATTTTCGCTGGAAAAAGAAGCAGGACAGCTTGCAATGCCCACATATCCCAAAAGGTATCCTGCGCCGCCGCACACATTTGATGGTTATGTGCTTAGTTACTACGATTCGCCCCTTAACCATGAAGCTACCAGTAATCAGCTCTTTATTGACTTGCTTTCTCAAAGCACGGATTACGCATGGTTTTTTACACCGTATCTTATGCTTGGCGATGACTTGATGGATGCAATGATTTCCGCTGCTCAACGTGGTGTAGACGTGCGGATCATTATGCCCGGCATCCCTGATAAGAAGCTGATTTTCCGTATGTCTCGGAGCTTTTATCAGGTGTTGCTGACTGGCGGCATCAAGATTTATGAGTATACTCCCGGCTTCGTTCATGCAAAGAGCTTTGTATCAGACGACAAAGTTGCGACGATAGGAACTGTCAATCTGGACTACCGCAGTCTCTTTCTCCACTTTGAAAACAATTCGTTCTTTTATCGTTCCAGTATTATTGCAGCAATAAAGGACGATTTCATCGCTACACAGGCAAAATGTAAAGAGGTAAAGCCCTATGATATGAAACATTATTCGCGCCGCTGGGTCGTAGATGGTGTCCTTCGTATTTTCGCACCGCTATGTTGAGGTTTTTATGAAGCATTTTCTTATGTGTCTGCTATATATCGCGGCGTTAGGGGTTCTCTCCTTTGTAGTGGGGCGCTTGATCCCGAAGCATTGGTTTCACGCCGATCGTTTTCCTTGGGTCTGCCACCCGGCAGAGCAAAAACTATGGAAGCGGCTTCATGTTCGGAAATGGCAGGCAAAGATCCCCGATATGAGCCGCATATTCGTTAAAATCATGCCGGAAAAGAAACTGACAAAGGAAAACTATGAGAACTTGCCGCGCATGATAGAAGAAACTTGCGTGGCAGAGTGGACACATATTCTGTTGTCTATCGCCGGTCTTGGACTGCTGAAAATATGGTCCGGTGTTGGCGGGGTATGTATAACGATTATCTACATTGTGCTGGGTAATTTGCCGTTTATTGTTGTCCAGCGCTATAATCGCCCACGCCTGCAAAAGCTGTTTGCTATGCAGCAAAGGAAAAAATAGGAGATTCAAATGCAAACACTAATTCTAAGCTGCAACACTGGCGCAGGGCATAACTCCTGTGCGCAAGCAGTTCAGGAAGCCTACCACTCTCGCGGAGAAATCTGCAATATTACAGATTCTTTGCAGTTTATTTCAGAAAAAGCATCCACGTTTATTTCTAATTTGCATACCCGAATTTACCGCCATGCTCCAAGGCTTTTTGATGCTGGGTATCAGCGTGCGGAATCTCACGAAGATATTTTTTGTGAGGGAACGCCGATCTATAAGCTACTTTCCTCCGGCGCAGAGCGGATGTATCAATACATCCGCTCTGCAGGCTACGATAATATTATCTGTACTCATGTATTCCCAGCCTTGGCGTTGACAGAAATGCGCCGACAGCACCCATGCTTACAGCTTGTAACGAGCCACATTTCTACAGACTATACCTGCGCTCCCTGCACAGCGGATTCTGCGCTGGACTGGTATTTCATTCCGTCCACTTCGCTGTTAGGTGAGTTTGAACAATGTGGACTTCAACCTCAAAAGCTGATCGCCAGTGGAATCCCTGTGCGGCAGCAATTCTACCAGCGTGTGTCACAAGAAGCAGGAAAAGCCAACGCCGGAATCTCTCCTGCTCATCAGCATATTTTAATGATGTGCGGTAGCATGGGCTGCGGTCCAATGGAGGAGATTATATCGTATCTCTGCCCTTACCTCACAACAGAACAAGAACTTAGTGTTGTATGCGGCACAAATGATGATTTACGCAAAAAACTCCAAAAAAGAACAAAAAAGTATTCTCAAGTTCATGTTCTGGGAACCGTCAATAATGTGCCGCAGCTCATGCAAGCCTCAGACCTATTCCTGACAAAGCCCGGAGGTCTAAGTACATCTGAGGCAATGGCGGCAGAGTTACCAATGGTGCTTATCGATGCAGTGGCTGGCTGCGAGACACATAATCTGAATTTTTTTCTGCGTAATGGAATGGCCGTCACAGCCAATACGCCAAAAGCAATCGCAGACACCACAATAAAAACGCTAAATGCCCCAGTGCTTCTTTCTAAAATGCGCGCGGCAATGCGGTCGCAGACGGAATGTACGGCAGCCGATAAAATCTATGAATGGATATACAGTCATGCAAAGTAATCATATAAAGCCGGAAGTTAATTACCGTGAGTTCCGCATCCATAAACTTAATACACCTGAATTTTCTCACGTCAGGCTATTGCTTTACTGGCCAATTTTCGGCTTGCTGTTTTTGTTTCTTGAGCGGTTGCAACCGCAACGAAATTACTATCCCGTCTATTGTGGACTCGATGATATAATACCATTTTGTGAATGGGCGTTGATTCCGTATCTATTTTGGTTTGTCTTTCTAATCGGTACGTTGGTTTATACTTTTTTCGTCGATGTACCTGCATTTCGGCGTATGATGTATTTTGTGATAGTCACCTATACGATCACGGTTTTGATTTACCTGTTCTTTCCAACCTGCCAAAATTTGCGGCCAGAAGCATTTGTACGCAATAATCTACTTACACGCTTTATTGAATTATTCTATAGTTTCGATACCAATACAAATGTTTGCCCCTCACTTCATGTAATAGGCTCTGTTGCCGCGATGTTTGGGTTATGGGATTGCAAGGCGCTCCAAAGCGTCGGATGGAAAATCGCTGCTACATCAATCGCCGTGTGTATCAGTCTCTCCACCGTTTTTATGAAACAGCATTCTATCATGGATGTTCTCGCTGCATTGCCAGTCTGTTTCTTTGGTTGGTGGATTGCCTATAAGATACTCCCCAATAATAAAACAAACCGATTTCTTACGAGGATGTAATCATGGATAAATCCTACAAAAAACCGCTTCTACTAATCACGTTTGGGGTGATCTTATTTGCGGCATTCAACAATCTAAACTATGTTGCCAACTTTCTAAAATCGTGTATTGGCTTGCTCGCTCCGATTTTATCAGGCCTTTTGCTGGCCTTTGTTCTGAGTGTACCCGTGCGCGGACTGGCAAAGAGGCTTCGACGAAAGCTGACTAAAGCTACAGATCGGCAAATAGACATGATAAGCCTGTTACTGACGCTGATATGTGTTATTGCGATTATTGCTCTTCTGTGTGTAATTGCGATTCCACAGCTCACTGCATCTGTAAAAAGCATTGCTGCTCTTGTTCAAGAAAAATGGCCTGACTGGGTCGGCTTATTGCAAAGATACGGCATTGACACAGAGAAACTGTCGGCACATTTTGCTGCGCTCGATTGGAAATCTATTCTGCAAAGCATTTCGAGCGAAATGAACACAGTGATTTCCTCAGTTGCCAATGTTGCTGGCTCTACGGTATCTGCGATTGCTGATGTTGCAATTTCACTTGTGATCACATTCTATGTGCTAATTGGATGGCGTGAATTGAGCAGTCAAAGCAAACGGGCACTGTATGCCTACTGTAAGGAATCCGTTGCAGATAGAATTTGTCATATTTCGAAACTTGCACATGACACCTATGCGAAGTTTCTTTCTGGTCAGTGTGTCGAGGTTATGATTCTTGGAACATTGATCTTTCTTTCGCTTTCTGTTGCAGGGATTCCATATGCGGGGCTAACAGCCGTTTTAACTGCCGCCTTTGCATTCGTTCCTTATATTGGAGCATTTCTCTCCTGCGCTTTCGGCATTTTATTTACTTTATTGGCGGCTCCGAACAAGGCGCTCCTATGCTTCATCGTCTATCAGGCAACTCAGTTTGTTGAAAATCAGTTCATCTATCCGCACGTCGTGGGAAACAGTGTAGGGCTATCCCCGTTCTGGACGTTGTTGGCGGTTTTGCTGGGCGGTAAACTGTTCGGTGTCCTTGGCATGATCTTCTTTATTCCGTTAATGGCTCTTGTATCTCAGCTTCTACACGAATCAATCGAACGGCGGCTGCATACCCGCAAACCGGAGCTGTCCAATGTACAAAGCAACTCAGACGAGAATGATAGTCCTCATAAATAAGTCAATTTTGCAGATAAAATTAGCAACTCAGGAAAAAATGATTTGCTTGGAGAAATCGAATCAAACATGAAAAAAACCTTTCGCATAAAATGCTTCAAACTAGTTTTAGGTGTGTCATTATGCTTTTTGATATATCTACTTGTTTCTTTAATTATTCCTCCGCTGATTGGAACACATGAAAAGAGTGATACGCAGGCAGAAGTATCCATAACAACGTCTGAACGAGTTTGCTTGATTGACAATAACGAGGATGCACTTCTTTGGAGGCTGAGGCTCATTCGTTCGGCACAGGAAGAAATCATTCTCTCAACCTTTGACTTCCGCGCCGACAGCAGTGGAACAGATGTGATCGCGGCGCTTTGGGGCGCGGCAGAGCGCGGCGTACAAGTACGGCTCATTATTGACGGAATCAATGCGCAACTGCATTTAAGCGGCAGTGATGTGTTTCAGGCATTGGCAGCGCACGACAATGTGGAGGTCAAATTCTACAACCCTATTCGGCTGACGCAACTTTGGACGGTCAATTATCGCTGCCACGATAAATACTTGATTATCGACCGATCTACATATCTTATGGGTGGGCGGAACACCAGCGACTTATTCCTTGGGAGTGGGGGTACGTCACGTCAGAACATAGATCGTGATATAGTCGTATACAACGGCGGTTTCACAACAGCGTCCGCTAATACCTTGTTAGAATATTTTGATAGGATATGGTTACTTGATACCAACCGTGCATTCCACGCAGAGGCTGAGAATCACAGGGTTAAAAAAGCTACTGCCATTCTTGCAAGACGTTGGACTGAGATCAATGACACAAAACAGTTAACAGCGATTAACTGGGAGACAGAAACGCTCCAGACAAATGAAGTCGCACTTTTAAGTGGTGATTGCACTGCGTGGAATAAGGAGCCGATGCTTCTGAATACCTTGACAACGCTGATGCAGAAGGGTGAACAAAATATTGTGTTGCAAACCCCATACATGATCTGCAACCAAGCTATGTATAATGCACTCAAAAAGGTCACCGACAATGTACAGGTACAGGTCATTACCAACGCGCCGCAGAGTGGAGCAAATCCGTGGGGCTGCGCTGATTATCTCAATCATAGGGATGATATTTTAGAAACGGGTGTTGATATATGTGAGTGGAACGGCAGCTTCTCCATGCACACTAAAACGATTCTGATTGATGATCGAATTAGCATCATCGGATCATTTAACTGGGATATGCGTAGTGCCTATCTGGATACGGAAATGATGCTGTTGATAGACTGTCCTGCACTAAATGCTATACTTCGGGATGAAGCACAGCAGATGATGTACGAGGGCAAAACCATATCACCAGACGGAGTGACAGTTACGGGAGAATTGTATATAACACCAAAAGTTTCAGCTACCAAACAAGTCCTTCAATCGCTGTTGCGTATTATTGTACGCCCGTTTCGATATGTTCTATAAAGTGCGCATTTCATGTATTCACATACGATACATGCTTCGTCAAAAAACGCCATCTCGTAATTTCACGAGATGGCGTTTTTGCATTATGTTGATGCTTTCTACAGATGGCTTTGCGAACAGCTACAAGAATGCAGACGAGTTTCAGAAAACCTGTGTAGACTATTTCGCCATGATCCAGCAGTACGGCGCAGATGCTGTGGCAGCAAATTTGAAGAGTTGGCTCTCCGAAACGAGTGCTATGGGCTGCGGCGACGATATTACCGTCCTGATCGCATATTTCTCCGATGACACTGCAACGGAAAGCGAGGCTGCTACCAATGAGTGATTTTAACGAAGCCGTTGTGCTGATTGCAAAATGTGGAGAAAGGCATAAAACATATGGTATGCGGTTAGAAAAAACGGGACATGACCGATGGCTCACAACGTGGGCTTTCCCTATTAAGGAGTCGTCTGCTAAGCGCGAGGGATACGATAAAGTTCAGGTCAAGGGAGATATTTCATTTGCAGATGACTATCCCGGATGTCCTTATTGCGGTGGCCACGGGCTGACGCTTTGTTCCTGCGGGCATTTGAGCTGTACTATTTTGAGAAACAACATCTTCACATGTGAATGGTGCGGAACGCAAGGGCAAATCGGAGATTATTCCGGAGAAACGATCACTGCCGGAACAGACTATTGATCTGCTTTTTCTGAGTTTAATCGGAGAAGCAATGAGAGGGCCGGACTCAAACAGCGCATAACACAGGTTTTCTTTGCGGTGCGTTCATGTTTTTTACAACTATTTCATTTTCCCGCTATCCCTAGTTTTGCACCCTTCAAATCATTAAATCGAGGCTGCCTCAGACGATGCTGAATCGTTTTGAGGCAGCCTTTTTAGCTTATAGTGAGATTTTCAAATTCGATTTTGCCAATTATTTACACTCTCTGTTCGTCTTCTTTTGCAAAGAACTCAGACCATGAGATACCTAAGCCGCGGCAAATTTGTTCAAGCGTTTCTACAGATAATTGTCCTTTCCGCCTTGCTGTATTTTTAATTGTAGACTGAGGCAGATTACAGAGCTCGGCCAGCTTGCTGAGTGTGAGGTTTCGCTCATTTGCAAGTTCTCTCACACGCTGAATTGTATCCATTCACAATCCCAACCTTTCGTGTATTGTACCTCCTATTCTACAACAAACACTGTCCGTTAATTGGTACAATTAAAGCACTCGTCCAACAATCTCGAATTGATTTTCCGGGCGGACAATCTTGTCTGCATAGTTTCGATTGTAGGAGATCAAAACAGGCTGCATATGAATAACGCCATAGCTATCTGTATAAGCGTCAACGGAGTCATTCTCCGGCTGCTGTTCTCCATAGCGTTTTATATATCCCTCACCATCATAGACAAAGATGCCAACTTGTCCAACAGAGAGAGTCTCACACTTTTGTACCCAGACAATCTGCCCATCGTGGTAAACCGGTTCCATGCTGTCTCCAGAAACTCTCACCCCAAAATCTGCGTCCGGAGGGACTGCATTTTCAGGGAAGCTGACCATCTCATAGTTTCCTTCATCCAGAAAGGCTCCTGTGCCGGCGGATACGCACAGGTTGCTGACTGCCTTACTAATGTATCGAATCTGATTGTCATCTTTTGACTGAGGCCTATACCTTCCGGAGGCAATCAGGTCATCCCGATAAGATCGCATTTTTGCCATTCCGACTTCATTAAGCTCCGAAACATAAGAACCTGTAAAGTAGGAAATACCCTCTTCAATATGCAGTGCGTGGCAAATTGCAACAAGCTGATAGGCACTCGGGACGGTCAATCCGTTTGTCCATTTACCCAGAGCAGAGTGTGTAACATCTACACCGTAATTTTTCAGCACTTCACAAAACGCCTTTTTACTATATCCACAATCGCGGACAGCTTTGGCAAGCTGCTGTCCGATTACATTTCTCTTTTTTTCTATCTCTGCGTTATACGGAGAAGCAGCCGTTCTAAATGGAACGACTTTTGTGTCTTCGCGGTTCATAAAAGCACCCTTTCCTTTCGTATGTTCTGATTATACACGATGAAACACTCTCACGTCAAGGATAATAGCGAATAAAGTCGCAACTGCGACCTTGACATAGCGCAATTCGCTATTATATGATAATGGCACAAACGGAGCAGAGGGAGATACGCACGTCAATCATGGAAAGTATGTGGAACGACCACATGTCCCCCTTTTTATTTTGATAGAATTATGGATAGGCTTCAGCAAATACGACTTAACAAAAACGCAAAGTAGAATTATGCCAGGAGTATCCAAGCTGGCGGCTTTGTTAAAACGGCTTTTGCGAGAAGTCAACTATACTGCCTAAAATTGATTATGCTACTGCCTCGATATAGTCAAATCCAAAGCGGCTGCAGAGTCCTGTTTCTACCGAAGAATCCTACAAATCCCCCTGTTTCCGCTTCAGTAGAAGTCACCAATATATGTAATTCGCAGGAAAACCTGAAAGCGGTGAATGACGAACGAGATGTTGGACAGATTCCCGCAACAACCTATTTCAAAGGAGAAGATATGGATTTTATCGAAGCAACGCCGCTTCCCACTGAATGCCGCTGCTGTCAAAAGACGGATTGTTACAATTGTGACCACGCATCAAAACGCTGGACTTTGTCCAAAAAGCAGGAGCTTTTGCTGCTGCGAAAGCTTAAAGAAAAGGCAATCCTGCGCTTTAAACGGCAGATTGAAGAAATTGATTATCAAATTGCAATGATGGAGGAAGCAAAGCGATAGCACAGAAGCGCGCAGAACAAGGCAGAATACTGCATGGTCATGCGGAGAGGAAGATGAATGTGAAATATGAGGGAATATCTTGTCAGTGGCACTGTCCAAACTGTGGCGCGCTAGTGCAAGGCATTAAGAATGGTGATGGTATAGCAAAGGGTGAATGCAGAAGCTGTGGCAGCAGTATGGTTCGAAAATTCATGGGGCGAAGACATGATCGTCTAGATGTTTACGCACCAAAGGGACAGGAAAGTGTCTACGCATAAAACAGAATACAGCGTGACGGTCAAAACGGTTGAGATGAAACAGGCTTCGTAAATCCGGTATCAGACCGCACGCCCTGACTACCGGATGGTTTATCCAGACATACATGAGAGGCCACCGGCAAGACAGATCCAGTAATGGGTCTGCCTTGTCGGTGGCTTTTTTGTTTTTAGTTCGATTTCACTCAGATATTCAATCAACAAAATATTCGTAGCCTGATATGCATTAGGGCTGAGGATACAAATGTGGACTTTCTCTATGAGAAGGACACATCGGTACCCTTTCCTTTGTGCGCCAAGTTATAGGCTCTAATGGATCGTGTGCCGATTACACGATCCATTTTTGTATACTCGGCCTTTTTCGCGGAGGCGGAAAGGGCGAATTATGAAGTGGCTGTGTTTTACAGCGAAATACCCGTAATCTCCTCGTTTCTCATTCCCACACAAGAAACGACAAAAGGAGATTGCAAAAATGGCATGGATCAACGGGCTTGAAAGAAAAAGGTTTAACGAGGAACAGAAACGCCTTGCAGAACAGTATCGTGCTGCAGGGATGACTGAGGAGCAGATTGAGCAGATGTATCAATTTGATCTTGTGGAATTTAACAGCAGACGTAGATTCAGCGAACATACACAACAGTTCTCAGAAAATGCTTTTGAGGAAAGTGATGATGACAAGTCGCCTCTTTTGGAAAAATATCTCGCACAGCTCTCCACCAGTCTTGACTTTTCTTTTGCCGGTGACCGGTATGGTTGGGTCGAGGAAATTGAAAAGCCAGAACTTATCAAAGGAATAAAAGCGCTGTCCAAAGAGGACATTGAACTTATTACACTCTATGTTTTTGATGATTTGACACAAAACGAAATTGGCGTTCGGTTTGGCATTTCGCAAAAAGCCGTCAGTAAGCGCATCGAGCAAATAAGAAAGCACTTAAATAAATTTTCATAATTTTTTTAATTTGGTTCTAAGAGCGGTGCTTTCGCCGGCTACCACATGAGGGGATTCCCCTCACTGGACCTTGAAAAGTGAATACCAGCAACGCGGATCACACCGCAGGTTGGGAAACGCGCACGGCGCGCGCGACGACCCGGAAGCAGCGAGCTTCCGGCGAGCGAGAAACGCGCCGTGGGCAGCCTTGGCAGGCTGCATCATGCCGCCCAACCTGCTTGGACACACAACGTCCGGCCTGCACGTAAGACAGGCTGCCATGCGCTGGGGTTGAAAGCAGTAAAGACCCCAGTCACAGGCTGTGAGAGCTGCTAAGCTCTGTCTGCGCTGTTCCCCATCGCCGGGGTGCGAGCTGCAAATACGGCGGGACAAACTTTTCAAGATAGGATGAAAAATCATGATCAACGAACTTACCAGAAAAAACGCACATACCGAACTCGACCACATCTTCAAAACCATTCTCCCCGCGCACGGCATGACAGAGCGGCCGGAGCAGATCCGTCTCAGTCACACCATGCTGGACGCCATGTGTGAAAATCGCATTGCGCTGAGCGATGCCGGAACCGGCATTGGCAAGACGTATGCCTACCTGACCGCTGCCATCGTGTACAGCCACAGCCGGTTGGTAGACGGGCTTCCGTTCCAGCCGGTCATCATTGCAACCTCCAGCATCGCCCTCCAGAACGCCATTGTGCGGGAGTATCTGCCGTTCCTGTCGGATGCGCTGTCGGACGATCCGCATATCACAACACCCATTCTTGCCGCCTTGCGCAAGGGCAAGAGTCACTATGTCTGTGACGAGCGGCTGCGCCAGCACCTGCAGCAGCGTCCAAACGGAAAGAACGTCATGCAGAAGAAAGAACTTTATTCCCTGCGGGATGTTCTGGATCTGGATGAAACACAGAAACTCAGCAGCTTTGACCGCGAGCGTGTCTGCGTTCCGCAGTTTTGTGACTGCAAACACCCGGACTGCCGCTATCGTCGGCATCTAACCGAATGCGGGCAGAAACGGTACCTGTTTCAGATCTGCAACCAGAATCTCTGGCTGGCAGACTGTATGCACCGGGAAAGCGGCTTGAAGCCCATCCTCCCGGATGCCTGCACAGTCATTGTGGACGAAGCGCACAAGCTGCCGGAAACAGCGCGGGAGATGTTCGGTACAACATTAACGGCCGGAGAGATCCGCAGCGCAGTCGTTCGGCTGAAGCAGGACGGATACGCGCTGGCAGCGGAGCGATTGTTCTCCGCATCGTCCACGCTCCTGCAAAAGATGGCAGAGCTGTCGCCGGAGTACCCTATTGAGCTGCTCCATGATGATCTCAGCAGAGTACTCTCTACGCTGTTTTTGATCGGCAGGAAGCTGTCCACGTTTCTGGAACCTGCCACAAAGCGAGCACTGGAGCAGCTCACCGACAAGGTCGTGCTGTTTCTTCGACCCAAGGCAGACGCCATCCGCTACACCACAGAGGATGACGACGGCAAGCTCATGCTGTGCAGCGTTCCAGCGGATATCACATCCAGAATGCAGAACACGGTCTGGAGCAAACAAATCCCGTTCCTGCTCACCTCCGGAACGCTTGCCATTGGCAGCAGCTTTCGCCGGTTTCAGGACGAATGCGGACTGTCTGGCAATCCAAGAGTCACAGAAGCGGTTGCCGTATCGCCCTTTGACTACGCCGCAAATTGCCGCCTGTTTTTTCCACAGCGGCCGCCTCGCTTTTCAGAAGACGAGCGGTATCCCCAAACCGTCGCACGGCAGATTATGTGCCTGCTGCAAGCGGCAAACGGACACGCCCTTGTTCTTTTCACCTCTTACAAGGATATGTCCACTGTCTGTGAATGTCTCTACCGGCTCAAAAGCGGCATCCCAATCTTCGTCATGCGCAGGAACCACCCGCAGATACTGCGGCAATTCAAGAGCACCCCCGGAGCCGTCCTCTTGGCAACCGGCGCTGCGTGGGAAGGCATGGACTTTCCCGGCGACTGTGTGTCGCTGCTCATCATTCCCCGGCTGCCGTTCGCGTTTCCGGACGCCATCCACGAGCACGAAAAGAGAAACTATACAGCCCTGCATGACTTCATCCGGAACGTCATCGTGCCGGAAATGCAGATCAAGCTCAAACAGGGCTTTGGACGCGCCATCCGCACGGAAACAGACACCTGTGTGGTTGCCATTTTGGATGAACGATGCAGCACCAGAGGCCGCTACCGGCAGGATGTTTTAGATGCTTTGCCGGAAATGCCAATCTTAACAGAAGTAGCTGCTGTTCGGCAGTTCCTCTGCGCGGTCAAACCGCAGAGCTATTTTGAAGCCGCAGCCTAAAAGCATCATGTAAAAACGAAAAGGAGATCAACCATGTATAAACGGAAAACAAAGCTCAGCCCCATCCACATCAGCCTCATTGCGCTGGCCATCCTGGTGGTCATTGCCGTAATTGTCACGTTCGCTGTCAAAAAGGACGAGCCGAAGGAGCCTACTACGCAGAGCGGCATTATCTATGACGATTCTGCCATTGAAGGCGGTTGGGAGACGCTCTCGCAGGAAGAAATCGAGCAGCGCCTCAACGACAAGGTGCAGGCTGGCATGATCAACATCAGCTGCAACACCGCGCCGTATTTCAAGGACGGCAAGAGTGAAGGCAATGTCATGCTGGTCAATGAGCTGAACAATCTCTATCCACAGAAGGTGGAGTTCTATCGCAATGACACGGGCGAAAAGATCTACGAGTCCAAAGCCATTGCGGTCGGCAGCAAGATCGAGCGCGCAAAGCTCGATGTAGAGCTGCCTGCGGGCGAGTACGAATGTACCGCCTACTTTTCCAACTTAGATCCTGACTCCGGCGCAACGCTTGGTGTTGCCGGAGCCATCATCCATATCACCATCCAAAACTAACAAAACGAAAAAGGAGAACTCACTATGAAGAACATGAAGAAACTCGTATCCCTGCTCCTCGCCGTCTGCCTTATGGCAAGTCTCGCCATTGGCGCATCCGCTGCCGAACCCACTACCGTGGATGTCTCCGGCGGTACCGGTACCTCCAGCGTCAGCCTGTCTTCCACCTCGGACGGTACCCTCGACGGCGATCCTGCTGCGACCAAGATGAACGTCGCCATCCCAACCATCCTCCCCATTGCAGTCGGCACGGACGGCACGGTCACGACGGCCACCGACATCCGCATCACCAACAATTCCTTTGGCGCAGTTAAGGTCGACAATGTCAAGGTCGAAGCCGGTACCGGCTGGAAGCTGACCGCGTTCGGCAGCAAGGACAGCCTTGCCAAGGTCAAGGTGGACAGCAACATGATCGGCTTCAAGCTCGCGCTGGGAGGCGGCACGGAGCAGCTCACCAATGCGGAGAATGGGGCTTCCCAGACCCTCATCGACGGTGCCATCGAAGGCTGCTATATGTCCGGCAACGGCGACCAGAGCGCAAACTCCATCGGCATCGCGTATGACGCCATCGTCAGCCCGGTCTCCGAAGCTGTCGTCAACGCTTCCGTTGCATCCGTTCTGTTCGTGATCTGCTGGGATGCGGTCTAAGCCGCACCCATCCATCGCCGGGGGAACCTGCTTCCCCCGGCAGCTTTTATCATAGGAGGGATTCACTTTGAAAACAAAACGAATTCTTGCGCTGTTTCTGGCTGTTGTGACCTGCCTGTCTCTTGCCGTTTCCGCATCCGCGGCAAGCATTTCAGATTTCAAGGATGTGGACACCAAAGCGTGGTACGCGGAAGCGGTAACCGCCGCTGTGGATAATGGGCTTTTGTACGGTAAGTCCAAGACGCAGCTTGACCCCAACGGTCTGCTGACCCGTGCAGAAATGGCCGCCATTACAAACCGGTCTTTTGGCTGTTATAAAGCGGCAGACATTTCTGCGTACAAGGACGTTGCAAAATGCAAGTGGTACTACAAAGATGTCGCACTCGCCGTCCAGATGGGAACGTATAACGGCGTTTCCGCCAGCAGCATGCAGCCTGATCGGGCAATCACCCGTCAGGAGGCCATTGCAGTTGTGGCAAGAGCTTTGCAGCTTAATTTGGATGATTACACCAAGACGGATCTGTCCAAGTTTGCGGATGCGAAGGAAGTGTCTGCATGGGCACTGCCGTACATGAAGGCAATGGTTGCAGCAGGTTATGTGCATGGCCGCACACAGGGTCTTGTCCCGCAGGCCAATATCACAAGAGCCGAGTTTGCACAGCTCTATTTCAACATCATCCAGTCGTATATCACCAAGAGCGGCAGCTATACGAAGGACTACAAGGGCAATCTTCTTGTCCGCACCAAGGACGTTGAATTGAAGGATATGACCATTGACGGCGATCTCATCATCGGCAACGGTGTTGCGGACGGCAAGGTCACGCTGTCCAACGTAAAAATCTCCGGACGCCTTGTCGTGTGGGGTGGCGGCACAGCGGCGGTCTATTGTAACGACGGCACAACGGCAGCCGAAGTCATTGCCTGCCGTGTGGACGGGCCGGTCAAGGTCATTTTTGACCGCGAATCGACGCTGCTGGTTTACGACAAGATCAAAACCCGCATCACCGAGCGCGCAGGAAAATTCCCGGAAACGGAGATCGTGTTTTACGCGATGGACGATCTGCTGAATGCGCAGCGCGATCTCAATAAGATGGTAGACGAGAATCTCATTCAGGCAGAGATCCCCGCGCATCTGTATGCCATCGTTGGCGAGCAGACGGTATCTGCCGTATTGAGGAACAACAGCAAGACGGACAGCTATACCATTGAGATCCGCAGAGATTCCGACGGCAGCCTCATTGCAGATCCTATCACCCTCACAGCCGGTGCGTCGGTCAGCTCCATCACGCTGAAGGACGTGCCGGAATACGGCAACGCCGCCTGCACCGCGACGATCACGGCCACCCGTGATGGCAAGACGGTCGGCACGCTGGAGGTCAAAACGGCGCTGCATGCGGCGTATTTGTGGCCAAAGGAGGTATCGTCAAAATGAGAACAAAGAAACTGTTTTCTCTCCTGCTGGCTGTTCTGATGCTCTGCTCGCTGTCGGTTTCTGCCTTTGCCGCAGAAACCGCGCAGGCCAGCGTCCCGGTGGTGCTGACGGTTGTGAACTCTGTCTCGCCCATCTCCGTCAGCGTCCCCGCCTGCCTGCCGGTCACGGTTTTGGACGGCTATGTTGTAACGGCATCCAACGCCGTCATTGAAAACCGCGCACAGAACGGTGCGGTGCAGGTTGTTGCCGTCGATGTGCAGCCCGGCGCGTTTGCCATTGGCGATTTTGAGAACTTCGGCAGCGAAGCCGGAAAGATCGCGTTCAGCATCAACGGCTGCAAGACGGTCAAGGAAGGCAAACTGACGCTGGCTGACGGCGCGTTCCCGGTCATTGACGCAGGGAAAAACCTGCGGATCGCATACACGGCGAAGGTCGCGGCAGCTGAAAAGGTGGAGAAAGTGAACGCCGCGACGCTGATCTTCACCATCGCGCCTGCAACCGGCAATTCGTAAAGGAGGGAGGAACCGCTATGAAAACAAGAAAACTCACAGCACTCCTGCTTGCCCTCTGCATGCTCCTTTCGCTCAGTATCTCGGCGTTTGCGGCAGACGATGCTGTCGTCAGCGGCACGATCCCGGACAGCAAGATCACATGGGAATTGGACGGTAAGGGCTGGCTGACCATCTCCGGCAGCGGGGACTGCAGCGCCTTTACAAGCAAAGACGACCAACCGTGGGCAGAATACCGCGGCCAGATCACGCAGGTTTGGTTCGACGGCATGGAGAGTCTGGCGATCCCCGATCTCGCTTACTGGTTCGAGGACTGTACCAATCTCACGACTGCCGAGATCCCCAGCACCACGCCAGTCATCGGCAGGCACGCCTTTTATAACTGCCCACTGCTGACGAAGCTGTCCATTTATTACGGAGAGCATACGCTGGACAGCATCGGAGAAGATGCATTCTGGCGTGAAACCGACAACGGCGATACGCTCTATGTTGCGTACATCATTGGATACCCGGATTCTTCTGTGCCTTTCCACGATTATGACTGGACGGCATCCAATCGAAGCAACCGATATTTCCACGATCTTTACGGTGTGTATCAGAACGCAGATGCCGCCACCGCAGGCGGCATCAAGAAAGCGCCTGCACAAGTTTCCACTCGTGCGTCCACCGGCATTGTCGGCACCTGCCCAAGCTGTAAGCAGTATTCTTTGCAGGGGACCTACGTTTCCACGACGCATACATCCAGAGGTCATCAGGAGTATTATGAGTGCTATAAGTGCCATTATGTTCAGAATTTAGGGACTTATGTGTATAAAGATCATGGTTCCGGCTCGTATGGTTCTTGGACTTGCCCGGATTGTGGCAGCCACACATGGCTTCTGGACTATGAAAATGATGCCACTTGCACGCGAAACGGCTACCGGGAATATAGCTGCGATTGCGGCCAGAGCAAGCGCGAAACCATCTACGCAACCGGTCACAGCTATTCCTATGGAAGCTGGGAGCAGTATTCTACATCGCAGCACCGGCGCGAAGCCTATTGCCGGAACTGCGGCGATTCGGATTACGAATATGCCAGTCACAGCATGAGCTACGGCTCGTGGAGCAATCATTCCGATACGCAGCACAGCCGAACGGCATCCTGCCGCACCTGCGGATATAGCACTACGGATTACGGTTCGCATTCCTATTCCACAGGCTCATGGAGCAAGTATTCTGATACCCAGCATAGGCGCTCGAAAACCTGCTCTGGTTGCGGCGTGTCGACCTATGACTATGCCGACCACAGCTATTCCTACGGTTCATGGACGAAGGCAGATGATGTTCAGCACAAGCGCAGCAAAACCTGCGCCGTTTGCGGCGATAGCTCGACGGAGTATGGCAATCACAAGGATACCAACGCAGACGGTGTTTGCGATGATTGCGGTGCAAATGTCGCGCTGATCGTGACGTGGGACGCCTCGTCCAACGGCGGCAGCGTCGGCGGCAAGAACAGCGTGACGACCTCCGTCGCGCCCAACCAGACCGCCGTTGCCCCCGGTTACACGCCGGTCAAAGCAGGTCACACATTCTCCGGCTGGTACACCGAAAAGGCAGGCGGCGCGCTGTACAGCACGGTTACCATTACGACCGCGCGGACATTCTACGCGCAGTTTACCCCGGCAGAATACCAGATCACATGGGATCTCGGTACCGGCAAAACGGAAACCACGAACCAGACCTACGGCGAAACGCTGAACCTACCCACGGAGCCTACCCGCAGGGGCTACGCGTTCCTCGGCTGGTTTACGCAGGAAACAGGCGGCACGCAGGTCGACGGCAATACCGTGTTCAAGGAAGTAGCATCTACCACCTACTATGCGCATTGGGAAGAAGCGACAGTTTTCTCCGTCATTGTTCCGGCTGTGCTGCCGGTGACGGTTGACCAGAACGGAAAGGTCTACGTCTCCAACGCAGAGATCGTCAACCACTCCACCGCCGCCGTGCAGGTGTCCTCCGTGACCCTGACGGCAGAAAACGGCTGGACGCTGGTGCCGTATGCTTCGGATATGTCCCACACGAAGGTAGACAGCAACCAGATCGGTTTCAGCATCCGTGACCAGAAAACCACCAAGACCGGAGATTCTGAAGTTTTCACACTTTCTTCCCCGTGGCAGATTGCCGAGGAAGAAAGCCTGACGCTCACCTATGACGCAGTTGTCAGCGCCCTGTCGCAGCCGGTCACAAACGCCAATATCCTCTGCGTCCTGTTCGTCGTCGAATGGGCGTAATACAAAGAAAGAAGGACTTCAATATGCTTAAAATGATTGCCATCGGCAACCTGACGGGAGATCCCGTCCTCAAGACCAACGAAGAAACCGGCAAGCCCTATGCCATCATGCGTATTGCCTCGGATCGCCGCTACAAATCTCCGGATGGAGAAAAGCTGACCGATTTTATCTCGATCAAGGTGCGCGGCGTGCTCGCAGAACGCTGCGCGGAGTTTGCCAGAAAGGGCTGCAAGATCGCGGCCAGCGGTGATTTTGAAACGATCACCTTTGCCGAGGAACCGGAGCGGCAGCCCGGCTTCCTGCTCAAAGCGACCGAGGTGGAATTCCTCTCGCCCCGGAAAGAACTGGACGATGCTGCGGAGCTTCCTGCGGCAGCGTAACAAACGAAGCGGCCATCCCATTGCGGGATGGCCGCTTGTGCGCAGAAAGGAGTTCCAAACATGACGGCATATTTAGATGGATATTCCGGTTATTCGGGCGTTTCGGAGGATGCCGCCGCAGAGATCCTGGAGAAGCTGATGACGCACCAGCAGATCTCCTCCGACGAGGTCGCGCAGATCTTGAAGCGGTACGGTGTCCGCGGAGAACCGGAAGCATTGCAAATTGCGTACCGGAAAAAGGTCGGCCAGCGGCTCATTGCCAGTCTCCGCGATCCATATGGCAGGCGCGAGGTGTTCTCCACCGGCAACACTTATGTTCTGGTGGACTGCTGCAATGACCGCGACGCGCTGGAACACATCCACAAGAAGCTGGATAAGGACATGGAAGCAGTTGATCAGGCGTCGTGCAAGATTGATAACCGCTTGCAGGTTTTGCAGCGATTCTCACGGTATCGGAGAAAGCGCAGATGAGATTATCTGAAATGCTGACTGCGATCCGAGAATATCCGGCGCTGAAGATCCAATATGAGGCCATGCGTGAGCAGCAAGCGTCCCAAGAGCGCACGGCGGTTCAGCTCTCCATTGCGTATAACAATCTGCAAATCGGTAACAGGCAGTTGTCCCAAAAGAACAAAGCGCTGGAAACAGCCCTTGCGAAGCTGGTCCCGCGGGTGAACAGCCGGGAACACTGTCGGCGGTTATATAAGACGGTTGCGCCGTATCTTGATCCGGGCGGATTTGTGCTTTATGAAACTGCCGCAAAGCTGACACGCTTTAACATCAGCACGGAGTTTGCTACGGAAGATACTATGGGGAAATTCGAGGAAATGGACGGTTACAGAATGCTGCGATACCTGACTGCGGACCGTTTCGGCTCTGTGGAGTATGAGATCGTCGCGCCGTGCTATGAAGAAGCTGTTTCGCTTCATACCGATTACACATCTCCAGAGTATCTGGCGTTTGAGAAAAAGCTGTATGAAAAGACGCTGCGTAAGCTGGGCTTTGGGAAACTGCTCCCAGAGGAACGCGCACCGCAGAAGGATATGGACAAACGGAAAGAAAAGGTGGAAGAACGATGACAGAACCCATTACCATTGGCGTGGATCATGGCTACGCGGCCATGAAAACCGCGCATTGCTCGTTCCCCTCCGGCTTGGCAGAATACGAGCATGAACCATACACGCAAAAAAACGTCCTCTGCTATGACGGAAAATACTACGTTGTCGGCAGCGGGCGGCAGCCGCTCCAGCAGGATAAGACAGTGGATGAGAATTACTATCTGCTGACACTGGCGGCCATCGCCAAAGAGATCGCGTACCGGAACGCGCCGACCACAACACCGGTGATCCTTGCGGCTGGCTTGCCGCTGACGAGCTTCGGCCGGGAAAAGAAAGCATTCCGGGCATATCTGCTGCGCGAGGGCAAGCCGGTCTCTTTTTCGTATGAAGGGATTTCGTATGAAACTTCTGTGCAGGATGTGAAGCTGTTCCCGCAGGGCTATGCGGCGATCCTCCAGCACAGCGATCTGCTGAATGAACCGTCCGTGATCCTTGCGGACATTGGCGGCTGGACGGTGGATATTATGAGGCTGGACAACCGCATCCCGAACGCAAGTTCCTGCCGCAGCTTGGAGCTTGGCATGATCCGCTGTCTGGATGAGATCGCGGAGCAGGTGCGCCGGAGCTTAAATCTGTCGCTCACCAGTGTGCAGATTGAGAACGTTCTGCGCGGCAGCCCGGACAGCATGGACGACCGTGTGAAGGCCATCATCCAGCGGGAGGCAGGGCTTTATGCCCGCCGCATCCTCTCCGCCATTGCCGAAGCTGGTCTGGATTGCCGCGCTATGCCGGTTGTATTTCTCGGCGGCGGGGCCGGACTTATGAAGCGATACCTGCCGCAAGGCAGCGTTTTGCGTCCTGTTATTCTGGACGACAACAAGCTGAATGCGCAGGCTTACGAACGGCTGGCATCGCAGGTATCAGGCCATGCAGGATAAGCCGCAAACGGCCCGTTTTGGTACGACGCTGTTTCTGGACAATCCACTCCACCGGCAGGCGTGGGAGATTCTGTCCGCGATCCCTGCCGGGCAGCGCACGAACTGGCTCTGTCTGGCACTGTGCCAGCAAGCGCAGCGAGAGCAATTCCTGCGGGACCTGAAAACAATTCTCCAAACGGAGCTGCAAAACAGCTCCTATCTACAAACAATTTCGCGGCCGCAGCCAGCCGGGAGCGTCGACGATGACGTTCTCGGTTTTTTGCGCGCGCTGCAAGAAGAAGGTGAAGAAAGCTGAACGTATAATCCGATATTTTGATATGTTCGCGGGCGTCGGCGGTTTCCGGGCAGGCTTGGACTCGGCAGGCGGATTTCAGTGTATTGGGCATTGCGAGATCGACAAATACGCAGACGCCAGCTATCGCGCCATCCACGCGCCCGGAAAGGAGGAAGTCTACTATCCCGACGCAAGAACCATTGATCCCAAAGAACTCCCCGACTTCGACCTCCTGTGCGGGGGCTTCCCCTGCCAGGCGTTTTCTACAGCTGGCAGGAGAAAAGGATTTGAAGATGCAAGAGGTACTCTCTTCTTTGAACTGGCCAGAGTGGTTAAAGAGAAGAGGCCTCTGTATCTTTTTCTTGAAAACGTGCCCGGGCTCCTTTCGCATGACCGAGGCCGGACGTTTGGTATCATCCTCTCCGCGCTTTATGACCTGGGGTATCATGTCGAATGGACTGTGCTTAACAGCAAACATTTTGGAGTCCCTCAATCAAGACGGCGGCTGTTCCTTATCGGATATCTTGATCCCCGATGCGCCGGAAAAATACTTCCTGTCTTTGGAACAGATGCAAAAGCTCTTGTACAGATCGTCTATGGACGGCTGGGCAAACGAGTCTATGATTCTGCCGGAATCGCCTGCACACAGGACACCAGCAGACAATCCGGACTCTACTTTGTAGATCTGACGAAGGGCGATCTGAAGATCACGCCGAACGCCAGATGCTTGCATACCCGGCAGGACGGCTCCCTTACCAACTTCAAAGGGCAAAATTCCGGTGTTCTATACATTAAGGAAGCAACCAAGAAAGGCTACAAGGAAGCGCATGAAGGCGATTCCATTGATCTCGGCTTCGCGGGCAGCAATACGCGCCGCGGCCGTGTGTTTGCGGGCGTTGCCCATACGGTGGACACGGCGAACACACACGGCATTGTCCTGCGCGGCGGCAGAGTCCGCAGGCTGATGCCGCGGGAGTGTTTTCGCCTGCAAGGGTTCAGCGAGGATCAGATTGATAAGATCCTCGCCATCAACTCCGATGCGCAGGCATACAAGCAAGCAGGCAACAGCGTGACAGTAACAGTCATAGAAGCCATTGGCCGCCGCATCCGCGCAGCAGATACGGAACTGCATGATAAAGAGGAAGGACGTGACGTATGCCCTACGATGTAGTAAACATGATCTTCCTTCAGGACTGTGAGCAGCGATGATTGGCATCAAAGATCAATGCTTCGGCGTGGAGATTGAGCTGACCGGCATCACGCGAGCAGAAGCGGCAGAGGCACTTGCTGCGTATTTTGAAACAACGCCGCAGCGCAGCTATGATAATTATGATAGCTGGTATGTGCCGGATCGGGAGGGCAAGCAGTGGCGCATCATGAGCGACGGCAGTATCCGCGCAGAGTGGAACGACGATGGGCACTATCGCAGAACGACCGATCCGGAATATCGCGTGGAGATGGTAACGCCGAAGCTCACCTATGACGAGATGGAGAAATTTCAGGAGTGTGTGCGTCGCGTCCGGCAGGCAGGCGGAAAAGTCAACGACTCCTGCGGGATGCACGTCCATGTGGACGCTTCCAACCATAACCGCCAGAGTCTCAAGAACCTGCTTAGTATCATGTATTCCAAGGAAGATTTGCTGTTCAAAGCCCTGAAAACGGACCCAGCCCGCGTCAACCGCTGGTGTCAGCGTGTGCGCGAACCCATGCTGCAGCGGGCAAGGCGGCTGTCCAATGAACCGACGACGGATTTGACGCAGTTGGAGAACATCTGGTACGAAGGCTGCATTTCTGCGCACGAGCATTACAACTGGACGCGCTATTACGCGCTGAATCTTCACTCTGTCTTTTACCGCGGCACCATTGAATGGCGCTGCTTTAATTCTACCCTCCACGCCGGTCGCGCAAAAGCCTACGTCAATTTATGCCTTGCCATGTCCGCGCAGGCCATCGCCCAGCGCACCAGCGTCATGCGCAAGACGGTAAGCGACAATGAGCTGTTCACGTTCCGCGTCTGGCTCGTGCGGATGGGGCTGAACGGCGATGAATTCAAGAACACGCGCGATCATCTGCTTGCCAATCTTCAGGGCAACCGCGCCTGGCGATACGACAAGGACTGCTATGCAAGCAGCCACAAAAACCGAACATCTCAGCAGGAACAGGAGAGGTGACCGAATGAGAATTTGTATTGAAGAATCTACATACGATGGTACGCCCATCGAAATTTTAACCCAGCTCCGTGCCTTACATTTTGATGCAGGCACGTTCGACGGCACGGAAGGATATATCCGTTATATGCAGAACACGATCCGCCGCATGACGGAAATCCCGTGTGAGCTGCCAGCGGGCAGTACGGAAGAACGCGCAGCCGCGCTCATTCGCGTATTGAGTGAGATCGGTGCGCTGGAGCTGCTGGAGGAATGATGATGGAAAGACCACTGTATTTTGCCTACGGCAGCAATATCAATCTGGACCAGATGAGATACCGCTGCCCGGACGCGAGCGTCTACGGGCAGGCTGTTCTGGACAATTATGACCTGCGCTTTCGCGGCAGCGGCGTTGCGACGGTCGAACCCAAGGAAGGCGCTTGTGTCTACGGCCTTTTGTGGGAGCTGACTGGCAAATGTGAAGCATCCCTCGACCGCTATGAAGGCTATCCGCGTCTGTACATCAAGCAGACGCTGGAGGTGCGGACGTTTGACGGACAGCGCGTCCCGGTCATGGCTTATATTATGAACCCAGAGCTGCATCTGAAACCGTCCCTGCCGCCGAGAGACTACTATCTTGGCATCAAAACGGGCTACGAGCAGAACGGTCTGCCGGTTGGTTGCCTCAAATATGCATTCAAAAACTGCCTCAAGGAATGCGGCATGGAACCGTACCCAAAGAAAGTGCAGACCAAGCCGCCGCAGCGGAAGGAGGCCAGCCATGAGCGATAACGCCATCCGGAGAATTCAGGTCGGTGATCTTCGCAAAATGAGCAACCGGGAAGGGCTGATCCTGCAAGGCTGCGGCGGCGATCCGCAGGAATGGTTGGAAGGGATCAACGAAATGCTCACGGATGCCGGAATCCTGCGCAATGGCAGCCGGTTTGAACGGGCATCTCTATTTGAGTACGACGGTCACACCAACATGCTGTTTGACTTTGAAGGTGTTGATCTTGATGTCGGCAAACTCGCCATGTGGAGACTTACCACATACGGAACGATTGGCGGGACATGGCTCAGTGATTATGTGCCGAACCGTCTGGGTGGTTTTTTAGAGAAATCTGAATTGGGCGTTGAAAAGCCGCTCTGCCCACTGATCGGTCAGGACGGTAACATTTTTAACCTTGTCGGCATTGCGGCGAGGACGCTGCGCGAAGCTGGTCTGCAGGATCAGGCAAAGGAACTCACCCACCGCATTTTCAGCGGCGAGTGCCACAGCTACGGCGAAGCCCTGTGCCTGATTGGGGAATATGTGACGATCACAGACATTGGCGACTACAATCACAACCGCCGCGGAAAGGAGAAGGATAACTATGAGCGATGATCCCATGCGCATTCTGGTCGTGGAACCCACCAAAGATCCGTATGTCAAGGAGATCGACGGCAGCTTGACGAGTATGCAGGCTATTGTGGGTGGTTTCATTCAGGCCGTCGAACCGTTTAAAGATCATAATGTTCTGCTGGTGTGCAACGAAGAAGCCAAACTCCTCGGCCTGCCGGAAAACCGCTTCCTGCGGAATCGCAATGGCATACCGTATGACATCATCCACGGCACGTTTTTCCTTGCACAAGGCAGCGGCGAGGAATTTTGTTCTTTGACCGACAAGCAGATCCAGACCTATACGCGCCTGTATTCCCGTGAAAAGCTGTTTGTCATGCAGCATGGAAAGGTGATCAATCAGCCGAAGAAAGGAAAATCGACGCATGAAAGATAAATACATCCTGACGGCAGAGTCCGTCACGGCAGGCCATCCGGACAAGCTCTGCGACGCGATTGCGGACAGCATTCTGGACACCTGCCTCAAAGAAGATCCGAATGCCCGCGTCGCCTGCGAAGTACTGGCGACGGCGGGCAAAATTCTTGTCGCCGGGGAACTCCGCACAACGGCAAGCCCCGACGTGGAAGCCATCGTGCGGCAGACTGTTCGGAATGCCGGATACGACTGTAATTATAATGTAGAGGTGCGGCTGCATACGCAGAGTCCTGACATTGCAGGTGCGGTCGATGGCGAAACGCTCGGCGCAGGCGATCAGGGCATTATGTACGGCTACGCCTGCTGGGAAACGGTGGAACTGCTGCCCGCGCCGGTCGTGCTGGCGAACCGTATCACGAGCCTGCTCACTACCTGCCGGGAGGAAAATCTGATTTCAGGAATTGGGCCGGACGGGAAAGCGCAGGTGTCCGTGCAGTATGCGTTCGGTGTGCCGGAGCGCGTGGACACCATCGTGATCTCCTGCCAGCATGATGCAGACAAAGACCCTGACGAGCTTCGTGAGGAACTCCGCAGGCTGGTCATTGACCGCGCCTGCCATGACGTGCGCATCGACGAACAGACGAAGATTCTCATCAATCCGTCCGGCAGGTTTGTGCTGGGCGGCTTTGATGCAGATACCGGCCTCACCGGCCGTAAGCTGATGGTCGATACCTACGGCGGGCTTGTACCCCACGGCGGCGGTGCGCTTTCCGGAAAGGACGGTACGAAAGTCGACCGCAGCGGCGCATATATGGCACGATATGTGGCAAAGAACATTGTCGCGGCGGGTCTTGCCGATGTGTGTACGGTCAGCCTCGCCTATGCCATTGGGCAGGCAGAGCCGGTTGCCGTCGAGATCGACACGCAGGAGAGCGGATACTATGACGACGCATTTCTGACGGAAGCCGTCCGCCGTGTCTTTGATTTCACTCCGGCTGGCATGATCCGCGCGCTGGATCTGGACAAGCCGTTCTTCGCAGAAGTCTGCAACAACTGCCACTTTACGCACCCGCAGGCCGCATGGGAGCAGACGGACAAGACAGAGAAGCTGCGGATGGCCTGTGCGGAACTGGAGGACGATCGCACATGAGTCCAAAGCATGTCGTATCCTGTTCCTTTGGAAAAGACAGCATTGCGACGATCTTATTGGCCTTAGAGCATGGCGAACTGTTGGACGAAGCGGTGTACTGTGAGGTCATGTTTGATAATAGCACCTCAGGCGAAGTGCCGGAACATCAGGCGTTTATCTATCAGGCAGCGATTCCCGCCCTTGAAAAACTGGGCGTACCTGTCCGTGTGCTTCGAAGCGAGAAAACCTATACCTCTGTTTTTATGGGGAAGGTCACACGCGGGCCGAAGAAAGACATGATCCGCTCCTTTCCTGTGTGTGGGAAATGCTATGTCCAACGTGACTGCAAAATGCACCCGATCCGGCAGTATCAGAAAACGCTGCCGTCAGATACCGTGCAGTACATTGGCATTGCAAAGGACGAACCGCAGCGTCTGGCACGGCTAGGCGGCAATCAGGTGTCGCTGCTGGAGAAATACGGATACACCGAGGATGACACGAAGCAGCTCTGCAAACAAGCAGGACTGCTTTCCCTTGTGTACGAGTTTACCGACCGCGGCGGCTGCTGGTTTTGCCCGAATGCCAAGCTGTCCGAGCTGCGACATTTGTACGACCATCATCCGGATCTGTGGCAAAAAATGATGCGTCTGCAAATCGTCCCCGGCAAGGTCACAGAGAAATTCAACCGCAGCCAGACGTTTGCGGATATTGATGCAATGTTCCGAGAATGGGATTTACAAACTGCAGCCTAATACATTATAATTAGCATAGATACAAATGCAACAGGAGCAGATGATGGGGAAGAACAACAAGAAATGTCCTCGCTGCGGGCATAAAATGAAGCAGCAGTTTATTGGTTTGCAGCATTGCTCCTGCGGCATGAGTTGGAAGGGCGGGATCGGCTTTTTTGAGCGCACGCCGGACATGGTATTCTGTCTGCGCCGACAAAAGGGCTCCGCAAAGCAGAGCATCTGCATTGAAACACGGCAGGACGACAATACAATATCCAAATCATAATTACGGGAGCGTCAGAGAGATCTGGCGCTCCTGTTTCTTTCGGAGGTATCATGACAAATTTCTTTCTGGAAGAACTGAGAAAGATCTATGGAGATGGGCGCGTGATCCATGACCCGCAATTCGTTGGCGAATGCTGCTACGGCAGCCTTGGCGATCTGCGGGTCAAAGCGCGATTTACAAAAGATATCGTTGCAAATCAGTATCCATATCTGACAGTTTCCATCCTGAATCCTACGAAAGGCGAAATTGACAGCGTTCGGATGAAAATCGGGGAAATTGTCAGCAGAAGCTGCCGCAGCACAAATCCGAATCTTCGCAATACGGAACCGCACATCTGGGTCGACGGGAAAACGCCGCAATGGTATGCCTGCTGCCCAGGTTCGCGTGATTATACGTTGTTGGCAAACGCGACTGCGGAATATCTCAGCGTTTTTGAACTGACGCATGAACGGGTGCAGAATCGGGCTGGCAAAACTACGGAACGCAGGAGGGCTGAAAATGTCAGATGAACACTATCCGGAATTCACCAGCGCACAAACCGAGCGTCTTGATGAGATCGACAATGCGGTCTATCAGACGATCCTCGCGTTTCTGAATAAGAGCGAAGATGAATTCCCGTGGGATATGTACTATATCGGAGAAGTTGCGGAATGTATTGAGGAAACGCTTTTAAGCATGGGGCAGCGCGTTCACCGTCCCGTCATTGTAACAGGAAAGGACGGTATTTCTCGCATCGAGGAATATCAAGACCCGCCCAAACCAAAACCGAAGCAAAAACCAAAACAGAAAATGAAGGGAGCGGATGCCCATGCGCGATAAGCCCAGATGGGAGATCATCCACGGAGACAGCCTTACGGTGCTGGAGAGCTTTCCTCCCAGCACATTTGACGCCGTCATCACCGACCCGCCATATGCGTCCGGTGGCCGCACACAGGCGGAGAAATCCAAAGCCACCGCAAAGAAATATTCCAGCATGGGCGGCAACGCACCGCCCGATTTTGACGGCGACGCCAAAGATCAGCGGTCGTGGACCCGCTGGGCGGCAGAGTGGCTGTATCTTGCAAGACGTGCGGCAAAACCCGGCGCGCCGGTCTGTATGTTCATTGACTGGCGGCAGCTTCCCTGTGCCAGCGACGCGCTCCAGTGGGCGGGCTGGATCTGGCGCGGCATTGCCGTGTGGGATAAGGGAAACTCCCGCCCGCAGAAGGGACGTTTTCGCCAGCAGGCAGAATATATCGTCTGGGGTTCAAACGGCGATATGCCTGTCAGCCGCCCCGTGCCGTGCCTGCCAGGTGTGTTCAAATATGGCAATCCGCAGAACCGCATCCACCTGACCGAGAAGCCGTTGCAGCTCATGCAGGACCTTGTCAAGATCACGGAACCGGGCGGTCATATCTTGGACCCCTTTGCAGGCTCCGGCACGACAGTTCTGGCTGCAGTCAAGGAAGGCTATGACGCGACCGGCATCGAGGTCACCGACGTGTACGCAGATCTTGCCAGAAAGCGGCTGGAATCGGAATTGAACGCTGCGTAGCGACTATTGTAGCGACTACAAAAGGCAAAAAACTGAATTTCAAAATTCCATAGCGACTAATGTAGCGACTACGCCATTCAAAAACCGATTTGAATGGCCAAAGCAGCGCGAAGGCATCTATAAGGAAAAGAAAATTGAAATCTCTCTCCTCTCTTGCCCCGCCTTTTGGCGGGGCGTCAGGCTCTCGCCGCCTCGCGGCAAGAGCGCAAGCATAGCGTTTTGGTACCAAAACGCAGCTTGCAGGGAGAACCCTGTCCCCAATATGCCGCCTGCGGGCGGAGAAAGGAGCGCCGTGCGGAAGAATCAGTACAATCTGCATATCCGGCTGGATGAGGACGAACGCGCCGCGCTGGAAAAGGGCTTACAGGCCAGCGGCCTGCCGCTGTCGGCCTACCTGCGCAGGCTGATCCTCGGAGAAAGCATCCAAGCCGCGCCCTCGGAAGAACTTCGCAGGCTGCGCACGGAGATCCATCAGATCGGCAACAACATCAATCAGCTCGCCCGAAAAGCGAACGCCGGGTTTGCCAGCCGTGATGAGGTCACACGCGCCCTGCGGATGCTGGATCGTGTTTATGAACTCATGTACCAGCTCAGTCAGCAGTCATGGCAGTAACCAAGATCCTCGCCCGGCACGCCAGACTGGATCTGGCAATCAATTATGCGGTAAACCCTGACAAAACGGATGAGGAAGTCCTGACGGCTTATCTGAACTGCGACAAGGGGCATGCTTGCCACCAAATGCTTGCAACCAAGGAAGCGAAGAATAACCGTGACGGCGTTCAGTATTACCACATCATCCAATCATTCAAGCCCGGTGAGATCACGCCAGAACTGGCATTGGAAATTGCACAGGCATTTGCAAAGGACCACCTTGCGGATTATGAGGTCGTCATTGGCGTTCATGTGGACAAAGAACATATCCATGCGCACATGGTTTTCAATTCTGTGAATCTGGTGACGGGGCGAAAATACCACAGCAACGCCAAAAGCTACTACCAGCAGATTCGCACAATTTCGGATAAGCTCTGCCGGGAGCATGGGCTGTCTGTCATTATGGAGGGAAAGCCCTCCAAAGCGGTCAGCTATATTGAATGGCTCCGCCAGTCCAAAGGTCAGCCGACGTTCCGCTCCATGCTGGAAGCGGACCTGCGCGATGCCATTGCCGACGCGAACGATCTCGGCCACTTCTTCTTGCTCATGGAGCATAAGGGCTACGAAATCCACCACGGCAACCGGCTTGGCTTCCGATTGCGCGGGCAGGAACGCTATATGTATCCAGAGCGCAAGAATGCAGCGTTTTCGGAAGAAAACATTGAACGCACCATTGCGGGTAATCTCGCAGAAATCGAAGCCGGGATCAGACCGGCGTTTGTTCCGCGCCCAAAGCCCCAGCCATACCGCCCACATCCAAAGTACAAGGGATTCCTTGCGTTGTACTATCATTACTGCTATCTGCTTGGCCGCATTGAAAAGCGGCAATACCCGCCGCGCATGACGCCGCATCTCCGACGGGAGATCATGAAAGCCGAAACCTATAAGGCGCGGCTGAAGTTCCTGCAAGAGAATGGCATCTCCACGGCGGATGACCTTACCACCTGCATGCAGCGGGCAGAGAATGCGGTCACGCAGCTTGCCAAGCAGCGCACAATTTTGAACGTCCGTAAGAAAAAGCGCAAGAAGCTCTTTGACGCGCTGGCAGCGGAAGAATCACTCGCCGTGAGCAAAGCCCTCTACGAAGAAGGGCTATCCGGCATGGAATCTGAGTACGCGCAGTACGCGGAAGCGAAAGCCATCTTGGATACCTGCGGCGTTTCACGGCAGGCTCTCACGGAGGAAAAAGCGGATATCTACGAGCAGCTTGCGCAGCTCAACAAGCAGATCCGCGCCGAGCGACAAAAGATCAAGCTGTGCCGTGAGATTGCGGATTCCACAGCAAAGATGCAGCAGGACATTGCTGCCCAAGAAAAATCCCTACATGAAAAAGAAACAGCGCATTTACTCACAAACAGGAGGTGATTCCCCATCAACGTAGGAAACAGCGAAGCCGCCGAGCAGGTCGTCCACATGATGCTCTCAGGCGGCGAGGTAGCGGTCAAGCTGGCAGGTTCGGCGGCAAAAAATGCCGCGGCGATGCTGCTGGCGTTGGCGCGCAATCATAAGAAGGTCTACGGCAAGACCAGCCTCAAGAAAATTCTCCAGCAAACGCGCGACATCCGCACGTTTTCCCTGACACCGGAGCAATACCGCGAGTTCAGCCGTCAGGCGAAGGACAAGGTACTGTTCGCGGGTATCCAGGACAAGGAGCAGCCGGACGCACCCATTGATCTCGTCATTCCAACGACCGATCTGGAACTGGCAAACGTCATTTTCGAGCGTCTCTTTGGTTCACTGGAAAAGCCACTGGAGGAACGCTCATCAAAAAAAGAGTCTCGGTCGGAACGCTCCTCGGACGATACCGCCAGCAGCTCGCCTACGAGCAGGAAGGACTCGAAGAATGACCGCCCGTCGGTTGGCGAGCAGCTTCAGTCCTTCCGCGAAAAGCTGTCCGGTGTCGAACCGCGCGTCTCGACCAGAGAAAAAACACACAGTGAGATCACAAAATAAGCGCCGTTTGGATGGATTTACACGCCAAGCTGTGATATACTCAAACCAACAAAAGCTGGGAGGTGGCACGTATGGCAGAACAAAGCTATGAGCTGATGCACAAAGACGATGTTGTTGCATCTTTGCAGCTCGACGATCTGTCCGGCGCTATCCTCAAAGTCACGCCCGGCACAAATCCGGAACTGCTGCCGCTCGGAGGCAGTCAGGGCGCAGACAGTCTGCGCAAATGGTGGCTGCGCCGTGCCGTCCCTATCAGTCAGGGCAACATTGCCGCACTTTTGCAGCAGGAAGGTATCCCCTCCACGCAAAGCCTGCTCGTGCAGAACCTCGGTCTCAGCCTGTCCGACCACTACTGGATCAGACCGAATGGCAGCGAACTGACGTGGAAAGATGTTAGCCTGTTCTCCAACAGCTTCCGCGATCCGCTGGAATCCATGCAGATCCAGCATTCCCACAGCGCAGCTTCGGCAAGCACCCAGACACCAGCGTATTCGCCCAGCGCATCGCTGCAGGGTGACCTGATCAAAAAATGGTTGATCGTCGACGACACGCGCTGCCTGCTCAAAGGCAACCGCGGCGCAAATTCCCAGCAAAGTCTCAATGAAGTGCTGGCATCCATGCTGCATGAGAAGCAGGGCTTTGCAAACCATGTGCACTACCTCCCGGTCAAGCTCACCGGCAGCGCAAGCGAGCAGTACGGCTGTATCTGCGAGGATTTCGCGTCGGAGGCGCTGGAGTTTATTCCGGCGATTGACGTTGTGGATTCCGAGAAGAAAGATAACGCTGTCTCGACCTATGAGCATTTCATTCATGTCTGCGCAGAGCATGGTCTGTCAGAGCAGGAAGTGCGCGGATTCCTCGAATATCAGGTCCTCACAGATTTCGTGCTGACGAATACCGACCGGCATCTCAACAACTTTGGTATCCTCCGCGACAGCCAGACATTGAAATTTGTGCGGATGGCTCCGATCTTCGATTCCGGCAATTCGATGTTCTGGGATGCCCCACGCCTGCCGGAGCGCAGCGACTGCACAGAGATCACGGTCAACAGCTTCCGTAAGACCGAAGCAGAGCTGCTCAAGCTCGTCACCGACCGCAGCCGCGTCCACATGGATCTGCTGCCCAGCCGGGAAGAAATTGAGAAACTGTACGCGAAAGACGACAGCATTGCGTTCGTGGATTCCATTCTCACCGGCTACGAAAAGAAAAAGGTGCTCATGGAACGGTTCATGGAGAAAGGACTGCCAGAGCAAACGCATCTGAAACGGAGTACCGGCTTTGAAAGATAACGGGATATAAAAATGGCGCTGACGGTAAGGTTCGTCAGCGCCATCGATTTATTATTATACGGCTTCTTTTCGCTCCGCAACGTACTCCCGCAGAGCATCCTCAACCAGCGTATTCAAGCTGACCTGCTGCGCCATTGCGCAAATCGCAGCCTGCTTGTGTAGCTCCGGTGATACCCGGATGTTAAAACTGCCCTTGTAGGCTTTTTCCGGTTCGCTGTTCTCTGCTTCGCACAGCGACAGATAATCGTCTACCGCACCATGAAAATCAGCGACAAGCTCGGCGGCGTTCGTCCCCTCATAGGAGATCAATGCGCGGATACCGAGGACCTTTCCGAAAAACAAACCATCGGCTTCGGAGAATTCAACGCTTCCAACATACCCCTTATATTGCATTGTATTGTTCAAATCAATCCCTCCTGTTCCAGTACCTCAAGCAGTTGCTTGACTTGATACTCCAAAAGCTCTTTCCGCGGATGCGGCTTGTGCAGCAAGATCGGCGCATGCTGTTCGCTGGTAAACATGACGCGCGAACCGCTCGTCTTTCCTTTGTTGGAGCGAGAGTATGTCAAATACCCCAGCAATGTCTCGGCTTCATCAAATGTAAAATCACGCGGCTTGGTTTTTAATCTTTTGATTAGTTTCTCTTTCTGACCCAAGTCTATCCCTCATTTCTATGATCAGTATAGCACGGTCAAAACAATTTTGCAACTGATTTTAGTTGCAAATATTTTCCGAGGTGATGCCTATCCGAAAATCAAACGACACCCTGTTTTATCTCATTGGCATAATCCCCGTCGTCTGGCTTGCGCTCCTGCTGGCGCAGTCCCTTGGCGGCGGTTTGCCGGAGCTGCTGCGGAATCTGACCAGCGCACTGGAGCAGCCGACGAATATCATATGGACAGACAAAAGCCTACCCACAATTCTCATCTGCCTTGCCGCTTACGGCATGGCAGTTTTGCTTTATCGGACGAATCAGGGCAGAACCCGCGACGGCGAGGAACACGGTTCCGCGGCGTGGGCGACACCAGCATCCGTCAACGCGCAGTTCGCGCAGAAAGACAGCATTCCGCTGACGCAGCACGTCCGGCTCGGTCTGGATACGCACAAGCACCGCCGCTCCCTTAACGTGTTGGTCATCGGCGGCAGCGGCGCGGCCAAAACGCGCAGCTTTGTGCTGCCGAATATCCTGACCGCAAACACCAATTATGTCATAACAGACCCCAAATCTGAAGTGCTGCTTGCCACGGGCGGCTACCTCAAGGAGCAGGGCTATGACGTGCGCGTTTTGAACCTTGTGAATCTGGAACAGTCAGATGGTTATAATCCGTTCCGCTATCTGCGCGACGAAAAGGACGTACTGAAGCTGGTCAATAACCTGATCCAGTCCACAACACCAAAGGGCAGCCACGAGTCCGATCCGTTCTGGACGAAGGCCGAAACCGCACTCCTGCAGGCCATCATCCTCATGCTGTTTCAGGAAGCCCCGGAATACGAGCAGAACTTCTCCATGGTCATGCGCGTGCTGGAATACGCCGAGGTGCGCGAGGAAGATGAAGGGCATGTGTCCCCACTCGATCTGCTCTTTGAATCCATAGAGCGCAGAAAACCGGACAGCGTTGCCGTCCGGCAATATAAGGTTTTCAAATTAGCCGCGGGCAAGACCGCAAAATCGATCTTGGTGAGTACGGCTGTCCGCCTTGCACCTTTCAATCTGCCGCAGATTCAAGCCCTGACCGACCACGACGATATGGACCTTTACACGTTGGGCGAAAAAAAGGTCGCGCTTTACGCTGTCATTCCCGACAACGACAACACGTTTAATTTCCTTGTAAGCCTGCTTTACGCGCAGGCATTCCAAGCCCTGTATTACAGCGCAGACCAAATTCATCACGGCCCGCTGCCGCGCCACGTTCGCTTCGTGCTGGACGAGTTTGCCGCCATGCCGCTGCCAGGCTTCACCCGCGAGCTTGCAACCATGCGCTCGCGTTCCATCTCGGCAAGCGTTATCATTCAGAACATGGCGCAGATCAAAGAATTGTATAAGGATAGCTGGGAGACAATTCCAGGCAACTGTGATACCATTTTGTATCTTGGCGGTAACGAGTCCAGTACGCACAAATATGTCTCCGAAATGCTTGGCAAAGCCACAATTGATACCAAAACGCACGGACAGACGAAGGGCAAATCCGGTTCTTACTCAACCAACTTCCAGATGTCCGGGCGCGAGCTGCTGACACCGGACGAGGTGCGAAAGCTGGATAATCGCTATGCGCTGCTGTTCATCCGCGGCGCAAGTCCGGTCATGGATGAAAAGTATGATCTCATGCACCATCCAGCGATCTCACACAGTTCCCTCGGCGGCGCAGCACCGTACATTCATCATGGTACCAAACCGGCCGTTTACACTGGTCGTCCGCTGTTTCGTGTGGACGGCGCAGAAAATTCGAATCCATCAAAGGAGGAATTTCATTGAAGAAACCATTTGAAGCCAAAGCAAAACGGCTCTACTCGATCTTCGCCAGCGTGTTTTTCATGCTGGCGGTTTTTGTTGTCCCGGCGTTCGCGGCAGACGGCGATCCGCTTGCGGTCGTCAACAATCTGAGCGACTTCATTTTCTCGCTCATTCGCGCGGTCGGCTTGATCCTGCTCGGCTTTGGCATTTTGCAGGTTGGCCTGTCTCTCAAGTCGCACGATCCGTCCCAGCGAGCAAACGGCATCCTGACTGTTGCTGGCGGTATCGTCATTACGTTCACCAAGGAGATCCTGACGCTGATCACCGGCTGAGAAATGCCGCGGGAATGGCAGCTCCATTCCCGCGGCACAGATCCTATGATGTTGTATTGTCCAGAATTCTGCGATAATTCCGCTTGGCGTACAAAATTCTGCGAATCTGTACAGTGTCTCCGGCGACCACATAGAACACCAGATAGCTTTCTACGATCAGATACCGATAGCCCTTGGCCGCCAGCGCAATATCACGCGGCTTTGGGCATCGAAACGGCATCTGCGAGAGGCTCTCGATTTCCTCAATGAGCAGATCGTAGTACCGAAGCGCAGCCTGCTGGGACAGTGTGTTCAGATAGTCGATGATCTCCTGTAAGTCTTTCTTGGCGGTCGGGTAGATTTTAATCTTATAAACGTCCATGCACAAGCCCTCGCAGCTCTCTGGCGACGCTTAAAAAGTCCTCACCCTCTGCGCCTTCGGCAATTTCTGCTTCCGAAACCGCAAGTTTGGCATAGAGGTCGATCAGCGCCTGCTGGCGCTCATACTCTGCCATGCTCTGCACGACCATGTCACCTGTGCCGTTTCGTGTAATGAACACAGGCTCGCGCGTCTGCTTGCAGAAGTCGGAAATCTCATTGGCGCTGTTGCGCAGATCAGAAATCGGTCGAATACTCGGCATACTGCATCCCTCCTTCACTTGCAGTATAGCAAAATATTGAGTATTTTACAACATAAATTTTGATTGCGAGGTGATACCATCTCAAGTGGAAACTGGATCATAGATAACCTCAATTCCTCGCTGGAAACGTGGAACAGTAAGCTGTCTGAGATTTGGACGCTGTTGACCACCAGCCCGGAGAATTTCAAAGGCGGCGGGATCTGGAATGTGATTGTCGGGATCAACGACGCGCTGAAGGCAATCGCGTATGCGCTTCTGGTGCTGTTCTTTGTGATTGGCGTGATGAAAACCTGCGGCAGCTTTACGGAGCTAAAACGCCAGGAGGTGGCATTCAAATGCTTTATTCGTTTTGTACTGGCACAGGCGGCGGTCACCTATGGCATGGAGCTGATGACGGCGCTGTTCTCGATTGCGCAGGGCGCGATCCAGACGATCATGGGTGCGTCCGGTCTTACGGCAATGGAGGCATCCACACTGCCAGCCGAGATCGCAGCGACGATTGAAGATGTGGGCCTGCTGGAAAGCATTCCTCTCTGGGCAGTGACGCTGCTCGGTTCGCTGTTCATCTGGGTGCTGTCGCTCGTTATGATTCTCACGGTCTACGGCCGCTTTTTTAAGCTCTATATGGCGACGGCGATTGCGCCGATCCCGCTGTCGAGCTTCGCAGGACAGCCCTCCAGCAGTATCGGTATGGCGTTCATCAAAAGCTACGCCGCCATCTGCTTGGAGGGCTGTGTCATTTTGCTGGCCTGTATTATTTTCTCGCAATTTGCGTCCAGCCCGCCTGTCATAACGGAAGGACTCGCCCCGGCAACGGTCGTCTGGAACTATATTGGCGAGCTGGTGTTTAATATGCTGGTACTCGTCGGCTCCATTAAAATGTCCGACCGAATTATTCGAGAACTGATGGGACTTGGATAAGAACCCTCCATCCGTAGTTGGATGGAGGGTTCTGCATCTTACGATTCGTTATGCGCCGTGGCGAAACTCAGCGTTGTTTTTTGTCAGTAGGTACAGACAATACTGGTTCATGCTGATACCCTCGCGTTTGGAGTTTTCCGCAAGTGCGCGGTGCAGCGACTTCGGAAGCCGCAGCTTGAACTGACCGGAATACTCGTCATCAGACGTAGGCTCCGGAATCTCATAGCCATCTTCCAGTGCGGCGGCCAGCCATTCGCGTTTGCAGTCCTGTGCGTTTTTGAGTGCCGCTTCCGCCGTCTCGCCGCTGGTCAGGCAGCCGCGCAGCTCCGGATACGAGGCTACAAAACCGCCTTCGTCCGTGTCCGGAACAAGCTCCAGACGATACGGAAGATTCATATAATACTCAATCGTCTTCACGATTTGACACCTCGCTTTCTACAACCTCTTTTACCATCATAACGTAGACTTTCTTGATCGGTTCGTGCATGGGAATCGTAATTGGCGCGCAGCCGCGCTTTCGGAACGTGCAATGACTGCTGCCGCCGTTTGGCTGGCGCATTTCATAGCCGTAGCTTTCCAGCACCTTGCGCAGCTCGTCAAAACGAAGATCGCGCGATAATCCGCAGATCCTTGCCAATAGTTTATCCCATTTTGACACGGAACATCACCTCTGCCTCTCTGTTCAGTCTTATTATAACATGGTGTCATATATGGTGTCAAACGATTTTTGCATAGGTTTTATACTACCTGCCTGCAATCTTCCGCGCCAGCGACACAATCCACGAAATCAGCCCCAGGACAATGAGTGCATACCAGATCCCATTCGCCAGCGCGTAGTGGCTGTAATACCAGCCGGAAAACAGCGTCGGCACGATCAGCGCATACAAAAGTGGCAGACCGAGGTGCAGCAGCGACGCGGCATGAAACAGCAAGGAGAGAAGCAAGCAGCCTGCCCCAAATACGATCATCAACATGGCACGACCTCCTTTAGAAAGTTTGTGCCATGTTAGCTTGGAACAAGAAAAAATGCAAGGGTCAATCCAAAAAACTTAGAAATTGGAGGGATTCATCATCGAAGTTAAAATCAACAAAGAAATCCAGCGGTATCAGGAGAGCATTCTGTTCGGCTTATCCCTGCGGCAGATGGTGTTCGCGCTGCTCGCCATCGGCGTGGCCGTGGGCGCGTACTTCGGCTTGAAACCGCTCATCGGCGCAGCGGAGGTCGGTTGGGTGTGTATGCTGGCAGCGTTCCCGTTTGCCATGTGCGGCTTTTTTACCTACAATGGCATGCCCGCCGAGCGATTCCTGCTGGCGATCATCCGATCGGAGATCCTCTGCCCGCGAACGCTTGCATATCATCCGCAGAATCTGTACGCGGAGCTTTTATTGGACAACAGTACAATGCGGGAGGTGCTGACGCTTGATTAAAACGCTCAACAACACCATCAAGCAGGACCGAACGGTATATAAAATCCCGCGCAGCGTACAGGACGTCATTCCCATCCAGCGGATCTTCGCGGATGGGATTTTTCAGTTCGGCACGAAATATTCCCGAACGCTGCGCTTCTCAGACATCAACTATGCCATTGCCTCGAAGGAGGACAAAACCGCGATGTTCCTCGGCTACAGTGAGCTTCTCAATGCGCTGGACAGCGGCTCGACTACGAAGCTCACGATCTGCAACAAGCAGGTCAACCGACAAGCGTTTGAAGATACGGTTCTGCTCCCGCAGCGCGGAGATTCGCTCGACGGTTTTGTGGACGAGTTCAACGGAATGCTGGAAGGCAAAATCTCCGGCAGCTCCGCCAGCGTGGAACAGGATCGGTTCATCACGGTTTCCGTTCACAAGAAAAACGTGGACGAAGCGCGCACGTTCTTCTCCCGCGTAACGGGCGAGATCACGTCCAAGCTCTCGCGGCTCAATTCGTCCTCCAACGAGCTGGACGCCGCCGAGCGGTTGGATGTGCTGCGAGGGTTCTTCCGACCAGAGGAATCATCCTTGCCCTTTGATTTGCAAACGGCCATGAAGCGCGGGCACAATCTCAAGGACACGATCTGCCCGGACAGCTTGGAGTTTCATCGTGACTACTTCAAAATGGGAAGTCATTATGGTCGTGTGCTGTTCCTTAAAGACTACGCCAGCTACATCAAAGACAGCATGATTCTGGAGTTGACCGATCTCAACCGGCGCATGATGCTCTCCATTGACATGATCCCCGTGCCAACCGACGAAGCGGTGCGCGAGGTGGAGAACAAACTGCTCGGCGTGGAGACGAACGTCACCAACTGGCAGCGGCGGCAGAACAGCAACCAGAACTTCTCCGCTGTCGTGCCGTATGATCTGGAACAGCAGCGCAAGGAAACCCGCGAGATGCTGGACGATCTCACGACCCGCGACCAGCGGATGCTGTTCGCCGTGGTCACGGTCGTGCATCTGGCAGACAGCAAGAAGGAACTGGACAGCGACACCGAAACGCTCCAATCCATTGCGCGCAAGCACCTGTGCCAGCTCGCAAAGCTGAGCTTCCAGCAGCAGGACGGTCTGATCACCGCGCTGCCGCTTGGCTTGCGGCGCATTGACACGCTGCGGACGCTGACCACAGAAGCCCTCGCCGTGCTCATGCCGTTCAAGGCGCAGGAAATTCGACACCGGCACGGCATCTACTACGGGCAGAACGCCATCTCCAAGAATTTTATTCTGGCCGACCGCAAGGATCTTTTGAACGGCAATGGCTTCATTCTCGGTGTCTCCGGCTCCGGCAAATCCTTTGCCGCCAAGCGCGAGATCACGGAGATCGCGCTGTCCACAAACGACGACATTATCATCATTGACCCCGAAGCCGAGTACCGCCCTCTAGTTGAAGGCTTGAGCGGCGAGGTCATTGAAATCTCCGCGACTTCGCCTAATCATATCAATGCTCTTGATATGGAGTCTGGCTACAACGACGGTGACAATCCAGTTGTGCTGAAATCCGAATTCTTATTGTCCCTCTGCGAGCAGCTCGTGGGCGCAGGCAAGCTGTCTGCAAAGGAGAAATCCATCATTGACCGCTGTACCGCGCAGGTCTACCGCGAGTTTATCCGAAACGGTTATCTTGGCGCAGCCCCGACGCTGCAGGACTTTCACGCTGCGCTCCTGGAGCAGCCGGAACCGGAATCGCGGGACGTTGCGCTGGCACTGGAGCTGTTCACGGAAGGCAGCTTGAATACGTTTGCCAAGTACACGAACGTGGACACCAATTCCCGCATTCTTTGCTATGACATCCGTGACCTCGGCAAGCAGCTCCTGCCGGTCGGCATGCTGGTTGTGCTGGACAGCGTATTCAACCGCATCATCCGCAACCGAAAACTCGGTAAAAATACATGGCTCTACATCGACGAAATTTACCTGCTGTTTCAGCACGAGTACAGCGCCAATTTCCTGTTCACACTCTGGAAGCGGATGCGCAAATACGGTGCCTGCGGCACGGGGCTGACGCAGAACGTTGACGATCTGTTGCAATCCCACACGGCGAGAACCATGCTTGCAAACAGCGAATTTCTGCTCATGCTTAATCAGGCGAGTACGGATCGGATCGAGCTGGCGCGGCTGCTCAATATTTCGGATAATCAGCTCTCGTACATTTCAGGCGTAGACTTTGGGCACGGGCTTCTCAAGTGCGGCAGCACCATCGTGCCTTTCGTGGATCATTTCCCGAAAAACGGCAGGCTGTATCAGCTGATGACCACAAAAATGTCTGAACGGGTGGAGCAGGCGTCGTAATGCGGGAGGTCAAAGAAAAATCACCGCTGAAAGAGCGAACCGTCAAAACCCTCAAATCCGCGCCGCAGACAGCATTCCGCCGCGGCACGGATGCTTCCTTTCAGCAGCTTCGGCAGGAGCTGCGCGACGCAGCACAGGATGGGCAGCCGGAAGATCGCTACGAGAGCGGCAAGATCACGGACACCGCCGACCATGCCGTGCAGGAAGCCCGCCATCTGGCAGAAAAAGCTGTCCACAAGCTGCCGAAAACGAAATCCGAACCGCAGCGGGAAGCCAGGACAGAATCTGTTCCACAACATGAGCAGCCTCGGCACCCCCTGCAGCCTACTGCGGCACCGAGGGACTATCCACTGCAAAGCCAGTCACAGGGAAATCAGTCTGTGCGCGAATCGGCTTCTCCAATCAGGGAGAAGCCGGTTTCTCCAGTAAACGTCCAACAGCCCAAAACGCGAGAATATACGCCAGATGCGAAAGCATCAGTGTCCCCGTCTCAGCATTCAACTCCGCTTATTCATGAAAACGTAAAGGCTGTTCCTGCGGAAACGATGCCGTCGACAACGGAGCATTCTGTGCGTAAATCGGTTTCTCCGATTAAGGAGAAACCGGTTCCTCCTGCAAACGCTCCACAACCAAAAATACGGGAACATGCACCGGATGCTGACGTGCCTGTGCATCGGCCCCAGCATCCAGATTCGCGGATTCATGAAGGACCGCAGCCTGTTCACCAACCGCAGACAAATCGATCTGTGTGTGAGCTGGAAACATCAGTAAGGGAAAAGCCTGCTGGGAAAGCAAGGCCGGCAAAGCAACGGTCGCTTGGACAAGTCCCTGCCAGCACGGAACCGTCTGCACCTGCGACGACCCCGACGGTGCAGTCATCAGCACGAACTCTGCCAAGAGAAAAACCGATTGTTTCCTCTCCGCGAGAACCGCTTGCCACGCCAAAACTGGATACCACACAGTTCGCGCTTCCTGCAATCAAGACGAAAGAGTACATCCGAAAGAAACGAAAAAAACAACATCTTCTCAAGGAAGAAGCGAGCGTTATTGAAGATATGCTCACAGATTCCGAAACTTTTTCTCCTGTCATTCGTACACGGGAAACTGTTCGTGAACAGCAAAAACTCCACGTTTCCCATAGTGCGGAGCAGGCGCAGCCGGTCATGCCGCAGATTCGAACGCGGCAGCCGCAGACAGCTTCCATGCCCGCCGATATAGAACCCACGAAGCCGGAAGTTCCACAGCCACCGCTTCCGGACATCAAGAGCAAGCAAAAGTACATTGCAGCGCAGCAACCGACACAGGTAACGCCCGTGCAGGCAAATCCACAGCAGGCAGCGCATAAAATGATTCGAGGCAACATGAAGTTATGTCAACCGGCATTGACGAATGAAACAGTTCCTGTGCCAGCGAGCAGGAATGTCGCTCCGACAAAGCCTGCGCGTGTCCAGAAACAGGCGCGACCGGCTTTCGTAAAAAAGCAGAAGATCAAAACAGCCCCGAAAGCGAAAATCAAATCCGCCACACCTGCCGCAAAAGCCTTGCCCAGCAAAGCGTCGGCGGCTGCTCCCAAGCAGGCCGCAACTGTCATCCGCAAAGGGCAGTTGCTTCGGGATACGGCGATCAAAACGGCGAAAGTAGCAAAAGAGGCCGGAAGGAAGGTCCTGCGGGCAATCGTGGCAGCGGCAGAAAAGCTGGCCGCAGCTATCGGCGCAGGCGGCGCGGCGGCAGTTTCCGTTGTTGTGGTGATCCTGCTCGTGGGGATGCTGTTCGCTTCGCCGCTTGGAATCCTGTTCGCAGGCGAGGACACCGGCACGGAAATTAAAATCCCGGACGCGGTTGCGACGCTGAACGGCGAGTTCACCGACGAAATCTACCGTATCATGGAGGATCATCCATACGACGAGCTGGATATGCAGGAGGGCATGGAAGCGGCCATGCTGCAGAACTGGCGGAATGTGCTGGCTGTGTACGCGGTCAAGGTCTCGACCGACGAAGAACACGGCTTGGACGTTATAACAATGGACGAGGAAAAACTCCAGCTCCTGCGGGAAATTTTTTTCGACGCGAACAAGCTCGAATACGAATTGACAACCAGAACCGTAGATGGCGAGCAGATCACAACTCTGCACATCTCCGCACAGATCAAGGATGCCATGCAGATGGCAGATGAATACAGCTTCACTGCCCAGCAGCGGGAGATGCTCGAAGAATTGCTGAAGCCGGACTACGATGACATTTTCCTGTCCTTGATCGGTGATTATCAGCCGGACGGCATGCCCATCGGCCCTGTCGACATTTCGGACATTCAGGGCACGCTGCCGGATGATCTTGATCCGCTGCGAGAATCCATTGTCCTGACGGCGTATCAGCTTCTTGGAAAGGTGACGTATTTCTGGGGCGGCAAAAGTCTCGTCCTCGGCTGGGACAGCCGCTGGGGAACGCCGACGACGGTTACCGCACCGGGCAGCGGCTCGACCGGCAAGGTGCTGCCGTTCGGATTGGACTGCTCTGGCTTTGTAGACTGGACATTCTATAATGCCACGAGCGGTGCATACCTGCCCGGACGCGGCGGTGGCGCAGCTTCGCAGCATGGCTACTGCACCAACATTGCATGGTCAGACGCGCTGCCCGGCGATCTCGTCTTTTACGCGGATGACAGCCACGTTGGGATCGTCTGTGGCTATGACAGCGTAGGAAATATCCTCGTCATCCACTGCTCCGGCGGGCAAAACGGCGTGGTCGTGACCGGGCGCGAGGGCTTTGCCGTTGCAGCAAGGCCGGATTTGTTTACGGACTAGCCTACATTTTGAAACTGAAAACCAAGACGGAAAAGAGGCGCAATATGAACGATACCATCACAGAGATCAACAAAGACACATTCTGGGGATTGATCCGGGAGGCGAGAGACGCCTGTGGTCAGGATATGTCTGCCATGGTGGAGCATCTGAAGGGACGCTTGGTATCTATGGGGGCAGAACAGGCACAGAGCTTTCACGATATTACGCAAGCTTACGAAGATCTCGCGTACAAGTACGGCTTGTGGGATGCTGCCGAAATTATAAAGGAATACGGCTGCAGCGATGACGGCTTTATAGACTTCCGCGCGTGGCTGATTGCGCAGGGAAAAGAAGTCTATCTGGCTGCGCTGGCGGACCCGGATTCGCTTGCAGAGGTCGAACCCTACGGGGATTGCAGCTTCGAGTTGATGAGCTATGTGGGAGAGTATGCATACAAGCAGCTCACCGGCAAAAGCACCTATGAGCAGACCGAACAGCGGAAATATAAGAAACTTGTGTCAGAACTGAAGCGGGACATTACCTACAAAGACGGCATTCAATTTCCCAGAGAGGGTGCGGAGCTGAAACAATTCCTGCCCCAGTTGTGTGCCAAGTATCCAGACCGGTGGCTCGAACCACATTGGATTTTCGATCTGAAAGTAGCGCGAGAACTTTTCCATGCAGGGAAAGTGCATGATCACCAGCAGGTTTGTAAAAAGAGAAACCGCGGTCACGGCGGTGAGGCAAGATAATGAATATGAGTGAAACGACTTGCTTGTAAAATGGTATAATTTGCTTCGTTTGTGCGGCATTCTTTGTTGGCTCTGGTGAATAGCTTTCTTTCTCGTTTCCTGCGATACTTGGCGTACCAAATCGAAAGGAGACTGCAATGGAAACAAGAAAAAACCTATGCGCCATGCTGCCGGTCTCACTCCACGCCAGAGTCCGGCAGGAGCAGGAAAAAGCCGGGATGACCCTCGGCGAGTATGTGGAAGCATTGATCACGGAATATTACGACTGGAAGGACGGAAAAATCATGACCGGAGAAATGAGAACCTTAGCCGCGCAGATCCCCGCAGAGCTCTTTGACCGCCTCGACCGCTACCTCAAGGCGCGCGGCATCAAGAAGAAGGACTTCTTAGTTGACATCATCACCCGCGCGCTGGAAGAAGCCGAAGCCGCCGAACCGGTTACAGAAGCATCGCCCCAGGACGAGCTGGAGGAACAGCCGGAAGCGGACGAAACCTGAACCAAAATCAAGCCCCCGCAGGTCATGCCTGCGGGGGTAAACCTTTGTCACAAGCCGTCAGCCGACACGCGCCCGCGTGTCGGCTTTTCTGCGTCTCGGTAGGGATGCTGCACCCCAAAGGCATAAAAACTGCGCGTTGGAGCGCGTGTGACGAAGTACGAAAACAGATGTACAGGAGGCGAGAAAACACAAATGCTATCTGAGCACCAAAACAAAAACGCAAATTTTCTCCGAATCCTGATGACACTCCGCGCCCTGCGGCAGAGCGGAGACATTACGGAAAAAGAATACCGCAGAGCCAAGAAATATTATCAGAACCTGACCGGCGCGGACATTGTCCTTACGGATTAAACTGTAATTTGCACGGTTTCCACAAGAATTCGCACTGCCGTTTCAGCGTTTGGTAGAATTCGGAACCGCTTGAAAGATATCAGTAGACTTGAACCTTTTCGCGGATATACTTGTCGTTGACAAACGGCATGGGAGGTGAGAAAAATGCCAGTTGCAAAACTGATTGCGCCAACGACGAAGCAGGAGATCCCCAAGCTGCGCGTGGCGGCATATTGCCGCGTGTCCTCAAACTCCGCAGATCAGCGAAATTCCTTTGCAACGCAGGAACGTGTTTATACGAAATACATTGCAGAGAAGCAGGAATGGGAGCTGGTCGACATTTTTGCCGACGAGGGTCTCAGCGGCATGAAAGCGGATAACCGTCCGGAATTTCAGCGGATGATCCGGATGTGCGAGCTGCACCAGATCGACCTGATCCTCACGAAATCCGTCTCCCGCTTTGCCCGCAACGTCAAAGAGGCGCTGAGCTACACGCGAAAATTAAAGCTGCTCGGCGTTGGGGTGCAATTTGAAGAAGATGGCGTCAACACACTGGCGATGGCCGACGAGATGTTGCTCAATACGTTTGCAGCCATTGCGCAGGAGGAATCCAAGTCCATCTCGCAGAACCAGCGGCTGTCCATTGTCAAACGGATGGAGTCGGGGGAATACATCGCAAGTAATGCACCGTATGGATATCGGCTAATTGATAAAAAACTTGTTATCTATGAACCGGAAGCCGAGGTCGTTCGTTGGATATTTGCAGCGTACTTAAATGGAATGTCGACGGTTGAAATTGCACACGAATTAAGCGCAAAAAGCGTTCCGACAAAAGGAAAAAAAGAACAGTGGAAAGCGAACAGAATTGCATATATCCTGTCCAATGAAAAATACGATGGGGATACGCTATTCCAAAAATACTATGGCGAGGAAACTGTGCCATTCAAAAAACATCGCAATTACGGAGAGGTGGATCAGTTTTTTGCGCGAAATACCCACGATGCTATTTTACCACAGGGAATGTTTCAGGCTGTACAAACGCTGCTTCAGAGCAGGGGCAGGAAGTTCGGGAAAAGAATGACTCAAGCAGAATATCCACTTACAAGCCGCATTCGGTGTTCCGAGTGCGGCGCTTTCTATCATCGGAAGGTGCGGAACGGAACGGTCAAATGGGTCTGCTCCAGACACGCAGCAGACACAACCGCCTGCAATTCCGGCTATTACAGTGAGGAACGTATTTACGACGGCATCATCACCATGATCAACAAGCTGCGCTTTTGCGAAGAAGATATCCTTGGTCAGACGATTCAGAAGCTGGAATTTGCCGCCGCAGCCTATAAGCGGAATAACAGAGCGGCCAGCCAACTCAGCCAAAGTATCGCTGAACTGAACGCAAAGCTGCTCGCGCTGGAGCGGTTGCGATCAAAGGGATACCTCGCCGCCGACATTTATCATACACAGGCGCGGGAGATCCGTCAGCAACTCGGTAAGCTGAAAACAGAGCGCTACAGCAGCTTTGAATCGCGGATCACAACGATGTTGGAGGATGTGCGGAAGCTGAAATCGCTGATCGATGAGCTGGAACAGCCGCTGGAGACGTTCGACGAAAAGCTGTTCCATGAGATCGTCACAGACATTTGCATCAATAACCGCGACGAAATGACAGCCACCCTGCTTGGCGGGCTCAAATTTACAGAACAGATTTAAGAGGGACAGGTATGAAAAAGATTCGATATTTACCGTTTGGCTACACCATCCGCAACGGTCAAACCGTGATCGACCAGCAGGAGGCCGAAACTGTGCGCGGCATTTTTACGGCATATATTCACGGGGCATCGCTCAAGGAGATTGCGGAAGATCTCACAGCGAAAAACATCCCATACACAGAGCGAAGCTGCGTTTGGGACAAGGCGAGAATCTCTCGGATACTAGAAAACGCCAAATACACCGGCGATGCTGAATTTGACGCGATCATCGAAGACGCTGTCTACGAGGAAGCGGTCGCAGCCAAAAGCGCGCGGCGCTGGAATCGGGCCGTTACAGAATGTGAAGGAATCCGGCAGCTCCGCGACCATATCCGCTGCGGAAATTGCGGCGCGCCCATGCTCCGGCACATCAACTCCAAGCGGGCCGTCCGGGAAAGCTGGACGTGCAGCAACACTGCCTGCGGCCTGCGGGTGCGAATCAGCGATGGTGAACTGCTCCAAAAGGTCACGCTGCTTATGAACCGTATCATTGAAAACGCCGATCTCCTGCTGCCACATGAAATAGTGCGGCGCACAGATTCTCCTGCGGTGCAGGAGCTGCAGCAGCAGATCGCAAATGAGATGTTGCGGGAGCAGCCGGATGAGCAGCGGATCGTAGACCTGCTGCGCGAGATTGCAGGCCAGCTTTATCGGCAAACCAATGCAAAAACACAGATCGCCGCGCAGATTGCCAGAAAACGCGCCGCTTTGATGCACCCACAGGATGCGTTCAACAGCGCCTGCTTTTCCAGCCTGATTGACGCCGTCTCCCTTTCCGCGGGAGGCAGCGTCATTCTGCATACAAAGACACAGACCGAGATTTATGAAAGCGAGGATAAACCGAATGGAAGTACAGAAAATCCCAAAGCGGACAGTCACCCTGATTGAACCGAAGAAGTCCATCCTTGTAGACAAGGAGAAATATCACCAAAAGCGAGTGGCGGCCTACTGCCGCGTCTCTACAGACTCCGAAGAACAGCTTACATCCTATCAGAACCAGATGCGCGTTTATACAGAAATGATCGCCGCCAGGAAAGAGTGGGAGTTTGCCGGCCTTTATGCCGATGAGGGCATCTCCGGCACAAGGGCGGACAAACGCCCGGAATTTCAGCGCATGATCCGCGACTGCCAGAACGGAAAGATCGACTATATCATCACAAAATCCGTCTCCCGCTTCGCCAGAAACACGGTAGAGTGTCTGGAATATATACGCTCGCTGAAAGCGCAAGGCATTGGGATTTTCTTTGAGGAACAGAACATTGACACGCTGAAAAGCGACAGTGAATTGTATCTTGTCATTTACGCAGGCTTTGCGCAGTCCGAATCCGAGAGCATCAGCAAGCACATCACATGGACCTACCGCAAAAACTTCGAGGATGGGAAAGTGAGCTTTCAGTACAAGCGGCTGCTGGGCTACCGGAAAGGCGAGGATGGCAAACCGGAGATCGTGCCGGAGGAAGCGGCCATCGTAGAACGGATTTTTGAAATGCTTCTCGCTGGACAGCCAGTGGGACTTATCGCGCAGACACTCCAATCCGAGAACATTGAGATTCCCGGAAAGGACCTCAGCTTCAGCAAGAACATGATTATGAACATCCTGCGGAATGAAAAATACTGCGGTGACAGCATTCTTCAGAAAACCGTGACCGTAGACTGCATTTCCAAAACACGCAAAGCGAATCACGGAGAAGCGCCGATGTACCTTGTCGAGAACAGCCACCCGGCGATCATCAGCCGCGACATTTTCCACCGCACACAGGAAGAACTGGCGCGGCGAAAGGCCCTCCGACCAAAATCGGATAAGACGTCTATTACCCAAAGCGGGAAATACTCCAAATACGCGCTGAGCGAGGTGCTGCACTGCGCCGAATGTGGCAGCCGCTACAAGCGTGTGACATGGAATATCCGCGGAAAGAAGAAAATCGTCTGGCGCTGCGTCAGCCGATTGGATTACGGAAAGAAATACTGCAAGGATTCCGTCACAGTGGAGGAAGCCGCCCTGCATGGGGCCGTTGTCCGGGCGCTGAACCGCTTTCACGCGGAGGACGAGTCCACCTACCTCACGCTTATGAAAGCCACCATCGGAGAAGCCATCGGCATAAATGGCGGTTCGGAGGAAATTGACCTACTCACGCGCCGCATCGATGCGCTGAACAAACGGATGCTGGAACTGGTCAACGAAACCGTTGCGGCTGGGAAAGACGTAGAAAGCAGCGAGGATGAATTCAAAAGCATCTCCGATCAAATCGAGCAGCTTAACCGCCGCATTGCCGCAATTCAGGAGAGTGTGCGCGGCGATGCCACGCGGCAGGCGCGGCTGGAGGAAATTCAGAGCATCATCGCCAAGCGCAATGCGAATGAAACACAATACGACGACAGCATCGTGCGCCAGATGATCGAGTGCATCAAGGTACATAACGATGGAAAGCTGACGATCATTTTCGGCGGCGGGTATGAGATCGAGGAAACACTATAGAAAGCCAGATCGCAAGACACAGAAAAAACTGGAGGTATGCGCACACTTTTGCAAGAGTTTTCTCTGAGAGGTTGGTATCACATTTTGACGTTGAGGTCAAAAGCATGGTTTTTTGTCTAAGAAGCCAGCCATAAAAGAAAAAACGACTGACCAAGTAATGAGGTCAGCCGGATGATCTATCCTGTTTATCGGTATTTACCAATGTTTTTATGTGAGCAGGGGGTTTTGGGAATGACAACAGAAGCCCCTTCGTTGCCGAAGCAGCTTTTTAAAATTTACTGCTGAAATTTTAGCGCCGAAGAAAAACTTGCCGGGAATCTTGCCGCGCACCGGCATCTCATCAACATGATAACAGTTTCGCAGAATAGCCGGGATCGCTTCAACTCCGTTTCGTATCCTTCTCCAATTACGGAAGTCTTCTGCTGCTATGAGCCTCTGCTGGTTCGCACGCCCTATGGCAGAGCGGGATAGCACGATCAAGCTGGAACATTTTCTGAGTTTTGGATGGCAGTGTTCAAGATGTGGACATTGAGAACAAGATTCATTTGGGAAATATGCTTTCACTTGGTTGCTTGTAGAAATATATTTGCAACGGGTCGGCTTATGGCCGGCAGGGCACCGCAAAATTTGTTCGCCATCCTCGCTGATCTCAAAATCTGCATAGATGTCTGGCACCGGTGTGCCTTTCAGACTTGTGTTGATCAGTTTCACATTCTTTTCTGCTGCGGCATCCCGGTGCATCTGCCCGGAATATGCTCCATCCATCACAATAAAAGCGGGTGCTTCTTGAGGTGGCAGCTGGTCAAGGTGATTGCCAAGGAAACGGGAATCGGAATAGATATTTTGCTCATATTGGTAATCCACGATGACAGAACCGCCATTACTGACAGTTTCTACGATATTCGCCACATAGCCGATGTGCTTCTTTCCAGCCTTGGCACTGAAGGTAGCCTCTGGGTCTGTCGGGTTTTGAAGAGATGTCGGTTTCGGTGATTCTTCCCCTTTGATGCGAAGCCTGCGCCCTCCATTATCAATAGCGGTCTGCTCATCCAGACACCGCAGTAACAACTGGTGCTCTTTCACATGGCTGTATTTGTCCTGACAGCGCTCTAACAATATATCCGCATCTTTGATGATTGCTGCTGTCCTGGTATCAATATCAATATTTCTGCTATGGTAAATGACAAGGTTGCGGTCGTCCGGATCGGTGTAGTGCTCAAGACCGGACAGATCCATGCCGGTATGGTTTTTATGGTGGTACTTTACCGCTCTGGCAACACAGGAATACAACAGTTCAATGCGGCTCAGATTTCGGATATTGGCTTCTATCATCAGAGAATCCATTCGCTTGATACGGGAATTGATCCCCATCATTTTAGCGATTTTTTCACTCAGATCTTTGACGCAGTCATAAAACAGATCCACGCCGTGGGCACACTCATATTCATAACAGCGGCGGCGAAACCGGGACAATGTTTTGTCACTCAACGGCTGTTCTTCAAAACTGGTAGTGCGCAGTGCGTATTGATAGTGGATGTCCAACATCAAATTCTCCACCATTTCGTCATCAGAGAGGTCAAAGAGTTCTTTGATGATCAATGCTCCAACGATGATGTTTACCGGAGTATTTGGTCTGGATGCATTTTCAGAGTATAGAACACGAAAGCGTTCTTCATCGATTGCAGGGAAGATCTCATCGGAAAACACTTTTGCCCATGATTTTTCCAGACATTTTCTTTCCCGCTCCGTTAAGCGCAGGCTCCGGTCAAATATGGAAAGCTGCTGACTTTGATTGGGGCGGTATGACATGAAAACACCTCATCTGCATTTTCTTTTATTCTATCATATTTTTCGCATTTTTTCACCTGAAAACTGCTCGAACAAATGACCTTTTGACCCCAACGTCACATTTTGATACCATCCAGAAAAAACAGATAAATATTTTCTGCAGAGCGAGACTTTGCCGAATTCTCCTGTATAATAAGGAAAACTGACAAAGGAAATAGAGTTATGATTTATTACATTGCAGATATGCATTTTGGACATACGAATGTGCTCCGTTTTGATAATCGCCCATTTTCAGATACCGCGCAGATGGATGATACGCTGCTTCAAAATTGGAATGAGCGTGTAACGGCTGACGATACCGTCTATGTTTTGGGTGATGCGTTCTGGAAAAACGAAGAAAACAGCATTCGAATCATCCAGCAGCTCAACGGTCATAAGCACCTGATTCAAGGAAACCACGACCGCGTGAAAGGAAAGCTCCGCCCTTATTGGGAGAGCATCGAGCAGTACGCAGAGGTCAACGATGAGAATCGGCTGGTGATTCTGAGTCATTACCCGATTCTGTTTTATAAGAACCAGCATTATGGCGCGGTCATGCTATACGGTCATGTACATAATACACGCGAGTGGAAACTCGTTGAGAAGTGGAAGAACGAGCAGTGGGCGATGGGCATCCCCAGCAGATTGATCAATGTCGGCTGCATGATGGATTACATGAGATACACACCGCGCACACTGACGGAGCTGCTGGACGCCAACCCGATGCCGGAGATCGCCAGAGATCGCAAGGACGGAAGCGCAGTTGAAAGCGCGGAGCAGCAGAACAAGCGGGAAAGGACGTGGGATCTGAATGAAGGTTACACCGCTGAAAAAACAGAGTAAGAAAAACCAGCACAAATTTCATGCAGCCAAGCGCGGTTCATGGAACGGCGTCTCCCCAATCACCCGTGTTGTGCAGAGCAAGCGGATTTATGACCGGAACCGCACAAAGCAGGAAAGTCGTCAAAGTGGAGATCGTTGACAGAATCGTGCAGACCGCACAAAATTCCATAAATCCCACAATATCTTTTTTGGTTGCACAGCAGCAACCAGCAGTATGAAGCAGCAAGCTCCAAAAACCTTGCCCCAAAAAGCTGAAACCATTGAAAGCACTAGAAAAACCGCTGATATCTTAATTGGTGCAGCTTGCCATAAAAATGCCGCGACAAACGTCGCGGCATTTTTATATTTTCGCAGCATTGAAAGAAAGAAAAAAGGAGACTGGCAGCAGTGCACAGTCTCCAAGGATGTAGTCAGCAAAGTTTGCAAGACAGGGCTGACCGCAGTGGTTTTATTATAGTGGGATTCCGGAATGCTGTCAAGATGAAAATAACAGAAAGAAACATTTCTTCCGAAAACAAGAATCGACAAATTTCGCATATTTCTCTGTAAAAATGAGAATTGATACTTGACAACCGTGTGCGTTATCATTATAATGAAAAAGCTGCATCGGGGTGTAGCGCAGATGGTAGCGCGCATGGTTCGGGACCATGAGGCCGCGAGTTCAAGTCTCGCCACTCCGACCATAATGTGGAGGCAAAAAAGATGTCTCCTGCGAAAAGCCCGAATATATCGGGCTTTTTTGCTACCCAA
>OKUL01000075.1_pt1 | contig 67895 bp, 58 predicted proteins | sample 1606631 | NCBI WGS metagenome assembly OKUL01 (sample SAMEA3882518, study PRJEB24775) | human gut metagenome | biome: human-associated habitat; feature: intestine environment; material: feces | place: Netherlands | collected 2009/2010 | reverse complement strand
CTATCGCCCCTCATTTCTATTTTATCTCGTTTGTACCCCTTGTACACCGATGTTTATCCAATTTAATAGAAAACTCTGACTTAATAATTGCACGCACTTCATTAATTTCTTCCTCGGATAGACCTGAAAGCATCGGAAATTTTGATAATTCATCTATTCTGGTATCTATGGTTCGTTCCTCAAGATTTTCATCCTCAGAAATAACCGCAACCACCATTTTTTTCAACATTTTCTGCATATCATTCATAATTTTTCTATCTCCTCTTGAATGCGCTTTTTAATTTCTTCATTGGTGCAGTATGGTTCTACCTTTAAAAAAGCTTTATAGTAAAGCAATTCCGGCAAATTATTTGACCGTACAAATTCCATTTGCTCTTGCAGATCACCCCAAATCTTTTCAAAATCATCCCCCGGCTTTATTTTCTTATCTTCTATATTCCCTTTTGCCGCGTCTACATAAACAGCACTGACTGGAAATGCCATTTCAATCGCATCTATGACTGAATTAAGTAATTTCATCTGTTGTCCGTCTAAAGTCTGTTCGAGCAATTCCAGCTGTGGAATTTTTCTGTTTATCTGATATTCATAGCCATCCCTGACCTTAATCCGCTCCCACACATAATCAATATCCTTATTATTTTTCTCTTTACGTCCTCTATATGCATGAACAGCCTCACTGCTGAGTACAGATTCATAAACTGCATTATACATATTTTTTTTGATGATATCCGGGAGCGTTGCCGTACTTTTTTTAATATCAATAGACCACATATAATCAAGCGAATTAGGAATATCCACCATTACTCTTGCTAATTTATTAAGCTCATCTTTTCTCTCTAACCGGAACCATGTTCCCCAAATGATCAGTCGCTTATTCCTATACACATAAAATCCCTGATCATTTCTTAACCTTTCCTTTCCGCCTATTTTATCCAAATCCTCCTGACTAAGCTTTGACAAATGTGGAAGAATAAAAGGTTTCAATGTAATCTTTTCATCATTAATGTAAAATGAGTTTTCTCTTTTTCTCTGTGTTGCCTTATGATAAGACAAAAATGGATCTCTAGCTTCTATTTTCAAATGATTGACATATATTTCCAATCCATCTTCTATAAATCGGTGAAATACCAAAGACAAATGATTAATCATATCATCCAGGCATTTACTAAATGTTTCTGATATATTTCCGGTTCCTTCTTTGACTCTGTCAAATTCCTGCAATAATATGTATGTCCCATGTTCCACTGCGCTCAGCATTTCTATTTTCGGGAGCTGATTAATTTCATCTTCATTATATCCTTTTAATATCCACGCTTTGCTCGCAATAACATAATCAAGATCCCACGAATAGCCGCTTACATTTCCATCTTTTTTACTTACAACCACAAGCTTCCTGCATTGTGACAGCGAAGCCGACTTCAAGCCCAATCCAAATCTTCCCAAATCATCTTCGGAACGTGTTTCCAAGGGATTACTGCTACCATATCTCATAGCTTCATATAACTCTGAATTTGTCATTCCGCATCCATCATCAAAAATAATCATAAATGGATCAATACTTGGTTCTGAAATAATATGAATCGTATTCGCTTTTGCACTTATGCTGTTATCTAAAAGATCTGCAACAGCAGATGAAAATGAATATCCCAAAGATCTCATTGACTCAATTAGTGCCGGAGCAAAAGGCACACATTCCTTATCAAACATTTTTGTTCCTCCAACATCTCTCAAGTAATCCTCAATAGAGTTACGCATCATCTATTACAATTTGATATCTGTTTTTCTCCGGTTTATTTGGACGTTTCATATATTTAAGTTACATTTTTCGTAGTCTCTTTTACTGTAGAATCTCTCTCTATTATTGATTACTTTGTATTTATAATATAATTGTATAAAACTCTACTCTTACTATAATATAAATTTTATTCATTCAAGCAAAAAAGTCAATGTTTTTTGTCGAAATAGCACAATAAGCATCATAATATTTTTACTTTTTTATCACATCAGCGCATAATTTAATTCCAAACTTCAAAAATCTTTTTATTTCATGGTAATTCTATTTTTTGTCTGATATAATATTTTTACATATGATGAACAAAAGCAAACAGGAGGGCACCATGAATCTTTTATATTCAAATATTCTTCCTCTTGGAATAGAGGATAATCAGGAAACTATTATTGACTGCTTTAATGAGCAATTTAAATCATCTGATCGCGTGGAAATTGCTGTTGGCTATGTTTCGAAAGCTTCTTTGGAGGAGCTTGAGCAATTAGTGGAAGAAAATCAGCTTAAGCATATTACTCTCACCATTGGTATGTACTTTATCGAAGGAATGCCAGAGGGATCCTATCATACAGCGCTTAAAATCAATAAGAAATGGAGAGATTCCGGTATTGGTGAAATCCGCATCGTGAAATCATTCAAATATCATGGAAAACTCTATGCTTTTTATCGAAATGGAATTCCTCACTCTGCTATCCTTGGATCTGCTAATCTCGGCGCCATAAAATTAGAGGCGAACAACAGGCGGCAATATGAAATTTCGGCCATTACAACCGAGTCTGCAGAGGTCATGGAAATTATTCAATTCATAAACCATCTCAACGCTCCAAATATCTCTGCCAACATTGCTGATATTGTTGGAATGCCTCTGATCCGTGAAGTAAATACAGCACTCACCGGCATAGATCTTGTTACTACTGTGCCTCAGTCAAATGTTGATTTTTACAAACGATCCACCGCTTATGTTTCATTCCAGCTTCCACTCAAAGTCCCTTCTTTTGCAGAACGGCATCTGGACGACGGAAAGCATTTCACAAAATCAAATGTTAATGTCTGCTACGCTGCCCCTCGAAATAAACGCAAATCCAGAGACTGGTATGAAACGCAGCTGACAGTGTCAAAAGAAATCACCCGCACAGAAGGATATCCCGAAAAAAATATTCCTTTTTATATTGTGACTGATGACGGCTACTGTTTTAAAGCACATACCACCAGTGATGGAAATAAACAATTCAGTGCCTTTGGTGATGAACTTATTATGGGACGCTGGCTCAAAGGCCGCCTTGTTGCTGCCGGTCTTGTCTCTCCTGTTAATGACACACAGCTAGATAAAGATAGAACCGGTATGATTACACAGGAAATGTTGAAAGAATATGGATGTGAAAATCTCTATTTTAAGAAAACCGGCCAAACAGCTCTGGATGAATCAGGAAATCCGCTGGATATATGGATGCTCTCATTCACGCCGATAACGCCAGAAGGAGATGAGTAGGTATGCAGTATCTCAAAACATACTTAAAAACAATTGCCGATCGAGGCAACTTAAAACTTGCAGAATCTATCTCTAAAACCGCCGAAGACATCGGAAATTTATATATTAAAAATTTTTCCTTTACAAGTCATGAAATAGGTCTTCTATTTGGTAATGTACAATCTGGCAAAACTGGTCAAATGTTCGGCATTATGTGCAAAGCCACTGATCTCGGTTTTCCTGTTTTTGTGCTACTTACAACTGACAATGTGGTACTGCAGCAACAGACTTTAGACAGAGTAAAAGCTGATCTGAATGGGTTCTGCATCTGCGGCGAAAATGACGCTCGTATTTTTACAGACAACAGTCTCCTCCTCCCGACCATTGTTGTCCTCAAAAAAAATGCACGTATTTTGAAATTATGGGCAAACATTTTTAATTCTACCGGATTTATGCGCGGCAATCCCCTTTTCATCATCGATGACGAGGCAGATGCAGCATCTTTAAACACATTAATAAACCGTGATCGTCAATCATCCATAAATAAATATCTGGATTCTATTAAAAATGGAGCTTCCAGCAGTTTATATCTGCAGGTAACCGGCACACCACAGGCTCTTCTGCTCCAGACTCTGAAATCCGGATGGCGTCCCCTTTTCACATATTATTTCCAGCCCGGAGATGCTTATTTAGGTGGAGATTTCTTCTTTCCGCAAGCAAAGCAGCCCAAGTGCATTACTTATCTGGAAACCTTAAAAACTCCAACACGCAGTGTTGTGATCCGTCATCTGGCAGTTTCAGCACAAATACTTGCATCTGGAGGTAAAGTATCCAACTGTCTGTTTCACCCAAGCGTGCGGCAGGCCGTCCATCAAAAATTTGCAGATGACGTAACGCATGAACTTGTATGGTGCATGGAACATATTGATACAGAATTTGAATCTTTATTAAAGGCTGAATATGATAATCTCTTCCCAGCTAAAACAAATAAGATCGAATACACTGTATTTCTAGAAAAAGCCAAAGATTTACTTCTTTCTAAGCAGATCAAAATATTGATTATGAACGGAAAAAATGATATCGACAGTTCGCAATATGAAACCGGATGCAATTTTGTAATCGGCGGGAACACATTGGGACGCGGCGTCACCTTTCCAAGTCTGCAGACAATTTATTACACCCGCACCAGCAAAAAGCCACAAGCTGATACTATGTGGCAGCACAGCCGCATGTTTGGATATGACCGTGATCCTGGTATGATGAAAGTATTTATTGATGAAAATCTCTATAAACTATTCGCAGACATTAACGCTACAAATAATTCCATTATCGCACAGATCGAACGCGGCATAGATAATATAAAGATTTACTATCCGAATGGTCTGAATCCAACCAGAAAAAATGTATTGGATAATGATCATATAGAAATGCTGTCCGGCGGCACAAACTATTATCCCTTCTATCCTGACAACGACAGTATAGAAGACCTATCACATCTTCTGCATCCTTTTAACGATGATGAACCTTACTATCAGGTCAGTCTTAGAATAATAAAAGAAATTCTCTCCCATATTATTCCAAGTCCCGACTTTAAACTTCATACTTTTGTTTCTGTTATTGAAACAATTCTATCAGAACAGCCTGCTGGACAAGGAATTTTAATTGTACGCCGAAATAGAGATGTCGCGCAGGGCACCGGCGCATTACTGTCACCAAATGACTGGAAACTCGGCGGACAATTTCCTTCAAAAATAGTTTTAACACTGTATCAAGTAACCGGCTCTAAAGGCTGGGGTGGAAAACCTCTTTGGGTTCCAAACATTAAACTTCCCGAAGGTGCTGTATATTATGATGTTTCAGAAGAATAAAAATAACGGTTACATTGTCATCTTTTGGCAATGTAACCGTTATTTTTATTCTGTAATACTCGCTTCAACGCTCTCGTATTCGATTCCTGCAAAGCATTTTAATACCGCTTCAAAAATAATCTTCGCTCCCTGGCATGGCACAGCCATACCAATCTGTTTACGGACACTTTCCTTAGTTCCCATAAACTCATAATTGTCAGGAAATGTCTGAAGCCTTGCGCGTTCTCTGTTTGTAAGCGCCCGCGGCTCCTCCCAGTGATAGATATGTGTACCACCGCCACCGCTTCCAGTCACAGTATAGGAAGGTTTCTCTGGATCCAGTCTCTTATAAATCTGGCTGATCTTAGCTCCCTTTACATTCAGTCTGAGTTCTTCCGGAAGATCTGCAGTAAATGCATTTTGTCCCGGTTTAATATGCTTTAACCTCTCAACAACCCGCTGGGACTGCTTTGTTGGTTCATTATTGAACGCATCTGCTGGTATTGGCGGATTTTCAATTGCATTTCTACATGTATTATCTATATTTGCATATGGAGCTGGTGATGGAACTCTAAACTGCACATTAATATCATTTCTAATTCCTATAATAATTAATCTATGTCTCGCCTGCGGCACACCATATTCTTCAAATTTGTAAAGATGCGGCGTAATTGTATATCCAGCCCCTTTCAATTCCTCAAGAATCTTGGTAAGTGCTTTTCCTTCATTAGCACTTCTAAGGCCGCCGACGTTCTCCGCCAGAAACCACTGTGGATGAAATTTTTTTAATGCGTTTACACCATAGGAATACAATGGACCAAATGTTCCATCGATTCCTTTCTGTTCTCCGACTACACTATAGTCATTGCAGGGAAATCCGAATGCCAATGCATCGATTGGTGCCAATTGCTCCATATCAAAAGTACGGATATCCCCATGGTAAACTGTCTCCGGTTTATCTGGACATATATTGTGTCTATATGTTTCACAAGTAGACTCATCATAGTCATTAGCCCACTGATGTACAATTCCATAATTTTTATCACCTATATCCGCATTTGTTGCTCCCCAGCCTATTCCTCCAGGACCGCAAAATAATTCTCCAAGCCGAAAAATCATTGTTTTTTTCCCTCTTTCTTCTTTATGAGATAATCAATTTCTGACTGAATATGCTGCTTGTCTTCCTCATCAAGCAGATCAACATTTCTAAATTCTGAATGATATTCTTCAATATCTGATCTGCTAAAAAGCCCCGCCAGCAGGCACATTAAAATAACTGGCTTTTCATACAGTTCCGCCAGTTTTTTTAATTCTGAAAGTTTTAAGTTATTCCCAGTTCCATTTTCAGCCTTGGACAGCCGCGAATCGGTAATTCCGGTATTTTCATAAACCTTATGAAGGCTCATACCTTTTTCCGTTCGAATGTCCTTTAGATATTCTCCCAATTTTTCCATTTCAACACCTCTGCAGGTAATTATAGCACTATTGCTGCGAGAAATCAACAAAATAATATTCTATTGCTGCGTTTTCGCAGCGTTTAAATTTATTCTAAATCAAATTTGTTTTCAAAAATAGTTTCTTCTATTACCTTTATGCATTCATCAGTATCTTTTAAGATATCTTTTCCCCAAAATCGAATAACCGTCCAGCCTAAAAACATAAGCTGTTTATTAACCTCTTCATCCCGCTCCATGTTTCTTGTGATCTTTTTCTGCCAATATTCACTGTTCTTTGACTTTTCCAATCTTGGCTTTAATATTTCCCAGTCTTTTCCATGAAAAAATTCACTATCGCAAAATATGGCTATTCTCTGTTTTGTTAGAACAATGTCCGGCTTTCCCGGTAATTCCTTATAATTTTTTCGATACCGATATCCTTTTGCCCACAAAGCTTTTCTCAGTTTAATTTCAATAGAAGTATCTTTTCCCTTTATATTCTGCATATTTTTATGCCGCTGTGCGGGTGTTAGATTGTCCATAAATCCACCCCCTTCATAATATCCATGTAAATTTATCACACATTTTATTCATGTTCAACTTGATTTTTTTGTCTCTTATCTCAGAAACATTTTGAATACGTTGAAATACTCTCCGAATAACCATTCATCTCTTCGACCTGAGTGTTTCTTATATCCTTTTCCAATTTTTTTATGTTTCCCTTATAAATATCCGATTTTCTCATTCCCAACGTATCTATAAGAATTCCCAAAAATCTTTCAAACTCCCTTGGATATCCATTCATCCCCATTGCTTTTACCGCAACATTATCATAAGCAATTGCCAGCTTCCACCTTGTCCCATCTTCATAATTATAATTATTGTACTCTTTCTTATCCCAGCTTTTCAGATTGCATTGTTCAAGCAGGCAAATCAAGTTTTCTTCTTGATCTGTCAATTCGATGCATTGTGGCTCACCATTCACCAGACATTGCAAATACACTTTTCCTGACTCTGTAGTTTCCAAGATGGTATCATAGCCGCAATCAATTTTGTTCCACGCATCGACCCATAAAAATCGAAATTCTTTCCATCTGCTGATCCTTCTCACCTCTGTCTTTAAAAATCATTTCATATTTTTTCAAAAATCCACCAAATAGATCCCAATCCCAATTTCCGTAAAATCCCCTCTATGCTCAATTGTCGTTATTTTTGCCTTCAGCAGTTTCCCTGCATCCATCAATCTTGCAAATACTACATTATCTTTTTTCGGAATATACCCCAGTTTTCGCCTCTCGTTCGTAAGAACCAGAATCGCATTCTGATCAAATCTATTGTCCTCGCGCTGAAGAAGCAGATCATCTTCCTCTTTTATTTCACCCAAAACGCTCTGATCTTCCAGATGTGTCGTTCCCGCCACATAGGAATTAAACAAATAAATTTCTCTAACCAGTGGTTTTAAAATTTCTCCCAGTTCATGATTGTCGATCAGGGATACTACCCCGCCTTTGTTAATCTCTAATTCATCCGCCATAGAAAACTCACCCCATTTTTCATCATCTGTTCCAGAAGCTGATCCAGCTTCTGCTCATATACCCTATATTCTTCCAGTTCTTTTTGTAACTCCCGCTTCTTGTTTTGAACCGCTTCCTGATCCTGCAGAAGGAATCGATATTGGTAAGGATTCGTCTCTTTGATCTTCTGAATCTGCTCTTTTAATTTTTCTATCTTTGTGTCGATATCCTGTATTTTGATTTCATTCCCATCTAAATGATGGTCTGCCAGAAATTTATTTACCAAAATTTCCGCCTCTTCCAGCTCCTCCAGATCATTTGCACGGTAAGAAACTACAATCCTCTGCCATAATTCTTTTAGTTCCGGTATCTCATTTGTTTTCAGATTCATATCTGGATGAATCTGCTTTGCAAGTCTGTAGTACAACTTTTTTATTTTTGCCGCGGTTTCTTCGCTGATGATTTCTCCACTATGCGCAATCTCATTTTCCTGTATCATTTCAGAAAGTTTTCGATTGTACTCTTTCATTTCCTGTGACAGATGGTTCTGCAGTTCCGCCTGATCCACCGGTTTTCCACGATTGACGGCCATCTGGCAGAAAGATATGGTCTTTTTCTTTTTGATGCAGGCTATTTTCTGTTCAAATACCGCTGTGATCAGATTGCCAAATTCAGCCAGATATCTGTTCTTCCAGGCATACGCTTCTTTTCGCAGTTTATCCCTTAAAAATAATAACGTTTCATATTCTGAATATCTGTTATCTGTACTTTTTATGATTCCATCCATTACCGTCTCTTTGGACCTTTCTTATTTTGAAATATGCTTAATATGATTATAGCGTACTGTTACCTAAAATACCATTCCAAAAAGAAAAAGGCTACAGCTCCACGCAAGCCGTAACCTCTTCTCTAATCTCTCTTCTATTTCCGATACACGCTCTTCCCCCGTGCAACGACTTCCTGAATCTCCAGTCCCTGATCCAGTACGCAAAGATCTGCATCAAACCCTTCCTGGATTTTTCCTTTTCCTTTCAGTGACAGGATCTCTGCCGGGTTTGCCGTAATCGTCGAAATTGCGGTTTCCAGCGGAATTCCCGCTTTCTCCACGCATTCTTTTACTTCTTTCAGCAAACAGCTCGACTGGCCCATGCCCATCCGCAGGAATTCTCCCTTTTCATTAAAGATCGGCAGACTGCCCTGACCGTCGGATGAGATGGTGATGTGTTTCGGATTCACGCCTGCATCCAGCATGCGGCGGATTCCTTTGCACACGCGGACTTCATCACAGACAGTTTCCCAGTAATCGATCTCTTCATTTCCGGTGAAATCGACCGCACCGCCCTTTACGGCGTATTCAATTGCCTTCTGGAACAGCTTCTCGTTCCGGTTGACATGGGTCGGCAGGAACTGGCTGGCCGGGATTTCGGTTTCGCTGATGACGCGTTCGATCAGTTCCATACATCTTGGACCGTTACCAAGATGGACATTGATCACTCCCGCTTTCCCAGAAAGGATGCCGACGAGCCGTGTGTCGGCTGCGAGACGGGCAAATTCTTCGAAGGTCGGCTGGGAGGAACGGTGGTCAGAAACAGCGATCTCGCCGGTTCCGATGATTTCCTCGATCATCATAATGTCCTTTGTGATGCCGTCGGTCAGTGTACGCACCGGAACCTGATAGCTGCCGGTGTAGCACCAGGCGGACATGCCCTGCTCCCGGAGGCCTTTTGTTTTTGCCACGAGCGCGCACATGTCACGGCCAATGCCGTCAGTTCCTAGGCAGCCGACAACGGTTGTCACGCCGAATTTGTTCAGGCCTTCCATTGTTGCCTCCGGGGTGCGGTTGGCAAAGCCGCCCTCGCCGCCTCCGCCGAGCACGTGAACATGGCAGTCGACAAAGCCAGGTGTCAGGACAAGTCCGGTTCCGTCTACGGTCTCCGCGCCAGAGAGCAGGCCGTCTGCCGTTATCGTGCCGGCATCTGCGATCTTGACAATTTTATCATACACCGTAAGAACGTCTTTTCTTCCGAGGTATTCCGGCGCATAGACGTCTATATTCTGAAATAATATCATTTTCTCTCACTCCTCTTAAAATCCAATGGCAACCGCAATCAGAATCGTAATGACTGCTCCAATCATCAGTATACCTAAGAATTTCCACATGAATTTGATCCAGTTCGACCACTCGATCTTTGCAATCGCCAGGGAGCCGATCAGACAGCCGGAGGTCGGGACGATCAGGTTCGTGAAAGCATCACCGAGCTGGAACGCAAGGACGGATGTCTGGCGGGATACGCCGAGAAGGTCCGCGAGCGGTGCCATGATCGGCATGGTGATCGCCGCCTGGCCGGAGCCGGACACGACGAAAAAGTTGAAGACCGACTGGAACACGTACATCAGCACGGCTGCGGCTGCACCGGAAAGATCGGCCAGGGCCTGTGAGATGCCGTACATAATGGTGTTGATAACGGTCGGGGTGGTCGGATCGGAACCGCCGAGCACCTGCATGATGCCCTGTGCCATCGCTACAACGAGTGCCGCACCGATCAGGTCCTTTGCGCCGTCTTTGAAGGAAACGGCAATATCGTTCACTTTCATGTCATTCAGATGGAAAATGACACCGATCACACCTGCCACAATTCCCATGATGAAGAACTGGGTTGCGATTTCGGCCATGTAATAGCCTTTTGCCATAACGCCCCAGATGACCCAGACAACGGTAACGGCCAATGTTACCAGAACTAAGATATGGCCGATGCCGAAAGAATGGCCCTCGTCGATGCCTGTTTTTTCGTTCTGATCACGGAAATACTGGTCGCTTTCGTAAGCAACGGAGATTTCCGGGGTCTTTTTGACTTTTGCTGCATAGAACATGGTCATGCCGCAGCCAAGAGCGGTGAATACGACCCACATCACCATACGGAAACCTGCGCCGGAGAAGACGTCAACGCCGGCGATTCCCTGTGCGATTCCGACAGAAAACGGGTTCATCCAGGAGGATCCGAAGCCGATCTGTGTTGCCACGTACGTAACAAGCACGGCAATGACCGTGTCGTATCCGACAGCGACGAACAGCGGGCAGAGGATCATGGTGAACGGAAGGGCCTCTTCTCCCATTCCGAACACGGCTCCGCCGAGGGAAAACAGAACGAAAAGGACCGGGATCAGCAGTTTTTCGGCTCCTTTTGCTTTACGGATCAGGCCGATCAGACCGGCTTCAACGGCTCCGGTGCGGATCATGATACCGAAAGCGCCGCCGACTACCATCAGAAATGCGATGATTTCGATGGCGGAGCTGCTGATAATTCCGTTATACATGTAATTGAAAAATCCGGTTCCGCCGTCGCCGCTGAACAGTGCAACACCTTCTGTGACCGGTTTTCCTGCAGCATCGGTCAGATACTGGAAGCTCCCGTCTTTGATGACGGTACGGGTCTTTTCTACCCCGTTCATCAAGTATGTGACATCCTCCGTCTCGTAATAGCCTTTCGGGACGAGGAAGGTCATGACGGCCGCGATAACCACCACAAAAAAAATGATAATGTAGGTATCCGGCACGTTAAATCCCCTGTTGAATGATTTCAGGCCTTCGCCTTTCTTTTTGCTCATATTTTGAGATTTCCTCCATTTGATATTCTATTCTCGTTTTTAACACGCATGGATTAGTGTACCATAGATCATAGAGGAAAGTCACTGAAAAAATCAAAAAAGTAACAGAAAAATTTTCCATTCGGATTTTTCTGCCGGCTGTGTGCAATGTCATGCATAACATGATTGTATAGAAAGACAAACAATTCCTTTTAGGGTTTCCTGCTCCCCGTCTCTTATGCTATACTTGGAAAGTTGTTCTAACAGTAATACAAATCTAATACAGAAAGCGAGCTTTTCAAATGAATTCGTTCAAACCAATGCTACTCACTTCTCTGAAGTCCTATGACCGCGCGCAGTTTGCCAAAGATGTGACTGCCGGTATCATCGTTGCGATCATTGCACTTCCTCTTTCTATTGCACTGGCTCTTGCTTCCGGCGTGGGACCGGAGGCTGGTATTTTCACCGCGATTGTGGCGGGCTTTGTGATTTCCGCGCTCGGCGGAAGCTGTGTCCAGATTGCCGGTCCGACGGCCGCGTTTGCTACGATTGTTGCCGGTATTGTCGCGCGGGACGGCCTCGAGGGGCTGATGACGGCGACCATTCTTGCCGGTGTCTTCCTTATTATCATGGGCTTCTGTCATTTTGGAAGTCTGATCAAGTTTATTCCTTATACGATTACAACGGGTTTTACTTCCGGTATTGCGGTGACAATCGTGATCGGACAGTTAAAGGATTTCTGCGGTGTTACGTATCCTGACGGGGTAAAGCCGATTGAAACGATGGAAAAACTGAAGGCATTTGCGGAGAATTTTTCCACGATTTCACCGGATGCTCTGATTGTCGGCGGGGTCAGCCTTGCTATTCTGATCGTGTCTCCGCTTATTTTCAAGAGAATCCCAGGATCGCTGATTGCTGTTATTGCCGGTATTCTGATGGTTCAGTTTCTGCCGCTGCACGTTTCTACGATTGGAAATCTGTACACAATCAGCAATGCGCTTCCGACGCTTCATCTGCCGGTTTTTGACATGAAACTGATTCAGTCGGCGATTCCAAATGCGTTTACGATCGCGGTGCTTGCGGCGATTGAGTCGCTTCTCTCCTGTGTTGTTGCGGACGGCATGATCAACAGCAAGCATCGTTCGGATACAGAGCTGATTGCACAGGGTGCCGGAAATATTGCTTCTGCGCTTTTCGGCGGTATTCCGGCTACGGGAGCGATTGCCAGAACGGCGGCAAATATCAAAAACGGCGGACGCACGCCGGTTGCGGGTATAGTGCATTCCATTACGCTCGTCATCGTTCTTGTTGTGCTGATGCCGTTTGCGGGCATGATTCCGATGCCGACGATTGCCGCGATTCTGTTCCTTGTTGCCTACAATATGTGCCAGTGGAGAACCTTCGTGCATCTTGTACGCACGGCTCCGAAGAGTGATATTATCGTTCTTTTTACTACGTTTGTGCTGACCGTTGTGTTTGACCTCGTTGTCGCAATCGAGATCGGCATGGTTCTGGCCTGCCTGCTTTTCATCAAGCGGATGAGCGAGGAAACACACGCCGACAGCTGGGTCTATGTAGACGATGATTCCCCGGCGGTGGATGAACATCTGCAGAAGCTGCCGCTGGAAATCCGTGTATACGAGATCACAGGACCGCTCTTCTTTGGCGCGGCGGATGCGATTGAGCACATCGTGGTAAAGGATTTCACAAAATGTCTCGTTCTCCGGATGCGGAGCGTACCGGCGATCGACAGTACAGCCATGAATGCACTCCAGAATCTGACGAAGCTCTGCGAATCGAAAGGGATCACCCTCGTCTTCTCTCATGTGAATGAGCAGCCGATGAAGGTGATGAAAAAATCCGGCTTTGTGGAGCTTGTCGAGGAAGAAAATTTCTGTTCGAATATTTCGGATGCATTAAAGCATGCGGAGGAGCTGATTTCGAGATAAAAAAGGCCGCCGTGCTGAGTACTGACCTATGCTTTTCCGTTGATCACGCAGTTAATCTTTTTCTCATCGTAAAACATCAGTATCAGTCCGCCTGCGCCGCAGAATACAGCTGCACCGAATGCCGCAATCCGGTATCCGGCTCCACTGCCGTTTCCAATGGTGGAGACCGCCGTAAAGATCAGCATGGAAAGGCTCTGCCCCAGCTTGAAGGCGAAAGTTCTGGCTGCGTAGAACATTCCCTCGCGGCTGCTTCCCGAGGTAACCGCATCGCTCTGTGCAATATCTGCGACAACCGCCTGCGGCAGAATACCGAAAATCGCCATGGGAAGTGCTGCCGCGACTGTCAGAATCAGACCCTGTACGGCTTCCGGAATGAACGGGATGTTTCCCATAAAGCCTGTGTAAAAATATGCAAGGCTAAAAACAGCAAAGGCAAACAGAATCATCTTTTTCTTGCCCAGTTTCGGTGTCAGCTTGTTGACCGGAACGTAAAAGACAAGCGACAGTGCGGTCATTCCCACAAAATACAGTGTTGTCATCGTCTCCGGGAGTTTCAGCAGGCTGGTAACGAAAAACGGAAGGCCCGTCTGGAACATGGTAAGTGCGATCCAGTAAAAGATATCGGATCCCACGAATTTTCGGAATTCTCCGTTTCGAAAGGTTGCCGCAAGGGAACGGAAGGCGGAATCCTTCGAAGGAACGGTATCTACGTAATCTTTTTCCCGAATACAGAATACCGGCACGAGCATGCATACGAAAGCTGCCAGCGCCATGGCTGTGAAGGTGACCCGGATCGCATTTACTCTTCCAAAGGAAGGAATCAACGCACCCCAGATCGTCGGTGCCAGATAGGCCACGGCTGTTCCTGCGATAAAGGTAAAGGAAATGATGGTGGATATGTTCAGGCGTTCCTGCTGTGTGTGGCCAAGCTCCGGAATCAGAGCATTGTATGGGGTACAATATGCCGTGATCGAAAGATAGTATGCCAGAATCATCACAAATAAGAACGCAGCATTGATCCAGCTGTTTTCATTCGCCGGTGACCAGAACACCAGCACCGTGGAAAGTGCCAGCGGCAGGGACGCACCTTTTAAGAACGGGATCCGCCGTCCGTTTTTTGAAGTGCACCGGTCTGACCAGGACGCAATCATCGGATCAGTGAATGCATCAAAAATTCTTCCGAAGGCTGTGATCCCTCCAATGATGGTAAAAACCCCGAAAATCACCAGCCCCTGCGGAATGAATACCGTCTGTCCCTGGCTGATTGCGGTTTCATCCGGCTGATAAAAGTACACCAGCCAGTTCGATATGATACCAGACAGCAGCGCCCATCCAAACTGGCCTGCTGCGAACTGCCATATCTTTGCCGTTGTTAATTTTTTCATTTTGCTTCCCCCTGTTTTGTCTTCTCCTGTTTTTATACCGTCCAAATTTTTACATTTTTTCCAGAAAAGGCGATTCCAAGTTTGATGACTTCCGTAACCCCTTCCTGCCGCATTTCTGCATCGTATCGCTGTGTTTCAATCTGGTTTAATGCTTCTTTCGCTAATTTTTTCAGTGTGTCTTCTGTAATCCCCTTTTTCCATTTTAGTTCCATCAGAATGCCAGGATACCGGAGTTCTCGCGGGAACAGGCTGATATCGTACCGTCCCTCTCCGAATTCCCGGTTGGATGTGATTTTATACTGTTGATCCAGCAATGCAATCAGTCCCAGTACCAGTCCATGGTAAAAACCTTCTGCGCCCGCATCGTAAAAACTGATCGACTTGTCCATATACTCTGCAATCGCACTCTGCAGTTTTTTCACATCATTCGTATACAGGCTTTCCGCAATCCGGTCTGCTGTCGTTCTGGTTACTGCTCCAATCTGCAGCAGATGGGATAAAATCTCTGCTTTGTAAACTGCCGCAATCTCCCAGTTGGGAATGGATACCTCACACAGATACGATCCGTCTGTCTGCAACTCCTTTTTTGGTGTTTTCAGATATCCAGCAACCAGAAGCAGACTGTAAATACTGGAGGGTTCTTCCAGCAGAGACCGGTAAACTACATTTTGATCGATTCTCGCAACCACTCGCTCTCCCTGCAGCAATGCATACAATTTCTCTATGACATCCTCTGTCGCTGCCTTCAGAACTTCTTCCAGAATTTCATTCTTTCCGGTGTTTACCCAATATGCCTTTGGAATACACCCCTGTGCAATATAGTTGACCACGGACCAGGGATTGTAAACTTCTTCTGCGCCAAAAAGATATCCGTCATACCAGGTTTTAAGCTCTGCTTCTTTTTCGAGAGCACCGTAATCCCGCAGCATTTTATGGACTTCTGCACGGGTAAATCCAAAGTATTTATCGTATGTCTCATCCAGAATGGAATTTACCGTCGGATTATTCAGACCACTGAATATACTTTCCTGTGCAATCCGCAGAATTCCAGTTAAAAAACCGTACGACAGATGCCGGTTGTCTTTGAATGCGCCGGAAAAGAAATTCCACATAAATCCAACAATTTCTTCATAAAACTTTTTCGAATAGCCTTCCTGAATCGGTGCATCATATTCATCGATCATAATGATCGGTGCTTTTCCATAATGTTCATGAAGCATTTTGGAAAGTTTCTGCAGAGACGAGGAGAGCTCTACTTCATTCGCCTGACCTGCCAGTATTTTCCGAAAATAATCCTTCTCGTATGGTTCCAGTTTCTCACTCATCCCCAATTCCTTATGTCTGCCGAACTCTTCCTGTACCAGCTCTGCAATTTTTGCAAAAGTCAGTTCCCAGGACGCAAATTTTATATCTTTAAACGTCAGAAAAATAACCGGATATTTTCCCTGATGCTCTCGGTATTCTTCTCCACATTTCCAGATTTCTTTGTCCCGGAAATACTGGCTGGTATCTGTATCGGAAATTTCAAAGAAAACGCGAAGCATATCCATATTCAACGTCTTTCCAAATCGTCTCGGCCGCGTAAACAGTGATACCAGTGGTTTTCGATCCAGAAATTCTTTGATCATTCCTGTCTTGTCCACATAATAATATTCCGACTGTGCCCGTACGTAATCAGATATTCCTATCGGAAGTGGTTTTTTTGCTTCTTTTTCCTCTTTTTTTACATACTTTCCTGACAGTATTCTGCCATCCACTGGTTTTTCTGCCTCATCCGGAATGCGCCAGCTTTTTCCTTCTTTTACGGCTCCTGGAATTTTACCTGTTTTGCAGAAAGTTGTTACAGTGCGTTCCGTAACGCCCCATAGCTTTGCCATTTCCTTGCATGTTTTCATTCGTTTCCTCCTTTCCAGTGTGCTTCTTTCCGATTATTATATCTTATTTTCAGAAATATATCAATTGTTGTATTTTCATTTTTCCGAATATTATCGTTGTTTTGCTTTATTTTCAAAGAAGGCAGCGTTTTTCTCCGCTGCCTTCTTTGAAGATTATTTTTCAGTTTTCCGCATCATTTTTCATCTGTGCCTTCGCTTTTCTTGCAATTCCCTGTGTTCCGTTCAGGATGCTTGCGCGGGTGACTTTGTCGTTGCCGAATTTCTGGCGGATTGCGTCGAGGGCGGCATCGAGTTTACGGCTTTTCTCCTTCTTTTCGGGATCTTCGAAGAGGGAGAGCTGTTCGAAATCGTCTTCGGTAAGGCCGGTTACGGAGACACCGATCAGGCGGAGGGGCTCTCCTTTCCAGGATTCGCGGAAGAGCTGTTTGGCGCAGCGGTAGATTTCATCTGTGATATCGGTCGCATTTGGAAGTTTTGTCTGGTGTGAGCGGTTTCGGAAATCGAGGGTGCGGAAGGTTATGGAAACGGAGGTGCATTTTTTCTTTTTCCGACGCATGCGGGCGGCCACGATGTCACACTGGGCGAGAAGAATCGGGTCGACCTGTTCGATAGAGACGATGTCCTCGTTAAAGGTCGTCTCTGCGCTGAAGCCTTTCGCCTCATCGGGCTGTGCTTTTACGGGGGAATCGTCGATGCCGCGGGCGTACTGGTACAGCTGATGGCCGTTTTTATTGCCAATCAGGGTCTGAATATCAGTTTCCCATGCATGTGCCAGATCTCCGATCGTGCGGATTCCGGCCTCGGTCAGCTTCTTTTCGGACGCTTTGCCGAGAAACAAAAGCTCGCGTACCGGAAGAGGCCACATCTTCGCAGGAATTTCTTCTGGAAACAGGGTATGCACTTTGTTCGGTTTTTCGAAATCGGACGCCATTTTGGCCAGGAGTTTATTGGTGGAAATGCCGACATTTACCGTAAATCCCAGCTCGTCGGAAATCCGGTCTTTAATTTCATGTGCTGCCGCGATCGGATCCGGGTACAAAAGAGAGGTTCCCGTCATATCAAGGAACACTTCGTCAATCGAGAAAGACTCCATGACCGGAGTGTAGGATGCGCAGATTTTCTTGAAGGCCCGGGAGCACTTGACATAAAGATCGAAATCACTGGGAACAATAACCATATTCGGGCATTTCCGCAGTGCCATTGCCACAGGCTCGCCGGTCTGGACACCGCATTTTTTCGCCGGAATCGACTTTGCTACAACGATACCCGTCCTTTTTGCCGGGTCACCGCCGATGCAGGCGGGAATGTCCCGCAGATCCGGCAGCCCCTCTTTCATCCGCCGCGCGGACTCCCAGGATAAAAAGGCGCTGTTGACATCTACATGGAAAATCAGGCGGTCTGCCGGCTTCTTTGTTTTATTCATCGATAAAATGAATCCGTTCTGGTTTAAAGCGGTCCTGCTGCTCTCTGTGCTCGGCAGGATAGCCAAGAGCAAACAGCGCAAAGACATGAACTTCTTCCGGCAGTCCCAGCAGAACTCTTACTTTTTCCATATTTTCTTCATTTGGTGCAATGCCGAACCATACGCCGCCAAGACCAAGCGCATCCGTTTCCAGCCAGATATTTTCCTGGGCAATCGACATATCGATCTGCGCAAATGCTGGAGCGACAAGACCTTCCAGGCGATATGCCGATACCAGCACAACCGGAGCTTTTGCCGCGCAGCCGGTGTACGATGTCATTTTAGAAAGCGCCTCAATTTTTTTCTTATCCGTTACCACATAAAATTCCCACGGCTGCTGGTTGCACGCGCTTGGAGCCTGCATGCCTGCTTTTAAGATCTGCATAATTTTTTCTTTTTCAACCGGCTTGTCTTCATATTTTCTAACACTGATTCTGTGAAAAATACTGTTCATTTCAAAATCCTCCTTGGTTTCTTATGGGATGTCTCTTTGCAGACTATTATAGCATTTTTTCTAAAAAAACTCCAGAATCCCTGTCGTCTCATTTTTATCTATGTTTTATTTTTCACAAAAAGAATAGCCGATCGTCCATCTTTCCTTCCGGAACAAATTCTCTATTCTTACAAATTTTGTCCGCATATCCAGTCGTAATAGGAAGCCGCATTTTTTGTGTTGACCCCACGTGTAACTGCGAAAGATAAAGCACCTGTGTCAAAATATCAGCCATAGAAAGATTTCCACATTTTTTCTCAATCAAAATGGGATTCGGTGATCCTTTTTTATTTTTCATATTTGTCGTCACAAGATATCCTTTGTCTGCGTTATAAACACAGTATCCCATCGGTGGATTCTCTATCTGCCCATTCTGCCAGAATATCAGTTTACTGCTGATATTTTTTCTTACTTCAATAATATTATACATAATTCCCTTGGCCGCAAAGTAATTTTTATACCATTCATCATCTTCATTGCTGAATCCATCTCGATGAATCACAATGTTCTTCGGCATTTCACCAAAACGGTCTTCATATGCAAAAATCACCTGATCAAAAATATCCTGAAGAATCCTGGTAGTAATTTTTTCTCCCTGCTGTGGTGCTGCCGGTTTATAAAATCCAAGCAGACGGCCATATTTGTCAAATACAACCGAGCAGGCAGGATAATGAATTCCTTTTGCTATCGTCGCAACATCAAGACCTACAAAACAATCCACATTGCCAGGCATATCTTTTACAACCCATGGAATCCCGCCTGTTTTTCCAAGAATTCCAAGAATTATATTGTGAAGATAATATCTTGAATTATTTTTTGCCTTATTCCCTTCTTTTGCTTCCTCAGCGAACAATTTTGCTGTTTTCATACTGATCATCTGTGACGGGATATTAGCCTTTGCCCAAATAGTTTTAAACGGATTGTACGGTCCATCTTCCTCCATCCCATCTGGTACAAGTGCAATGACCAGATTGATTCCTTCTATCTTCTGCAATTTATTGGCAGCTCTTTTATAATCTGTAATATCTCCCAACTCATATTCTTCCCGTACCATTGCCTTTACATCCAGATCCAGCAGTCCCGCCATGGTATATAAATCCTTTTCCCCGTGATACTTTCCAAGTTTCGCAAAGGTATAAATCCCATTTACAACTGCCTTCATCAAATCATAGGAATTTCTCGGATACAAATATCCTATTTTTATTTCTTTTTCCGTCTTTCGATAAAAACCGTAGTTGAATACTTTAAATTCTTCGCCGCATTTAAGAGCCTTATCTTTTCCACAAACTAACAGCGGTTCTTTAACTTTACCTTTCTTATAGCCAATTTTCTCTACTGTACATGGATCTGTTTCAAATTTCATTCCGTCAAGTGGCTCAATCGTTCCAATATCCTGTATAAAATCCTGGTCTAAAAGTACTCTGGTCTTCATATTCCGTTTTACCAAAGACTCTGTCCGCATAGAAAAAGCTGCATCCATACGGCTTACCGTTTCTCTTGTCAATACTGGTTTTAATGCCTGCGGATAATAAGGTAATTCTATTCCCGTCTGAAGTGCCACCTTAACCATCCTGGTATCATCAGAAATATTCTCTACCCTGTATGCTTCATTTCGTTGGATATAATACGCCTTTAGACTATCTGCAAAATCCAGTTTATCCGTTACGGTCAAATCACAGATTTCTGTCAGAATGCCTGTCTGATTATTCTTTGCCCAGTCATTTTTTACTTCCTGACCAATTAGATTTAGTCCTTTTTCCAGATAATCAGCTACAGTTTGATTCGATGAAAAAAGACTGCTGGTATCAATTCTCAGATATGCTTTTTCATCATCCATAATAGTAACCCAGAAATTATATTTCCGTTCCAGACTAATTTCTCTGTTTCCTGACGAAAACGTCTCAAATCCCTGATTTGTCATAATCCACTTACTTGTCACATTACTTTTACAGGAATATTTTCTGTATTTTCCAAAAATTAAAATTTGGGATAGTTTTTGTGTGATCCAGTATTTGATAAGTTCCTGATAGATTCTTCTGTTTTCTAAAACAGGCAGTTCTCGTGATCCCTCATATTCGACTGTAAAATCAGCATTTGGGATTTTCTCTTGCAGTTTTTCCGTCGCATAGATTTTGTTTCCATCTTCAAATACGCCTGCCTGATTCCAGTTTCGTAATTTCCAGGCTGCCCCTCTGATAATAGAATATGTATTTCCTATTTTTTGTACATGAAGTTCATAAACATGAAATTCTACCGGTTTTACAGTATCTACTGACGCAAATACTTCCATTTTTAAATCTTTTTCCAATATAGTTCCTCCTGGTTTTCATAAAGTTTGTTTTATCATATTTTTTTGTCCTGTATTATTGTGATCCATTTATATTATTCATTATTTCCAATGTATTCTCCAATTTTGTCTTTATATTTTCCCGCAGCATTTGTGGTTCTATAACCATAAACTTATCCATATATTTCATGAACCATCCAAGTAAAGTTACACTGTTCATTTTATAAAAAACGGCTCTGCAATTTCCATTTTCCAGTTTTTGGACCGATACATTTTTCCCAACAAAATCATAGAGAATTGCATTTGTCGCCGGTTCTGGTTTATATTCCACTTCTATTCTTACGGTTTCCCCCAGGAAATGGTTTACACTTTCTTCAATATATTTCCGAATAATAAGTTCGGGATTTGGACCTATTTTTTCTACAGCGTCAATCGCGTCACTCTGTGATATCTCCAGATTTTCAATTCGATCAAGCCTATAACTTGTAAGTCTATCATAATGATCATGTGCCCCGATTAAATAATAGGTATTATCAGACCAATATATTTCATAAAGATTAAGCGAATATTTTTTTCCTTCTCTTCGAAGCACCTTTTGCAACTTCTCATTTACTTCTGTATATTGAAATTCAATTTTTTTATGGAGATACATAGCTTCCAGCATTGTTTCAATGTAGTATCCTGTTTCCCTATCAGAATCCATGTTTCCTGCCTTGGGTGTCATCATATGACAAAATCTGCTTCGACTTCTCTTACTTGTAAGATCCAATAGTCGTTCTTTCAATTCCTTTGCTTCCTTTGCAGAAATGCATCTTGCCTGCTGTACTGCATCCAACATAATTTTAATTTCCCAGTCCGAAAATATATGTTTTTTCATATACCAGCCCATCTTTTTATCCGCACACTGATATATTTCATAACCACAAAATTGCAGCATTTTAATATCACGATAAACAGAACGGCGATCGACCTGTTCTATTTGATATTCCTCTTCCAGATATTTCAAAATCTGTGTCGCATTCATCGGACTTTTTTCATCTGTTTCCTCTAAAATCTGTAACACTCGAATCAGTTTTTCTTTATGATCAGTTCCCATTCTTTCTCCTTTTGATCATTTTATATGTATCTTACCTTTTCGCCGCTTTTTATCATAATATTATATCATCTGTCACAATAATGGCACACGTAAAAACATCTGCCCTATTGGACAGATGTTTTTACATATCTAAAAGCATTTCATAAATATGCTGTTCTTTCTCACTCTGCAAGAAAGTACCGCGCGCCAACGCATTTTGCAGGCGGCTAAGCTGTGCGTCTGCATAGCCGCCGAAGGACTGGACGGCTCATTTCCATTTTCATCACCTTTCTTTCTCAGATTGAGATCGAAAAATCTGCTTTCACAAGAAAGAAAAAAAGCGCGATCTGCACCAGCAGCATCAGCGGAACGCCGATGGTAAACTTCTTTTTTCTTGTCTTGTGATGGAACAGGTGCATCGCCAGCAGTGCTCCTGCCGAACCGCCGACTGCGGCCAGGGTAAGAAGCGTCGAGACACGGATTCTCCATTTTCCATGCACAGCGTTTCGTTTATCGATGCCATAGACTGCTATGGTGATCATATTAATACAGATCAGATACAGGTACAATCCTGCCTGTAGTTGAATGGGAAGGTTCATTCTCTCTTCACCAGCCTTTCCTTTTTATCTTTCTTTGAAAAGAAGGCAGCGTTTTTCTCCGCTGCCTTCTTTTCAGATTTTTTTCAGAATCATTTCTTCTCCAGAAAGATTTTTCTAGTAATAAAGTTGTACACCATGACAACCGCAGTTGCAAAGACTTTTGCAATGGTGTAAATCAGGTTGTAGCCGATGTGCTGCTGCAGTGCAGTGCTCCCCCGGTAGATGGGTCCTACTACAATCCAGATCAGGAAGCTGTTCAGCAGCATTCCGATCAGGGAAAGGACGACGAAGGTAATGAATTCGACTTTTTTGTTCAGGTCTTCTTTTCGCTCAAAGACAAATTTGAAACTTAAAATGTAATTAGCGATGACGGACACAGTAAATCCGACAACAGAACCGACAAGCGATGCCATTTCAAAATATGAACTGGAGGTCAGCGCCATAACAAGGTTCAGAACGATCAGTCCGGTCACGTAATCAATACCAAAGCTGATGAAGCCGACGATACCGAATTTCACAATCTGTGCAAATAATTTTTTCATTTTTTCCTCTGTTTCTTCTTATATAATTTTTAAGCAACATCCTGTAAAGAATACCATACAATGCCATTTTTTTCAAGTTTCTGCAAATTTTATCACAGCAAAAACGCCAGATTTCACGTTTTAAAATGAAATCTGACGTCTTTCGTTTTTTCTAAAATTCCTGTTTCTCCATAAATCCTACACTGATCCGGTACGAAATCAGCAAAACCACGATGCCTGCAGTAAAAATTCCTGCCTGGCCCGGAATTGTGCCCGTAATGGTGCCAATCAGCTCCGTGATTTGATCCAGTGTCGCTTCTCCTGCGACTTTCTGCACAAACAGAATCACACCGGCAAACAGAAAACAGATTCCTGCCATCATGACCCGTGCGCTTTCTGCTCCGCATTTGATCTGCACCGGAATCATGATGGAAATGGTGATGAAAAATACCGCCAGAAAGACCGGTATCATTCCCGCATTTTCCGAGAGAACACCAGATACATTCGAAACGCCGTGCACCAGCAGGGATACCAGGTATAACGCCCAGGCGAGGACAAACGATACTACGGTTCCGGCCACGCAGAACAGGTATTTTTCGCGGATATACAGTTTCCGGTCAATCGGGAGTGTGAACAGGAACGGCAGTCCGTTATCCGCTTCATCGCAGGAAAGCGTTCCGATCAGCAGAACGATCATCAGAAACGGAAAATAGCCCAGAATAAAGGTGTCCGTCTGGCTAAGTCCGAGGAATACACAGATCATAAGGAAAAGGATCATCGTGTTGCGATGGCCTTTTAACAGCAGACAGATATCTTTCTCTAATAATCCACTCATCTTTTTTCTCCTCCTGTCATCATCAAAATTACATCATCAATTCCGGCCCGCTCTACTACAAGGTCGGGAACGTTTTCTTCGTAATATTTTCTGTCGTTGGTAAGGCATGCATAGCCATACGGTTCTTTCTGGGTATCGAGCAGATATTCTTTGTCGAGCGCCGCATACTGCGCCTCGTCTGCCTTGATGAGACCGTATTGCTCGAGAATCACATCCGTCTCCTCGTGCAGGAGCTGTTTTCCCCCGTGAATCAGATAAATGTCATCGCAGAGATGCTCGAGATCGGAGGCGATGTGGGACGTAATGAGGATCGTCCGGCTCTCATCTTCGGCCGCGTATTCGCGCAGCAGGTCGAGAATCTCATTTCTCGCTTCCACATCGAGTCCTGCGGTCGGCTCGTCGAGGATCAGAAGCTGTGCCTTGTGTGACAGGGCGGTAAGTACACGCAGCTTCGCCTTCATTCCATTGGAAAATTCCTTGAACTGTTTTCCTTCCGGAAGATGCAGCTTCTGGCACTCTCTGGTGAACCAGCTTTCCTCAAACTTTGGATACATTTTCGCCAGAATTTTCTCCACTTCCACGATGGTAAACTGTCCGTTAAATCCAGATTCTGCCAGCGAAACGCCGATATTCTGCCGGTCCTCTGCCATAATTTCTGTGATCGGTTTTCCAAAGAGTTCGATTATTCCGCCATCTGCTTTTGCAAGGCCGAGCATCAGCCGGATCGCCGTGCTTTTTCCGGCTCCGTTTTTTCCAATCAGTCCGGTGATTCTTCCCTCCGGAATCTCCATAGAAAGCTCAAAATCAAATCCCGGATACACCTTTCTGACATTCTGCATTTTTATCATGTCTGTCTCTTCCTTTCTGCCGCTGCTCCGGCATTCCTTATTTTTCCTCCAGAAGAAGGGTTACTGTCTCCAGAATATCCTCCCAGCTCATTCCCATCGCAAGGGCACGGTCGATGGCTTTTTCAAAATCCGCCTCTGCTTCTCTCTGCCTTGCCTCCAGCGCGAGCTGTTTGTCGGAAGCCGTTACATACGTTCCCTTTCCGTGAATCGTTGTAACAAATCCTTCCTCTTCCAGCTTGTCATACGCCTTTTTGACGGTCAGCGCACTGATCCGCAGTTCCCCGGCCAGAGAACGGACGGATGGGAGCGCCTCTCCTTCTTTTAATGCTGTATTGATAATTTCTGATTTGATCTGCTCCATGAGCTGCTCGTAGATCGGCACCATGGAGGAATGATTCAAAATAATATGCATATCGTTTCTCTTCTCCTTTACAATAAACAGTATATAACAGTCAGCTACTGTTGTCAACTGTTATATACTGTTTATTTCAGAGAATTTTCTTTGTTTTCTTCTGCATTTTCCCCTCTTTTCTTTGCTTTCTATGGTTTTTCCTCTGCTGTACATGAAAAAAGCAATCAAAAAAATAGCAAAAAGTTCTTGACCAAATAAAAAACACCCGTTATAATGCGTGATATAAAATATGAAAGAGCAGACAAAGGAGTCTGAACAGAAATGTTTTCTCCCTGGTCTGCTCTTTTTCTATGCAAAAAAGGAGGAACACCATGAGATTAAATCCCAAGGAACAGGAAAAACTGATGCTTCATATGGCCGGTAATCTCGCCAAAGAGCGGAGAGCACGCGGCCTGAAACTGAATTACCCGGAAGCACTCGCCTACATCAGTTCCGAGCTTCTGGAACTGGCAAGGGACGGAAAGACCGTTGTGGAGCTGATGCAGCTCGGCACAAAGATTCTGACCCGCGACGATGTCATGGACGGCGTTGCCGATATGATCGGCGAGGTTCAGGTCGAGGCGACGTTCCCGGATGGAACCAAACTGGTAACTGTACATAATCCGATTCAGTAAGGAGGAGACATCATATGAAAATCGGTGAAATCATGGCTTCCGATCGCGAGATCACATTAAACGAAGGCAAAAAGACAGTCACTGTCATGGTAGCAAATAAGGGCGACCGTCCCGTTCAGGTCGGCTCCCATTTTCATTTCTTTGAGGTCAACCGGTGCCTCTCTTTTGACCGGGAAACGGCGTACGGTTATCACCTCGATATTCCTTCCGGAACTTCGGTCCGTTTTGAGCCGGGCGAGGAAAAAGAGGTGCAGCTCGTCGAGATGGGCGGCAGAAAACGTGTCTTCGGTCTGAATGACCTGACCCGCGCACAGGCTACCGCTGACACGAAAGCCGCATCACTGGAAAACGCGAAGTTAAAAGGATTTCTGTAAGGAGGGACAGCAAAAATGAGTGTAAAAATTTCCGGAAGTAAATATGCCGCTATGTACGGTCCGACCGTCGGCGATAAGGTCCGCCTTGCCGACACCAGCCTTGTGATTGAAGTCGAAAAAGACTACACCACATACGGCGATGAAGTAAAATTCGGCGGCGGCAAATCCATCCGCGACGGTATGGGACAGTCCGTTAAGACCTGCAGCAGAGACGGAGACCTTGATCTTGTCATCACAAACGCTCTGATCGTGGATGCTACAGGCATTGTAAAAGCAGACATCGGAATCAAAGACGGAAAAATCGCCGGCATCGGAAAAGCCGGAAACCCGGATGTCATGGACGGCGTGACTCCTGGCATGACGGTCGGCGCATCGACCGAGGCTCTGGCCGGCGAGGGTATGATCGTTACGGCAGGCGGCATCGATACTCACATCCACTTTATCAGCCCGCAGCAGATTGACTGCTCCCTCTACAGCGGCGTGACCACGATGATCGGCGGCGGCACCGGCCCGGCGGACGGCACGAACGCAACGACGTGTACCCCGGGACCGTGGAATCTGCGCATGATGCTGAAAGCCGCAGAGGAATATCCGATGAACCTTGGTTTTCTCGGCAAGGGCAATTGCTCCGACGAGGCTCCGTTGATTGAGCAGGTCAAAGCCGGTGCGATGGGCCTGAAAATCCACGAGGACTGGGGCGCAACGCCGGCGGTCATTAACCACTGCCTCAACGTTGCCGATGAGTTCGATGTCCAGGTTGCCATCCACACCGATACTTTGAACGAAGGCGGATGCGTCGAAGATACGCTTGCGGCCATCGGCGGAAGAACCATCCATACGTACCACACCGAGGGAGCCGGCGGCGGCCACGCACCGGACATCATCCGCGCTGCTGCTGCACCGAACGTTCTGCCTTCCTCCACGAATCCGACAATGCCTTACACTGTCAACACACTTGATGAGCATCTTGACATGCTGATGGTATGCCACCACCTCGACAAGCACATCCCGGAGGACGTTGCGTTCGCGGATTCCCGTATCCGCCCGGAGACGATCGCCGCAGAGGATGTTCTGCACGATATGGGTATTTTCAGTATGATGAGTTCCGACTCCCAGGCGATGGGCCGTGTCGGTGAGGTCATCACCCGTACGTGGCAGACCGCAAGCAAAATGAAGGATGAGCGCGGCGCTCTGCCGGAGGATGCCGGTCATGAAAACGATAACTTCCGCGTGAAACGTTATATCGCAAAATATACGATCAACCCGGCCATCACCCACGGTATCTCCGAGTATGTCGGCTCGGTCGAAAAGGGAAAATTTGCTGATCTCGTGCTCTGGAATCCTGCTTTCTTCGGCTCCAAACCGGATATGATCATCAAAGGCGGTATGATCGTCGCTTCAAAAATGGGAGACGCCAACGCTTCGATCCCGACGACACAGCCGGTCTGCTATCAGCCGATGTTTGCCGCTCACGGAAAAGCAAAACAGGAGGCATGCCTGACCTTCGTTTCCCAGGCTGCTTTCGATGCCGGTATCAAAGACGCATACGGACTGGAAAAAACGGTTGTCCCGGTACACGGCTGCCGCAGTATCAGCAAGAAGGATATGGTATGGAACGACCGCACGCCTGTGCTTACCGTAGATCCGGAGACATATAAGGTCACTGTTGACGGCGAGGAGATCACTTCCAAGCCAGCAGAAAAACTGCCGCTGACCCAGCTTTACAGCCTGTTCTAAACGGCTCTGCATTCTGTAAAACCATACGAGGAGAATTTTATTATGCTTGGAGTGTGTCTTTTATTTGTAGGAATTGTACTGATCAACAACGGCATGTGCACCCTGTACCATGTGGATGGACGCTCGGCCGCTGTAATGAATATCTTTACCGGCGGACTTTCCCTTTTCATCAACTTCGTGAATCTCGTGCAGGGAAATTATTACGCTGCCGGAACGGGACTGCTGTTCTGCTTCACTTACCTCTTTGTGGCCGTCAATAAATTTTTAAACGCCAGCCCGATCCCTTTTGCGTGGTTTTCGACCTTTGTTGCCGTCAACGCTGTCATCTTCGGAACGATCGAAGGCTTCATTGGAAGCGCGGCGCTTGGCATCACGCCGGATCTCCGCTGGGCGGGCATCTGGTATCTGTGGGCCATTCTCTGGGGTACTTCTTTTGTGGAGGATATCTGCGGAAAGAAGCTCGGAAAATTTGTGCCGTGCCTTCAGGTATTTGAGGGCGTTGTCACCGCGTGGATCCCGGGCGTCATGATGCTGCTTCAGATCTGGTAATTCGGTAAGGAGGAACTTTTTTCAATGGTTTGCGAACAGATTTTAGGAAAACTTTCGGAATTTGACACTTCCGGAAAAACGATCGAATACGTCGATATCGAATGGCATGAAGCCTTCAAAAAGATTCATAAAAAGACGACCGACCACGGAACGGAGCTCGGCATCCGCATGGACGATTCCATTCTCACAAGGGGTCTGTATCAGGGTGATGTGCTCTATGCAGACGATGAAAAAATCATCGCCGTCAATACGCCTCCGTGCGAGGTGATCCGCGTTTCCCTTACTCCGGGTCACGAAAAGCAGGCGGCAAAGGTCTGCTACGAGATCGGCAACCGCCATGCACCGCTGTTCTGGGGCGAAAACGATACTTTTATCACGATTTACAATGAGCCGATGCTTCTGATGCTTCAGAAACTCCACGGCGTTACGGCCGAAAAAGAACTGAAAAAGCTCGACTTCGACCAGCGGATTTCCGCATCGATCCACAATCATCATCACTGATGCGGTCTGTCCGCACGCAGAAAAGAATGGGCCGGCCCCTTTTCGCGGGCAGGCTCATTCGATATCTTATGATTTTTCAGGAGACTTTTTATGTCCGAACTTAATTTTTATCTTCTTCAGATCAACGACGCCCTGTTTCCGATCGGCGCGTACTCGCACTCGCAGGGACTCGAGACGTATATTCAGCGTGGAATTGTGCACGATGAGGCGACGGCAAAGGAATATATCCACCACAAAATCCGATGGAATCTTGCCTTCACGGAACTTCTCGCCGCAAGACTCTCCTATCTTGCTGCCGCAGACGGGGATCTGGAACAGCTTCTTTCGATTGAAGAAATTCTGGAAGCGTCGCGGATTCCGATGGAACAAAGAAAGGCCGCACGGAAAATGGGGTCCCGTTTTGCAAAGACGATCGAAAAGCTGGAGCTGCCCGTGACAAAAGAGGAAAACGGGATCTTCCGTCGTTATCTTACTGCCAGGAAAGGGCAGGCGATAAACCACTGCTGTATCTACGGTGTTTTCTGCGCTGCCATGAACATTCCGCTTGCCGATGCGCTGTCGCATTATCTCTATGCGCAGACTTCCGCGATCGTGACAAACTGCGTCAAAACGATCCCGTTAAGCCAGAGCGCCGGACAGCAGCTTCTCGGCGGATGCTATACGGAATTTGCCGAGATTTTAAAAGATCTGGAACACCGGAGTGCGGAGGATCTCTGTCTTTCTGCGCCGGGCTTTGATATCCGCGGGATCCAGCATGAAACACTGTATTCCCGTCTTTATATGTCGTAATGTGTTTGTTTCGCGCAATCATTATTTTCAGGAAAAGAGGTATGTGTTATGTCTTACGTAAAAATTGGAGTAGCAGGACCGGTCGGCTCCGGAAAAACGGCACTGATTGAGGCGCTGTCCCGAAAAATGGCAAACGATTACAGTATTGGCGTTATCACCAACGATATTTATACAAAGGAGGACGCACAGTTTCTCGCGAAGAACAGCGTCCTTCCGGTGGAACGCATCATCGGCGTGGAGACCGGCGGCTGCCCGCACACCGCGATCCGCGAGGATGCTTCGATGAACCTCGAGGCCGTCGACGAGATGATGGAGCGGTTCCCGGACATCGAGCTTCTCTTTATCGAGAGCGGCGGTGACAACCTCTCCGCTACGTTCAGTCCGGAGCTTGTGGACGCCACGATCTTTGTTATCGATGTCGCTGAGGGCGATAAGATTCCGCGGAAAGGCGGCCCTGGCATTACACGGTCCGATCTTCTCGTCATCAACAAGATTGATCTGGCTCCGTATGTCGGTGCAAGCCTGGAAGTCATGGAACACGATTCGAAAAAAATGCGTGGCGAGCGTCCGTTTCTGTTCACCAACATCCGCGGCGACGTCCATGTGGATGATGTTGTTTCCTGGATCAAAGAAAATGTGCTCTTAGAAGGAATGTGATGCTTATGGAAAACAAATTCGGAAAGATTTCCCGCATCACGGCCTGCGCGGCGTTAAAAAACGGAAAGACGATTCTCGAAGACCTCTCCTTTACGGCGCCGTACAAGATTATGGCTCCGTTTGCAAAAGAGAACGGCGGAATCCAGATCATGCCTCTCTGTGCCTCCGCGGGTATTATGGAAGGGGATTCACAGGAATTTTCTTACCATGTAAAAGAGGGGGCGGATCTCGAGGTCCTGTCGCAGTCGTTTGAGAAGATCCACAAAATGGACGAGGGATCGGCATCCCGCACAATTTCCGTTCAGGTTGATCCGCACGCGGTACTTTACTACTATCCGCAGCCCGTCATTCCGTTTGCACAGTCTTCTTTTACGAGTACAATGACGATTCATCTGGCAGACGAGACATCCCGCCTGTTTCTGCTGGAAATCATCTCCTGCGGACGGAATGCGCACGAAGAGCGGTTCCAGTACCGCCGCTTTGCCTCAAAGGTACAGATTTTCCGCGGTCAAAAGCTGATCTACCGCGACAACACCTGCTATCTGCCCGATCAGATGCCGATGGAAGGGATTGGTATGTACGAGGGATACACGCATATGGCGAACCTTTTTCTCTCACGGACAGAATACGCGGATACGCTTCTCAATGAAATCCGGGAAATTCTTGACGGCGATCCGGAAATCGACGGCGGCGCAACGACGCTCTCCGGCGGCGATCTTGCTGTTCGAATTTTCGGACACCGTGCGCAGAAGCTGCAGCAGACGGCGGAAAAAATCAAAACTGTGTATGAAAAACTTCTATAAAAACAGACTGGAAAATTTCTGATTTCAATCAATCAAAAATTACCGGAAAAATGTCAAAATAAGGTGTGACAACCTCTTCAGAATGTGATAAAATAACTTTCGTTTTAAGCGAAGATAAAACTTATTTTACCATCATTTCGAGGAGGTTTTCTCATGGAAAAAGACATGACAAAGGGAAGTCCGCTTCCGGTCATTCTGCAGTTTACGCTGCCGCTGATTATCGGAAACATTTTCCAGCAGCTCTACAACATGGCAGACACGATTATCGTTGGCCGATATGTCGGAGCGGATGCACTGGCTGCAGTTGGTTCTACGGGAACGATTATGTTCCTGGTGCTTGGATTTGCGCAGGGCATCACAGCAGGTTTTACGGTTCTGACATCGCAACGGTTCGGTGCAAAGGATACGCGCGGAGTAAAGCGAAGTGTGGCAAACGGCATTCTACTGGCTCTCCTTTTCACGGTTGTCCTGACATTCTTCAGCATGATCTCCATGCGGCCGTTGCTGCATCTCATGAACACACCGGAAAATATTTTTCAGGACGCTTATACCTATATTATGATTATCTGCGGTGGCCTGATCGCTACGATTTTTTACAATCTGCTTTCCTCCTATCTGCGTGCAGTAGGAAACAGCCAGACTCCGCTGATGTTCCTGATTTTTTCGGCTGTATTAAATGTTCTTCTGGATCTGCTTCTCATCATTCGTTTTAAAATGGGCGTTGCGGGAGCCGGATATGCAACCGTTTTCTCCCAGGGAATTTCTGCTGTGCTCTGTCTTTTTTATATTTATCGCTCCATGCCGGATATGTGGCCGGAAAAACACCACTGGAAGCTTCATGCGGCAGATTCCCGCCATCAGCTCTCGATGGGCATTCCGATGGCACTCCAGTTTGCCATCACCGCATCCGGTACAATGATTATGCAGGCTGCCATTAACCTGTTCGGCTCGGAGGCGGTTGCCGCTTTTACGGCGGCCTGTAAGCTGCAGAATCTGGTCACACAGGGCTTTTCCGCAATGGGACAGACGATGGCAACCTACAGCGGACAAAATTTCGGAAAGGGCGATATTCCACGGATTAAAAAGGGAGTTCGCGCTGCACTTCTGACTTCCGTCACATATTCGATCGCAGCCGCTGTTCTCGTCTTCCTTCTTCTGAAGCCATGTCTTTCCCTCTTCTTCTCGGGTGATGTCGATATGGCCGCCATGATGCCATGGGCAAAGACTTATTCCTATATGTGTGCTCTTTTTTATGTACCGCTCTGCACCATCTTTATTTTCCGAAATGCAATGCAGGGTTGCGGCTACGGCTTTCTGCCTATGATGGGCGGTGTTTCTGAACTCTTTGCGCGCCTTATTGTAGCTGTGATTGCCATAAAAGTCATCAGCTATCCGCTCGCCTGCTTCTGTGACCCGGCAGCCTGGGTGACGGCAGCTGTCTTTACCGGTGTTTCGTATCTGTTTGTCATGAAGGATATCGACAAAAAGTATGATTCAAAGACACCGACGGCTCCGATCAGCTGACATTTTTCATACCAAACGCAAAACTGCGCGGAATGCACGATTCTGAAATGCATTCCACGCAGTTTTTTGTATTTACAGGATTACAGATTCAGTTTTGCTTTCTGCAGACTTACACAGGAACGATGATACGTGAGTGTCATCGTCAGATAAACGACGCCTACAACAATGACTGCGAGAATACCGGTATGGAACACCAGATGCAGGAGCATCGTTGCACACAGCAGGATCTGAAGCATCTTGCCCAGCGCCGTATAGGCCTTATAGGCACTCTGGTATACCATCTCTTTTTCTGCCTCATCGCAGCTTGCCATCCAGTCTTTCTGGAAGTTTTTCGAGTTCATATCTCCTCTCTTCTCCGGATGAGCCGCCTGAACCATTTTCACGTAACGCATCTGATAATAGCCATAGAGAAAGAAGTTGATACAAAACAGAACACAGGCTGCCAGGAATCCGGCAAGCTCTTTTCCCGATGCTTCTTCCAGCCAGGAACGGGAAAAGGTAAATGTCAGCACGATGATATCGCAGACCTGCAAAATCACATTGCAGTTCATCAGCATCGCGCCGTATTTCTCTTCTTCATAGCTTAAGACTTCGTACTGTTCATCCTCTGCTTCTTCGAGATGCTTCATCGTATCCTTTAATTTCCGGCTGTAAAATTCCATCAGGACAATGCTTACAACGAAAATTACCGCAATGATCGGCAGTGCCAGCGGGCGGACCAGATCGCTCAGATCACTCATGCCATTTTTCACTCCGAACGTCATAAAAATTCCGACAAAAAAACCGCAGACTCCGCCGATTCCCAGATAAATCAGCATCCGTTTCATCAACTTTCCGTAGGAATTTGGTTTGTTCCCCTGTTTTTCTTTCATGATTCATCCTCCTCATATTGAAAAATATCTTCTACTTTTACTTCACAGATTTTTGCAAGTTTTAACGCCAGTGTCACCGACGGTGAATAATCTCCCCTCTCGATCAGGCTGATGGTCTGTCTCGATACCCCCGCCATTTTCCCAAAGTCGGTCTGGTTGATGCCGAGCTTCGAACGGTACTCTTTTAACTGATTGTACAGCGGCATCGCAGCATCTCCTTTCTTGTCACGTTTTTTAGATGAGCTCTCTATTTGACAACTTTTCTTGTCATCTACTACTCTACTATTGACAACTTTATTTGTCAATAGTTTTGACAAGTTTTTTTGTCATTTCAAACTCCCGGTTGATTTGTGGGCTGAAATGTACTAAACTAGAGGTATCTATTTTCGTAACTATTCAAGCCGCAGAAAGGACAGAATCTATGGAACAGAAAGACAGCCGGTTTGCCGTATTGATCGATGCGGACAATGTTTCCCCGAAATACATCAAATATATCCTGGACGAGGTTTCGGACCAGGGCGTCGCTACTTACAAGAGAATCTACGGGGACTGGACCGATATCTCGAAGAAAAGCTGGAAGGAGCAGCTCTTACGCTACTCGATCAACCCGATCCAGCAGTACAGCAATACGAACGGAAAGAACTCGACTGACTCCGCGATGATCATCGATGCGATGGACATTCTCTATTCCGGAAATGTGGAGGGCTTCTGCCTGGTCTCCTCGGATTCCGACTTTACGAAGCTGGCACAGCGGCTGCGCGAATCTGGAATGTTCGTGCTCGGTATGGGTGAGCAGAAGACTCCATCGTCGTTCCGTGTGGCGTGTGATGCCTTTAAAATTCTTGAGGTGATCTCCCAGAATGAGGATGATATCTCTCCTGCGATTACCGCTGTCTCGGAAAATCCAGCACGCTACGGCACTTCTCAGGACGAAACCCCTTCCATTACAAGCAAGGCAGAAATTGAGCGGACGGTTTCCCGTGTGCTGACGGAAAATAATGACCACGGAAAGAATACGACGCTCAGTGAGATCGGCAGTATTTTACAGAAGAAATTTTCGGAGTTTGATGTTCGAAATTACGGCTATTCGAAGCTTTCTACGTTTTTGGAGAGTATGAATGATATCGAGGTGCTGAAGACGGGTCACAATTACCTCGTGAAAGAGCGCCAGAACACCGTATCACGCCAGCAGATTGAGAAATGCATCACCGACCTGATCTACTCCAACGGCGGCCATATCGACAACCTGAGCATCATTCACGACGCTCTGCGGAACCGCTTCCCGGGCTTCGATGTGAAGCAGTATGGGTACAGCAGGATCTCAAGTTTTATCAACAGTTTTAAAAAATTCAAAATCACAAATAATACAGTTCAAATGAAATAATACAAAAAGACCCCGGAAACACCATTTTACTTCTGATGTTTCCGGGGTTTTTTTATTATCGCGTATGTCGGATTTACTGTTTTCCTGTACTTCCGATTCCGCCGCGGTCCTCGCCGTTTAAGTGGTCAACTTCTTCAAAGCCGATGGTCGGCTGGTGTTTCTCGATGCGGAACTGGCAGATGCGGTCATTGACATGAATCACGGTGTCGCGCAGGGCATACGCCGGCATGTAGAACCAGTCGTTCGGTCCGCAGTAGCTCTCGTCGATGATACCGCAGTGGTTCGTCTGGATAATACCGAAGTTCTTGAAGGTGCTGCTTCTCGGCACAATATGCGCCTCGTAGCCCTCCGGCAGCTGCATGGCAACGCCGAGGTGGATCAGCTTGAATTCTCCGGCCTTTAACTCCACTTCTTCTGCCGCGCGCAGGTCGATCCAGTCGGACTTTCCGTCGATATAGCGCAGGCGCTCAATTTCATCGTTTAAATACTGAATTTTAATGGTTTCCATAAAGCGTCTCCTTTTCTTTTTGCGTGACTACTTTTCGCCGAACAGTACGACTTCGCCGCGTGCTCTCGTCTTTTTCACATCAATGACTCTCTGATTCGGGCTGCCCTTCCATTCCAAGGTAACGTCCCTCTGGGCAAGAATAAAGCGGCCGTCCACAACCACGTCCGTGTAATCCATCAGTTCCAGATCACAGACGGATTCCCACTCATATCCGGTGTAAACCCAGATATCTTTTTTCGGATATCTTTCCTTGATCTCTTTTGCCAGAGCCGTCACATCCGCCCGGTTTGCCTCATACAGCGGATCTCCGCCGGAGAAGGTGATGCCGGAAATGTAGTCCTTGTCCAGCTGTTCAAAAATTTCTGCCTTTGCCGCGTCATCAAACGGGATGCCGCCATTTGGATCCCAGGTAATCGGATTCTGACATCCCTTGCAGTGATGACCGCATCCGGCGACCCAGAGCACGACGCGCAGGCCGTCTCCGTTCAGCATATCGTCTTTCGTTATATTATGGTATCTCATAGCTTTCACTCCTATTGGACATAAGAAAACACAGAAAAACGAACCGTTTTGCAGATCCCTTTTTCTGTGTTCCCCGCTCTTTATCGTCTGGCAGATCTATTTATTTCGCGTCTGCCGGAACATCCTTGATACTGAAGCTTACACGGCCCATTTTATCTTTGCCCATGCAGACTACTTTTACAACATCGCCAAGGCTGACAACGTCTTCTACTTTCTCAACACGCTGTTTTGCGAGCTTGGAGATGTGTACCAGACCTTCTTTTCCAGGTGCGAACTCAAGGAAAGCACCGAAGTCTTTGATGCTGACAACTTTTCCGGTCAGGATCTGTCCCTCGGTAAAGTCGCTTGCGATGATCTCGATATATTTCTTTGCCTGATCCATCATAGCCTGCTCGGTTCCGCAGATGGAAACTGCACCGTCGTCTGTGATGTCGATCTTTACGCCGGTCTCATCGATGATGGCGTTGATGGTCTTTCCTCTCTGGCCGACAACTTCACCGATCTTCTGCGGGTCGATCATCATCTGGATGATCTTCGGAGCGAACTCGCCGACCGTCTTACGCGGCTCTGCGATCGCTTTCTCCATAACCTCGGTCAGGATGTACTCTCTTGCCTGTTTCGTTCTGGCAATCGCCTCTTCTACGATCTGACGGGTCAGTCCATGGATCTTGATATCCATCTGGATTGCAGTGATTCCGTCGTGGGTACCAGCTACCTTAAAGTCCATGTCGCCGAAGAAGTCTTCGAGACCCTGGATATCGGTCAGTACGAGGTAATCATCATCGGTCTCGCCTGTTACCAGACCGCAGGAGATACCTGCAACCGGTTTTTTGATCGGTACACCGGCAGCCATCAGAGACATGGTGGATGCACAGATACTTGCCTGGGAAGTAGAACCGTTAGACTCGAAGGTCTCGGATACGGTACGGATTGCGTACGGGAACTCTTCCTCGGTCGGAAGTACCGGAACCAGGGCACGTTCTGCCAGAGCACCATGACCGATCTCACGGCGTCCCGGTCCGCGGGACGGTTTTGTCTCACCTACAGAGTAGGATGGGAAGTTGTACTGATGCATGTAACGTTTGGAGGTCTCGAACTCATCCAGTCCGTCCAGTTTCTGTGCTTCGGAAAGCGGAGCCAGTGTTGTTACGTTGCAGATCTGAGTCTGTCCACGGGTGAACATAGCGGAACCATGAACACGCGGGATAATGTCAACCTCTGCTGCCAGAGGACGGATTTCTGTGATCGCACGGCCGTCCGGACGTTTGTGGTCTTTTAAGATCATCTTACGAACGGTCTTTTTCTGATACTGGTAAACAGCCTCGCCTAATACTGCCAGCCACTCTTCGTTGTCGGCAAATGCCTCCTCGAGTTTCTCGGTGATGACGCGGATGTTTTCTTCTCTTGTCTGTTTATCATCGCTGAAAACAGCCTCTTCCATCTCTGCCGGAGGAACGATCTCTTTGATCGCTGCAAACAGCTCTTCCGGAATAGCGCAGCTCTCATAAGCGTGTTTCGGTTTTCCAACCTCTGCTACGATGCTGTCGATGAATTTGATGATTTCCTGGTTTACTTCGTGTGCTTTGTAGATGGCGTCGATCATTTTTGCTTCCGGAATCTCTTTTGCTCCGGCTTCGATCATGATGACTTTCTCTCTGGTGGAAGCTACGGTCAGTTTCAGGTCGGATACGGCTTTCTGTGCGAGAGTCGGGTTTACGATGAACTCGCCGTCGATCATACCGATCTGAGTCATGGCACACGGACCGTCAAACGGGATGTCGGAAATGCAGGTTGCGATTGCGGAACCCAGCATTGCGACTACTTCCGGATCACACTCCGGATCTACGGACATTACCATGTTGTTTAATGTAACATCGTTGCGGTAATCTTTTGGGAACAGCGGACGCATCGGACGGTCAATGACACGGCTGGTCAGAATTGCGTGCTCGCTTGCTTTTCCTTCTCTTTTGTTGAATCCGCCCGGGATTTTTCCAACGGCGTACATCTTCTCTTCGTACTCAACACTTAATGGGAAGAAGTCGATGCCGTCACGCGGTTTCTCAGATGCGGTTGCTGTAGAAAGAACTACAGTATCGCCATAATGCATAAATGCTGCGCCGTTTGCCTGTTTTGCTACACGGCCTACGTCTACGGTCAGGGTTCTGCCTGCCAGTTCCATAGAAAAACTCTTGTACATAAATAATCTCCTTTTTTTCTTCTGAGCAGAATTTCCGAAACAACTGAAAAGCACACCGGAATACGGACAGGATGCAGCTTTTCAATGTGTTTTTCAGTGGTCTCGGATAAAATTCCTGCACCTCCAGAACCTGCCACTGGCAGCTTCTTACGGATGCAATGCAGCTCAGAATGGCTCCATGTCGTTTGCGTCTTTGATCTTACAAGCAAAGAAACGGGCGGAAAATGTATCCCGCCCGTTGTTCCAAGCTGATTATTTTCTGATTCCTAACTTCTCGATTAAAGCACGGTATCTTTCAATATCAGTTTTCTTTAAGTAGTCAAGCAGACCACGTCTCTGACCAACCATTTTCAGAAGACCTCTTCTGGAGTGATGATCTTTGTGGTGAACTTTCAGATGCTCAGTGAGCTCCTCGATTCTTGCGGTAAGAACAGCTACCTGTACTTCCGGTGATCCTGTATCTCCCTCAGTTCTTGCATACTCTTTGATGATTGCCTGTTTTTTTTCTTTCGAAATCATTTTAAATTCCTCCTGTTATTTTGATTGCACCGCTGACTAAGAAGTGGTCGGAGTGTCCTGCCTCTGAATCAGGGTCCGGGGATCTTTTTTGTCCCGCATACTCGATTAGTATAGCATACGCTTTTCGAATTGTAAATACTAAAATCAGATGTTTTCGCGATGAATTTTCACGTAGTTACAGTTCTCCGAACTGTAACTTTCGCAGCTCTCATTTTAAGTTTTGCTTCGCAAAAGGAGAGCTGCTCACACCTGAATCACTTTCTTACGCAGCGAAACAGCGAGTGTTTCACTGCTGAGCGAACTTTTTTTCTACATATTTTTTCCCTGCCGCAACATCATGATCGAGCTGGTTTTTCAGCGCGTCGATCGAAGCAAATTTCTGCTCCGGGCGCAGGAATTTTAACAGAGAAACCTCCGCCTGTTTTCCATAGAGATCCTCGCTGCAGTCAAAAAGATTCGTCTCCACGCCGGTAAATTTTTCCTGTACCGTCGGCTTAACACCGATGTTTGTGATACCGTAATAAATTTTTCCTTCGATTTTCACCTCGGAAACGTAGACGCCAAACGGCGGAAGCAGCTTTTCTGCCGGCGGGATCTGATTGATGGTCGGCACGCCGATCGTTCTGCCGAGTGCATGACCGTGGACAATCTCGCCGTGAACCGCGTAATCGTAGCCGAGCAGACCGCTCACGGCTTCCATATTGCCCTGTTCCAGCTCTTCCCGTGCCCAGGTGCTGCTGATCTCGCGGCCGTTTTCCTCTGCTTTTTCGATGATCTCGGTTTCAAAACCAAGGGACGGGCCCATTTCTTTCAGCATTTCGGCTGTGCCGCTTCTCTTGTAGCCAAAACCGAAATCCTTTCCCACAACAACTTTTTTCGCGTGCAGCTTATCCACCAGAATCTCTTTGATAAAGGCTTCCGGCGTCATGTGCATCACTTCATCCACAAACGGGCATTCCACAAGGCAGTCCATGCCAAGCTGTTCGAGGCGGGCTCTTCTCTCCTCATTCGTCAGCAGCTGATGCGGCTTGACATGCTGCACTTTCGACTGCGGCGGCACGTCAAATGTAAACACAACCGTTTCCAGTCCTTCCGTTCTGCCGATTGCAAGGACACGGCGGATCAGAAGCATATGCCCCCGGTGGAGGCCGTCAAATTTCCCCAGGGTTACAACGCTGTCCCCTCTGCTGTCAAAATCCAGTGTTTTTGTTAGATATCTCATGTTCTCTCCAGAAATAACTTGACCGGTCTGGTTAAGTTTTGTGATGGTCTGTATTGATAAATACCGACAAACGTTCCGTCATCGAGATAAAGGCGGAACTCCTCGTCTTCTGCGAAGTCCCCGCCGGAAGCAGTTTCCCCGATTTCGCGGATCTGCGCCGGTTTCAGCGGATTTCCGTTTTCCGCAAGCTTTTTCGCATGATCGTCCGCTGTCGCAAAGCTGCGCAGCGCGGCAAACATTTCATCGACCGGCACGAGGATCTCCGAAAGGCGGCCCTCACCGACAATCGCTGCGATCTCGTCAAGCGTGTGCGCTCCGTTTCGGTCAAACTGGCCGACTCTCGTGCGGATCAGCTGCTCCATACATCCGTGGCAGCCCAGTTTTTCGCCGATATCGTGGCACAGGGTGCGGATATACGTTCCCTTCGAACACGTTACCTCCATGCGCACCAGCGGAAGCTTCACTTCCAGAATGCTGATCTCGTAAAAGTGCACCGTGCGGGCCTTCCGCTCGATCTCGATGCCTTCCCGCGCCAGCTCGTAGAGTTTCTTTCCATTAACCTTCAGCGCGGAATACATCGGCGGCACCTGCTGCTGCTCCCCGACAAACGAGGCGATGCAGTCCCGCACCTCTTCTTCCGTCACGGTCACCGGCGCTTCTGCTGTCACGGTTCCGCTCATGTCCTGCGTATCCGTTGCGATTCCAAGGTGAAGCAGCGCTTCATACGTCTTCGTTTCATCGGTCAGCATATCGCAGAGACGCGTTCCCTTTCCAAGGCAGACCGGAAGCACGCCCGTCGCATCCGGGTCTAGGGTTCCGGTGTGGCCGATTTTTTTCTGGTGCAGGATGCCGCGCAGCTTCGCAACCACGTCATGCGACGTAAATCCCGCCTCTTTCCATACGTTCAGAACTCCGTTTATCATGTTGTTTTGTCTCCCTCTTTTTCACAAGAAAACCGGGCGTGGATATATTTTCTGCGCCCGGCTGTTTCCTGTTTATGCTTCTTCCTCTGTCGTCTCTTCTTCCTCTTCTGCAAGAAGCTGTTTTTCGATATACAGAGTCAGATTGTTGATTACATCATACGGAGAACCTGACATCGTGCAGCCAGCCGCACAGACATGGCCGCCGCCGCCGAATACAGCTGCGATTTTGCTCACATCAACCAGCTCGTCGGAGCGGAGGCTTACTTTGAAGACCTGCGGCTCCAGCTCATACAGGAAGATTGCTACGTGAACGCCTTCTGTATTTTTTAACTGGCTGACAATGCCGTCCATATCTCCCGGTGTCAGGCCATAGAAGTCCATGACCTTCTTCCGCACGATACCGACAATACACTGCTTGTCGAGAAGCATGATGCTCTCTGTCAGCGTGCGTCCCATAATCTGGTTCTGTACATATGTTTTCTTGAAGAATGCATCCTCGATGATTCTGGTAAACGGAACTCCCTTTTCCATCAGAGCGGCCGCAACCCGCATCGTGTGCGGAGAGGTGCTGCTGTACTGGAATACGCCGGAATCGGTCACAATACCGGTGTACAGCGCCTCGGCGCACGGCTCGGAGATCTTTTCTTCCTCCAGAAGTCCGAACAGCACCTCGCAGGCAGAGCTTGCATCCGGCTCTACGTGATTGATTTCGCAATATTCTGTATTCGTCACATGGTGATCGATGCAGATCGTCTTTCCCGCTTTTGCAAGAAGCGGTGCGGCAACGCCGATGCGTTCCTCGCTGGATACATCCAGAAGGACCACAAGGTCGTACGCTTTCTCTTCACAGCTTGTCTTTACCTCAGAAAAGCCCGGAAGATAGGAAAATTCCGGCCGTGGATCCTCAAGATAGACATCTGCCTGAATCTCCGGCCGATTGTCGCGAAGATACTGGTATAATCCCAGGCAGGAACCGATGCAGTCACCGTCCGGACGAACGTGTCCGGCGATGGCCATGCAGGAGACTCCGTTTAGAATTTCATCAATTTTCTTCATTTTCCTCATCCTTTTTGTCTTCTTTGTGTGTTACTTCATCAATCAGTTTCGACATCGTAACGCCATATTCAATCGACTCATCCAGGACAAAGGTCAGCTCCGGTGTATTGCGGAGGTTAATGGTCTTGGCCAGCATACGGCGGATGAAGCCCTCCGCGCTCTTTAAGCCGCGGATGGTTTCTTTCTTCGCCTCATCATCGCCAAACACACTGATATATACTTTACACGTCTTCAGATCCGGCGCTACCTCTGCCGCTGTGACAGAGGTCATCATTCCGATGCGCGGATCCTTGATCTCGTTCCGGATGATGTTGGAAAGCTCTTTCTGTACTTCCCCGTTGATCCTGGTGTTTTTAATACTGTTTTTTCTCAACTTAATTCCTCATTTCTATCTCGGCACTTCTACCATGATATAGGCCTCGACCTGATCGAACTCCTGAAGATCGTTGAATCCTTCAAATACAAGACCGCACTCATAGCCGGAGCGCACTTCTTTGACATCGTCTTTGAAACGTTTGAGGGATGCCAGATTTCCTTCGAAGATCTGGTTTCCTTCGCGGCTGATTCGAACTTTGCAGCCTCTCTGGAACGTTCCGTCCAGTACATAGCTTCCGGCGATCGTTCCGACACCGGATGCCTTGAAGAGCTGACGTACCTCGGCATGGCCGATAACTTTCTCTTCGTAAACCGGCTCAAGCATACCCTTCATGGCTGCCTCAACATCCTCAATTGCCTGGTAGATGACACGGTACAGACGGATGTCTACGCCGTTCTGCTCTGCCATGGATTTTGCGTTCGCATCCGGGCGTACGTTAAATCCGATAATGATGGCGGAAGATGCGGTTGCCAGCATAACGTCGGACTCGTTGATCGCACCGACACCGCCGTGGATGACGCGTACGGCAACTTCCTCGTTGGAGAGTTTGACAAGACTCTGTTTTACTGCCTCGACAGATCCCTGTACATCGGCTTTGACAACGAGTGCCAGTTCTTTTAAGTTACCCTCCTGAATCTGGTTGAACAGATCATCCAGGGACATCTTCGCTTTTGTCTCCTCAAGCAGGTTCTTCTTGTTCTCTGCCACGAAGGTTGCTGCGAAGTTCTTTGCTTCTTTATCGTTATCGGTCTGAACGAGGATCTCTCCTGCGTTCGGAACATCGGAAAGTCCGAGGATCTCAACCGGAGTAGACGGGCCTGCCTCTTTGACGCGGCGTCCCTTATCATCCATCATCGCACGGACTTTACCGGAGCATGCGCCTGCTGCGATGTAATCGCCGACATGCAGGGTACCTTTCTGTACCAGAATGGTAGCAACCGGTCCTTTTCCTTTATCCAACTCAGCCTCGATGACAAGACCTCTTGCTTTCCGGTTCGGGTTTGCTTTCAGCTCGAGCACTTCGGAAGTCAGAAGGATCATCTCAAGCAGATCGTCGATACCTTCATTGTTCTTTGCAGATACCGGAACGAATACGGTGCTTCCGCCCCAGTCCTCCGGAATCAGTTCGTACTCGGAGAGCTCCTGTTTTACACGCTCTACGTTTGCGCCTGGTTTATCGATCTTATTGATCGCAACGATGATCTCAACGCCGGCTGCTTTTGCATGGTTGATTGCCTCAACGGTCTGCGGCATCACACCGTCGTCTGCTGCGACAACGAGAATGGCGATATCCGTTGCATTGGCTCCACGCATACGCATAGCGGTGAATGCCTCATGTCCTGGGGTATCGAGGAACGTAATCTTCTGTTTGTTGATCGAAACGGTGTATGCACCGATGTGCTGGGTAATACCGCCAGCCTCGCGGTCGGTGACATGGGTGTTCCGGATGCAGTCCAGAAGAGATGTTTTACCGTGGTCAACGTGTCCCATAACGCAGACTACCGGCGGACGCGGAACCATGTCTTTTTCATCCTCTTCGTCCTCTTTTAAGAGCTCTTCGATCACATCGACTTTCTCTTCCGGCTCAGCGATGATGTTATAATCAAGCGCGATTTCCTGTGCTTTTTCGAAGTCGATCTCATGGTTTACGGTAACCATCGTTCCTTCCATGAACAGTTTCTTTACGATGACTGCCGGCTGCATTTTCATCTTCTCAGCCAGCTCGCGGATGGTCATTTTCTCCGGCAGGGTAATCTCCTTTACCTCATCTTTCGGAGCTTCCTGTTTCGGTTTGTTGACCGGTTTCTGGAGCGCTTTCGGGAGTCTGGACTGCTGATGATGTCCCTGGTTCGGACGGTTTCCGCCTCTTCCTCTGTCTTCACTGAATTTATTTTCTCTTAAAGAATCTTTGTTTTTGTCTTTTTCTTTTCTTCCTGTATCACGGCCTGGCTTCTTGATGCCAAGGCTCATTGTATCGCCTGCAGAGCTCTTATGCTCGGTTCTGCGGCGGTCTCCTCCCGGACGGCGGTTCTGATTCTGGGAATCATCATCCTTTCCTGCGAACGGTCTTCCGCCATTATTTCCCGGTCTGCCTCCGTTTGGACGTGCGGAACGCTCACCGAATGGTCTTCCGCTTCTCTCACCGTTTCCGCTTCTTCCGCCGTTATTGCGGTCTCCTCCCGGACGGTCTCCGCTGCGGTTCGGGCGGTCTCCATTGTTTCCGCCGAAGCGGCGTTCTCCCTGCGGACGGTCTCCGCTGCGGTTCGGGCGGTCTCCGTTATTGTTGAAGCGGCGCTCTCCCTGCGGACGGTCTCCATTGCGGTTCGGACGATCTCCATTTCCGCCGTTTCCGTTTCCACGGTTCGGACGGTCCTCGCTTCTTCCGTTTCCATTGCGGTTTCCTTCCGGACGGCCGTTTCCGCGGGACGGACGGTCTTTTTTCTGTCCCTGGTTCTTTGTGAACTCTTTTGCTTCTTTACTTGTTGCGTTCTGCGGACGCACAACGGAAATAATTTTCTTTTTCTTCGGTTTTGCCTGCTCTTCCGGTTTCTTCATTTCCATATTTTCTGTATCTTTCTTTTCCAATGATCTTTTCTCCTCTTTCTGCGGTTTTCGTGTTTCCTGCATCCATCCACCGACCTTTCCGGCCTTACGCCTTACGCTTCTGCCAACAATGCTGCTATTTTTTCTGCAAAATGCGCTTCACATACGGCAAGGGAAGAACGGTATTCTCTTCCGATGGCTCTTCCAAGCTGCTCTTTGTCCCCAAAAAGAATGCATGGCACTTTATAGTATGCACACATATTGCGAAATTTCTTCTGTGTATTGGCCGACGCCGTTTCCGCCAGAATGACAAGGTATGCACTGCCGCTCTTTACGGCCTGCTCGGTCGCAAATTCGCCGCTCGATACCTTACCCGCCTTCATAGCAAGGCCCAGCATGGATAATCCTTTACTTTGACTGTTCAATCTTCGCAAATGCCTCCTTTAACTGCTCATAAACCTCTGATGGAATTTCTGCCTTCAGAGAACGGGAAAGTCCTTTGTTTTTCATTGCTTTCCCCAGACATTCCAGAGAGCAGACATAAGCACCGCGTCCGTTCATTCTTCCGGTTGTGTCCGGAACAATCGTTCCTTCGGTGGTTTTCACCACGCGGATCATTTCTTTTTTGTTTTTCATTTCATTGCAGCCAATGCATTTACGCAGCGGCACTTTACGAACTGTACTCAAATGCTCATCCCGCCTTTGTTTTTATTTTAATTACTCTTCGTCTCCGGCTTTCTCTGCTGTTTCTACATCATTCTCGTCGAAGTCTTCTTCTGCAGAGATGGTTTCCTCCTCTGCTGCGGACTCATCGTAATTGCCCTCTTCCTCGTATTCCTCTTCTTCTACGTAGTCGAAGTCTCCTGCCTCGCGTGCCTGGGTCTCGCTCTTGATGTCGATCTTGAACCCGGTCAGACGTGCGGCAAGTCTTGCGTTCTGTCCCTCTTTACCGATGGCAAGGGAAAGCTGGTAATCCGGAACGATCACTTTTGCGGTCTTCTCATCCGGGTCTGCCATAACGGAGATAACTTTTGCCGGGCTCAGTGCGTTCTCAATCAGGAGTGCCGGGTTCTCATCCCATGTGATGATGTCGATCTTCTCTCCGTTCAGCTCGTTGACAACCGCGTTGACACGGCTTCCGTTCATACCGACGCATGCGCCGACTGCATCGACATTCGGATCGTTGGACCATACTGCCATTTTTGTACGGCTTCCCGCCTCACGGGCAATGCTCTTGATCTCTACGATGCCTTCCGCAACCTCGGAAACCTCAGACTCAAAGAGACGTTTTACGAGTTCCGGATGGGTACGGGATACCATAACCTTCGGTCCCTTGGTTGTATTCTTTACTTCCAGAACGTATACTTTCACACGCTGGGTCGGCTCAAATTTCTCGCCTTTGACCTGCTCGTTCTCGGTCAGCAGAGCGTCTACTTTACCGAGGTTGATGCTGACGTTGCGTCCTACATAGCGCTGTACCACACCGGTAACCACATCGTGCTCTTTCTCGAAGTACTGATCAAACAGAACTTTACGCTCTTCCTCACGGATCTTCTGAAGAATGACGTTTTTGGCATTCTGGGTTGCAATACGGCCGAACTCTTTGGATTTGATTTCTACCGGAACGATATCGCCGAGTTCATAGCGGGAGTCTGCACGTTTTGCATCGGAAAGGGCGATCTCCATGATCGGATCCTGTACCAGATCAACAACGGTTTTCTCTGCTACGACTTTGAAATCACCAGTCTGGGCGTTGATGCTTACCTTTACATTATCTGCTTTGCCAAAATGGTTTTTACAGGCCTGGATCAGCGACTGCTCAATTGCCTCAAGCAGGGTATCTTTGCTGATATTCTTCTCTTTCTCAAGAACTTCAAGGGCCTCCATTAATTCTGTATTCATTTTTCTCTTTTCCTCCTGTATCTGCGTCTGTTTAGAAATCAAATGCTAAACGGATCAATGCAATATCGCTTTTCTGGAAGACGCGCTCTGTTCCGTCCTCCTCCTCAATGGTCACACTGTTATCATCATATGCGGTGAGTATTCCGTAAAATTCCCGGTTTCTCTCGATCGCACGGTATGTCCGGATTTCCAGCTCTTTTCCCATGCTTCTCTTGTAGTCTTTCTCTTTTTTCAGCGGACGTCCAAGGCCCGGGGAGCTGACCTCCATGATATAGGCGTCATCGATAAAGTCCTCTGCGTCCAGCCGGTCAGAAAATGCACGGCTGACGATTTCGCAGTCATCCACGGTGATTCCGCCTTCTTTGTCGATGTAAGCACGCAGGTACCAGGTACCACCCTCTTTGACATACTCCACATCCACCAGTTCAAAACCATTGGCTTCTACAATCGGAGTGATCAGTTCTTCTGCCTTCTGTTCGTATTCTTCTCTTCTGCTCAAATCCTCACCACCTTTTTGATTTAGGGAAACTTCTGAAAAATTCTTTCATTTCCCTGTACACAAGAAAGAGTGGACGAAATCGTCCACTCCTTAACAGTCACTTATTAACAGCTTTACTATAGCACCTTTTCTGCGTAATTGCAAGGGTTAATTGCAATTTTTCCTTTATTTATCACGTTTTTTCCACTTATTTACGCTCCGATCCCGGACAGATATGGACATCAAGCTGATTATACGGAATAGAAATCCCTGCCGCATCAAATTCTTCCTTGATGCGCTCGTTCATTTTCCACTTGACCGGCCAGTAATTTTCCGTTGCGACCCAGGCGCGGAGACCGACCGTAATCGCGCTCTCGCCCAGCTCATCTACGAAAAACTGCTGCTCCTCTGACTGAAAATGCGGCTCCTCCTCAACGAGGCGGCGCAGGATGTCCTTCGCTTTTCTGATATCGGACTCATAAGAAATGCCGACTTTGATTTCCAGCTTTCTACGGTCCATTGCCGTCACGTTGATGATGGTATGGTTCGTCAGATTGGCGTTCGGAATCATGATGGTACGGTTGTCGATGCTGTTGATTGTCGTGTAATACATCTCAATCTTTTTGACCGTTCCCTCCTGACCTTCGCCCGGGAAGATGATGTAGTCACCGACCTTAAATGGTTTCAGCAGCAGAATCATCACGCCGCCTGCAAAGTTTGAGAGGCCGCCCTGCAGTGCCAGGGATACGGCAACGCCGGCGGAGGCGATGGCTGCCGCAATCGACGCTTCGGACACAATGCCGAGCTGAACGATGATTGTCAGCACCAGCAGCGTGTTCAGACTGTATTTCACCATGGAAACGGTAAAACTGACTACAGCCTCCTCCGTGTTAAAACGCCGCATATTTTTTCGAATCAGCCCGCAGAGCCACAGGATCAGTTTGCGTGCAACCAGAAACAGGATTACCGCAAACACGATCTTCAGCACCAGATCGGCAGTCGAGGAGGCCTTGTCGATCCAGTATTCATAAACGCGTTCTGCCGCTGTCAGATTCACCATGTGTTATCTCTCCTCTGTCTCGAATTTTCTCTGCAGCTCCTCGCCGAGTTCACTCATGCCTGTGCTTTTTTTCGTTTTTGTCTCTGGTTTTGCCTCTGATTTTGCTTCCGACTTGGTTTCCGGCTTTGCAGCCGGTTTCTTTTCCGGATCGGCGGCGCGGTATTTTTCCACGGCTTTTGCTGCCTCTGCCGCTGCGAATTTTCCGGCTTTTACCAGCTTATCCACCGTCTGCTCCACCGTTTTCACCGGTTTGCTGTCGATCGCCTGCTTTACGGCTTTCTCTACCTTCTCTGTCGCAATCGTGGTTCCCTGCTTTTTCTCTGCTCTTTTCGCCGTTTTTTCCGATACTTTTTTCTCTGTTTTTCCGGCAGTCTTTGTTGTTTTCTTTACTTTTACTGCTTCTTCCGGTTTCCCGGCCGATTTTACATTCTTTCCGGTTTTCTTCTCTGTCGCCGCTTTCGCTGCAGTTTTTGCTTTCGCACGCTTATTGCTCGCAGCACCCGTCTCCGGCTTCGTATATGAAAATACCTGAACAGAAAGCGGTGCAAGTTTCACGGTAATGGAATTTTTCCGCTCGTCACACTCTGTTTTTTTCGACATTTTCACACGTGGATTTCCAACGCCGGTTCCACCATAGGCCTCTGCATCACTGTTGAACATTTCTTTGTACTTTCCGGGATACGGCACACCAATGCGGAAATCATCGTACTCGACATTCGAGAAGTTGCATACGACAAGCAGTGTATCTTCTTTCTTCTTCGTCCTGCGTAAAAAGATCAGAAGGTTCTTCTCCCACTCCATGCCATTGATCCATTCAAAGCCCTCCGGCTTTTCGTCAAGCTGATACAGTGCCGGATTTGCCTTGTAAAACGCATGCAGTGCTGCCATATAGTTCTTTAACTGCAGATGCTCCTTATCCTCCAAAAGTTCCCAGGACAGGGGCTGTTTCTCATTCCACTCTTTTTCCTGTCCGAATTCCTGACCCATAAAGAGAAGCTTCTTTCCGGGATGCACCATCTGATAAGCGTACGCCAGACGGAGGTTTGCCATTTTCTGTTCCGGTGTACCCGGCATTTTGGTATACATAGACCCTTTCAGGTGAACCACTTCATCGTGTGACAGACTCAGCATGAATTTCTCCGAGTAAGCGTATACCATAGAAAATGTCAGCTGATCATGGTGCGCACCGCGGTATACCGGATCATATTTCATATATTCTGTAAAATCATTCATCCAGCCCATGTTCCACTTGTAGTCGAAGCCAAGGCCTTCATCGTCTAGGTCTCCCGTCACCTTCGGCCATGCGGTCGATTCCTCTGCAATCAGAAGTGCATCCGGGAACTCTTTTTTGAAGATGGAGTTCAGATGTTTTAAAAATTCGATCGCCTCAAGGTTCTCATTTCCGCCGTAGATATTTGCGACCCACTCCCCGTCCTGCTTGCCATAATCAAGATACAGCATCGAAGCAACCGCATCCATACGGATTCCGTCGGCATGGTACTCTTTTGCCCAGAAAAGAGCATTGGCGATCAGGAAGTTCTTCACTTCCGGTCTGCCGTAATTGTAAATCAGCGTGCCCCAGTGTGGATGGGATCCCTGTCTTGGATCGAAATGCTCGTACAGGCATGTACCGTCAAAAGCAGAAAGTCCGAAAGTATCACGTGGGAAGTGTGCCGGTACCCAGTCGAGAATGACACCAATGTCATTCTGATGCATCGTATCCATAAAATAGCGGAAGTCATCCGGCGTTCCGTAACGTGCTGTCGGTGCATAATAGCCCGTTACCTGATACCCCCAGGACTCGTCAAGAGGATGCTCCATCACCGGCATCAGTTCTACATGGGTGTAGCCGAGCTCTTTGACGTAAGAAGCCAGCATCGGAGCAATCTCGCGGTAGTTATAAAATTCACGTCCATCGTCCGGTTTTTTCCAGGAGCCAAGATGCACTTCATAAACAGAGATCGGCGCTTTGTCGCCCTGTGTGACACCACGCTTCTTCATCCAGTTCTCATCCTGCCAGGCATATTTTCCAAGGTCAAACACAACACTTGCATTGTTTGGGCGCAGCTGTGCCGCATTTGCGTACGGATCCGATTTCAGATACGTCAGACCGCCCCTGGCCTTGATTTCGTACTTATAGATGTCGCCCGCGCGGACACCCGGAATAAAGAGTTCGTAGATCCCGGACTCCAGAAGATTCATCTGATATGCTCTTCCGTCCCAGTTATTGAAATTTCCGACAACGCTGACACGGATCGCATTCGGTGCCCAGACTGCGAAGTAAACACCACTGACGCCGTCGATTTTTACCGGATGTGCACCCAGCTTCTCATAGATCGAATAGCAGATGCCATTTTCAAACTGTTTCTGTTCCTGCTCGGTGAACTGCATCGGATAGGCGTATGGATCGTAATGCTCCATCTGGTTTCCGTCGCCATCCCAATAGATCAGAGTATAGGACGGGATTTTTTTCCCCGGAAGCAGAACAGCGAAAAATCCTGCTTCATCCTCGCAGACCATTTCAGTCTGTTTTCCGTCGCGGATCGTATGTACGGCTGCGCGGGTTGCCCCGGGGAAAAATGCCTGGATCAAAACACCATCCTCCGTTACACGCGGTCCCAAGATGTCTCTTGGATGATTCTCCTCGGAATAGACCACAGCTTCAATCTCTGCCCAATCCATATAATCGTATAATTTTTCTTCCATTTTCAAAATTGTAACCCCTCCTTATTTATTTTACGTGCTCTTGCTGCTGCTTCCCCCATACAAAATCGCATAAAAAAGCACTCATTCATGCCAGAGCGTGTTTGAAAAAAGCTTTTCGTGAGCTGCGAGTCCCATTTTCAGCCCAAACGGTCTGCAACAACCGGATAAGGTCAAAACAGATCGCGAAGTGGGGCTTGCAGATTGTGGAAATGATTTTTCAAATTCTGATTTTATTCTATCATCCTAACCGCGATTGTACAATGCAAATCTGGTTTGTTTTTTTATTCTGTTTTTTTATTTATTCACCGCTGTCACGGAAAACTTTTCGTCTGTGGTCTGAATCTCATTGTTCTCAAACCAGACACTGTAAATTTTCTGTGAAGCCAGTGTTTTCAGGGACTCCCCGGAAAGCGATTCGGCCTGATAATCGAAAAATGCTGCAAGCAGCGTATCAGCACAGCCATATTCACCGGAATAGATGATCAGTTCTGATGCTGCCGTGTGGTCTTTTCCGTCTGCCGCGCTAAGATACGGCGTGCGCATCGTTCCGTCCTGATACTGGTAATAGCGGTACGTATCGGGACTGCCCGCCTGGTAAGCGTGGAAAAATACGATGCTTTTCGGTCCCTCGTACGTCATCGTTCCATGTGACTGAATTTCATTCCCGGAAAGATGGTACAGCGGGTACTGGTACTCTTTTTCCCCTGTTTCATCGAGACAGCGCACAAATCCGTCCTTGCTGGAAATAATGCCGAGCTGATAGCCCTCGCCGCGGATCGTGTCCGCCAGATAGTCAATCAAAAAAGCATTTTTCATCCAGAAAAAGTCGAGATACGCCGTGTAGCCCATCTCTGCGGCATATGCCTGATACGCATCCGACACATGCAGACAGACCTGGTTTTCTCCCGGGAATTCCATGGAAATGTCATCCGGGTTCTGCGCAAAGGCTGCGACGGCTGCCGCTTCCTCTGCCGCATCATCATCCTTCTCCGGATCGAACTGTGCTGCGACCGCATCATCATTGCTCATGCAGAGATTTTCCAGTGACGCGTACAGCGGTCCCAGATAGATTTCCCGGCAGTTGGCATCGGATACTTTTTTCAGGGCATCGTACAAAACCGGATCTACCGTCATCACTTCGTTTGGATGCTGGTTGATATCGTACAGGTTTGTCACATCATCGAAACTCTCGTCGATATTGAAAAGCCGGTAGCCCTTCACCGCCGCATCGGTATAAATCAGCGAGAGTGCCTTTGCCTCCCCGCCCGCCGATACGCCGCCTGCACCGACATTATATTTCAGTGTGAAATCCTCGCTGCAGTTCAGCTCCGAGCCCGCCTTCACGCTGATTTCGCGCCAGCCGGAATCGCCGCGCAGAAAATTCATAAAACCATACACCAGAAAACCGGATCCGATCGCCAGAAACAGTACCACAAGCACGATGCGCCGTCCGACATTCTTTTCAGAGAGCTGAACTTTCTGCACCGGCTTCGGCTGCCGTCTGTTTGGACCTTTTACTGTTCTTCCCATTCTTTTACTCCTCTTACTTTAAGTTCTCCCCTTCATTCGCACTGTGTTTTATTGTCCCAGAAAATATGTCTCCCGTCAAGTAAAACGGCACAAAAAAAGCAGCGCCGGAATCAAAAGACTTTCGATTCTGACACTGCTTTGCTTTTCACAATCTGCTATAGGACAACCAATATCAATGCAATGATAAAGATCAGGAGAATCACGGCCAGTACGGCGAATCCGTACAGCGCGCCCTGCTTACATGCTTTATAGTTGTGATAGTACTGTTTCTTTTTGTATACCATTGCTGCGATAATACCGATGATCGGGAAGAAGAACGACAGCACCTTGTACCAGATGCTTCCGGTATCGTGAAGCGGAGTTTTCAGGAACTCATCTTCTGCCTTGGAGAAATGAACCTCGTGGTTCTCCTCTTTTACTTTCTCGCCAGGCTTTCTGATGGTGATCGGCTGCAGCGGCTCTCCCTTTTCACGGAGTGCCTTGTACTCTTCGATCTCTTTCTTGTTTCCGTATACAAAGTGGTTGTGTCCGATATCCACGAACTCCGGTTTGTCCACGGAATAATCGTGAATGGACGGATCGTAGGTGTACAGCACTTTGTTCTTCTCAAGCTGCGGATCCGGAATCGGGATCGCAGAGATCAGGGAATGGGTGTATGGATGCAGCGGGAAGTTGAACAGCTCCTCTGCGTCCGCAACCTCTACGATATTTCCTTTGTAGATAACACCGATACGGTCGGAAATGAACCGTACGATGGAAAGGTCATGGGCGATAAACAGATAAGTAACCTGTTTTTCTCTCTGGAATTTCTTCAGCAGATTGAGGACCTGGGCACGGATCGATACGTCCAGTGCGGAGATCGGCTCATCGGCTACAACCAGCTCCGGCTCCATAACCATGGCACGGGCCAGACCGATACGCTGGCGCTGGCCACCGGAGAACTCATGTGGGTAACGGGTCAGGTGCTCCGGCAGAAGACCAACTTCGTTGATCATGTTCTCTACCTTTTTCACACGGTCTGCCTCGTTCTCGTACAGATGGAAGTTGTAAAGACCCTCGGATACGATGTAATCGACCGTCGCACGCTCATTTAACGATGCGGCAGGATCCTGGAATACCATCTGAATGTTTCGGATAACCTCCCGGTCCAGGGAATGCGGAATCTTGCCGGAAATTTTAACACCCTTGTACAGGATCTCTCCTGCGGAACACGGGTTGACACGAATGACCGCACGGCCGATCGTGGTCTTTCCGGAACCGGACTCGCCTACGAGGGAGAAGGTTTCTCCCTTGTAGATGTCAAAAGAAGCATTTTTTACCGCTTTGACTGCGTCATCGCCCTTGCCGAAAGTGATATCTACATTTTTTACCTGCAGTAAGATTTCTCTTCCATTTTCGTCAATCGGACCATGCTCCGGCAGATGCGAAACAGTGGTCTTGCTTTCCTGCTTTGTAGACACTTTCAAACTCTCCTATTAGTTGATTCCTGTAACACCAGATTGCTTCGCAATCTTAAAAACTTTCGCAATCCGCTCATTTTTCTCCGAAAAATGGCTACTTGCTCATGTTTTTGCAGGTCTCAAACTCAAAAACCCTCGTGCAAGCTTTGCTTGCGTCGGCTTTTCGACCTTGATCCCCTTGGTTTTACAAGTTGTATGCTTTTAATAATTTTTCGTGAATATTCTGGATTGCCTCCGGCTTCTCCGTCTTTGGTGCTCTCGGATCCAGCAGCCAGGTTTTGGCGTAATGGGTATCCGTTACCTTGAACATCGGCGGTTCTTCCAGTGTGTCGATTTTCAGACAGTACTGGTTACGCGGCGCGAACGGGTCTCCGATAATTTTGTTATACAGAGACGGCGGGGTACCGGTAATTGAGAACAGCTTTGTATTCCGCTCCGCAAGCTGCGGCAGGGAAGAAAGCAGCGCCCAGGTGTACGGATGGCGCGGATCGTAGAATAGCTCTTCTACGTTCGCAAACTCGATGATCTGTCCTGCGTACAGAACGGCAACACGGTCTGCGATATTCGCTACGACACCAAGGTCGTGGGTAATAAACACGATAGTGTAGTTGTACTCTTTCTGAAGATCCTTGATCAGCTTCAGGATCTGTGCCTGAATCGTAACGTCCAGCGCAGTTGTCGGCTCATCGCAGATGAGGATCTTCGGACGGCAGGAAAGTGCAATCGCGATAACGATACGCTGTCTCATACCGCCGGAATACTGGAACGGATAATCATCGAAACGCTGCTCTGCGTTCGGAATACCAACCTTTTCCATCAGCTCAAGCGCCTGTGCTCTCGCTTCCACCTCGCTGACATCCTGATGTTTCATAATAACAGAAGTGATCTGTTTTCCGATCGTGATGATCGGGTTCAGGGAAGTCATCGGGTCCTGGAATACGGTTGCAATTTTCTTACCGCGGATCTGGCCCCAGTCATTCGGGTCCTGGATTTTTGCCAGGTTGATGATGCAGGTTCCGTGGAGCTGCTCCGGTGTCTCATCCAGATAGCGTACGCGGAAGGTAGCCTGGTCAAAAACGCCGTTTCGCTTCTGCTCATCGTTCAGATCCACACCGCGCTCCATTGCAGCTTTGAATGCCTCGTGCAGCTTTTTGATCATGCGGACTTTTTTGCGCAGTTTGTAACGTCCAACGGAAAGATAGATCTCTTTGGCAAGAATCTCATTTCTCTTTCTTGTCTCGTCCGTAATTTCTTTTGCTGTCAGGCCGGCATACTCTTTTTTGTACTCTGCCATCTTTGCATCATACGCCTGATTGTAGGCCGTATCGTTCATGGCAGCCTGTTTGTGTGCCTTGATTTTTTCCTCTTTTGCTTTCTGCAGAGCCTTGATCTCTCCATCCAGTCTGGAAATCTCGGCAGATGTCTCTTTGATTTTCGCTTTTTCTTTTGAAGTATCGAGTGTCTGCTTATAGTTGAAAAGTTCGGTTCTCTTTATTACAAGTTCCTTGATTTCAGCATCTGCTTTCTCACGCTCTTCCTCGCTCAGCGTCATTTTTTCTTCTTTTTCCTGCTCCAGCGCCTTCATTTTCAGGAATACTTCTGAACCATATTCCAGTTTGGAATACTCATTCAGTTTTTCCCAGGTGGATGCGATGGTCTTTTCCGCATAAGAGTTCAGCGGCACAACGGTATCGCTCAGCTCGGCATCGTTGAAAATGATATCTCCCTGGTCAATGAAGCCGTTGCTGTCCAGCATGCCCGCAAACGCTTTTGTGAATACGGATTTACCGGCACCGGACTCTCCTACGATAGCAATGGACTCATTCTCGTAAATATCCAGCGTTACGCCCCGGATTGCCGTCAGGATACGGCCGCGGACACGGAATTTTACCTGTAAGTCCTTAATCGATAATAATACTTTTTTATCTTCCATGCGGCTTTCCTTCCTACATATGTGTTCTCGGGTCGGACGCATCTCCAAGGTTCTGTCCAACTACATATAATACTACGGTGATGATTGAAGCGACAACAACCGGACTCCAGAACTCGAATCCCCATCCCGGTGTCAGCATGGCACCCTCAGCCTCATAGATCAGTCTTCCCAGAGACATGTCAGAAAGTCCCATACCGATGTAAGCCAGGAACACCTCGTAAGAGATGTAGGACGGAATCTCAGTTGCCGCCAGAGTAACAATGACAGATGTCATAAACGGAAGAATATTCTTCATCGCAATGCGGAAAATAGAGGTTCCGAGACATTTTGATGCCAGATTATACTCTCTGTCACGGATGATAACGACCTGTGTACGGATAAAATACGCTATGGCGAGCCATCCGGTAACGGTCAGTGCAAATACCATAGTCCAGAAGCTCGGAGAAAAGATAAGCACCAGGACGGAGATCAGAAGTACATACGGAATATTTCCGATGATGTTGTAAACCTCCATCATGAAGACATCAACCTTCTTCGAAAATCCCCAGACAGATCCGACAATCACACCAATCGAAAGGTTGATGAGCGCACAGATAAATGCCAGGGAAACTGAAATTCTGGAACCAAACCAGACAGCATCAAAGGTTGACTGTCCGGAAGCACCGGATCCTAAAATCCAGTGAATATTGAATCCAAGCTGCTGCAAGGCTTTGCCTGGAGACAGATGTTTTGTCGCGCCGTTCATCAGATTGGCGAAACGGTCGTACTCCACAAAGAGCGGATACACATACGTCATCAGCAGAATCACACCCAGGAGGCAAAGTACGGCAATGTTGATTTTTTTCTTAAAAAATACGCGGAACACGGAATGCCAGTAGGAATATCTCGGAGCCGTAATTTTCTCAGACTCCAAACTGCTGTTATCTACAGGAGAAAACAGTTCTTCCTCAGACAGACCGAATTTATCTAAATCATAATTCATAAGTCCCTACCTGTCTTTCGTTGAGAATGAGATTCGCGGATCCACCATGGACATCAAAACGTCGCCCAGGATGATGGAAATAACGGAGAGCACTGCGTAGAACAGTGTAACACCTACGATAACACCATTGTCATATTTGCTGATTGCTTCAGTCAGCAGATTACCGGCACCAGGTACTACGTACACACGCTCGGTGATGATGGCTCCGGTCAGTGCGAACAGTACGCTCGCCGGAACACCCTGCACAATCGGAATCGCTGCATTCTTCAAAATGTGTTTCGTAAAGATTTCTCCCTCTGTCAGACCACCGGATCTTGCGAATTTTACGTAATCGGAGTTCATCTGGTCGATCATGTATCGACGCAGCCATTTCATCAGGTTTGCCACCTGCGGCAGTGCCAGGGAAACGATCGGCAGAATATACATCAGCTTGCTCTTCGAATCCATGTCAAAGGTGGTCGGCAGACCAATTTTTCCTCCAATTGCTTTAAACAGGAAGATATAGGCCAGTGAAGGTACTGCTATAATAAATACAATATAGATGGTTCCAAGCTGGTCAACCAGTTTGTCTTTCTTTCTCGCCATCAGAATGCCAAGCGGCACTGCGATGAGATAGGAAAGAATTACGGCAATGATACCGATTACAAAGGAATAGCCGATTTTTGATTTACCACTCTTAACTGTATCCACGTTGGTATAGTCATCTGCGAACCGATCGGAATGAACAGCGCTTGCATCCTGAGATTCGTTCATATACGTTGCGCTGTGCAGATCGTCTGCACTGTATTCCACCAGACCGCTTGGATAGGTAATCTCCGATTTTACGTAGGATCCCTGTGCGCGGGTCATGGTCAGTGCTACATCCACACCCTCATTTACGGAATAGGACTTTCCTAAATTTATGGTGATTATATTCTGATGGAAATATGGGAATTTTGAGTCAAAGTACATCAGGTACTTGTGTGTTGTGCCATTTCCCATGATGGCCGGTGAAAATTTCTTTCCCCCATATACCGGATCGTGTAAGGTAAATGTAATCCCCCTCTTACCTTCTACCTTTGCAGCATCGTGAATGCTGTCGATGTCAATCAAACCGGAAAAATATTTTCCGAGACGCGTTGCAAGCGGAATATCCTTGTACGCAAACAGCTGCTGCTGTCCGCCGTTGGCATATTTTTTCTTGCCCATCATGATCGCGTCGTATCTTCTTACGGTGTAACCTTTTGCTTTATAATAAGCTGTAAATTCCTTTACATATTCAGATACCAGTTCTGAATCCTGGTCTTTCGTTCTTCCGAATGCTACTGCTTTGGATCTCGTATCCTCGTCAATTTCGCCTTTTGCTTTGAGAGCGTTCAAATAATCTGCATAGGTTACATAATCAAGATATCCGTATGTCTCCCACTTCTGATATTTGTACACCTTTTTCTGGTTATTGCTCTGATGGGAATAGGTGGCGTCCTGTGCGAAAATCAGGTTTCGGTCCATCAGAGAATAGATCATAGTCATAACGCATCCAACGACGATTACTACGGAAACAAGGCCATGCAACAAACGCTTAAAAAGATATTTTGTCATATTCTCTCATTCCTTAACACAATATGACAGGGGAATGGCTTTTTTTGTCCCCATCCCCCTGCCGGTTTATTCATTGGCTTTCAACTGTTCTGGTCTTTCCAATTTTTACTTTTCAAAAATTAGAAGATACCGAAACATTTGGTCATGTATCCTTCATAGTCCGGAAGCATGGTATCCAGATAAGAGCACGGATCACCAAAGTCCGGACTCCATCCGGAGACATCATATACGTCGTAGTTTTGTTCATAACCATAGTTTACATAGTATCCTGCATAGTACCATCCATCCACATCTACGGCATCAACCAGATTGATCACAACTTTTCCGCCAAGGGCAGCCTCTACTGATTTCTTGTAGGAGTTTGCTTTGTTGGTGTAAACTTCTACTGCAGACGGATATGGATACTCAATCTGGATCGGGTTGCTCTCATCGATGGTGATGCCTTCTTCTGCGAGCTCCTCGATTGCGGTATTCAGTTCTTCTACTGCGTTTTCCGGATTGTACCATCCATCAAAACCATCGCTGGTCTTGTTTTCGGCATCCCATACTTTGATCTTCACGCCATCGGCGTCGATCTGTTTCTGTACGATTTCACCATAGTAGGTGCCTGCCGGGAAGGTTGTGTCGGTTCCGTTGATCTGAATGGTAGTGTCTTTTGACAGGCTTACGAAATATCCCGGGGTAAAGGTATTTCTAAGAGAAGTATATTTCAGATCCTCGCCAACCTGCTGTGCATTGTAAGCGCCACGATCTGCCGCAAAGCTGATCGCTCTTCTGAAGTGAACGTTCTGCAGCGCTTTGTTCGCTCTCTGGATTTCTTCGTCAGACTTTGTACTCTTTGCTGTTGTTCCGTCGTTGGCATTTGCAGTCGCAGTACGGTTGATATTGTAAAATCCCATGAAGGAAGTAGCGTCGGTATCTGAGACTACTGCGTACTGGTCGTACAGACCTTCGGATTTTGCTGTCTCCATGGTGGAGGTGTTCAGGTTTACATAGTCAACGGTACCTGCTTTTGCATCTGTGTACATTTTGGTAACATCAGACTGGTCATTGTACAGCCAGGTCAGGGTTTTAATGTTTACGTTGTCTTTGTTCCAGTAAGAATCGCTCAGTTTAAATACGATGGTATTTTTAGCTGTAGCGTTGGTTACCAGGTACGGTCCGCAGTATGCGATCGAGTTGGAATCTTTTCCGTACTGATAATCTGCTGCGGAGGAATCATACTCAGCACCAAATTTACCGCCCTGGGACTGATAGTAGCTTCTGCTCATCGGCATGAAGATGGTGTAACCGAGCATAGTCTCGAAGTAGCTGCATGGCTCCTCAAGTGTGTACTCTACGGTATAATCATCTACTGCTTTCACACCAACCTCGTCGAAATCGGTAATTTCGCCGCTGATGTACTGGGATACGTTTTTGATCACGCCCTGTACCAGGTATTCCAGACCGCCCTGTGCATCACACATATGCTGCATTCCGGCCACGAAGTCATCTGCTTTTACAGTATCCACTTCACGTCCCTGGGAATCAGTCCATTTTACATCTTTACGAAGGTGGAAGGTATAGGTCAGTCCGTCATCGGATACTTCATAGGATTCTGCCAGTGCCGGCTGCAGAGTTCCCTCTACATCGTACTCCATCAGTCCGTCATAGGTATTGATGATCGCATCGGTATCTGCCGCACGGGAAGTTGCAAGTCCGTCCCATGTTACCGGATCGCTCGGATACGGCATGGAGAAGCTGTCTTTTAAGGTGTAACCTTTTCCTGCCAGATATTCTTTTACCCAGCTCTCATAGGTTCCTGTTCCTTTGAGCTCATCCCATTTTGCTCTCATCTCGTTGTAATCTTCTGCTTTGATAAAGTCAGTTGTTACAACATACTGATGATAACGGTCCGTATCGCTTCCCCAAAGGGTATAGTCTTTAGTGCGCGGAGCCATTCTGTACATAGCGTACATACCACCTTTTGAGGTGAGCGGGTACATCATGGCAGACTCCATCAGTTTTCCCTCGGCAACTGCCATCAGGGCATATCTCTCATCCACCGTTTCTGCTTCCTTTGCAGTAGCAAGTGCATCGTTGAAATCGCCCAGTGCCTCATTATAGAGCTCTGTGCTGGTCTCATCGTATCCTTCCGGCATTTCGGATTCCTCTGCCTCGGCTTCACTCTCACTGCTTGCAGATGCGCTTGCATCACTTTCGGAAGACGCGCTGCTGCTTACGCTTACACTCTCATCTGCCGGATCAGAACTTCCGCTGCCGGAATTTCCGCAGGCAACCAGGCTTGCAGCCATACTCATAACAAGTAATGCGCTTACAATTTTTCTTTTCATAATTTCTTCCTAACTCCTTTCATGGATTCGCGTTGTTTTTGCATCATCCGGACATTTGCCGGAACGGCTTCGCCATTCCACCGTTTTTCATTTTGGCACTTTACCACATCAAAACGAATAGTACAAAAAGGAGATGCGTCCAACAAGATTTGTTTTCTTCATCCCTCATGCCCGTACATTTGTCCGTTTGTCCAAAAACAACTGGGTTCATTATAACCAGAACTCTCTCTGTTTGTCAATATCCGATGCAGGAGAAAAGTGTATAAACTGCATTTAAAGTCATCAAAATCCTCTATTTTCCTCTTTTTGGGTATTGTTCTGATGCTATTTTTCTATTTTCCTGTATTCTTCGGTTTTATAATAAAAAAAGATTACACAAATAATTGTTTCTTTCCATTTGCGTTCTGCAGCACTGTCTTTTTGTATTTGTTTCAGATTTTGCTCCGGGAAAGAATCCTGCCGGACGCAAAAACAGACTTCTGAAAATCACATTTCTTCTTATTTAAGAGCGTCATACTGTTTTTTACTTTCGTTTTTTACTTTCGTTTCCTTCTTTTACAAAGCAAAGCCTTCCATGAAGACCGCTCACACCGAAATCACTTTCTTACTTTTTGTCTTCGACAGTCTCCGGACTATTGACATCAAAAAAAAATCCTGCTAATATTAATTTTAATAAGGAACCAGTGCAGTACACGGAAAACAGGCACCGCACGCGGCGTCTCTGATATCCTTGTCGGATACAGCAGACGCTTTTTTGCTTTCTTGTGTATCATCACTTCTGCATCCGTATCCGCACGAAAAGAAAAAAGGAGACTTCTTTTATGTATCTTTATAATTCTGCAACCCATAAAAAAGCTGAATTCCTGACACACACACCGGGCCGTGTAGAAATGTACACCTGCGGACCTACCGTTTATCATTTTGCGCACATCGGAAACCTGCGCAGTTATATTATGGAGGATGTCCTGGAAAAGGCACTCCGCTATGAAGGCTACGACGTCAACCGTGTCATGAACATCACCGATGTCGGCCATTTAAGCTCCGATGCGGACACCGGCGAGGACAAGATGGTCAAAGGTGCAAAGCGCGAGCACAAAACAGTCATGGAAATCGCACAGTATTACACCGATGCATTCTTTGCGGATTGCAAAAAGCTGAACATCAGGCGCCCGGATGTCGTACAGCCGGCAACGGGATGCATTGACGAATATATCAAAATCATTGAAAAACTGATGGACACCGGCTACGCTTACTTTGCCGGCGGAAATGTTTACTTTGACACCAGCCGTCTCGACCACTACTATGTATTCAACGACCACGATGAGGATGATCTTGCCGTTGGTGTCCGCGAGGGCGTAGAGGAAGATACCAACAAACGCAACAAAAACGATTTCGTTCTCTGGTTTACCAAATCAAAATTCGAGAACCAGGCGCTCAAATGGGATTCTCCATGGGGCGTCGGTTATCCGGGATGGCACATCGAGTGCTCCGGTATCTCCATGAAATACAATGGCGAATACCTTGACCTGCACTGCGGCGGCGTAGACAATGCATTCCCGCACCACACCAACGAGATTGCGCAGTCCGAAAGCTACCTTGGCCATGCATGGTGCCCGCAGTGGTTCCATGTACATCACCTGAATACCTCGACCGGAAAAATGTCGAAATCAAAAGGTGAGTTCCTGACGGTTTCTCTTCTGGAAGAAAAAGGCTACGATCCGCTCGTCTACCGTTTCTTCTGCCTGCAGTCCCATTACCGTAAAGCGCTTGTGTTTACATGGGAGAACCTGGACAACGCAAAAATTGCCTACGACAAGCTGATTGCCCGTATCGCCGCTTTAAATCCGGAGAACGGATCCGTCGATGAAGCTTCCATGAGTGTTTTAAAAGAAAAATTCCAGAAAGCACTCGACGCTGACCTCAATACTTCGCTTGCCATCACAACGCTGTATGATGTCTTAAAGGCAGATATGAACGATGCAACAAAGCTGGCTCTTCTCGACAATTTCGATCAGGTGCTCGGTCTTGCACTCCTCTCCCATGCAGAGGAAAAGAGAAAAGAGGCCGTAAAGACTACTTTCGCTTCCACCGCATCCGGTTATCAGATTACCGGCGAGGGAGATCCGGAAATTGATGCGCTCGTTTTAAAACGATATGAAGCAAAGAAAGCCAAAAACTTTGCGGAAGCAGATAAGATCCGTGACGATCTGAAAGCACAGGGCATTGAAGTTACCGATGTACGCGGCGGAGCCGTCTGGAAACGGATCTGAAAATCTTTTCGTAACCATACATTACAGGCAAAGAGAACTGTCCCAGGGCAGTTCTCTTTTTTGTGCTATTCTTTACCCAAAGGAAGTCAAACAGCAGTAACTTCTGCCGTTCTTGACAAGAAAAGGCGGTACCCCTGTTTTCGGGCACCGCCTTTTCCTGTCACTTTTTGATTTTCTTTGATTCTCTTTATTTAATGATACGAACCTTTAATACACCATCAACTGCTTCGAGGGCTTTTACTATCTCCTCGGTTGCTTCGCTTTCCAGATCCATCATCGTGTAAGCGTAATCGCCTTTACCTTTGTTTGTCATATCGCTGATGTTGACACCTGCATTACCCATAACGGTGGTGAAGGCTCCCAGCATACCAGGGATATTCTTGTGGCAGATTGTCACACGGCCTGCGCCTGTGCATACACCCATGCTGCAATTCGGGAAGTTGACGGAGTTTTTGATGTTTCCGTTCTCAAGGAAATCCCGGATTTCCTTGACTGCCATCACAGCACAATTGTCCTCGGATTCCTTCGTGGATGCTCCAAGGTGCGGGGTAACGATCGTTCCCTCTGCACCGACTACCTTCGGATTTGCAAAGTCGGTCACATATTTCTTCATTTTTCCGGCCTTTAAAGCCGCGAGAACAGCATCCTCGTCAACGAGAAGATCTCTTGCATAGTTCAGAAGAACCACGCCGTCTTTCATCTCTTCGATCGCCGCTTTGTTGATCATGCCCTTGGTGCTGTCCAAAAGCGGCACGTGGATGGTGATATAATCGCAGGTGCGATAGATATCTTCTACATTCTGGATGTGATGAATGTCGCGGGACAGGTTCCATGCTGCATCGACAGAGATGTATGGATCATATCCATATACTTCCATACCAAGATGGGTGGCTGCATTTGCCACAAGCTGGCCGATGGCACCAAGGCCGATGATACCGAGTTTCTTTCCGCTGATCTCACAGCCGGCAAATTTCTTTTTCTGTTTTTCTGCTGTCTTTGCGATGTCGCCGTCTTCTTTGTCGCTCTTCACCCATTCGATACCGCCTGCGATATCACGGGATGCCAGCAGCATGCCGGCAAGCACGAGCTCTTTGACACCGTTTGCATTGGCTCCCGGTGTGTTGAAGACCACGATACCCTGCTCTGCGCAGTCGGCAAGCGGAATGTTGTTGACACCGGCTCCTGCTCTTGCTACAGCGAGGAGGCTCTTCGGCAGCTCCATGCCGTGCATGGCTGCACTTCTGACGAGAACCGCATCGGCTCCCTCCAGGCTCTCGATCTGCTGATAGTTTTCATTAAAGTTTGCAAGGCCTACGCCTGCAATCGGATTTAAGCAATGATACTGAAACATTAGAGATTTTCCTCCTCGAACTTTTTCATGAAGGCTACGAGTGTTTCTACGCCTTTTTTCGGCATTGCATTGTAGATGCTTGCACGCATACCGCCGACGGTACGATGGCCTTTCAGGTTCTCAAGTCCGGCTTCTTTGGACTCTTTGACGAATTTTGCATCCAGATCTGCATTTCCGGTGATAAACGGAACGTTCATCAGAGAACGGTCTTCCGGTACGACGGTTCCTTTGAAGAGCTTGCTCTGATCCAGGAAATCGTACAGAAGTTTTGCTTTTTCTTCGTTGCGCTGTTTCATAACTTCCAGGCCGCCCATTTTCTTCAGCCATTTGAAGACTTTGCCGCACATGTAGATGCAGTAGCAGTTCGGTGTATTGTACAGGGAGCCTGCGTCTGCGTGTGTCTTGAATTTCATCATGGTCGGTGTTCCCGGCAGGACATCGTCGGTGATCAGATCGTCACGGATAATGGAGATCACCATTCCGGCAGGTCCGATGTTTTTCTGGACACCGCCGTAGATGATGCCGTAATCAGAGACATTGACAGGTTCGGAGAGGAAACAGGAGGAGACGTCTGCCACCAGGGTTTTACCCTTGGTATTCGGCAGCTTTTTGTATTTGGTGCCGTAAATGGTGTTGTTTTCGCAGATATAAACATAGTCGGCATCCGGGCTGATGGCAAGATCGCTGCAGTCCGGGATGTAGGAAAATGTTTTGTCCTCAGAGGAGGCAATTTTGTTTGCCTTTCCGTATTTCTGTGCCTCTGCGTATGCTTTCTTTGCCCACTGGCCTGTTACGATGTAATCTGCGACACCGTTTTTCATCAGGTTCATCGGGATCATGGAAAACTGCAGGGATGCACCGCCCTGGAGAAACAGAACTTTGTAATTTGACGGGATTCCCATCAGATCACGAAGATCTGCTTCTGCCTCATCGATGATGTTCTGGAATACTTTGGAACGGTGGCTCATCTCCATGACGGACATGCCGCATCCGCGGTAATCCAGCATTTCCTCCTGGGCTTCTTTTAACACTTCCTCTGGCAGAACCGCCGGTCCTGCGGAAAAATTATAGACTCTGCTCATTTTTCTCATCCTCCTGTTTCTCTTTTCTGCACCAGATTACTCCGCACTTCGTGCTCCCGTAATCTGCAAAATATTCGTACTCCGCTCATTTTTCTCCGAAAAATGGCTACTTACTCATATTTTGCGGGTCCCAAGTTCAAAAATCTTCTTGTAAGCTTTGCTTGCGTCAGACTTTCGAACTTTTGCCCCTGGTGTTACTTTATCTTACTAGGAAACCACCGATAGTAGACCGATGGTTTCCATTGTAATCACATCTGTGTGATTCACACAGTAATACGGTATTGCTTTACCACGTTGAAACTATGATACCTCTTTGTCAGAAATCTGTCAATCCTTTTCTTGTTCCTTTTTTGCCAGATCCTCTGCATCGAAGACATCCTCAATCGGAGCTCCTGCCGGTACCATCGGGAATACTTTTTCGTCGCAGTCGATCCAGACATCAATGAGCGCCGGTTTTCCGCCCTCAATTGCCTCACGGATGGCAGGACCCATCTCCTCTTTTTTCGTCACGCGGATGCCCTTTACGCCGAGCGCCTCAGCAACCTTGACAAAGTCTGCCTGATCCTGGAGAACGGTATTGGAATACCGTTTTCCGTAGAACAGCGTCTGCCACTGGCGTACCATGCCGAGTACGTGGTTGTTGACAACAACCTCGATGACCGGAATGTTGTGTCTGGAAAGTGTTGCCAGCTCATTCATGTTCATACGGAAACAGCCGTCACCTGCGATGTTGATGACCGTTTTGTCCGGGCGTCCCATTTTTGCGCCCATGGCTGCTCCAAGACCGAATCCCATCGTTCCAAGACCGCCGGAGGTCAGAAGCGTTCTCGGGCTCGTATAACGGTAATACTGCGCCGCCCACATCTGATGCTGTCCGACATCCGTTGTGATAATTGCCTGTCCGTCCGTTGCCTTATAGATCTCCTCGATCACATACGGTCCGGTAAGCCCCTCTTCATGCTTTAACGGATATTTTTCTTTCATTTCCCTGATCTTTGCAATCCACTCATCGTGGTGCATCGGCACCAGCTTCGCATTCAGCCGTTTTAAGACTTCTTTGACGTCTCCGATGATGCTCGACTCGACAACAACATTCTTGTTGATTTCTGCCGCATCCACATCGATCTGAACGATTTTTGCGTTATTGGCAAATTTTGCAGCGTTTCCGGTGACACGATCGGAGAATCTTGCGCCGAGCACGATCAGCAGATCGCACTTTGTCACGCCGTAGTTCGATGTTTTCGTTCCGTGCATACCGAGCATGCCGGTGTACAGCTCATCCGTTCCCGGGAACGCACCTTTTCCCATCAGGGTGTCGCAGACCGGTGCCTGGATGCGGTGTGCCAGTTCGCGCACTTCCTCGGACGCGCCGGAGATGATACTGCCGCCGCCCACGAAAATATACGGGCGTTTCGACTCCTGAATCAGGGATACGACGTGATCCAGGCCTTCTTCTGTAATTCTCTCAGTAAACGGTTCAATTTTCTCCGGAGTCTTCGGCTCGTACTCATACGTTGCCGCTGTGACATCTTTTGTAATATCGACCAGAACCGGGCCTGGTCTTCCGCTCTTTGCGATCGTAAACGCACGGCGCAGCGTATCTGCAAGAACGGTGATATCTTTTACAATCACACTGTATTTTGTGATCGGCATTGCGACACCCGCAATGTCAATCTCCTGAAAGCTGTCTTTTCCAAGCAGTGCCTTTCCTACGTTGCAGGTAATTGCTACCATCGGTGTAGAATCCATGTAGGCGGTTGCAATTCCGGTGACAAGATTCGTTGCGCCCGGGCCGCTTGTAGCCATGCAGACGCCTGTTTTTCCAGTAGCACGCGCATATCCGTCCGCCGCATGCGCAGCACCCTGCTCGTGTGAGGTCAGGATATGGTGGATTTCCGGATGACGGTAAAGTTCATCATAGATATTTAAAATGGTTCCGCCCGGATAGCCGAACACGGTATCCACACCCTGCTCCTTCAGGCACTCGATAACAATCTGTGATCCAGTTAATTCCATGTCTGTATGATTCCTTCCTTATGTTTTCGCTTTGTGTATGAAATCTGTTTATGAAATCAGCCATCCGAGAAAAAGCGCGTTCGGACGGCTGATATGATTTTATGATTTACGCGGGCAACGAGCCAAAGTCCGTGCTTGCACGAGAC